>Ga0247833_1003878_pt1 | contig 19439 bp, 14 predicted proteins | sample LaCruzMarch2015__7_FD_187117 | JGI IMG/M metagenome (GOLD analysis project Ga0247833, IMG submission 187117) | Freshwater microbial communities from meromictic Lake La Cruz, Castile-La Mancha, Spain - LaCruzMarch2015_8m | ecosystem: Environmental > Aquatic > Freshwater > Lake | place: Spain... | reverse complement strand
GAAAAAGTAAACGTTTACCACGTCAACATCCAGAATTTCCGCATAGGTAGCCGCATTTATGGCATCCTCTGTGTGCCCAAAAAAGAAGGCAAATACCCTGCAATTCTGCGCGTGCCGGGGGCTGGAGCCCGTCCCTATGCAGGCGATGTGCGCACCGCTGAAAAAGGGGTCATTACCCTCGAAATCGGCATCCACGGCATCCCCGTCACCATGGATGTCAGTGTGTACAACGACATGATGGCCAGCAGCCTCAGCGGTTATTGGACCAACAACCTCGACGACCGCGACCGCTACTACTACAAGCGGGTTTACCTGGGTTGTGTACGCGCCAACGACTTTTTGGTGAGCTTGCCCCAATACGACGGCAGCAACCTGGCTGTAACAGGTGGTAGCCAGGGTGGCGCACTCTCCATTGTCACTGCGGCCCTCGATTCGCGGGTGAAATGGGCAGCTCCGATTTATCCTGCGCTATCCGACATGGTGGGCTACCTGCAAGGCCGGGCGGGTGGTTGGCCGCATATTTTCGACAGCAACAACCCACAAAACAATACCCCCGCCAAAATCAAAGCTGCCGCCTATTACGATGTGGTGAATTTTGCCAAACAACTGAAAGTGCCTTGCTTATACTCGATGGGTTTCAATGACGAGACCTGCCCCCCGACGTCCATGTGGGCTGTGTACAACGCCATTACCGCTCCAAAAGAACTCAAACTTTACTTGGAAACGGGCCACTGGACTTTCCCTGAAGAAAATGAAGCCGTGACGAATTGGTTGTTGGGGAAATTGGGGAAGTAGAGTCGAGGGAATAATGGTACCAGTTTGGACTTGTACCAGCGGATACCCCAAAGCGACACCAATGGGAACGCTGATGACGCGGATCTAGGGGATTTACACGGATTTGATCTGTGAAAATCCGCTAGATCTGCGTCATCAGCGTTTGGTTTAAGACCGTTGGCAATGTTTGAATAAAATCACGCACTTTATCCTTGGCAATTTCGGTGTTTTTTAACGTGGCACTTTATTAATCGTCAGGTAAACGGTATTGCTCACCTTCTGGCCATCCGCCGCTTTGGTATTCAATCGGACGCGCAGGGTGTTTACGGTGGTCATTTCAGGAATTTGCAAAAAAATCGATTGTTGGTCGGCACCTAGGTTTGCACTTTGTACCACCACTGCATCTTCCCCTTTTTGCTCGGGATTTTTCAAAGAATAATGCGCCGAACCGTAAGTACTTGTCCAATGGTAATTCCACTGATGCAATTGGTAATTGGAAAGATTTTTGACTTCTGCATCGTCCAGTTTAAAATTGAATTTCAACACAATGCCGTCTTTTGCTACAAAGGCATCGGTCATCAAATGTCCTGTTCCACCCTTGTATCTTACTCTACTCAGCACACCATATTGCGTGGCAACTCCATCGTCCCATCCCGTCAAACCGGTAGTGTACAACTGCTTGTCAACCGGATTCACAATAGCCCTCTGGATTCCGGCATCAAATTGGAAAGGCAGAGCCACCATTGCGCCCTGCGGTATTCCGTCGCAATCGTGGGCAAAAAATTGATACAGCCACCCCGTGCCGTAACTGCTGTGAATAAACTGATCGCCCAGCGGGCCCCAGCTTTTATCGCTCCAGATTCCACCTCCCGGAGAATTGTCAAATTCCTGGGGTATCCACAAAGCTGGTGGACTAAAGGAAGTAGGGACTTTTACCAAATCGGGTCTAATGACTCCTTTGTTTACTTCTTCGGGGCCAAATTTTACGCCATTGGGACTCCACTCTTTTTGAGCGAGGTTGGGAACATACCCATAGAATTTGTCTTTTTCAACCAGGTTGATTTTATTTGCAGGAATCCAATTGCCCTGGTTGTCACTCACAAAAATGCGATCGTCTGGCGTGATGGTAATTCCGTTGTTGACCCGAAAACCAGTGGCCAGGCTTTCCCCTGTTTTGCCATCCGGTGAGACCCTGATCAAGTTTCCAGGATCTTTATTGTCGGTGTATTCACCAGGTTTGACGTAATAGAAGTAGCCTTTGCTATCGGTAACCAAGCCAAAATTGAAGGCGTGGAAAAAAGCCGAAACATCTTGATCGGGATAAAACAGCTCGTAAAAATCTGCTTCTCCATTTTTGTTAAAGTCATGCAAGCGAACAATCCCGTTTCGACAAGTCACAAAAATTTCATCGTTGATGACTTTTATGCCCATGGGTTCATAAAGTCCTGTTGCGAAGCGTTGCCAGCCAATGTTCTTTAACTCCTGATCAATACCCGTAGCCATCCAGAGGTCACCCATATAGGTAGCCATCAACAAGCGACCATCGCTCATGAAATCTATCGCTGTGGGTCTGATCCAGGCCATTTCGGGATTGTCAAAGGGCAAAGCAATGTTGTCTACCGCGTAGGGGTAGTCTGCTGGAATCGCAACAAGCTTTGAGGGCGATGTCTTGTCCTGATCTCGATAATACATGGGGTCAAAGTGAGGACGGGACACATTTAACTGGCCATGTACCGTAGTTTTTTTTACGACCCTGTTGGCCCCGTGCAACATAAAATCCAGCCCAGCTTGAGGCTTTTTAGAAGATTGAGCTTTGAAAAAAGCACCGAATTGGGCAATCTCCGCCTTTTCTTTGCCTGAAAAACGGTATACCTGGAGCTTTATGGTGTCCTCACTGGCCGGTATAGTGACCAATAAGCGGTGAAGATCATCCACTCGCCAACTGATGCCTGGCGAAGCAGCAACAATGCCACTGGCAATACAATGCTCGGAACCATCGGCAAGCTTGGTCGTGCTCACTAGCAATTTGTCTTCAATTCCCGCATCTGGAGTTAAAAACTTTCCCTGCAATGAAGCAATTCCTTCCTGATAAGTGGCCGCGCTGTCTTTGAGTTGGCCAATACAAAGCAGCTCTTCACGCGATCCAGGGCCAATGACCAAGGTCTGAACCAGAACTGGTTTCTGCTGGAGATACAAAGCCTGAGGATGCTCCAGAACGGATCTACCCGAAATGGCGTAAGACAAAACGACCTCCTTCCCATATGCGTAATGGCCATTGTATTTGAGGAATTGTGGGGGCAAAGGAGCACGAATTCCGGTTGCTTTTTTCAAACTATCCAGCCGGTTATTGTACAACCATTGCCAAGTGTCGAGTCCAGGCAGTTCAACACCTTCCACAAAGGGCTCTCCTTCACCGCGGTAGAGCTTGAATTTGGTTTCTGAAACATTCAGTTTTCCTTGCCAGGCCGCTAGCGTGCCCATGCGGTGCAAGTTGTAACTGAGGTTGAACTGATTGTCGAGCTTGATGGTCAACACCGAGGTACCTAGCCCTTGGAGTGGGGAATGAATAGCGTACCCATAATTGCTGTTCTGGTTCATGAACCACTCCTGGCCATATTGGAGTGAGCCAGATAAGGCTTGTTTTTTGACCAGGCTCAGCTGTTGTTGCGTGGTCTTTTGTGACTTGGGAAGCGTAGCAAGATAGGCATTGGTAATTTTGAAATATTGCCCCGGATTTTTGTCTTTTAAAAAGGTTTCTCGAATGTATTGAATCACGTAATAGCGTTCCTCTGGGTTCAACCAGTTTTGAGAAGCCATCATTCCCGCGCCATTCGTAATGGTTTTCCACATCTCGTAAGGCTGATTGCCAAATCGCAAAGGGTCTTTGCTAAACGAACGCGCTTGTGGAAGCGAGGAAGTTCCATCCATTCCATGGCAGGCACTACAGGCTTTTAGGTAGATCAGTTTCCCTTTTTGCAGGGTTTTGGGATTCAATGATTGGACAACCTGGGCATGATCAATGTCTTGAGCATAAGCCGATACTTGTAGCAAAAACACAAATGAACAGGCTTTCCAAACCTGCGAAAGGGAACGATGCAGCATAAAATCTATTTTGTAACACCAAAATAGACATTTTTTTGTTGAAAATGCATTGCGCACCTAGCGACGCGAGTAAAGCACCTTGTGTTCTCCCAGAGGCGGGATTAGTAGCTTCTCTCCAGTTTTTACTCCTCTTGTCCCGACTGCGCGATCAAAGCCTCGATGTATTCCAGTTCGATGTCAACCATGAGTGCAATCTCTGGTATAGGCATTTTAGCAATACGATGCAGGTTGAGGATCGTATTGTTTAATCGGATACGTTCTTCTTCGGCGCGTTGGTTTTCTTCTTCTGTGGCGCGTATCCTTTCTTCTTCTACGGCCTGCCTCCGTTCCTCTTCCGCACGTTGCCGTTCTTTTGCCAACAGTTCTTCAAAAACTTTCTGCGCTTTTGATTCCCCTTCTTTTACTATCATGTCGTAAGTACTCATTGTTGTTTTGTTTAAGACCTTGGGCAAAGTTTGAATAAAATCCTGAACTTTATCCTTGGCAATTTCGGTGTTTTTTAAAAAATATGCAAGCATGAATACGATGAAGTCTTGCTGTTGATGCGGTTCATTGAGATTGATGAAGATCAATTGGGGGTTTTGCAGAATGTACTCTGGTTCCCAAATGTGTTTCATGAGCAACAGCGTATTGATCAGCAGGCCGCGGCTGAGCTCCAGGATTTGTTCATCACTCAGGTTGCGCACATTGGTAAAGACGTAGTCAAATGCCGGAATGTACCGCAACAAACCATCAGGGAGCTTTTTTCCAAAGTAATCGCTCATCTTGCGCTTTTTCCAGCCCTGTTTGCCGTGATAAATCAAAATGGGTACAATCAGCGTGAGTTGCTTTTGGCCGTGGTTCAATTGTTCCGTCCAGGCATCCAGCATGTAGCGCAAAAGCTGCAAATGGGGGCGGCTTTCGGGTTTGCTTTTGTGCTCCAGGATAAACGAAGCATAAATTTTAAACCGCTCGTCGCGCAAGGGGCATTGATAGACTACATCAGAAAAAGTCTCCTGCAACGCTGAAGATACAAATGACCCGTTGATTCTTTCCAGCTTTTCGAGGGCCAAGGTTTCCAATAAATCTGCTGGCAACATGCTTTGCAGGTACTCCAGCGCCACCTCTCGTCGACCAAAGGAAGCTTTAAAAAATTCATCGTGCGGTTTGGCGGGTTTCTTGGGCATAGTTTTTTTTTACCCAAATTTACTTATTTGTTTTTTATTAAAAAATAATTAAACAAAAAAATAAAAAGAAATTGAACTGACAAAATTGTTTGCAATCAGTACCCCAAAGCGACACCAATGGGAACGCTGATGACGCGGATTCAGCGGATTTACGCGGATTTGATCTGCGAAAATCCGCTAGATCCGCGTCATCAGCGTTCCCATTCCTTTGCTGGAACAAGTCTCTGACTTGTTCTCATTATTCCTGCGTCTCTGACGCACGAGCAACCCACAATCTTATGCTAGCGTGCACCATCGAATTGTTGAAATGAAGGAATGATCGCGTTCCTCCTGCGTCCGAGACGCGGGAATATTGGTTCAAGTCTGGAGAACCAGTGAAGGAATTTAATACCAAACTATTGCTTTCCTTTGCATAGGGTAAGTCTGATTTCCGGGTTTTGCGCGGCGGTTCGTGGAACAACAATCCAAACAACTGTCGGGCATCCAACCGCAACAGGAACAATCCAGATAACCGCAACAACAATAGGGGGTTTCGGTTAGCCCGGGACTTAAAGTCATGACTGCATGATTGGGTCTTTGATTTTGGTCAGCGTTGCCAATTAACCTGTGTTTTTGGCAAGAGAACCTTTTTTAAGTGCGAGGCTTATCCCGCCCAGAATTGGGCGAATGCATCGGCGGCCAGGGGGGCTGGTAACCAGATTATGGGTGAACGCTCCCCTTTTTTAGCAATGAAAACCAGACAATATATCCAGGATGAACCAACCCAAAGAAACCATTTTAGCCAAAACGTATGACTTGCTCAAAGAAGCAACGCCAAGGCTCAACGCATTGCCAAGAAATTTCAAGTACAATTTCTCTGACCGCGTACTCAATCACCTCGCCGATTTATTGGAATTGATGATTGATGCGGTTTATGCTCCCCCCGAACCCAAAAAACTGATTCTTAGGAGCGTCAATCTCAAATTGGAAAAATTGCGCTTTTTCTTTCGTCTTGGTTTTGATCTGGGGCTTTACAAATCCAGCTTGTACGAAGACATGATTCGTAAAACCGATGAGATTGGCAGGATGACTGGCGGTTGGTTGAAATCATTGAACTGATCCTGAAATCAAAGGATGCGCCAGCTCCCTTTGGGGTGCTTAAATACGTTTACATTCTGGTTTTTCAGCTCCCAAAAAGTGTTGTATTCCAGGCGTTGGGACTGACCAAAACGAACGTGCCCCAGCCAACTGTTTAGTGTAGACTCCATCCGTTCAGGTGTGATTTCCTGGCGTTTGAGTTGCCGAATCTTCACCCGAAGGTGTCGTCGGGTGCGGTGAACTTTGGCTTTGAGGCAAACCTTCCGGTATGGATACGTCCTGAATCCCAGGAATGGCACCCCGCAAGCTGTACGATGGATATGGGTCTTATTGGGGTGCAAACTGAGCCGCAAATCAGCCAAATACCGCTCTACTTCCCGCTTCCAACCCCGCAATTGCAGGGCACTTTCTCCGAATAAGACAAAGTCATCTACATAGCGGATATAACCCGGTACTTTCAATTGCTCTTTGACAAAATGGTCAAAACGATTCAGGTATACATTGGCCCAGAACTGGCTGGTAAGATTGCCGATGGGCAATCCACGGCGGCGAGCATGGGGCGAAAACAGATCATCTCCCGGAAAGTAATCGTATACTGGCGTTTGTGGATTGGAGCCATCAATGATTGCATGGCACAAACGCTGGGTAAATCGGCAATAAATTTTGCGGGCAAGCTCTTGCTTCAGAATTTCATGATCCAAACTGGGAAAAAACTTGCGTACATCGCATTTCAATACAAAAGGGTATTCTCGGGCATATTTCTGGTACTCCTCTATAGCGCTATGGGTGCCTTTTCCTTTCCGATTGGCATAACTGCTGAAGATAAACGTGCGCTCAAATATCGGTTCGATCACATTGCACAGGGCATGGTGCACCACCCGATCCCGAAAAGGCGCGGCACTGATCATCCGCTCCTTGGGATCATACACCATAAAGGTCTGGTACGCACCCGGCTTCCAGTTTCCTTCACTCAGCTCCCTTTGCAAACGCAACAACTCTCTCTCTTGCTGAAACCAAAACTCCGTTACACTATTCTTGTACTTCTTCCCCTTGCTGGCCTTCTTCACGGCCAGCAACAAATTTTCAAAAGCAACTATTTGATTCTTAAGCCGGTTGAAAGTCTTCATTTTTGAAAATTTTGGCGCTGCGCGCCGACAACACCACAGCCTGTACCACAACTAAAGGGTAAAAAAGTAAAAGCGACCAAGGGTTAGTGCCGGGCTAACCGAAACCCCCACCTGTAGTCGCGGACATCCGGATCGAACCAGCCGCGGTCGGATGCCCGACAGAAGTAAGGATCGTTGAACCACGAACCGCCGCGCAAAACCCGGTATTCCCCTTTAGCCGGTCCCAAAGGATTAGTAGCCGGACTTTTGGCGTAGTACTTCTCATCGTACCAATCCCAGCACCATTCGTATACATTCCCACTCATATCGTGCAAACCCAGCGCATTGGGGCTGTTCAGGCTGCCTACGGGTACGGTTTTGCCTCGGAAATCACCTACCTGAGAGTAGGGTTTCTTGTAGTCTTTTGAGCCATCAAAATTGATCTCTTTCGGATCGGCGATATCCTTGCCATTCCCGAAGCGCACTTTTTTGCCTCCGCCCCGTGCGGCGTATTCCCATTCGGCTTCGGTGGGCAGGCGGTAGCCATTGGCGTTCCAGTTGGCCGTTACTTCGCGGCCTTTGATGTTGTACACGGGTTGGTAGCCGTGCTGCTCGCTGAGCCAGTTGCAGTAGGCCACCACGTCTTCCCAGCTTACATTGATCACCGGGCGACTGCCGCGGCCCCATTTTTCATCATCCGGTTTTTCGCGTTGGGTGGCTTCGCAAAACAGGTCGTACTCGGCAAAGGTGACTTCGTAACGCCCCAGCTCAAAGGCAGTAAGAATGACATTGTGCACAGGTTTTTCGCGCTCAGATTCTTTATCCCCCATTACATCCCCCATTTCAAAACTGCCGGCGGGTATGCGTACCATAGCCGGGCGGGGGGCATCCACTTTGGCAGGCGGGGGATTGGCGCATTGGCGGGCCGCATCGGCGTGGCGGCCAGTGGGGTAGTTGTTCAGGTATTGCTGGCAGGCGGCGGGGGTATTGGTCGCTTGGGCAGTGGCCCAGGCGGCATCGTCGCGCAGTTCGGTCATTTTGTCTTCGGCATCTTTCCCAAAGCGGCTCTGGGGGTATTGGCGCACAAAGTTCTGGTAGCTGCTGAGGGTATTGCTCCGCTTGGCCTCCTCCCAGGCAGCCGATTCTTTGGTACCTACAAAATTGGCAATGGCCTGTTTGGCTTCTTCGGCGTTGGCTCCATTGGGGAAAGCCTCCAGATAGGTATCGTAGGCTTCGGGGGTGTTCTCAGCCTTGGCTTTTGCCCAGGCGGCGCGTTCCAGTTTGGCATCGGAAGGACTCAGGCGCAAGAGCGGCAGGGTGCTTTGGGGAGTGGTGCGCAACAGGTCTGGCTTATAGTCCTGGGCGCTGGCACGCAGCTCCAGTTTGTTGCCCAGCGCAGTGGTTTTTACTTTAAACTGGTATTGCCCATTGGCTTGGGTGCGGGTGCTTCGCCCGTTCAACTGCACGGTAGCACCCACTATCGGCTCCTGGGTCAGGGCATCGAGTATCGTACCCTGCAACACAAAAAATTCAGGCGTACGGATGGTATCTTCTGGGGCAAGCGGATCGGTAGGAGCATCTGCCTTGCAACTCTGCTGCTGCGCCAGATAGTACTGCACCCCAGCTTGTCCCATCAGGCGGGAGTGCAGTCTGCCCCCCAGTCCAAAATTCTGGCAGGCCAACGCCCGCAAACTATCGGGGGGCAGGGTGCTGCAACCGGGCGTTTGGGTCGTGCTGCACAGGTAGCTGCGTGCCCCGTAGTTGTAATAGCGCGTGGCGGTATTTTGGTAAAACGCGGTATCGCGCAGTTGCAGGGCATCGGCGGCAGCCACCAGACTGTCTACCCGTTGGTGCTGCTGCAGCTCAATCGCATCGGCGGCCAGTTGCTCCAGGTACAGCAGCCTGTCCTGCTTGTCTTGCAGACAGTAGGTTTGCTGCTGGTACTGTACTTTCTCGCCCGCACAAGGGTTGGCAAAGGGCTGCACCCAGGCCAGTCCCAGGCCCAGTACCGCCCAGATGCCCAGCAGTTTGGGCAGCAGTTGCCAGCCCAGGCCGGGCAGCCCTTCCCGGAAGGCGTATTTTTTGAGCCGATCGCCCACCAGCACGTCCAGTGGGGTTTGGGGGCGGTTCAGGAGCTTGAGGGCTACAAAGTCGGGCTTTTTGCCAGCGGCAATGTAGCGGGCAAATTCACGTTCTAGGGCGCGTTTTTTGGCGGCGTCGGGTTGCAAAAACAACTCATTCAGGATGAGGTTCATGCGGTACTCGTCGTAGGCCGTGGCCTCGGCGGGGGGCGGTGGGGCTTGTTCCAGCAGGGTACGCAAGGCCAGGCGCAGGGGCTGTTCCAGGCCGCGGGCTTGCAGGTACTCCAGCAGGATGCTGCGCACGGCATCGGGCATGCGGCCTTCCACAAACCAGGGCAGGCGGGTCAGTTCGCGGATGCCCGCGAAATCCAGTAGGGGCCGGGCTTGCCCTGCCCCTGTATCGTTTTGTCCCATATCCCCAGTCCCCCTATCGGCCAGCACCTTCCCCAGGTACAGCGTCAGGTCCCAATGCAAGGTAGGCCAAAGCGCACAGGCCGCAATCCAGTCGATGTAGGGCTGCGCAAAATGCCGCTGCAAATCGGGCAGCAGTTCGTGCGCAAATGCAAAAGGCTGCTGCAAGGCATCGGGGATGCCTTTGAGTACCTCCGGGTTGAGGGTGGTAGGGTCTTCGGAGTTAAAAAGATCGATGGCCGCACCCAATCCTGCCGGACTGGCGGGCAGCAGGGGCAGCAAGGCTTGTAGTTCTTTTTCGCGGCGCGCCCATTGGCCCAGCGGCCGGGTCTGCAGCAGGGCGCGGCGCGGCCAGGCTTGCAGCAGGTTGGTCCAGGGCGCTACCCGCCCGCTCAAGGTGGAGAGCAGCCCCTGCCCATCGCCTACCAGCAACAACTGTGCGCCTGCGTGGCGGTGCAGCAGCTCGCTCAGCGCAATGCCCCCGAGATGGGCTTCATTGAAACAAAGCCGGGGGTCGCCATCGTAAAAATACCGCGTGATCGGCGCTTCGGCGCGCAAAAACACCTGGTACAGCGCATCAAAAAGCCGGGCGCGGTGATCCTGGGCATCGTGGCGATCGATCAGCAGCAGGAAGTCGGGCGGCAGGGTTTGGCGGCGGTAGCGCAACTGGATGCGCCCAGCCGCCCGGATGCTGGCCAATACGGTAGCGGGCAAGTCCAGGCGCAAGCGTTCGTCGAGGCTGCGCCCACGCAGGCGGGTCAGCAGGGCCTGGGCGTCGGCGCTCAGGTAGGCGCTGGCATCGGTGCCGGTTTCGGGGTTCCAGAGGTAGGGCGCGCGGTCGGGGCGTTGTAGTTCGGCTATGGCCTTGGCGCGGCGGTACTGATCCCAACGGGCAATTGCCCAGGCCAGCAAACCCAGCAAAATCAGCAGCGCTGCTTTGATGGGCCACTGCCAACGCTGGTACCAGGCGTAGGTTTTTTGGGCTTGCTCGTCAATGCGCAGATTGGCAAAGGCATCCGCGTTTTCGGGAAAAGGCAGGGGCAGTTCGGCAATCAGGCTATCGGTTTTTTCAGGGGTCGTTTTTTCGGGCTGCGCAATGAGGTCGGCAATCCAGTAGATGCTGTCGCGTTTTTGAGCCGTTTCCAGGATAACCAACATGGAGTCGATGTCGCCTACGCTGGCGTTGGTAGCGGCGCGGTAGCTGGCGCGGCCAAGGCTGTCTACCTGGTACTGCCCGCCATTGCGGGTGGCTTGCCAGTCGCGGGCGCTGCCGGGCAGCAATGGGGTTGTGTCGGTAGCAGGCCGCAGCAGCATGCTGGTATCGCCTCCCGGTGGAATGGAGAAACGGATGCTGCGGGCGCTTGCTTTTGGGGCGTCGGTTTTTTCGGGTTGGTTGGATTGTCCAAACCACCAGATGCCCGCAATGCCCAACAAAATCAGCGCAATGAGCAGGATCGTAATCCGCCGCCAGCGGGTTTCTTTTTGGATGATCTCGGGTGGTACTGGAGGTGTTTCTGTGCGGGTGTCAGGTTCGGTACGCTGTAGGCTACGGGTCAATTCCAGGCTTTTGTCAAACAGGGCATAAAACTGCTCTTGCTCCTGGGGGCTACCCGCAAAAAGCGGGGCCAACAGGCCGCGCCATTGCTCCAGGGGCAAGTCCGCCGGGGCCTGGCGCAGGAGTTCCTGCACCTGCAGGTACTTGGCGGTCCCGAGGGGGTATCCTGCGGATTCCAGTTCGTGGAGCAGGATGGCGAGGAGTTGGTGACGTAGCGTTGGCGTTGACAATGGTGTTGGGTTTGTGTTTTTTGTTGTTTGCTGGTTCAAGTCTCCAGACTTGAATCCATTATCTACACGTCTTCAGACGTGTGTTTTCGAGGTTTTCGCGTTGCTCGTGCGTCAGAGACGCAGGAATAATCTGTTCAAGTCTGGAGACTTGAACCAGCTGAGATGCCCATTAAGCAGCTCCGCTGCTTGTTTTTTGTAACCGCGACGACGCGACGGCGCGACGTAAAAGTGTGCTTCGCACACTTTTTATGTCGTTTTACGTCGCGCATTTGGCGCAGCCAAATGAATCGTCGCGCCGTCGCGTCGTCGCGGTTACAAAACATTTGGCGGTAGCCAAATCAAAAAAACATACTCATGCTGGTTCAAGTCTTCAGAATTGAATCCATTATCCGCACGTCTTCAGACGTGTGTTTCGAGGTTTTCGCGTTGCTCGTGCGTCAGAGACGCAGGAATAATCTGTTCAAGTCTGGAGACTTGAACCAGCCGCAACCAGCCGAAGACGCGATGAATCGCGTCTCTACCGTCGGCGTAAGGCGCTCAAATCTTCTCTGGTTTTGGCCAACACCGCGTAGGATGCGTTCAGCACCCGTTTGGCTTCGGCATCCAGTTTGCCATGTTCCAATTGCGCTGGGTCAAAGCCTGCGCTGTGCAGGAAGTAAGCCCATTGGATCAGTTCGGCGGTAGCGGGTTTCTTTTGGAGCTTGAGCGAGCTGTCGTCCCGGATGTCGCTGAAGTGTTCCACCAGATAGGTCAATTTGTCTTTGGCAAAACCCGGCACTTTGGCACTGACGATGGCCAGCAGTCTTTCCGGCCCTGGAAACGTGATGTGGTGGTAGGCCACCCGGCGCAAAAAAGCATCGGGCAGGTTTTTCTCGCTGTTGGAGGTCATCACAATCACGGGCCGATTGGCCGGATCGGCAGTATAGGTTTTGTTGATTTCGGGTACGTAAAAACTGAGCTCTTCCAGGGCAGCCAGCACGTCGTTGGGCAGGTCGCGGGGGGCTTTGTCGATCTCGTCGAGCAGCACTACCCGGCGGCTTTGGGCAACAATGGCCGCACCCAGTGCCTGGTAGCGAATGAAGCGCTGCTCCAACTCGGCGGTGCTCAGGGCAGTGGGGTTGTTTTGGCTGTATTGAAAATGCGCGAGGGCATCGTAGCGGTAAAAGAGGTCGTTGGAGCTGGAAGTGGTCTGCACGTTGAGGCGCAGGAGCTCACCCAACTGAAAGTGCCAGGCGAGGTGCTTGGCGAGTTCGGTTTTGCCGGTGCCGGGTTCGCCAGTGAGCAGCAGGGGCAGCCCCAGACTGAGGGCGACGTTGACAGCGTCGACCAACTCGGGTTGGGGCTCGTACAAGGCGGGGTTGTTGAGCTCCGGGTTGGGACTGAAGTCCGGCAGGGTTTGGGGTTGTTTGGGTGTGTAGTGGTTGATCATGTTTTTTCTTTTTCTCCCATGACTGAAGTCATAGGGGCTTCCCATGACTTCGGCCTTGGACTCCCCCACGACTGAAGTCATGGGTTGGGTTTTATATTCCCTCCCACGACTGAAGTCGTGGGTTGGGGCTGTGTGTGTTACCTCCCACGGCTAAAGCCATGGGTTGGGGAGCGGCTACGAGTGAAACTTATAGACGCGTTTTTGGAAGTCTTGGAGGTGTTCCATGTTGAGGAGTTTGTCTTCGGTCTGGAATTGCTCCATTTCTTCGGGGCTGAGCTTTTGGGCTATGGTATCGATGATTTTGTTTTTTAGTTGCTGATCGGGCTGGCAGATGTCTTCCAGCCAATCCTCAAAATAAGCGGCCTCTACCGGGGGGAGCGCATTGATCAGGGTAGCGTGTTCGGTATTGCTGGTCACCAGCTCTCCGATGGTGTCGAGTACTTCGCGGTCGGAGCGGCGGACTTTCTCTTTGTGGTGGGCGTTTTTTACCGAGATCACAAAAAAGAACAGAAAATTGGGCGCGTGGGTATTGATGGTCACGAAGCAGTCCATCAGCCATTGCAGGTAGTTTTGGATCAGTTCAGGATCCCAGGCTTGGGTGCTGATTTTCATGACGGTGGTCACGTGTTCCCATTGCAAGCGGGGCAGCCCCGTTTGGAGGTATTCCTCAAAAGAGGTATTGCCCAGGCCAAAGCGCTCGGCGAAGTATTTTTTGAAGGCCTCCTGGCAGTTTTTGAGCGTAAAACTGACCGGCAAATCTTCGATGCGCACCCGACCGGTATCGGGATGACGGCGGTAGTTCAGGCTGTGCTGGTGGCGCTCTTCGTTGTCGTGGATCAATTGGTAGATGATGCGCGCCGAAAAACCTTCAGGTTCCTGGGTGGGGCAAGCCAGAATGTAATAGAACTGAAAAGCCCGCTGGGCTTCTTGCCAACGGCCATAGCTGCGGTTGAAGGAACGAACGGCCTCCCGGCGGTCGCAATTGACCAGGTGCAACAACGAAAGGGAGGTATGTACTTCAAGTTGCTGGGCCAGGGCATCCAGTGGGTCGGCGCCAGGGGCATTACTGGCACTTCCATTGTTCAGGTCTGCAGGTGTAAGTTTTTTGATGAGGTCTAAAAGGGATGTCCTGATTTTGTTGTTTTCGAGCAGCGCATCTGCCGTAGAGAGGTTGCCCAGCATTTCGCTGTTGTGGTTGGTAGTGTGGCGGCTGCGCAATTGGGTATAAACCGAATGCGCATCGCTTTCAAAATTCAGGTGCTCACCCAGCGCAGCAAAAAGCTGCTCGAAAGCGCCATCCTCCAGGTATTTGATCCAGCTTTTTTTCAATTGCTCCAGTGAGTACGTCATGCAGGTTTTAGTTTAAAAGAAAATGGGCCACCCCCAATCCGTCCGCTAAAATATTTATTTAATTGGAAAATAAGAAATATAGCCGTTGAATCGTAAACTTGGGGCGTTTTAATGCTCAATTCATCAAGCTTTGCAGGCATTGCATTTATAAATCTATGGCGTGAAAACAACTTTCGCTTACATTGGCAAAACCCAGGACAAATACCTTGAGGAAGGCACGGGCATTTATGAGCGCCGTTTGCGCCATTATTTGCCTTATGAAACCGTGCTGATTCCCGACATCAAAAATGGCGGCAAGTTGGATGCCGGCCAATTGAAAATCAAGGAAGGCGAACAGATTCTGGCGCGGCTCAAGCCCGAAGACTGCCTCATTTTGCTCGACGAGCGCGGCAAGCAATACACTTCGGAGCAATTTGCGGCAACCCTGGATCAGTGGTTTCAGGCGCCCTTCAAACGCCTGGTTTTTCAGGTGGGTGGAGCGTATGGCTTTTCAGAGGCCGTGTACCAGCGGGCCAATTTTCAGTTGGGACTTTCCAATATGACTTTTTCGCACCAGATGATTCGCCTGTTTTTTTTGGAGCAACTCTACCGGGCGATGACTATCTTGCGCAATGAACCTTATCACAACAGTTGATTAACATGCAGGAATTAAACTTTACCTTGGCACTTTTGATCCTTACCGGGCTGATCTCCTGGCAGGCCTTCAACCGACCCGATATGTACCAAAAGCTCCTATTTTATCCCTATGAGATGAAACGGAGTAACGACTATTTCCGTTTTCTGACCCACGGCATGGTACACGCGGATCTGAACCATTTGCTCTTCAACCTGATTACCTTGTACAGTTTTGGCATTGGGGTGGAGTTTTATTTCCGCCTTTATTTTGGTGCCCAAACGGGAGTTACCTTGTTCCTTTTGTTTTATTTTAGTGGCATCGTTTTGTCTTCTTTGCCTGATTATTTTCGGCACCAGGACAATCCGGGCTACCGGGCAGTGGGAGCATCCGGTGGGGTTTCGGCCATCGTTTTTGGTTACATTTTTATGAATCCCTGGGATCGCGTGTTTTGGGTAGTACCCGCAGTGTTGTACGGGGTTTTGTACCTCGTCTATTCGGCGTACATGGATCGGTACAGCAACGACAACATCGGCCACAATGCGCACTTTTGGGGAAGCTTGTACGGAATTGTCTTTGTTTACGTTTTATTACAAACGATGCACCCTGAAGTATTGTCCGCGATATTTCAGAACTACCTGAATTTTTAATACCCACTGCGTATGTTTTTCTTCCTGTCCAAAGCCCTTTTGTTTCTCATTCGCCCAATGTTTTGGGTGATGATCCTGGCCATTGCCGCATTCATCAGTCGGCGGTCGGCAAGGCGGCGGCGGTATGCGTTCATCCTGGTATTGTTTTTGATTTTTTTCAGCAATAAGGGCTTGTTTGAAGCGGTGTGTAGCTTGTGGGAAATGCCCCCCCAAAAGATTACCCAATCTTATGACATCGGCATCCTGCTGGGCGGATACAGCAACTCCAGCGGCTACCCCAAAGATGGCCGCCACCATTTCAATGCCAGCGTCAACCGCCTTACCCAAACCCTGGAGTTGTACCAGGAGGGCAAGATCAGAAACATCCTGCTTACCGGAGGATCGGCCAATATTATCACCAAAGGGCAATTGGAATCGGAAGAAGTGGTGGATTTCATCGAAGACATGGGCGTACCGCGTACTGCTGTGATTGTAGAACCCAAAGCCCGCAACACCTGGGAAAATGCACTGTTTTCGGCCAAAATCATCAAAAAAAAATACCCCAATGCCACTTGTGTACTCATCACTTCGGCAGCGCACATGCGCCGCGCTCAGGCCTGTTTCCGCAAAGCAGGCTTGAACATCGACACGTATAGCACCGACTTCCGACGAACCGACCTCAAGGGCTGGGCCTGGCTGCAATTTGAACCTCAGGTACTCGGCGATTGGGAAGGCCTGATCAAGGAATGGGTGGGGATGTTGGTTTATGCAATCAAGGGATACCTTTGAGCTATGAGTTATGAATTATGAGTTAGGAGTTAGGAGTTTTGAATTATGAGTTCCAAACATACGCTTATGACAGAGAAGAAAAAGGATGGTCCTTTGAGGGAAAAAACGCCAAAAACAACTCACATTACGTATTTTAACCGCAGAGTAACGAAGTTGACGCGGAGTTTCGCAGAGTTTTTTTAGTTCACCTTCGGTGTTGAGAGGCCGCGGAGGTCGCTGTTGTTGAAGTTTGGTTCGTTGCCCTAGATCAAGTCACAGCAGGAAACTTGAGTTAGGTAAAATCTTTCTGGAGAACGATCTCCAGCCACCGCAGGTGGCAAGCTCCTTAGCACTAGAAAACTCCGCGAAACTCCGCGTCAACTTCGTTACTCTGCGGTTAAAATGTGTAACGTGAGGTCATAAATTATAACTAAAAAGAAATCGTTTTGCATCAGATAACAGAGGACGACATCAAAAAAGCGGTACTCAAGTTTTTGCGCGGGTATTACAAACACCGGCCAAGATCAGGAGAAATCGAAATCAGCTCTGACCTGCGCGGGGCAGGGGGGATTGTTGCCGATGGTTTTTTGGCGTTTAAGGAAGAAGATGGCCGCAATTTCATTGTCACTTTTGAAGCAACCGATTTTCACCACCGGGACGAGTTGCGCTTTACCCTCCTCAAGCCCCTGCAATATTGGGATGCGGTGGCCATGGGGTATTTGACTGTGGCCTTGCTGTTCATCATAGCGCATGTACAAAAATGGCTGGCGCTGCTGCCCCATTACTTTTGGATTGGTGTTTTGCTGTTGCAAGTTCTGATTGCCGGCTTTGCGGTAATCTGGTATTACTTGCTGCGCAAATTGCGGCGCTACCGCTACATTTACGCCATTCAGCAGTTCAACGAATATTTTGCCGACGATCAGTGGGTGGCTTATGCCCACGAGGTTTTTCCCGGCTACGATGACCCTTACTTCAAGGAATTGAGTAGACAGTGTATTTTTTATGGGTTTGGGATGGTGGAAGTAGACGAAGAGCTCCGGGTGAAGCTGCACATGGCGCCTTCGATCGACGATCCTGATTTTCAGCTCAAACGCCGGGTGGTGCAGTTTTTTACCAAAAACGACTTCACGCAGGTGGTGCAACGCAGGCTCAACACGCAGGATTGGTGGGATAAAATCATCGCCCAATTGCAACGCATTCCTTATCGGGAAAACCTCCAAAACCTTTTCCGTTTCAAGCGACCGGTGTACAAACAAATGGGGGTTATCTTGGCCTGTGTAGGGGCGATGACGCTGGTTTTGTCACGGGAGTTCAAAAAGAAGCCGATCCGCTACGTCAACGAGGCCACTTATGAGCAGGAAATGGTGGCTTACATGAGTAGGCTATACGGCAACGAAAACCTGATTCAGGACATTATTCTGGACTCTACCGATATTCGGCCTTATGTCAAAAACGTATTCCCATACATTTACCAGCCTAGCAAAAGCCTTGACCCCGTGGTGGCCAAAAATACCCGCGAAAGGATAATCGTATTCACCGATGCTGGTTTTGTACATTATCCTTGCCAACGTTTCACTCCGGTGAATGATCAACGGTACATGGTGACGATGGGTGTTTTTTACGAAACAGACTTGCTGAAACGGGCGATTCAGCGCTTCCGCAAATTGGGGGTTTCGGTAAATGGGATTTGGGGGGCGTGTTTCTTTGAGGATAAAAAGCATTACCTCCTTTTTCTGGAAGATTTGTACGCCAACGCACAGGATGCGGGCGATGCGGCGAGTAAAGCCAAAGCAAGGCTCAAACAAGCTGGTATTCAATTGGATATCTCGATAAAACGGATCTAAGCGCCTACTTTCCCGGTTTCCAGTCGATAGCCTACTCCATGCACGGCCACAATGCCAATGGAAGGATCAAGCGCCAGTTTTTTGCGCAACCTGGATACAAACATGTCTACACTGCGCCCAACCAATACGCCCTCGTCTGCCCAAACCTGCTGGAGGATAAAATCCCTTTCAAGCAATTGATTGGGGCTGCTGGCAAAAAGGCACAGCAATTTCGTTTCCCGGAAAGTCAAGGTTTGACGGACAGCGCCGCATAGCAGCACTTGATCGGCAACGTTCAGGCGGAAGTTTCCGAATACCAGTTCATTCCCATCCTCTGGGCATTTCTGGGGATGGCATAAATGACATTGCCTGAAACCGATAAAATGAAGACCTTACTTTTTATCGAAGGACGCAACAATTGCCAGGTTTTCCCTTTGTCTGAGGACTTGAAAATACCACTAGGATGCCCACAAAAGAAGGATTCACCAACCTGAACAATGGAGGTGATGGAGAGGCTTGCTGGAAGGCCAGCATCAATAGGCTGCCAGGTTTTACCGCCGTCGTAGGATGTTCGTACCCTTCTGGTTTCCGAGGTGGTATTGTAAGTGATGGCCGCGAATCCACCTTTGATGCGTTCTACGGCAATGCCCACACCGCCCTCACTGATCACAACATCCCAGTTTTCTCCACCATCGGTTGATCGTATTATCCCCAACTGACTGGTCGCCATGAGTACACCGTTTGACTCTACGATTTTCATTGCCCAGCCTCCGGCTTGGACTTGTTTCCAGGTTTTTCCGCTGTTGCTGGATCTAAAAAGGCCCTCGTCGCAACCGATGAAAACGGTGCCTCCGTCCGTTTCAAAAACGGTGCGTACCTCTTTCTCTGGGAAACTGGTATAGATGGGTGACCATACACTCGCCCCGTTTGTTTTTTGTAAAAATTGGCCATTGTAGTTGTAGGCAACTATACCGTTCTTACCAGCGGTAATGCTGCTGTGTGCGGCAGGGAAAACCTCTTTTTTCCAGGAAGCAGTGCTGAAATTTGATTGCCTGTGGTATATCTCCTTATCAGCACACAAATAGAATCCCTTATCATTTGCAAAGAAACCCTCTCCCTGCACATTTCTGGGTAGCCCTTCGCTAATGTCCTGCCAGGTTTGTCCGCCATCAGTGGATTTTAAAACAGTGTTTACAATTTCCGCCCTAGAGCTATCTTGAGCGGTGATTGGAGATAAGGGAAATTGAAGAAGGAGCAAAAAAACAAGGTTATGGATTTTCATGGCAATCATTGGTTTGGTGAAACGATGTTGTAAATAACGCAGA
>Ga0247833_1003876_pt1 | contig 19442 bp, 17 predicted proteins | sample LaCruzMarch2015__7_FD_187117 | JGI IMG/M metagenome (GOLD analysis project Ga0247833, IMG submission 187117) | Freshwater microbial communities from meromictic Lake La Cruz, Castile-La Mancha, Spain - LaCruzMarch2015_8m | ecosystem: Environmental > Aquatic > Freshwater > Lake | place: Spain... | reverse complement strand
GCCACCGCTTTTTTTGAATCCTGATACGCGATCATAGCATCCTCCGCAAGATCATAATTTCCCCGGCCGATATTGGCATACGAAGTTTTCTCAAACTGCTCTCGTACTTCCATAATTTCCTGCTTGCGAGGGTGGGTAGAGGCATAATCGAGGTAGATGAGGTCTTTTGGCATATGAGAAGTATATCAATTTTCAAAAAAGTCATAATAAATAAACCAAACTCGAAAAACACCTTGCATAACACAATATCAGGGTATAATGCGGGCAATGTAGAAGAAAAAGGGGCTCCGTCTTTTTTATCTTTTATCTCTTATCTTTTATCTGGTGCAACGTGTCTCTCTACCAATCCTATCGCCCGAAAAATTTCTCCGATGTCGTCGGTCAGGATTTCGTAAAAAAAATCCTCGCCAATTCGTGCAGAACACAGACATTTCACCATGGCTATATCTTCTTTGGATTCCATGGTATTGGGAAGACGACGTTGGCTCGTATCTTCGCTGAGGCAGTCAATTGTACGAGCATTACACCTGATGGAAACCCATGTCATATATGTCCAAACTGTCTCGCATTTGATACTGGGAGGATGATTGATGTGATAGAGATTGATGCAGCGAGTTATACTGGTGTCGATGATATCCGAGAGATTATTGATCATGCAAAATTTACACCGACACAAGGAAAATATAAAGTCTACATCATTGACGAAGTCCACATGCTCTCAAAGAATGCTTTTAATGCACTCCTAAAAACTCTCGAAGAACCACCAGCACATGTCATATTTCTCCTCGCAACCACTGAGATTCACAAAGTCCCAGATACAGTCCTCTCTCGTGTGATACGTTTTGATCTAACAAAAATCGGTGAAAAAGATATGTGCGATTTACTCGTAAAGATATGCCATCAAGAAAATATTCACTTTGAGGAAAGTGCACTCAATATGATCATACATAGATCGCGATGAAGCATCCGCGATGCTCTGACAATGCTCGAGAAATGTATCATCGATAAATCTGTAACAGAAAAAAATGTCGTATGAGCGCTCCATCTTGTCAATACCAGTTTCCTCAGACAAACGTTTGATGCCTGTATCGATGGTGAAGCATGAGACATCGCCGAGATCGTAGCAACCCTCGAAAATGAAGGAATTGATGTACGAGAATTTGCCACACAAATGACGGAGTGGATCGTCGACAACATCGCTGAGGCCTTTGAAAAAAAATCCTTTCCTCTCTACAGAGAACTCTTTGATCTCTTCACGCGTGTCTACGTCCAGAGTAGACAGGTATCAGTACCCATGGATATACTCCGTATGGCTCTCTATGAGAGAATACAACATGGAAAACTAGAACATAAAACCATAACACCTGAAAACGACAAAAAAGACGTAGAATCTGCCAAAATTGAAGAAAGAGAATTATTGCCAATCCCACAGCATGAACTCAGCACTGGAACAAATATCCTCCCAGAGCCAGAACATGAGCTACCATCCCCAACTCATGAAATTGCATCGGAAATGCATCATACTGATGAGCAAATATCCGAATTTTCTCCAGAAAATTTTCTCCAGAAAATACAAGAGATGTGAATAAAGAGTACGATGATTCCACTCCTCAAAACTGCAAATATAGAACTCGTATGAAATACTATTACGATAACAACAACAGGATTTTGCCAATCAAAATGTGCTGAGACTAGTATTCATCAAATATTAGATAATGCTGCACGATATTTTCATGCAGATTCCCTCAATGTGCTCATATCTGATATTGTTGTCCCTCCAGAGGAATCAACAGAAGACCTCGCCCGTTCTATTTTTAATGATTAAGCTCGATTATGCGTAATTTTCTCAAGCAATACATACTTACCAAAATATTTGGAGAACGACTTATCTCGATTATTGGTATTATTATCATCGTGTGGGTGATAAAGGATTTTGCATTATTTTTCCTCGCGACATTTCTCTGTGCCTATCTCTTTCATGGGGCTCTTGAAGGGGCACAAAAAGAGCTCACTACGCTCGCCAGAAAAAGTCCATGAGTGATTCGCTGAGGGATTCTCTGGTTAGCACAAGAAAAAGTAACACTCACAATACTCTATTTATTTTTTGCATTCATCTGTATCTATGCGATCAGAGATATAGGACCGACACTGACGAGCGATATGATCGATCTATTACAATGACTCTCTCAGAGACTCTCAGTCGATTTAGGTATTTCCGAGATTCAAGATACTCTCTGAAAATGGCAAAATCTCTCCTACCAGATGAGTCATCTTCTCAATATCATATCACCAGCAACAGATACAAGTACGATTTTGAGTGAACTGCTCCATATTAGCGGACTTTTCCTGCAGTTACTCTTTGCCTATCTCTTGAGCTATATCTGGCTGATGGAATACAGACACGTAGAACAATATTTTTGAAAAATAAAAAAGGGGCCATTTGGATTTTTTTATCGAGATGTCGGCATTATGCTCGAAAAAATACGGAGAAGTTTCGGTGTAGTGTTCCAAGCTCAGAGCAAAATAGCTCTCGTCAATACAGCTCTCACAGTTCTCGGTATGATTTTAGTAGGAATATTTTATCAAAAGCTCAGTCCAGATGGAGACTATATCTACCCCTACTTACTCGCCCTGGGATGTATCACCTTTATATCCAGCTTTATCCCTATTTTATGAGTATTTTTATGAGGCATTCCTATTCTCTTTGCAGGCGTTGTAGAATATCCGGGATGGAGCATCGTGGTCGTCATCATCTCAATGATTGTTGTGATCCATGCGTTTGAAGGGTATTTTTTGAATCCTCATCTCGTGGGTAAATCAGCAAAACTCCCTATACCAGTGGTATTTTTGATACTCGTCATGGCTGAACACTTCATAGGTGTTATTGGTGTCTTTATAGGAGTACCACTCTATCTCCTGCTCTTGGAAATATTTGCTTCGATTGGACACACGATAGAAAAGATACAAAAACCAGTATAAAACCCCCCAGTGAAGGGCTCTTGACAAATAAATTTCCTATATACACTACGGGCGTATTTATTTTTTAACCTATTTTTTATGGGAAATTCAGCTGGAGATACTGTGAGTTGAGATATTTTGCGGGGAAATTTGAAAGTATGAGCATGTGGTGCAGTTTTGTTGGGAATTGGTCATGTAACTGGAGCAACTGCTAGAGTACAGGATTTTTTCGCAGAAGTAATGGCTAATCCTTATTCATCTCTGGGTGTAGTCGTACATTCTACTGAATTAGATGAGGCCCAAAGAAAACCTGCAACAATTGTTCCAGTAGACCCTAAAGTGACAGAATAATATCCATCACCTGAAACTGCACAGTAGTTTCATTCCGCCATGTATGTGATTTGAGTGTACCAATAAGGTGCATTTTTTTTTGCTTTTTTTGATCTAATACATCTGTGAGACGGAATCATATGATATCGAGGCCCGGGTATTCCCAGCGGAGATGTTCACCAGAAGTACCGAGAGGAGTGATAGGGGCTTCTATATTTTCGAGGAGAAAAAGAGGAACAGAAAACTCCTGTCAAAACGGTCGGAGTGACTCTATTTCCCTGATGGTATCGAGAGTGATTTTCCCTGGATCGAGCACTGAATCTATCCGCAGAAATGGTGACACGATTTCATGATGAAGCTCACCTGTGTTCAATTGTAACGTCTGGCATGCTTCCTGCATCTTTGCCTCTTCGATACTACATCCTGCAGCACCAGCATGACCTCCATAACGAGCGAGATATGGTGAAGAAGCATTTAATATCGCGACGAGATCAACGCCCGGAGGTGCACGCAGCGAACCGACATACATCCCTTCATGGAGGGTGAAGACAGCGCTGGGTTTATGGTATTGTTCTGTCAGTTTGCCAGCAACGAGTCAGAGTATTCCATGCTCCAGAGTTGGATCGACGACGATGAGCATCGGCTCAGAAAGGTCGATCTGTGCAAGTGCTTTTTCATGCGCATCTTTTGACTTCCCTTTTCGCAGCTCATTCACCGCGATGAGTTCCTGAATTCGGGCAAATGAATCCAGAGTTCCTGCAAGCAGCGTAGATAAGCTCTGATAGGGCGTCGTCAATCGTCCTCATGCATTGAGCATCGGTCAGACGAAAAATCCAATATCCTCTTCTGTCAAGATAGGTCGCTTCAGAGTATCTACAAATGTTTGAAAAAATGGATGATGCGACTGTTGAGATTGGAGAATTCACCGTCGTACAATTGTACGATTTTCATCTATCATCGGCATGCAGTCAGCGACCGTTCCGAGTGAGACGATGTCGACGTACTTCCGCAAAATATCTCCAACTTCAGAATTGATATTATTTTCAAATCCATCTCTTTTCTCTTTTCTCTTTTCACTTTTCTCTATCAAAAGAGCATGAATTACCTTCCACACCACGCCAGAACCAGAAAGTCCACGAAACGGATACAGAGAATCAGCACGTTGCGGGTTCACAACTGCTATACAGTTTGGAAGGATTTGAGGGCAAGAATGATGATCTGTCACGATGACATCCATTCAGAGAGTGTGAGCATATTCGATGGGTTCGATATCCTTTGTCCCACAGTCGACCGTGATAACGAGTTTCGTGCCTGTAGAAGCTATCTCATCCATATGATAGGATTTGATACCATAGCCATCATGCACTCTGTGGGGCAATCTATAAGAAACTTGAAGACCTATCTCATCGCGAAGAAAGAGAAACAATGCAGCCGTAGAAGACACTCCATCTACATCATAATCACCAAATATCATCACTTTTTCTCCTCTCTCCTTCGCCTGAAAAATCCTCTCAACAGCTTTCTCGATATCAGGAAGAAGGAACGGATCATGCAGTATTTCTGTGAGATGAAAATCATGTTCTTTCTCGCGATTCGAGAGAAGTAACTCTGTGAGATTATCTGGATGAGACGAATGAAGAAGTTCGAGTCGTTTGCCTTTAAGTGTTTGCATTTTTTTCTTCTATTCTAAGTAATTCATGAAAATAGAAACAGGTTTTTAGGGGAATCACTGTTTGAGCGGGATGAATACTGATACTGAGATGAACTAGGTCTATAGCGAGTTTGAGTTCCCCTAAATGATTTTGGTACTTTTTTCAGAAAAAGTACGAGTAGGATTATTTCACAGTGTCATCATACAATTCCTTATTTTTTATCCTGATAAAATAAAACTGATTTTCCAGAACTCATTCAGCAATAATTCTATGTTCGATATTAGCAGGAATATAGATGAAATCTCCTGGTACGTATTGAAATAATTGGTCCCTAAATTCTATTGTCCCCATTCCCTGTATGACGAGAAAAAATTCATCAATCTTATCATGAAAATGCCAATCAAAAATACTTCAAACAGACAAAAATGCCTGGGTCATTGCTTCGAGATTTCATGAAATATCATCGAACGAAGAAAGAATAAGTTTCCGAGATCCACTTCATCCATGTGCTGATTCTGTCGGAATTTCAGAAAGTGATTTTTTGAATGGTTTTCTCATAATTTTTATAGTTCCTCCATTTTGAATTTTGCCTTTTGTATTTTAAATTTCTCATAAATCCTTCCTCGTACTTGTACTTATACTCGTACTATTTCGATGCCAACTGTTCCTTCATATGCTGAAAAGCGTGATGAATCAGGTCGTCGAGTTTGAAGAATTTTTCACGCTCAAACATGATGAGCTCTCCGTCGACATGTGCATGGAGTTTCCCATAAAATGAATCATCGCTGTTTTTTTTGATAGTTATCTCTATACGTACTTCTGCATCGGGCTTATCGTCATATCTTTTGAGGTACGAATCGACTTTACCCATACTCTCAGAGACGAGACGCTCTATGACCTCACGATCATATTCAGCTGAGCTATCTATTTGCAGTATTATTTGTGGTTGCATAGAGGAAAAGGTAAAGAAATAAGCGACAATAGTATACTTCCCTTTGGAATTCATCAATACAAAAATGACTTGACGAGAAAAACATTATAGAGATTGACTTCAAAAGAATACGATAATACTCTCACATATGCACCACCTGTCTTACACCTGTGATAAAAAACTCCTCCATCCTGATATACGAGTGGTTTTTCAAGAAAAAAAGATGGTGGAAGAAGCGGAAGAATTTCAACACACAAAATCCCTTTTTGCAAGCATAAAATTTTTCATTTTTTGCTTTATGAGTGCGCTTGGAGTCAGGCACTACAACACGATGGGTATTTTGTGATACAGGACCTATCTCTTTGAGAGTGAGTTTGTAGAGAAAATACTCAAAAAAAAGAGAAAAAATCTCCTCGATATCGGTGCTGGGAGCTGAACCATAACAGAAAAATTTGAACCCCATGTAGAGACAATTTCATGCCTCGAACCATCTCCATCATTTCAGAGAAAGTTACAAAAAATGGGCTATAATATCGTCTCCACGGAGGATAACACACGCTACGATGTTATCACAATGTTCAATGTCCTGGATATCTGTAATGAACCAGAAAAACTCCTCTATCATGCCATAAACCATCTCGAAAAAAATGGCAACATCATCCTGAGTGTACCATTTCCCATAGAGGTTCGATCGTGGGATAATCGTGGCGTGAAAAAAACCAATCATCTCTCACAAAAAAATATGACATTTGAAGAAGCAGTGTCTGACTTTTATATCACAATGCTCAAGAAAAATGGATTAAAAGTAACCTACTTTACACGACTCCCCTATATCGTGAGCTTACCAGATTCAAAAAAAACAACCGTGTACGATAATGGACTCTTTGTGTGTGAGAAAGAATAGGTTTTTATGTTTGTTCTTGTTCTATTTTGACGGTCTTTTTCTGCGCAAGAGCATCATCCCATAAAGCAAAATCAATGGAAGGGATGAGAGCACTGATGGCCTGTCACTTTGTGAGGACATCATAGCTCAGCAGTGACCAGAGATATTCTTCGCGTTTTTGGAAACAACGAGCTGAAAAATATTTCGCAGAGGTACGCGTACACTCGAGCTGCGCTTCGAGAGCTTTTTTTGCCTTCTCTGTCGGTTCATACTGACCAAATCGTATCGGATCAGTCCTGAGAATTGGTTCATCAGAAAGCCCTGTAATAGGATTATACGAAAGAGAGGAGTCAGGCATATAATAACCACTGTTATAGTAAGAAGCTCCATTTGGAGACATCTTCAAGCCCTTGAAATAGAGATATTCAAAGTCATCTATCTTTTGCCATTCTGCATGATATTTGGTATCTTTCTGAGTAGTAAATTGATCGAGCATGACCTCAGTGTATTCTGGGAGAATGACTCCAGCAAGTCTCATCCTGAGCATGAGTTCAAAAGTATCACGCTGAGTACTATTCACATAAGCACGACGATCTATGGGCATTTTTTTGATAATAGCTTCGAAAGTAGGACTTTTAGGATCATCAGGAATGATAGCATCAGTCAAGCGCTTATGGTAGACCGCCCAGATATGCAGACGGATATAATCATCCCATGTCAGAGGACGATTACCATCAAAGAGTGTTCTAGGACTCAAGATACCATATTTGACTAAATATCTGAGAGCATCACGAAATTCCTGTGATTGATTCTCTACATCTGTATACGTGAGCTGTTGTGGCGCAGAACCAAAATCTGTCATACCAATATTTGCAACAGTGACATGTGTATCAAGATGCTCGATCATACGTTTATATATATCTGATTTTCATCGCTTATCTGTCAGAAATATCAACGAAAGAAAATGTGAATTATTCTCTCCAACAAAAAAGATGGCCTCACATTGTGTGGTAATACGTGTGATATTTTTTTCATCAATAATTTGTCATCCACTTCCTGTATCACAGACGACAAAACCTTCGTGACCTTTGTAGGTGATGAGATGAGATTCTGTATTTTCTGAGAAATAAGACACTTCTTTTAATTTATCGAGAAGTTCAGAAATGCTCTTTCCTTCTGTGTAAAAAGAATTGGGAACAATACTCACCTGTGCATAACTCCAGAGATTACCGAGGTAAGTTCGAAGTGAGAACAGGTCATCATACGTCACCATAAACTGAGAAATAACGCCACTATAGGGAAAGAAATTTGATCGAAAATCAACCAGCGATCAACTCGTCTGTACAGTGACATCCGCATGAGCGATATCTACTTTGGGGGAAGCTGGAAATGTAAATTGTGATGGAAAACGAATACCAGCGAGAAATGCTGCGACATTTTTTTGTATGGCATCATAGGTCGTTTCGTTTGAAAACGGCGTAGAAAGTTGCAACAAGAGTAAGTGTGTACCATCCACGATTTTGAAATATACATACTGGGTTTTGGTCTTATCGCCACCAGTATTTCCGAGCGTATCGACTTCATAAAATGATTGTCCACCGATGGTCACAGTTTTGAATTTGACATCCTGCCAAAAAGGAAAAAAAGACTGCCCAGAGAGGAAATAACGGATTTCTTCGGGAGTAGTCAGTTTCGGTATGGTAAAATGAAGGAAAGAAAAACCATAGACAGCAGTGGAACTCTCTTCAGAAATCTGCCCATCGATATAAGAGCCAGGAATATAGGTCGTGACATTATATTTCTCTGGAAAGTCGAAAGTGACTATACTATCGCTCACTTGTTTTTTTTGTACAAAGCGATCAATAGACTGAAGAAATGGAGCAAACTGAATACTATTTGTTTGTACTTTTGTGGTCAGAGAAAGACTTTTCTGAATAAAATCTTGTGCCTCTCTGATAGAGAGCGAATAGCCAAGTGCAGGATCAAAAAATCCACCAATGAGAAATGTATTGACGCCGACAACACGACCATCCCGGATAAGCGGACCACCAGAATTACCACCAGCGATGAGTGTATCTGTCTTGATATACGTATTCCCATTATAGGAATACGTACCGGACACAATCCCCTGAGTCTGAGTAATCGTATTAGCGCCAACCCATGGATACCCACGTGCGGTCACTGTGTCCCCAGTATTTGGTATATAGGTATAATCAAGTGGTATATTTGAGAAAGTGCTGAAGTTCACTGCTCGACCAAAAATATCCATACGATCTATCTGGAGCAGAGCAATATCCTTGTCTGGATCACGTGCTATAACAGAAGCTGTGTAGTGACACTTTGGTGGTAATGCAGGATCTTCAGTGACACAGATACTAAAATCATCTGACACACCGCCAAAACCATCATCAACCACATGATTATTCGTGAGAATATGCCCTGAAGAATCAATAATTGAACCACTTCCCCATCCCTGGAGTGAGAAATACATCCCGAGGGGCTCTTTGTAGGCGATAACCTGGACTACTGGCGATGGCTGTGCCATAGCCAAAGAAGAGAGAATAAATAAAAAAGAAGAGATGAGGAAGAGTTTTTTCATATATTGCTATTGTATAAGTTCGGACTAAAAATCCAAAAACGCAAAAAATAAAAACTTTTGACAAATAATTATTTTGTGTAATATAATTTTATTATTCCTAAATAATATTCATTATGGATGAGAAAATATGAGAAGGGGGGCAGAAATTTAGAGAAAAAGTACAATATAGAGTAGAGACTTGTCTGCTACTGCAAATACTTGAGTTACTGCAGCCCTCGCAACAATGGCAATTAGTGATGGTGCACCTTGAATTGCTAATATCTACTTAGTTATGATTGCATTGGTCAATCTCATAAATACAGGATTCCGCTTTTCTGGAGAAAAAGATGGTGTACAAATTGTATGACCTACTGCTGATCTCATCAATGTATCATTATGATGAGGTATTTTAATGTTAATACATGAATACAGATTAGCAGGATTGAGTAATGAAGAGATATATTGAATACTTAGTATTGCTTTGATTGCTATGTGAGCAAAATGAGCAGTAACTGCAATAAAAACAAGCTTAGAAATTGTAATATCTAAACTGTCAGAACGATATAAATAGTCATCCTACAAGAAAAAAACTCCCACATTTCTGCGGGAGTTTTTACAAAAGAAATCTTCCTCTTTTCTCTCTTCTCTTTTATCTTTTCTCTTTTATCTTTTCTCTTGAATAGAATTTTTTAGAAGATTCTATTCATCGTCTTCCTCAAACTTTACACCACGTTCTGTACGGATTTTTTCTGTGATAACCGCAGGGACTGGAGCATAGTGAGAGAATTCCATTGCGTATGTTGCACGTCCCTGAGAATTTGATCGGAGAGTGGTAGAATAACCAAACATTTCAGAAAGAGGAATGTGTGCTTGGATAATTTTTGCCATACCACGGTCACCCATTTCATTGATCTGACCTCGCTTTCCATTGACGTCACCGAGGATATCACCCATGTATTCTTCTGGAGTATTGATCTCTACCTTCATGATTGGTTCGAGGAGAATAGGTTTTGCTTTCTTAGATGCTTCACGGAAACACTTGCTTGCAGCGATACGAAATGAGAGTTCATTTGAGTCGACATCATGATACGAACCAAATGTGAGCGTTGCCTGAACATTCACCATCGGATAGCCAGCGATAACCCCTCGAGCGTAGGATGCATCGAGACCTTTTTTGACACCGGGGATAAATTCTTTTGGGATAACACCTCACTTGATCTCATCAATAAAGTGGTTTTCTTCGGTACCATACTCTTCTGGTTCTGCCTGACGCATAGCTTCCGTAATCGGCTCAAACGTGATGATAACATGACCAAATTGACCACGACCACCAGTTTGTTTCTTGTACTGATATTCCTGATCTTTTACACCCTGCATGATCGTCTCACGATATGCGACCTGAGGTGCACCGACATTACATTCGACTTTGAATTCACGACGCATACGATCGACGATGATATCGAGATGCAGCTCGCCCATACCAGCGATAATAGTTTGACCCGTCTCACTATCAGACCGAATACGAAACGATGGATCTTCTTCTGCGAGTTTGCCCAGAGCGACACCCATTTTTTCTTGATCAGCTTTGGTCTTTGGCTCTACAGAGACTGATATCACCGGCTCTGGGAAATCGAGAGAGAGGAGCTTGATTGGGTGTGCCTTGTCACACAGAGTATGACCAGTCTTCGTCGCTTTGAGACCGATAACGGCAGCGATATTTCCTGAAGTGATTTCAGTGATTTCTTTTCGGTTGTTCGCATGCATCTCGACGATACGACCGATACGCTCAGTCTCGCCATTATTTGAATTGAAAACAGCAGTACCAGATTTGATAACACCTGAATAGACTCGAACAAATGTGAGACGACCGACGAAAGGATCCGTCATGATCTTGAACGCGAGAGCAGAAAGTGGCTCAGAATCAAGTTGTTTAAATTCGATTTTCTTTTCTTCATCATCAGGGTCAGTACCGACGATTTTACCTTCATTGATATCGAGCGGTGACGGGAGGTAGTCTACGACAGCATCGAGGACTTTTTGGACACCCACGTTTGCGAGTGCAGAACCACAAAACAGTGGAAAGACATTTCATGAGATAACACCCTTACGGATACCAGATTTGATTTCTTCGACAGTGAGTTCTTCACCACCGAGATATTTATTCATGAGAGCATCATCTTGTTCAGCAGCTTTTTCGATGAGCTCGAGTCGGCATGCTTCTGCACGTGTTCGCATATCTTCTGGGAAAGCACGTTCGACCACTTCGACACCCATATTACCTTTGAATTCCCATGCTTTCATAGTGACGAGATCGATGATACCATTGAAGTCTCCTTCACGGCCAATTGGGAGCTGAGCTCGGACAACTTTGTTACCAGCAAGACGTTTTTTGATAGATTCAAATGTCATCTCAAAATCTCCACCTGTTTTATCCATCTTATTCGCAAAAGCGATACGAGGAACACCGTATTTATCAGCTTGTTTCCAGACTGTTTCTGACTGTGGCTCGACACCCTGAGAACCATCAAATACAACGACGCCCCCATCGAGGACGCGCATAGAACGCTCTACCTCAATAGTAAAGTCTACGTGACCTGGAGTATCGATGATATTGACATCGAGACCATTCCAAGACGTCTTGGTCGCAGCAGCCGTGATCGTGATACCACGTTCTTGTTCTTGTTCCATCCAGTCCATCGTCGCAGCACCATCATGTACTTCACCGATTTTATGTGTTTTACCTGAGTAAAAGAGGATACGCTCAGTGGTAGTCGTTTTACCAGCGTCGATATGCGCGATGATACCGATATTTCGGATATTACGCTTCTTGTCTTCAATAGCAGACATAACTTTTGTAAGTAAAAATATAAACAAAAGAAAAAGAATGAAGTAAGGGAAAAAGAATGGAATTTTGTTTAATTAATCCGCTCTTTTACTGTTACTTTTACTTTTACTAATGTAGGCATTGTATAGAAAAAGGTCTAGAGTCAAGGATATAAATAACACCATATATTTGACTTGTTGTGAAGAAAAGATTACACTCTTGTGGTAAACTTTTATTTTCTATTCTTTTTTTATGAAAAAGCTCGTGTTCGTAGTAATTGCTGTCCTGCTCATCTGATGAGTATGGTATATGGATAAGTCTATAAATAAAACCAGCCCTAAAGGAAGTAATTTTGAAAAAGCTCTGAAAATCATGAAAAATCTCCAATCTTCTGCAATTCCTGTCATCCTCACTGAAAGTGATTTAAGTTCACTAGAAACAGGGTATGCAGAAGCAATTGAGAGAAAACCACAAATAACAAGTTTCCGTGATACCGACCTTGGGAGACTGACCCAAAAACTCATAGCTGCTGGCCTTACAGGTACAGGAGAAAATGATCCTCAAACAAGGATAATTGATCTAGCAACAGGATTAGTCGATAATTATAATCTTAAAAATTCCGCTGGTGCACTTGTTGTTCCAAATCCTATTACAAACCTTATAAATAATAGTCTCGCTAACAGTACACAAGCTGTAAAAGATGACATACGGAAAACCGCAGATTCAGTAAATAGACTCACAAATGACGTCCTCATAACAAACCTATTCATAAATCAATATAGAAACCTTCGTCCAAATATCTGCCAAAAACCACTCGATCAATGGAATCATCATTATATCGCAGGTACTGTTAACATGAAATATTCAACTTACAGAGCAACAATAACCTCAGGATGATCTGGTTACACGACAGCTCCTACATATACGATCTCTTTTGATCCAGTAGTTGCACATTTGGGTGGAAACAATTGTTTCATGGATAGTGGTACAATTACAGTATCAGGTTGAGCTATAACAAGTATACCAAGTATAACTTGTACAAAAGATGCTCCTGTTCCAAGAATTACTTTCTCGGCACCCACTGCTACTGATGGCTCAATAGCAACAGCTACTTATGAAAAGGTTATTATTCCTCCAATAGTAGATACTTGTACTGGCAACGCCCTCACTGAGCATATTTGTTCAAATCTCTCATACACTGTTGACGCAGAGCACGTTGTCACAAAAGACTGTGAATTTGGATGTAATGCAGGAGCATGTAAAAAATGATCAGTCGGTACTGTTGATATAGTTGATGCTGGTACAGCTAGTGGAATGCCAATAACAGATGTAAAAGCAAACCAGACCTTCTTTCTCAAAGTAACTCCAAGAAGAGCTCACACTGCAACCGCAACATCAAATCCATCTGGAACTGTCGCAACTATGGTTTCTGTAGGTCTCGGATATACGACAGCTCCTGTTGTGACAGTGGTAGCAAATACAGGTACATGTACTTCAAGACCAACTGCACGAGCAACCATAAATTATTTTATTCAAGAAGTAGTTTCTGTAAAACTCATAGGGGGTAATTGTACAGTTGCACCGTTACTTTCAATCACTCCACCAACAGTAACTGAAGCAAATTCAAACCTTTCTATAGATGTTGATCCATCATCAAATTGTACTCTAGCAGGTAGAACTCAACGAGTTGTCACTTCAAATACACCGCTCTATTTTGGCCCAATGGTATGTAGCACAGTCACTACAGCAACTCTCGGTATCGTTCTCAAAGATACTGCTACATCAACTTCTCAGACTATAGAAACTGTTACAAAACCTTTAAGTATTGGTGGTGTGACTATGAGTAGATTTGATATTGATTTAATAAGTAACAGCTGATTAGCTACGGCCCCAGTTGCTGATTCGCTATACTCATTTAAGGTAAAAACTGTGGGCACAAACAATATCCCCTACACAAATTATACAGATAATTTCTTTATAGTCGTGGAAGGTGATGATGGTGCAGTATTTCCTAAAGGTCCACAAAGAATGGCTGGCTTTGCAGAAAAAGATTTTACAATAAAATTTTCTAAAGAAGGAGTTCTGAAAAGTGGTGGAAATGTAAAAATTACTGTACGAGGTGTCGGGGTAGATGATACTGCGGAAAGGTCACTCCTTGTAACTTCAGCTGATTTATCTGTCAAAAACTGAATAGCATCCAGCACTAATGAATATAAAAAAGTTATTACTGTCAATGCAGGTGATCCAGTTACTTTTAAATGGGCCTCTGTGAATTGAGGAACCCCAGCACCAACAGCTGCTCAATTTAGTTGTAATAATGCTAATGGAACTGCTTGTGCATCTAGCACATGGGCAGGTCTTGGTAATAGTCTCAATGGTACATTAAGTTTCACACCTACTGCAGCCCACAAAGGTAAAAGTTATTTTATTACTTACAAAGTAAATAAAAATGCAACTACATTTGTTACAGACATAGTTACATTAAATATTAATGAATAAGAAAATTATATAAAAAATATTTTACCCCTCTTGGCAATGCTCAGCCAGGAGGGTTTTTTATATAAAGTTGATTATTCAAAATAAATATGATAGAGTGACTATATATGGAAAATCATACACTTATACCCCTGATCACACTTGTTTCTATCTTAATGCCCTGGTGAGTTCAGGCCGAAAGTTTGCCAGATGAAATAAAAACATTAGAAGTTGAATGTAGTTCAAAATCTTATTTTACTGATAATGAATGTGATATATGCCAGGACGGTGGAGAGATTTTTACAAACTGAACAGGGGCAATAGCAAACGCTCAAGAATTCACATGGGGAAATGATCTCACAGGAATAAATCAAAACTTCTATAAAAGTGGACAACCCGCCGCAGAAATAAAAACAAATATTGGCACTCCATCGACTACCTGGGATCAAACTGGTCTAGACTGGTGAGCAGATGTCATCTTCACAAAAGTAGATATACAAAATGTATTTTCCCTCGATCCTGGGAAAACTGTCAAAATAAAAGCAATTGCTGACAAAACTAATATTCCCGTAACTTCTATAAAAGATACTATCAATCCATATTTAATAGTAAAAATACCAATTTCATACTATGAGCTTGGATTGGGCGCATCGTCTCAATGAGACAAAAAAACAACCAACTACTGTGTCTCCTACACACCAAAAAAGGTCGCTGGTACTACTACAACCACACCAACAACTACCACTCCTACTCCAAAACCACCAGTCACACCAACAACTACGCCTACTACAACAACAACTACAACACCCAAGCCAACACCTACTCCAGTCACAACACCTCCTGCTACGACTACGCCAAAACCAGTGACCGAAACACCTAAAACAGTTGTAGAAAAAGAGCCCGAAAAACTCATCGCTCGTGATCCAAAAGAAATAGAGAAAGAAACTGCTGAAAAAATCCCAACCTATAATGCAAAAGTCTCTCTCAATGCTGCACCTGCAGATCCAAATATGGTAGCAGCGACACACGTCGAGACGGGACCAGAAGATATGCTCATCATCGTAGCAGCGCTATTGCTCAGTATCCTCCTCTATCCAAAACTCAATAAAATTTTTAATTAATACTATGATTAAAAAAATCATCATATACGGCATCCTCGCCCTCATCATCTACGGCTGATACCGTGTGGTCCAGAATACAAACTACGCCACAGCACGACATGGTAATGTCGACAGAGCCGTAAGTGATTTTAGTAGTATGACTGGTCTCTAAATTTTGTAACAACTCCAGAAATTCCGACGAAACTCTTCGTAGGAATTTTTTTTGATCGCTTCTCTCGCCAGGTCGCAGAGACGCATGAGAAATTCGGTATTATGCATCGAGAGGAGGATTTGACCAAGCATCTCATCCGCATGTATCAGATGACGGAGATATCCGAGTGTATAATTTTCACTCACAGAAGTTTCAAGTCCTGGTAACACAGGGATTTTTTCCATTGAACCAGCAAATATACTCTTGCTCACTTTCATATACCCTTTTGAAGTAAATATTTCTCCGTGCCGTCCGAGTCGTGTCGGCAGGACACAATCAAACATATCAACTCATCGAGCGATACCTTCGATCAGATCTTCTGGTGTCCCAAGTCCCATGAGATAGTGGGGTTTTTCTGGTGGGAGCTCTGGCGCCAAGAGATCCAGCATCGAAAGCATGTCAGTTTTGAGCTCACCAACTGCGAGTCACCCTATTGCAATACCGAGAGTAGGTAGGCCACGCAAAAACCTGACTGATTCAAGTCGAAGATCTTCATACGTCACTCACTGAATGATGGGAAAAAGAGCTTGTGGATGTAATCACTTGTCTGCTCGAATCGTTTCATTGAGTTGCCATTGTGATATACATCGTTCAGCCCAAGTATGCGTACGAGTCAGTGCCTCTCGAGCTCGTTGTTTTGAAGCAGTACCAGGAGCCACATCATCGAAAGCCATAATAATATCAGCCCCGAGCTGACACTGGATATCCATCGCCTTTTCTGGTGTGAGATAGTATTTATCTCCGTTGAGGTGTGACTGAAATTCTACTCCTTCATCATCCGTTTTCACGAGAGATGAACCGCCCTTGCGAGGATTCCCCAGGGAAAATACTTGGAATCATCCACTATCTGTCAAAATCGGTATATCAATATTCATAAATGAATGCAATCCTCCCATTTTCTCGACAATATCTGCTCCTGGACGAAGCATCAAGTGATAGGTATTACTGAGCATAATCTGCGTTTTCATCTGAGCAATTCCCTCTCGTGTGATTCATTTGATCGTCGCAGCAGTACCCACCGGCATAAAAACCGGTGTTTGAATAACTCCGTGAGGTGTCGTGAGAGTACCAGCACGGGCGTATCAGTCAGTATTTTCAACCTTAAAATGAAACATGAATAATCAAATTACAAATTACGAATAGAAATATTTCATATCTTGAGAAATTTGCAAAAACAAGTATGGCGAGGAACAAGCTTTCGAAGTGAAGGGAGCTTACTGATATGTAAGTGACCGAGATGAGAAAGTGAAGTGACAAAGCCAGACGAAGTTTTTCCGCATTTTCTAGTATTCTCAACCTTTGACGAACGTATAAGCCGTCCCTTGTTTCCCAGCACGAGCAGTACGACCGATTCGGTGTACATAGTCCTCACGAGTCGCTGGCTCATCGTAATTGATAACATGAGAGACATCCGGGATATCAAGACCTCGAGCAGCGACATCGGTCGCTACGAGAATTTTTAATTGTCCTGTGCGGAATTTTCCTGTCACACGCATTCGCAGATTTTGAGATTTATCTCCATGCAGTGCATCACAAGGTGCACCCATATCTTGGAGATCATCTGAGACACGATCTGCCTCACGTTTGGTACGAGTGAAGATGAGATATTTACCTTCTTTGTCTTTTTGGAGGAGATCATGCAGTTTCTGTTTTTTATCGACACCAGTCGTATAAAAGATAACTTCTTGAGCAACACGAGAACCGACTGGTTCTGACTTGATCGTGACTTGTTCTGGATTTTTCAGGAAAGAATGAACGTGTTTTTCGATATCACGTGACATCGTCGCAGAAAAGAGGACAGTTTGTTTCTCTTCAGGAAGCATCGCCATGATTTCTTTGATATCATTGATAAACCCCATGTCGAGCATACGATCAAACTCATCGAGAACGACATGACCATAGTCGGAGAAATCTATCACACCACGGTCATAGAGGTCTTTGAGACGACCAGGAGTTGCGACGATACAATGCACACCACGTTTGATATCCATGATTTGATTGCGAGCATTGGCACCACCCACAACGACGACTGAACGGAGAAATGTTCCCGCTGCAATCCACTTAAATTCAGTTTGTATCTGATCAGCAAGTTCTCGAGTAGGCGTCATGACGAGGAGACGACTCTTCACACCTGAGAGCATACGGTGTATGATAGGGATGAGAAATGCTGCTGTTTTACCAGAACCTGTATTTGCGAGACCGAGCATATCGCGTCAGTCCATGATCGCTTGGAGTGTTTTTTCTTGGATTTCTGTTGGCTTTTCGTAGCCCTTTTTATCAATATTTTTGATGACGAAATCATCGAGAACAAAATCATGAAACTTTTTTGTCACTTCGTACGGAGTAAATTTGAGCTCACCAGAATCATCGGTCGGCGTAAACATATACTGTTTGTAGCTCGGTTGAGGAGGGAGACGACGTCCACCACCACCTGAACGACCACGAGATCCACCACCAAATGATGAACCACGTCCACCAAAACTCGGGCGACCACCACGACCACTACCGCCGTTATAACTCGTACGGCCTGGAGCACCTGAACCAAAAGATTTTCGCTCCCCACCAAAAGCAGGACGATCAGATGAAGTACCGCCATCACGACTCGGTGCATGACCAGGACCAAAACCACGACGCTCACCACCACGACCACCTGAAGCACCTCCGGATCTCGGAGCTCGTTCTTCACGATTGTACTTACCACGCGCACCACGACCACCGGTTGGTTTACCGGTTTCAAAATCCTCTAACCGTTTCGAAAAATCGAACATACTAAAAAAAGAAAAAAATATATCTTCGCTCAAGGAAGAAAGACCATACTATGAAGCTTTCATGACCGAATTGAGCTTCGATATATGCATCTTTATGAGATGAAAGCGTGGGAGTATAGAACCGCGTGGGCTGGTCCTATTAATTTATTCTTAAGGTAAGACTGGCTCAGGCGAAGGACACTGTTGTGTAAGGGATAGACTCTCTTATTTGATACTTTTATGAAACATCTAACTATGGGAGAATTTATCTGAATTTATAACGTGTACTGATGCCAGTATAGTGAGAAAATCTATTTTGACAAATTTATTTTTTTAATTCATATATTAATCAGATAGCTATTGCATAAAAAAAACATCAGTATGCGAGATACTGATGCTTTGGGTGAATTGAATTCAAAATGGCTCCAGACATTGGAAGAAGTCAGAACCGCTGTGATGGAGAGTCGTGAGATGGTGTGGGTGCCAAAATTAAAATAACTTCCAGATGCTCTTAATACTCAAGATGATAGCCACTATATAAAATACAGCTTCGATAAATTTTTCTCACTTCTTGAGAGAAAACTCACTTCAGATGTATCATCCAATTAATGTCCCCGAGAGCATCATGAGTCCATAATCCCATCTGATAACATCTCAATAGATGTACACTCATAGAGCTCCAATGGCAATGGCGAGTCCTGTCAGTTTTCTTGTTCCAGATGCTTCTGTAAAAGTTTTCCCAAAAAGTTCAAC
>Ga0247833_1003875_pt1 | contig 19442 bp, 15 predicted proteins | sample LaCruzMarch2015__7_FD_187117 | JGI IMG/M metagenome (GOLD analysis project Ga0247833, IMG submission 187117) | Freshwater microbial communities from meromictic Lake La Cruz, Castile-La Mancha, Spain - LaCruzMarch2015_8m | ecosystem: Environmental > Aquatic > Freshwater > Lake | place: Spain... | reverse complement strand
TGAAAGGCTGTCATGCCGCTGCCATTCTTCTTCGTCTTCTTCTTCGCGGTATGATGGTTTGCGGTGAAATTTGTGTGGTGTCGGCAGTTCACGTCACAAAAAACAGATGTCGGAGCCCTCTCCGTGTCGGATCGACATGCAATGTCGGCCAGAAATTGGCGACATTTGCACATGTCGGCGACATGTCGGCGACATGTGGAGCTAAGCTAGGGGATTCGCCGAAATAACAAGCAGGCTCTTGGTGGGAGATCGTACATCAAAATCTATGATGCTAATAAAACCTTTTGCGAGTTGATATTTCACCAACCATGATAAGAAACCTGTAGTGCACTATGGTGAGAGCTTAAGTTTACAGAATCAATAGTAGCAAGACCAAATCTGATTTTTTACCTACTTAAGTATGGCAAATATGGTACTTCAAAGGTAGCCTCACCATTTGGGGTTTGATCTGGTAATCTGTTTAGGCACTTGATAGGGAATAAAAGAGCCCTGCGGGCTCTAATAATAGTATCCATTACGGAATTGTTCAAACATAGCATATCCCTCCGATACGTGTGAATTAAACCAACTATAACCTCCACGCTGGTATGGTCTCCATCTGTTGTCACTATGATGCGATCGGCAAGCATCCCTAGCTTCCTGTTCAGTGCCTCTCACATAATGTAATAGTTGGGTGTGTTTGTCCCCTCATTTTTTTGGCGCACAGAGGAACAGAATTGGTAATGAGTACTCCTATTATGATAAACACATAATAGTAATATGAGGGAGGGGTTGATGAGATGGGAGGAGAGATGTACAATAAAATATTAATGTTGAATTATGCACAAACTACCCATGATTTGTCAAATGATCCAAAGCATAATAGGTGTAACAACTAATAAAACAAAGGAATTCCCTAACTGGCACATACTATATTTATGTACATAGATATTAAGCCGACAAAGACACTGTGGTTGTTGATCGTCGACAACGATATAATTCTTGGCTACTGATGGTTCCAATTATCAAGCCCAAATCGGTAATAATAATATCAAGAACATCTAATACACCTTTAAATCATGGCGCCGAACCGAGCAAAGTCAGCCTTCATGTACTACCAGGGCGACAACCTGGGAGACCTTAAACGTAGTCTAGGCCCCGGAGCATCTATGGGCGACGCCATGCAACAGCTATCGGCACAATGGAAGGCTCTCACAGATGCAGAACGTAAGCCCTACCTTGATCGGGAAGACAACGATCGCGAGCGTTACGATCGGGAATGCCAGTTGGCCGACGAGGAGGCTGAGACGGCGCGGGCTGAGCGGCTAAAGACGAATAATATGTTCGAGGATGGGGATGAAATACGTGCATCAAGTCGCGGAGCTAGAGCACAGCAAGACCTTGAGCGCGAGGCACGTGAGGACAAGGCACGGGTGCGGAAGGAAAAGATGCATGAGAATATGACGCCGGAGGAGCGAGAGGAACGTCGTGAGGCCAAAGCCGCTAAACGTGCCGAGGCAGAGGAACGACAGTCGAAGCGCGATGCCGAAGAGAAGGCTGTAAAAGACCGACATAAGAAACTTGACAAGGAGCAGGCGAAGAAGGCTGCAGATCGTCTCAAATTCTTGCTCCAACAGTCGGATATATTTGGTAGGCTCAAGGATGGGGGGAAGAAACCTAGCAAACTTGTAGAGGGAGATGGCGATGGAAAGCAAGGGGACAAGAGTAGAGAAGGGTATAAATCGAAGCATAATAGTCCAATTAAGAAGAAGAAGGGTAGACTTAAGAAAGAAAACGCTGAGGAACCCGAGGGGGAAAAAGAAGACGACGACGATGAGGAGGAGGAAGATGAATCAGCTGAGCGTCATACCTTCCTGATGAAGCAGCCAAACTGTATCAAGTTTGGTCAGTTGAAACCATATCAGCTCGAGGGTCTAAATTGGATGATCCACCTTGCCGAGAAGGGTTTAAATGGAATTCTTGCTGATGAGATGGGCCTGGGTAAAGTGAGTAAATTATGCCAATTTCTAATTCACTGTTACATGATCGAGTTTCGCTCAATTGATATCTGTCCCTCTTTTCACGCACAGACCCTGCAATCGATCTCCATCATGGCATACCATTACGAGTATTTGAAGATTCAAGGGCCACATTTGGTATGTGTCCCAAAGTCGACCCTATCTAACTGGATGAACGAACTCAACCGGTGGTGCCCCTCGCTCCGTGCGATTCGCTTCCACGGCGAGAAGGAAGAGCGTGAGGCACTCTCCGAGGAATACTTCACGAACGAGGCCGCTGCTCACGATGGGCGTCGTCCGACGAAACAGGTTTTAAACCCAAAGACTGGTGAGATGGAGGATGACAATTCTGATTGTCCTCGTGCGTGGGATGTTTGTGTTACCACCTATGAGGTGGCCAACACCGAACGGAAGGCTCTTGGTCGATTCGCGTGGAAGTATTTAGTCATTGATGAGGCACACCGGTTGAAGAATGAGTCATCCATATTCAGCAACACTGTTAGGAACTTTAATACTTGCTACAGGCTATTACTAACCGGCACTCCTCTCCAGAATAACCTACATGAATTATGGGCCTTGCTAAACTTTCTCCTCCCCGATATCTTCTCATCATCGGAGCAATTCGACGAATGGTTCAATCTAGAGGTAGATGATGCCGATGCAAAGAAGACTATGATCACGCAGCTCCATGGCATCCTTCGCCCATTCATGCTTCGTCGAATGAAGATAGATGTTGCGAAGGGTCTGCCCCCCAAAACAGAAACACTCATCATGGTTGGCATGTCAAAGATTCAGAAACAATTGTACAAGAAGCTACTTTTACGCGACATTGACGCCATCACTGGCAATAATAGTTCCAGCTCTGGCAAAACTGCCATCTTGAACATTGTCATGCAGCTTCGGAAATGTTGTGGCCACCCCTATCTCTTTGAGGGGATCGAGGATAGAACGTTACCCCCGCTTGGGGAGCACTTGGTGGACAATTGTGGTAAGCTCAACATGGTAGACAAGCTCTTGAAGAAACTGAAGGAGCGTGGATCACGTGTTTTAATATTCACGCAAATGACTCGAATTCTTGATATATTGGAGGACTACATGGTCATGCGAAAACATAAATACTGTCGTATCGATGGCAATACAAGTTACGAGGTTCGCGAACAATCGATTGACGACTTCAACAGGGAAGGGAGTGATATATTTTGCTTCATCTTGTCAACGAGGGCTGGTGGGTTGGGGATTAATTTGCAGGTAAGGCGCTACATTCTCACTTAGGTTCAAACATCACGCTTTGATCTTACTCGTTCTTCTATAATCAATATGCGACCCCTTCAGACCGCAGATACATGCATCCTGTATGATAGTGATTGGAATCCACAGGCAGATTTGCAAGCGCAGGATAGGTGCCATAGGTTGGGACAGAAGAAACCAGTCTCGGTTTATCGGTTAGTGACGGAGAATAGTGTGGAGGAGAAGATTGTGGAACGAGCACAGCAAAAACTTAAGCTTGATGCCATGGTTGTGCAACAAGGTCGTCTGAAGGATGTGGACAAATTGTCTAAGGACGATGTCATGGCTGCCGTACGCTTCGGTGCTGACGCGGTTTTCAGGTCAGAAGAGTCAACCATAACTGACTTGGACATTGATACCATCCTCGAGCGTGGAAAAGCCAAGACTGAAGAACTTGCCAAGAGGATTCAAAAGGCTGAAAAGGGTGACCTCCTTGATTTTCGATTAGATGGCGGAATGTCTGCACAAACGTTTGAGGGAGTCGATTACAGTGACGCACAACTTAGGAATCAACTCCGACTTCTCGCTGCAGACTCGATGGGCAAGCGCGATCGAAGGCCTCCCCCAACGACTTACAATGCTATCGTACAGCCAACGAAGAGTATGTTTATCAAAAATCGAAAGATCAGGCTGCCCAAGGTCCTTCGTCTTCCACGGATGGAAGATCACATGTTTTATAACAGAGAGCGACTACTTGAACTTGACAAGTTAGAGTTTGAAACATACGCCACGCTGAAAGAGATTGGAGCGGTGCCAACCATGGAAGTCATGGCTGAAAAACGAACCTTGCTTCCTGATGAGATTGGTGTGGAGAAATTGGAACTACTGGATGAAGGGTTTGGTGATTGGTCAAGGTCTGACTTCTTCCGTTTTGTCAAGGCCACCTTGAAATTTGGTCGCGACGACCTTCCAAGCATTGCAGCGGAGATGGCGATGCCATTAGACATTATAGAATCGTACTCCTCATTATTCTGGGAATACGGACCAACTGAGTTGAATTCAGATGAATGGGAACGTGTTAAGTCACAGATTGAGAAGGGCGAACAACGCCTTGCCAAGAAAAGATTGCAAGAGGAGTTGCTGCTCAAATTTGTTCGAACATTCGATGATCCTGAGAAAGATATGGCATTTGCAAATAGAGGTACCTCTTACTTTGCACTAGAGCAAGATCGCGCTATTTTATGTGGTGTCGTGAAACATGGATATGGCAACTGGAATGCAATTCGGGAGGATATTAACAACGACACTAGTCTCCTTTTCCAGCACACAGTACAGGGATTGAACATCGATTCCATTTCGAAACGCTGTGATTATCGCATGCGTCAAATGGATAAGGAACTCGAAGTTCGAGAGAAGAAGATGAATACGTCGAAGCCCCAAGCTGTTGAGCAAGCTGAAATTGCAATAGAAGCCATCAAGCAAATGGAAGCTTGGGAAAACGAAACTGATGCTATGCTGTTGCGAGGGGAAGCCCCTCCACCGATTGAGTCTTTTGTCACGCAAGGTTTAGATACCTTGGACGCATTTATAAATGAAAAGCAAATGTGTATCGACGGCTTGAGAGAGGTTGAAACGCAGTTGCGAGGGTGTCAGATATTGGCAGAAGAAGTGAAAGAACGCATTTACGCCGGTGATCAATACTTCAACTACTCCCACATTACTCTGAAAGGTGGTGGCCCTAGGGCTGGATTGAATAAGACTGGGAATGGTTATGGTGTGGACCTTGAGGCAAGAATAAATGCAGCTGTTCTTGCTATCCCTGAGTGTGGCGAATGTAAGTTCTGTACTGAACCCGAATCTAGGAAATTGTGTGCTAGGAGACGTGAAGTTCGGAGAGATTTGATTGAGGAGGAAATGATTCGTGTACCTACAGTAAGGCAAACTGACGATGAAATAAAGGCCATGAGCAAATCATCCGGCGGTAGCCAATACAAGCCGGTTAAGGAGCGTCAAAAGCCGGGCCGGAAGAAAGGATGGAACAAGACCATGCAGAAATCTCCCAGTCTCAAACTACCGGGCAACTTGAAGAGTAAAGGCAGCACTCCTATGTCTATGCCCGAACATCTTGTGCCCGTTTTTTGCCAGCTCATTTCAGCTAATGGTACAGATAAGAGGGTAGACGTGATCAATGATTTTGTTAAAGATCACCCTGAAACTAGTGCTCGTCAGGCAACACAGAGGTTTACTGAATTCACAACAAAGGACAGACCTTCATGTATTCAACCGCGGAAGAAAACTGGTAAGGGTCGCGCTCTTCTGTTCTACTTGAGACCACGAATGTACCATATGCTGCCAGAAGAGGAACGACCAGAAGGATGGGAGGGAGCTGCACATGCTGATGAGGTCCTGTACGTCCAAGAACGTGAAGCAAAAGCGAAGGCGAGAGCTGAGAAAGATTTAAAGATGAGAGCATTAATGACTGCTAAAGCGGCAGAATCTGATGATGGCACTCAAAATTCAGCTTCGGGTTCAATGGCATTAACATCTTTGACTGGTGACAACGAAGACGATGTTGATGAAGTTGACGTTGGAGGAGGTAATGATGATAGCGGTGATGACGATGATGAGAGTAGTGATAGACCCAAGAAGAAACAAAAGGCTTGATGATTGTAATGCCGCTGAACAGCAGAAAGGTCCAGTAATTGGGATGATTAGTATTATTAAAATCATAAGCCTCCTAACCATCCAGATTGTGATATGTGCTATCTATCATCTGATGTCTCATCCTCTTCGTTCAAGTTGTCTTCGGCACTCAACAGTGTCTTTCCTTGTTTATCAGAGGTGGCAACAAGCAACGATAGTACAACTCCTACCACCGATGTCAAAACAATTGGGATCACCACCTTCAAATGTCTGCCTAGTAATGATGATGATATTCTTCTTTCAACCATTCGACGAGACCATGCGAATAAACCTCTAGTATATGATTTATCAAGGGAAAAGATTTCCTCGACTGGCTTTACTTCTAAGTTGCGATGATGAAATCGAGTTTGGACAAAAATTGCTCTAAATTCATATCTGTCATTTCAATTGCTGTTGATGACGTCGCCGCTAAGCCGTTCATTGCAATATCATCTGCATTAGAATCATCATCGTCGTCGTCAATGATGATGTTATATTCTTTGGAAACCACCCGACTACCCTCCACAGCAACAGCGTGTATAACTTTCGCTCGAGAAATTTCTTCTTCGGCTATAGACTCACCAATTGCATCTTCGTCGGCAGTACTGCTGTGTACTACCGTTCTAATCTGTTCCTCCTCTGTGGAGGGCTCGTGTTTTATTATCTGCTCTCCAGTGTCATCTATATCATCAATATTGCTATCTTCAACTTCATAATCGGATATATTCACTTCTTCTCCGTCTTCTTCGCCTATTGGCACAGTGTATTGACGGCTTATGTTATGATTTGTTTCAGTACTCTCAAGAAACGCATTTCTTTCTGCCTCTACGCTCCCAATTATCGCGTCGTTGGCAGTGACGCTTGCATGAGTATTGTTGGCATCAGTGTTTGTGGAGGCGGCGGCAGACACGAGGATTGTTTTTCGCATCTCCGTAACAACTGAATCGTAAAATTCTCTCGTTCTACGTATTTCTTCCTCCCAGGCACCATCTCTTTTGTTGTACGACGACGACGATGATGATGAATCATCTCCTCCACCACCACGTGAGACTAAAAAGATTCGATGATCGAGCGCACGATTACCACCGAAGATGGGATTGGCGGGTCGTTGTCGGTGTATGGATGATGGCAGTCCGAATCTCCTTCCGCTACTCGCATCCGCATTCGTGATGATGATCGTGATACCCAAGAGAGACAACATCATGGTGCCACGTGCGACATTATACAGCATTAATATATTTATGTATTATGTATGTGTACTGTTGTGTACTGTGGAATCTCATCTCGCGTCTCTCCGCCGATAGGCTCATTCAGTCGCAAAGCAGCATCATCGCCACTATCTACTATTGTACCATTCTTCACATCAATATAGGCGGCTCATCTTATTTAGTTGTTAAAATAGCACGAAAGCAACACAGCTAAGGAACCACCCAAAAGCTTCGCAGCATCGATCCAATAATAATATTACTCCTAATCAACAATGAGAGAGCTACGTGTTGAGGATGCTCTCATGTATCTCGATCAAGTGAAAATGGAATTCGGTGATCGGCCTCACATATATAATGAATTCCTTGACATTATGAAAACTTTCAAATCACAAGCCATAGATACACCCGGTGTAATACGACGCGTGGCCTCCCTCTTTCATGGAAATAAACGGCTAGTACTTGGGTTTAATACATTCTTACCCGAGGGATATCGTATTGAATTACCATTAGATGGTAGTCCATGGCCAGTGTATAGAGAGCCAGGACGGACGGGTGTGATTAGTATAGCGCCTTTGGAGGGTGTAGTGACAGCAGCAGGAGGAGGAGGAGGGGCTAGGCCGAGCCCGTCATTGTCATCACAGCCACCACCTGGTCCGAGACGTGGTGGACCTCCTCCACCGTTGCCACCGGGAGCCATGGCAGGTCGTGGTGGTGGTGGCTTCGCTCAAGGAGGAATGGGGCCCCCTCAAGGAGGAGGGGGTAGCACTGCTGGGGTGGGAAGTCTCCTCGGTCCGTCACATGATCAGCTCCCCTCCCTTGCATCTACTGGTTCAGCAAAGGCCGCGGCAGCAGCTGCGGGGGGATCAACGGATGATGATGCACAGCCAATCGAATTTGATCATGCCATTAATTACGTGACCACCATCAAACGTCGTTTCGCATCCAATCCTGAGATATATCGCAAATTCCTCGAAATATTGCACACCTACCAAAAAGAACAACGGGGGATTAAGGAGGTTCTTGATGAGGTATCACTATTATTTGCAGATCATGCCGATTTGCTTAAGGAATTTACATACTTCTTACCCGATGCAGTACAAGCTCAAGCGAAGGCTCAATTGGACGTTGCCGCAAAGAAGGCAGAGGATCGCGCCAATGCACGAGAGTTAGCGGCACGCAATTCTCAACAATCTGATTCAATTGGAGATGGTCATCAGCAGCAGATCTCGACGCCGGGAGGACGATCTCATGCAACGTTACCTCCACCGCCTCCATCGGGGAGTAGTGTCTATTCTCCCTCTCCACCCCGTGCCGAGCCGACAGTGCCGAGTCATATCCCACGTGTCCCCTTCGGTGCCACGAAGGGTAGGAGTGAAGATCGTGAACGTGAGATATCACGGGGTGCCGTTCATGGCGTTGTTAGCTTCGGTGCCGTACGTCCTCCACGTCGGAATGAGCTAACACCCGCCCAGGCTGCGCAATTCCTCGGTCGTCCGATGACGATCCCCCCCGCACCGCTGCAGCCCATGACATCAGAAACATTGTTCTTTGAACACGTAAAGCAGCACTTCAATAGACTTGATCTGTTCCCCGATAAGCCAATTGTGAATCGGAAGCAAACACCATACACTGAGTTTGTTAAATGTTTGCATCTCTTTGGTGCAGGCATAGTGAATAAGGATGAATTAATTCAGCTCCTTCGAGGACTTTTCATTCAGGGGAGCACGCCAAAGAATACGACCAATGCTACGAATGTTGGTGCAACTCACGCTGCCATGGCCTTGCTCTCCGAGTTGGAGAAGGTGTTGGTCGGACGTGGGCCATTCGCCATGCAGGAACAGAATAAGAAAATGAGGAGCAAGTACGGTGGACATCCCATCCGTGCATATGACTTAGGCGATACGTCCGTGAAGGTAACACCGAGCTATCGGACCTATCCCAGCGATTATTTGTTTGCGAAATTTTCTGGCTCGGATGGTGACACTGACAATGATTTACTGAACTTTGAGTGCTTCTGTACGGCACAGGACTGGTCTGTCGAGCACAGCGGTGAGAAGTACTTTAAGCGCCTGGAGGAGTATGACGGTATTAAGGCACGGTGCAACCTCCATGAGGAAATCCTGGCCCGTGTCGAGGATGAGATGCACGAGGTCGATATGGCCATCGAACGTAATGCTAGCGTTATGAGAGCCCTCGAGCCGGTTGCTGATGAGGCGACGCAGTTGAGCGAACAGGAGGAGAATGATGGACAGCCCATCGGACGGTTACAGTACAAGCTTCGGAGTAGGGCCTTAAACAGTATTCATATTGGAGCCATTGCGCGTATCTATGGCGAGAGCGGTGAGGAAGTATTACAGCACCTGCTTCGCAATCCTTTGGTCGTGGCTCCCATCGTGTTTAATAGACTCAAGGAGAAGAATGAAGAGTGGCGAAAGGTGAAGACGGAAATGAATAAGGAGTGGAGAAAGACGATAGCGGAACACATTGGAGGCATTCTGGATGCCAAGACTTTTTCTTACAAGAGGGAGATTGAGAAAGTTTTCTCGAAGGATAGACTTGTTGATGATTGTGTCAAAGCCAAATTCTTCGCCAAGCAACCCTCGAAGGTTAAACGTCATCCATCAACGAACATGATCCTACCCGATTTCCATATGTTTAATCCTGATTCAGAATGTGGTCTCTTCCAACCTCACATATCTGTCCTTGTGTCCAAAAGCATGCCACATGAACAGGCAAATAGCTTGTTGAATGCATACTTTTCAAGAGATGCGAAGTACAGCTCCGACTTGGAGTCCTTTACCAAAGTTTGGAGTGAGTTTATTTCATCGTGGTTTGGGTTGCCGTCACAGGAATCTCCCGTCGAAACGGATGGAGTTGTTTCCTCAACTGACACGTTAACACCCGGACGGAGGGTACGAACCTCCGTTGGTGTGGGTCATATACTTTCTCTCGCTGACCACAACCGATACCTTGTCAAGTTTTCCTTCGGCGTTGGGTATGTTGTACGCTCTGCCGTCGATCACGTCTTTGATGAAAACGATGCTGACATGGATACTGGTGCAGAAGAAAATACTACCGTTGTCACACAGCTGATGTCAGAAGATATTCAAATACTATTTGGTACTGAGAAAATTTATCTTTTTATGCGGCTTTACATTCTCCTTGTCACAATGCTCTATCAAGCGAAGAGCATTGCTGATAGCAACGGTGCGGACATTTTTACTGGACTTGTGTCTTTTCTGAAAGAGCTTCTTCAGGGAAAGATGACTCCCAAAGCATTTGAAGACTATTGTATTAAGACTTTTGTCAATGATGCATACAGCTTAGTTTCAATTCCACCACTTGTCGAGAAATTTGCCGATGCGTTAGTCAAGATGGTAAAAGAGGACTGTCTTGAAAGTTTATACCAATGCTCTCAATTAAAGTTGAAGGTACGTGTCCAGCCTAAGATGTTGCTGAGTGGTGATTTACGTTTCCCTTTTCTCAAATCTGCAATTTCTACTCGGTCAAATTGAAACAGGATCTGAATCAATTACGTGACCTCTCGTTGGGCATTACCGACGATGTTACATATCGACTTCAAATTCAGTCTTCCGCAAGTCAAGTATTCTTTTCATTCTTACCGGTGGATATGGAATTGAGGTTGACAAGCCCGCAAGGGGACAACCGCCCAGTGGATGCTGAAAAGGAATCAACAGGCGTCGAAGAGGATATATCTGAGGAGCCAGACCAGAAAAGGATCAAGATTATCTATTGAATGATATATATGTATATAGCATAAAACTTAAATTGAGTGAGCACGATTATCTCTTATCTTCCTGATCTGCTTCCCCAAATTTAAAGGAGGACATGATATCCACCTTTGCAAAAGGCAGCAAAAAGAGGTGGGTTGTGTGGGTTGAGGTTGAGTTCTCTGACACGTATTTAAGTATTGTCCAAATACTGAGTTCCGTGAGTGTGGAGTGTGTCTCCGTCGTTCACCAGCCAACGTCCACGAGGTAAGTTTGGCCAGTGATCCGTGCTGTTGTTTGGTGGTGGTACGGTGGTGGTGGTGGCTGAGCATGTCAATTTTTCATATTCATTGTATGTTTTTTCTCTAATCATCCTGATTCCATGATTTACTGGGAACGCAGATTGGTACACACAAAATTGATACGATATTGAGTATTTCGATGACGACTAAAAAAATTAACGCCAATGCAAAAGTGTGGCTTCCTAAGCCTGAACCATCTGCCGTCAGCGATGTGGTCAAACAAGCGGCGATCAAATCTCCTGCTGGAACAAAGCTCGCGGAGGCTCCAATAGTAGCTGCTCAATCTTCACTTGCGAAAGAAAATGGTGACAAGCCAACTGTCACGGTTCCTTCTGCAGTGGCAAAAGCTCCTGCTCCATCTGTATGGGGTAGCAAACCACTGGATGCAGTAAAAAAGGCTGCCCCTATTATGCCTCAGCCACAAAAACAGCAGCCACAGCAGAAACAGGAACAACAGCGTGCTCCATCAGGCTCAAAACTGAATCAGAAACGAGAGGTAGCACAAAGGCAGCAGGGACACGGTGGCAGGGATGGTGGCAGAGGTAATGGAAGACAGAATAGTGACAGATCTGTTAAGACGAATGAGCAAGGATCGGAGGTAAAAAGACAGCAGCAACCGCATACGGGACGTGGAGGCAGGGATGTTGGCGACAGAAGTAATGGAGGAAGAGGAGGAGGAGGAGGAGGAAGCGATGTCCCACCTGCGGTCCCACCTGCGAATACGTGGGCGGCTCTTGCCGCTTCTAAAGGCGGTGTCAAAGCAGATGAACGTGGTCAAACTAACATCGTGAAGGAGATAGGGAACGAAATGAATAATAACCCTCCTGTGACTGTGTCATCATGGGCTCGTGCTGCCGCATCCAAACCTAGTACGGATGCAGTTGCTGCCAAACCTGGTACGGCTGGAATCACTGCTAAATGTGGGACGAAAGACAATAGTATTAATCGTAGAAAAGCACAATCCGCTACTAAAGTTGACGGTGGTCATCGTAAGCAACCGCAGCAACCTCGCGGGGGCAACAATGTTGGGGGCGATGAGAATAACACCGACTGGTCAAGGGCGAAAGCAGTACCACTCGACTTGCTAACTTTAGGAGAAGGGAAGTCGGATACCGAGAAATTAGTTATACGGATTGATGTTGAAGATCTTCTGGCTTTGCGTATGAATTATCTCGCTCCCCCGTCATCTTGGGAGAGTGAAGATGCTACAAAACCTCCCACAGCCTGTCTTTGGGATTCGCCTACCCGAATATCTGATATTGAAGAGGCATATAATGCACCGCGGATTGGAGGGGATGTATCACAGAGAGAGATGGCGAAGCAAGGGGGGGGACGGAGTCAGTCTACTCATAATGATACCGCACCGGCACTTGAGGACTGTAAACCACTCGAAGTAAACGATGAAACTCGGTGGAAAGCTAAGGTTATGGAGGGTGATAAAGAGGTACTATCAGAAGAAGCTGATAGCAATGATGAGATCCTTCGAAAGGCCATGCTCATTCTTAACAAGTTGTCTCTAACCAAGTTTGACAAGTTGTCCGATGAATTCATAAACACGGGTATTGGTCGTGACATAGCATGTCTCACTGGAGCTGTCGATCTCATTGTGAATTATGCACAACAGCAGCAACACTTCTCCGAAATGTACGCCAGGCTTTGTCTCAAACTTGCATACACGCCTATGGAGGGAATTGACGATGGCTCAAAGAAGGGGAAGACGTTCAAGAATATACTACTGCAGCGATGTCAGACTGAATTCGAAACGGATACATCAACAAAAATTAAAGAAGCAACCGAAGGAATGACAGATAAAGAACAAATTGAATATCACTCTAATTTGATCAAAACGCATTACCTAGGCCATGTTCGCTTTATTGGTGAGCTGTACAAGGGTGAGCTAATAAGTATCAAGATCATGCTGTTTTGCCTTTTGGCACTGCTCTTGGGAGACAGTGAGGAATCATCCGCCGATGACATCGATGAGGAGAAAATAGCATGCTTTACTAAGCTCATGACTTTAATTGGGTCTAGTCTAGAACAGCAAAGTGAGTACATGAAAACTAATGGTAAGGCTGAAGCAGCTACTAGCTTGGCCGATTGTTGGAGATCGGTTGAGAAAATGGCTAGGGAGAAGAACATGGATGGTCCAAAAGTTAGTAATCGGATTAAATTTATGCTTCAGGACTTGCTTGAGATGAAAGGAAATGGTAAGTCGGTCACTGTATTATTTTGTTCGGCGTGATATTCCAACCTAAATTATTCTTGATCAACTCAATTTTAGGCTGGGTTACAAGGCGGAAAGAAGAGACTGCAAAAACGTTGGATCAGATTCATGAAGAGGTGGCAAAAGAGGAGCGTGCAGCTCTCGTTAGACGAGCTTCCTCCAGTGGCCGCAGTGTGGGTTTACGTCGCGGTGTGAGCACTGGAGATGTTCGGGTTCAAGCTGTAGACAAGCAAGTCGATGAAGATGGATTTGTGTCGGTGGCAGTATCGAAGGGTCGAAGTGTTTCGTACACATTGCCGAGGAGTCAATCCGATGGATTCCAGAAGTACGCCACTCATGGATCGATAGTAAAAAGTGCTACTGCGTCTACAACACTTGCTGGAATATCAGAAGAAGTCAAACCAAGGATAAGCTATCCAAGTCCAGATGAGTGTGGGAACAAGGCTAAAACAATTCTCAAAGAATTCTTTGTCAATGGTGAAACGCTTGATGCCGTAGTTTCTATTCAAGAAATTGTGGGCGCTGGGTCTGCAGGGTCGCTTGCGCGTGGTGCCGAGGTTATCAAGAATGCTGCACTATTAGTACTTGAAATGAGACAAGAAGATGTGGATAAGTTTTTGGAAGTTTGTTTACAATGTGTGCAGGCGAAAACAATTGAGAGTGAATCCATTATCTTGGGTCTGAATGATCCTCTTGAATTCCTTTCAGATATTGCAATTGATGCACCCTTGGCTATTCAACATCTTGTCACTATTGTCGCAAAGCTTGTTAAAACCGATATCATCCCATTTGACTTCCTCCTGAATTCGCCGGATTATTTCCGCACTGATGGGGATGCGGCTAATTTTGCTGCGCAAGTTATCAAGACGATCGGTAATGAAGCTACCTCGTCTGAAGTTTACACAGGTGTCATTGAGAAACTCATGACTGATGGAGATAGGGAAAAGTATAGTTCTGCCATAAATTTGATTGCAGGAGCATAGCATAAGTAAACAATAATAGCAAAACGAACCATTTGCTTATCTAAATTTACCTTACGTATTCCAAGTTGAACAAGTAGATTTTAGAGTGAAACTTCAGGGCTTCGGAGATGCCGGAATCTCAAGGATCTTTTTGTGTGAAAATTTCACACTGAAGTCCGCTGATCATAACGACCAGAGCCGAGCTCATTGATGAATCCTACAAGCTGGAGTGCGACGGATGTTGAGAGGTGGGCAAGGGGGGTTGGTCTGTCTGATGGCACAATACTTGCCCTTCGCGAAAATGAAATCGATGGGCCAACGTTGGCGACTCTTGAGAAGAATGAGTTGAAATCAGAGCTCGGTATTGTTTCATTGCCGGCCAGGAGATATCTCTGGAGCCTGATCATTTCACTGCGATCCTATCAAGGCTGTTCAGATCGAAGTAAAGCACTTGACGTGTTCGAAGAAGAGATCGACGTACTTCCTCTGTATGGAACTGGAGTTCACGGTGGGGTGGAGGTATTAAGTGGGACGGAAACAGACAAGGAAGTAATCAACCAACTCCGAAGTGAAGCCACCGAACAAAGACAGATTCTCTCGGATCGTCTCATGGCACTTAGTTTAGAATCTACCGGGAGTCAGCAAACCTACGAAGATTCTGAGCGTGCACGGGCTGAACAGGATAGACTCCGACAGCTTAGAATCCAGTTTGAGTTTGACAAGAGGTATGCACTCTCTCTCGATCGAAATGGTAATGAACGACGGGGAAACAATGATGCGGAGGGTAAGAATCAAATCGCAGCTGAGTTTGGATTGTCAATTCACACATGCATCAACAACAAAGTGAATGTCGCAGGTGAGTATTGTCTACTACATAAAATGTGAGGTTTGATGTAATTACTGACAAATTGTTGACCTTGAAATGTACCGAACGCAAAGATGCTCTCGCCAATGGCCAGATAAGTGTCATCCCTCGATTGAAAGACCTTCAAGAAGCTATGATACTAGAGGATGAAAAGACTGAAGAGAATTTGTTTGTAAAGAGTGAATTCTTGAATGATCTGCCTTTCATCGACCAATGCAATGTGTGCTATGATGATGAGGCACAGGGTTTCATCTTGGCTTGTGAACATGCTATGTGCATTGGTTGCACACGAAATTTGTTCATTGCAGCAGTTCGAGATTCGTCACTTCTTCCTCTTCGATGTTGTGAGGTTCCGATTGACATGAATATATGTCATTATATCCTGCCTGCAGACGATGTTGGAACACTCAAGCAGAGAATTGTAGAACGCGAGGCCACGAACAAGATGTATTGTCCAAGTTGCAACAAATTCATCAACCTTGATTATGTAGATGCTCAGGACTCAACTGAACTCATCTGCATTTGTGATACTGTGTTGTGCATAATCTGCAAGTCTATCGCACATCCACGATATTCCTGCATTGAAAATAGAGCTGTTATCGATGGCGATGATACACTCCTTCTCGAGGTGGCAAGAGAGAACGGATGGAAGCAATGCCCCAAGTGCAATGCTATGATTGAGCTGAGCTATGGATGCAATCACGTTTCTTGCTCCTATTGTGACAATCAATTCTGCTTCCAATGTCTTTCGCCTTGGGGTGGGCAGAGGTGCTCGTCTGGGAGATGCGAGGTATGGGAAGAGGCTCGCCTTTTGGCCGCTGGTGAGGCTCGGGTTGAGGCTGAAGAAAACGCAAGGCAAATTGTGATACCTGCTGTAGCTCGCAGAGAGCGTGTTCAACATGCGATGCGTGCCCTCCGAGAAAATGAAGGATGTGGCCATCATTGGGTCAAGAGGAATGGATATCATGGTAGCTGTGAGCGTTGCGACTACCCTCTTTATGTGTATGGCATGAGATGTGTTTCGGACTGCGAAGCCACTGTTTGCTTCACTTGTGCTAACTTTCGCATTCCTAGGATTGGATGGCGTTAAGCTTGCGATACTAACATAGAAAAATATTAAAGTAAGATAGTTATAGAATTGTTGATTGTGTTGCTTACTGACGAGAGTTCGTGATCAAGATGGGGGCGCTCCTCCCCCCATTATTGACTTCATCGCGTCCTCAAGAACTTTGTATTTTTGACCAACTAATTCAGCGGCCTTCACCTCTCCATTCCGAATGGCCTCAACGAGACTGGCACTCAATTCTTCGGCGCTTACACTCTCGAGGTATGCCTCATCGATATTCACCTCAGCGGCCTCATACCCAGGCGTCGGATTCACAGGCAATTGTGGCGGAATATATTTGATGGTAACCTTGATATTACTATCGGCGGCAGTCCCAACAATTTTCTCATTTGCTATTTCCTTATCAATCTCTGTCTTCTTCTGTGACAGCTCTTGTGCCTTCTTGAACATGGCCAATTGATCCATCATCCCCGGTTGTTGCTGCGTACCCTCGGCCTTCGGTTTCGAGCCAAAAAGATACAGCGACGTCGACGAGCATGATCCAACTACGGTTTTCCTCGATGATGATGTGGTGAACGCGGATGCGCTATCATTACTGACCACCGCGAAGATGACCGTGGCAAGAGATGCGAGTTTCATTGGACAACAAAAGATGGGAAGGAGGAAGAGGGGAAAAATTGCGGGGAATATGTTGTTATTCCCTTGTATGACTCAACAAAATCGGCTTCCACAGGTCCTCCTTTTCTCCTCTTCTCGCACACAATGGCCATGAAACGAATACAATGGCCGCGTACAGGGAAAGTACCAGATCGAAGTCCCAAGACAAAAATGTGTTGAGCCTTCAATCTTATCATCGCATAACATTCAGCCTTGTCTTCTTATCGAACATCGAATGCAACCACCAATGGCAACTCCCGATACCTCCGTGGGCAGCACTGATATATACAACCGCGCTTGGGTATCAGATACGACTGGAGACTCATCCATACAGGTAAAGCCGCGCAGGCCATATACTCCATACAATCTCTTCTACTTACTGGAGCGTGAATTGGTCGTTCAAGGACATGAGCCATCGGATGCCAAGACTAAAGCTCTGGAAAAAGCTCGAGCTACCAACGTACGGAATAGACAGGAAGATGAAATTCCAATCCCCGATCGGTATAAGAATGTTGTTCTACAGCCTATGTGGTACGAACCGAACATGAAAGAGAAACGTAAGCATAGAAAGACTCATGGTATGGTAAGAATAGATTGCACGTCAAATTGTTCCTCCATTCAATGCTTAAGCAACCGGCTAACCCAATGATGTTATGTCATAGATTTCTTTCCAAGATCTTACTGCAATAATCTCAAAAAATTGGGCAACTATCGACAAAGAGACCAAGGACTATTGCACGAATGTGTCCGACTTGGGTAGGAAACGCTACAAGGAGACAATGATCCAATACAACGCCTCTCAGAAGATCATTCAGTTGACGAAGGAACGCGCTGCAATGGAAATGGCAAGGGATCACAGAATGGTTCAGCACTTTAATCAGAAATGTGGTAGTCCCAACAGTCTAGAAATGACGAAGAGTCATCCTACAACTCCTGATCGCACTGTGTTTCGTTCCGAATCCCAAATTGTCACTCCACCTTACTCCTCTACCAATCACAACCATTTATCATATGCTACTCCAATCCACGTCCCAAGCAGTGGTTCTTACCTTCCGTATGGTCCGCCACCTCCTATGCCGTCATCTGTTTACACTGGAGCAGCTCGGCAAACTCATTCGTACTCTACGCCCAGCCAAAGCCATCCCTGGATGTCGTCGACGTATCAGCAACAGTACAATCCAAGCAAGCCTCCAAATTACCAATATGCCTATCATCAAGCCCCAGCTTTTAACAAGACGAGTGATAGCAATGGTGGATATGCGAAGAAACCAAGTCAGAACATATACTGTCCTGGACCCTTGAATTCCAAAGTAGGCGTGGCGGACATAGCTCCCACTCCTTGCTATGATACAATTCGGCCCTCTGAGACAAGCAGTTTGACACACAATGACGCCTTACGACTTTGCAATCTGATGGAGTCGCCTGGAAAGTCTCCTGGCAAGTCACCGGGCAAGTTGATGGAGTCTCCTGGCAAGATGTATCAGTATGATATGCCACTTAATGACCAAGTTCTTCGCGATATGCCAAGTTTTGACTTCGTCTTTTCACCAGGTAATGATCTGTACGGTGAGGACGCTTTGTTCTCTGATATGATGTAGTGTGTCAGTAATATGTACTGATAACGACCGAAGCCAGATGATGAAGGGAATATGTTGTATGTACCAATTTAATACAAGATTTGAACCAAAGTTTTCTTGCATCATTTACATAGATTTTAGCCTTAGTACTTCATAGTACGAATCCGCAACGAGTTTGCATAAGTATTACTTAATTCAAAGTACAGGCTCAACCCAGTTGTGCTTATTATTTAAGAAATGCCGTTCAATAGCCGATCAGTTTTCTTCCCTTATCACTCGTAAAGTCTAAACCAGGAATCTTTATGCCAGGAGGCCTATCCTCCCCCTTTACTACTGTGGTGGTTCCTAAAATTCCAGTCTCACCACCCTCACTGCTGATACTACCAGAGAGGCCATCAGTTCTATCTGGCTGATCACAGTACTCCTTGCATGTACCTTGACAATAGCTCAGATCCTTTTAAACATTCGATATAAAAATAGGGATGAGTTAGAAATCATGTATGCTTACCGGCCAGATGTGATACTTTTCACGAGCGTACCTTTGGTGCAATTAGCTTGCAGTTCTTGAGACAATCCGCAAAGCAATCTGTCGCTGCCGCATTTGCTATCAGTGGATTACATTGCCACGATACAGTACAGCCAGTTACCGCAGCAGCGGCTGAAAATAAGAATGAACGCCGTGATGACTGTGGTACAATCACCACTGGCGAGTCTCCGTCGATGATAACATTGTTGATACTACTTGCTGTTGATTGAAGCACAAGCTGTTGCTTGGATTGTTGAGAGGATCCGAATGCATGGGTTGATGGCGCCGAGAAGAAAATAAGAAGGACGATAGAGCGGCGTGTCATCATGATAATAGCAAGGGCCGCACGCGTCGAGCGAACGAAAGCAGAGGAGCAGTAGTAGGATGAGCTAAAGGAGGACGGAAATAAGAGTACCTA
>Ga0247833_1003864_pt1 | contig 19482 bp, 19 predicted proteins | sample LaCruzMarch2015__7_FD_187117 | JGI IMG/M metagenome (GOLD analysis project Ga0247833, IMG submission 187117) | Freshwater microbial communities from meromictic Lake La Cruz, Castile-La Mancha, Spain - LaCruzMarch2015_8m | ecosystem: Environmental > Aquatic > Freshwater > Lake | place: Spain... | reverse complement strand
CACAGCAGCCTTCGTCTGGGCATCGGTAGGTTCCCCTTGCAAGTCCGCAGAATCTAATTCTTCGAATACCACCGCAACCCGGTCCTGCACTACTCCCATGGTTGCCTCAGAGGCTTCAATCGCACTCACTAATCGGTCCATCTCGACATTACGAGCGAGCCAGTCCGTCCCCATTGCACCCCCGATCCCCAAAGTGAGTAGGAATGCAACGGCGCCGGCGACTAGCGGGATCCAAAAATTACGCTTCACTCCCCTATTGTCACCTATCGCCCATATCAATCTCACTCTCAAGCCCAATCCGCTAGATTTATTGAGTGAGTTACCAAATGAATTCCCGCCAATCCTGGCGTTTGGGATATGACTCAGCGGTCAATGCCATCCGCGCCCAGCTCGGGCACGCTCCCAGTAACACTCCAATTCGCCTGGCAAAGGCAACCAGCAATCTCTTTCGCGGTCGTTCAGCCAGCGCGGTAACAGGGCTGGATGTGAGTTCATTCGCTCGGGTTTTTGACGTCGATCGTGTTGCGCGAACAGCAGAAGTCGGGGGCATGACCACCTACGAGGACTTGGTTGCCGCAACGCTTCCCTACGGCCTCATGCCATTGTGCGTTCCACAGCTTCGAACGATCACACTCGGTGGAGCGGTAACGGGTTTAGGCATTGAGAGTGCGAGTTTTCGCAGCGGGACTCCACATGAATCAGTCCTTGAAATGGATATTTTGACCGGGACCGGTGAAGTGTTAACCGTCACCGGTGATTCCGAAGACCCTAATCGGGATCTGTTTTATACATTTCCCAATTCCTACGGGTCACTCGGCTATGCGCTGCGACTCAAAATTGAACTTGAACCCACGCGACCATTTGTTCACGTATCGCATCTGCGTTTTGACTCCGCGGAGGAGTTAACCGTAGCCATGAAGAATCTGGTGGCTTCTCGAGTTTTCAATGACTCCCCGATTGATTTCCTTGACGGAGTGGTGTTCTCTGCAACTGAACAGTATTTAACAATTGGCACGATGGTGGAGGAGTTGCCCGCTGGACGCAACGTGAGTGACTACACCGGCATGGCGATTTACTACCGATCAATTCAAACACTCAGTGACGACTACCTCACCATCAATGACTATCTGTGGCGCTGGGACACGGACTGGTTTTGGTGCTCCCGCGCCTTTGGCGCCCAAATTCCTGCCGTGCGGACCCTGTGGCCAAAATCAAAGCTTCGAAGTGACGTCTACTGGAAACTGATAGCCATAAACCGCAAATACCGGATCGCCGAAAAACTTGATGCACTTCGGCGCAGGCCACCCCGTGAGCAGGTCGTGCAAGATATTGAAATTCCGGTTGATCACCTTCCTGAATTTCTTGATTTCTTTCACGCGGAAATTGGTATTGAACCCATCTGGCTATGCCCCCTCCAGCAGCGAGACCCCAATGCGCGCTGGCCACTCTATGAATTCGACCCTAATGAGTTGTACGTGAACGTAGGTTTCTGGTCAACCGTGCCACTTGCCGCCGGGGAGAAGCCCGAGGACGGGAAAAAAAATCGGATAATTGAGCACAAAGTGACCAAAATGGGCGGACGAAAATCTCTATACTCGACCGCGTTCTACAACGAGGGGGAATTTTGGTCCATTTATGGGGGCCAAGATTATGAACAGGTAAAAAGGAAATACGACCCCGATGGTCGTTTCCTCGGACTCTACGAGAAAGTGGTGGGGGAAGCGTGAAGTTAGCCGACGCATTCAGCTTGGTTGCTGGAACGCAACGTAATGTGAGTTTTCGCGCTTACGACGGTTCCACTTTCGGGCCACAGGACAATGACGCGATTATCGAGGTCAAAACCCCGCGCGCCGTCGAGTATTTGGCAGCAGCCCCCAGCCAACTTGGGCTTGCGCGCGCCTATGTCAACGGTGACCTAGACATCGTCGGTGACGCGTACACAACTCTTTCGCGCCTTTACCCGATGAAACTTACTCACCTTACCCTTGGCGACAAGGCAGCACTTGCAAAAAATTTCGCGCCATTTGCTCTTAAGCGCCCCGAGCCACCCACCCTGGAACGCGCTCTCAAGGGGAGTCGTCATTCAAAGCGGCGTGACGCCGAGGCAATACATCATCACTACGACGTCTCGAATACTTTTTACCGTTGGATACTCGGTCCGTCCATGGCTTACACATGTGCGGTGTTCCCTTCACTGGACGCCAGCTTGGAGGTGGCTCAAGAAGAGAAGTTCGATCTCGTTGCGCGCAAGTTGGGGCTCAAGCCAGGAATGAAACTTCTCGATGTCGGCTGCGGCTGGGGTGGCATGGTTATGCACGCCGCCAAAAACTACGGGGTGCAAGCAATCGGGGTAACCCTTTCCGAGCAGCAGGCGCTGTGGGGGGATCGCGCGATCAAAGAAGCTGGCCTGGAAAATTCGGCCCAGATTCGCTTCAGTGACTATCGCGATATAAACGAAACCGATTTTGATGCAATTTCTTCTATCGGTCTCACCGAACATATTGGTCGCGACAACTACCCTTCCTATTTCAGTTTCCTTTATGAAAAACTGAAGCCCGAAGGTCGCATGCTCAACCACACGATCACCCGGCCAGATGAAAAACTGCCCACGCATTACCGCAAGTCGTTTATTAATAGGTACGTTTTCCCCGACGGGGAACTTTCGGCCCCAGGTGTGATCATGAACGCGTTTAATAACGCAGGTTTTGAAATCCGACATGAAGAGAATCTGCGCGAACATTACGCACTGACCCTCAAGCATTGGGGAGAGAACTTGGAAGCCCACTGGGATGAAGCTGTCGCAGAAGCTGGTTTAGGAACTGCCCGAGTTTGGCGACTTTATATGGCCGCATCCCGGATGGGGTTTGACCTCAACACAATTCAATTGCATCAAATGCTCGGGGTAAAACTTGGCCCGCGGGGGCAGTCAGGAATGCCGCTTCGCTCAGTTTTTTAACTGATCAAGCACCAATAAAAATATGCGCTGCTTCTTCAAGCGGCACTTCGGTGTATTCACCTGCACTACCGATGAACACTCCGGTATCCGAGCGGTAGGCGTTAACTCGAGCGCCTGGCAAGGCTCCAACTCTGCGCAAACGAGCCATGACAATTTCATCATGTTGAATAGTCTCGGCTAATCGACGAATAGTCACCTGCCGCGGTTCGCGCTCAACCACCTCGATGATGCTAATCACCGCGAGATCTGAGTCGCTTGCTTTAGCGTAATTCGGGTCAATTTCCTCAAGCCCCGGAATCGGGTTCCCAAATGGTGACACCGTTGGGTGGGAAAGCAACTCCAAAAGACGAATCTCAACTGCAGTGCTCATCACATGCTCCCAACGGCATGCTTCAGCGTGAACTTCCTCCCATGGCATTTTGAGGACGTCGACCAACATGCATTCAGCCAGTCGGTGCTTGCGCATGACCTGGGTTGCATGCTCTCGACCCTCTGTGGTGAGCTTGAGGTGACGTTCGGAATCAACATGCAATAAGCCATCTCGTTCCATCCGGGCAACAGTTTGAGAGACTGTCGGACCACTTTGTCCTAGACGCTCCGCAATTCGAGCGCGCATCGGAGGAATTCCCTCTTCTTCCAGCTCAAAGATCGTGCGCAGATACATCTCGGTGGTGTCAATCAGCTCGCTCACATGGTTAATCTACCCCGAATGCGGTCAACGGGTAATTACGATTGAATCCATGGGAGAAAAGTGGGCTCAGGCAGAAATCCTGACCTCGATCTCAGAACAGCTCCACAGCAGTGCCGACCCGGTCAAAGCGCAGGGAATGTCCGGCTACATGCGCAATCAATTTGAATTCCTGGGGATCGCAACACCACTGCGCAGGAACACCGTTAACAACACACTGAAGCGCTACTCGACTCCAAGTGAGCAGGAAGTCGTCGAACTCGCTCGAGCCCTCCATCAACTGCCGCAACGCGAGTTCCAACACGCCGGTGTGGATGCGCTCATCTATCATCGAAAGTTAATCGGTCCTGCCTTTATCGGTGAGCCGGCAGAATTTTTCATTACCCACAAATCCTGGTGGGACAGTGTCGATGCCCTCAATCCGCTCATCAGGCGCCTCGTGCAAACACACTCCGAGTGCGTACCCATCATGTATCAGTGGATCACCAGTGAGAATAAGTGGATCGTTCGCAGCGCGCTCACGCACCAATTAACCCTTAAGGCACAAACAGACACTGAACGCCTTGCCCAACTCTGCTCGCTGCGAGCCAGTGACATCGAATTCTTCATCGCTAAGGCTGTGGGCTGGGCGCTACGAGACTATTCCCACACAAACCCTCACTGGGTTTTCGAATACGTGGATTCCCTACCCGAATTGTCAGCCCTGGCACGGCGCGAGGCTATGAAAGTCATCTCTCGAAAGGCTTCACTCCAACTCCCACCACCCTGAAATCAGCAGAGCTTCCCGAGGCCTTATCGCACGTGCAACGGTGAGTAATGTTGTCTCGTGACAAGCATCATGTGGTTCCGCCGCGACCTTAGGGTTCGCGACAACCCTGCTTTGCTTGCAGCGGGCAGTGAAGTATTACCTGTTTTTGTCTTTGACCCTGTCCTCTGGGATGCATCCAGTGACACTCGCCGCGCATATCTGTTGGCGAGCTTGACCTCACTCAATGAATCCCTCGCGGGGAACTTGGTTATTCGTACCGGAGACCCCAGCATGGTGATTCCGGCACTGGTGAAAGAAGTGAACGCCGATTCGGTTCACATCGCGGCTGATTTCGGTCCCTATGGCAGTGCTCGAGACACCAAAGTTGAGAAAGAACTTGACGTTCCATTGGTGCGAACCGGTTCACCATATGCAGTAGTCCCGGGTCGAGTAGTTAAATCCGATGACACGCCCTACCGCGTGTTCACTCCGTTTTATAAGGCATGGGCGACCCATGGTTGGCGAGCACCTGCAACCGGTGCGCTCCCAACTTTTGTCACGGCACCCTCTGAGCCGATGCCACAAGTGATGAGTCCTGTTCCACTTCCCCCTGCAGGTGAAGCGGCCGCGTGGAAGCGTTGGAAACAATTCAAGAAGGCGGCTCTTGCGCAATACGACGAAACTCGTAACCGCCCCGACCTTGATGGCACGAGCGCACTGTCACACCACTTGAAATATGGCGAGATCCACCCGCGTTCACTCCTCGCTGAATTGCAGCCTGAAGACATTGTGTTCATTAAGGAAATTTGTTGGCGTGAGTTCTATGCAGACATAATGTTTCATAACCCCTTGAGTGCATCCCGTTCGCTGGATGCAAGATATGACTCCATCATGCCGTGGGCAAGCGGCGCAGAAGCGGAGATACTTTTCGATGCTTGGTGTCAAGGGCGCACCGGCTACCCCATAGTTGACGCCGGGATGCGCCAACTCACGTCAACCGGGTGGATGCACAACAGGGTGCGCATGATCGTTGCGAGTTTCCTTATCAAGGACATGCATATCCCTTGGCAACGCGGCGCTAAGTTCTTTATGCAGCACCTACGCGATGGTGACCTTGCGAGCAACTCCCACGGGTGGCAATGGACGGCCGGGTGCGGAACAGATGCCTCACCTTTTTATCGAGTCTTCAATCCAATTACTCAAGGAATAAAGTTCGACCCCGATGGTAATTACGTGCGCCAGTACGTTCCTGAATTAGCCCACCTGGTTGGGGGGAGTGTTCACGAGCCGTGGGACACCCTCGACGGTTACGACCAGGGCTACCCAGAGCGATTAGTTGACCACAAGGCGGAACGTGAGGTGGCCTTGGCCGACTTTGCTTCAATTAAAGGCCGTACCTAGCCTGCACACTCGGGGCTCACGCCTCATAGAGTTGGGCCATGCAAACCCTGGCCGTGCTCTCCATGAAAGGTGGCGTGGGCAAAACCACCGTTGCTTTGGGGCTGGCAAGTGCCGCCTGGCAGCGTGGTGAACGAGTGCTGGTTATTGATCTTGATCCCCAAGGCAATGCGACCATGGGCCTTGGGGTCACCAATCCCGAATTCACCATGAACGACGTACTGGCCGATCCTCGCCCAGGAATAGCAGCCGATGCCATCGTTGACTCTGCCTGGGGTAACCGAGTCCAAGTTCTCGCAGCAGATCGCTCACTTGAACACCGCAACACAATTGAAGGTCCACTTTCCTCGCAGCGCCTTCGAATCTCTCTGGGTAATCTCCCCCGCCAATACGACCTGGTCTTGATTGACTGTCCGCCTTCACTGGGCGAGATGACCCGCAACGCCCTGCACGCGGCAACTGATGCTCTCGTTGTTACCGAGCCCGCCTATTTTGCATTAGCTGGAGCCGAGCAGGCCGTTGAGGCTGTTGACGTGATTCGTTTGGCGTCCAACCCAATGCTCAACCCCGCACGTATCCTGCTCAACCGAGTCCGACCAACCGTTGCCGAGCACCGCAATCGCATTGCCGAATTACGGGATTCATTTGGTCCGGTCGTTCTCGAGGTTCAAGTTCCCGAACGCAATGCGATCACTCAAGCGGAGTCTGCCGGAATGCCGATTCATGCATGGGATTCACCCGCTGGTCGTGAACTCGGTACAGTTTTTGACCAAGTTATTGCAATCATGTCGCCAAGGAAAAGGTTGTGGGGTTAATCATGGCTAAAACGGAATTCAGTTCAACACCCAGACCCGTATTGCGCAAGTCGGTTGATTCAAGTGTTCACCCAGTTCTCGATGACGCATCTGCTGAACCAAAACACATTGGTCACGACTCAGCAAGATTTGGTAACGCGAGTGATTCGGTAAAGCTCTCGCGAAAGGATAAGCCGGTTGAGATGCGCATCACCATCCCCAAATCACTTCGCAAGAAGTTGAAGGCCGAAGCAAAGCATCAAAGGATTACTGTTGATGAACTCATTACATCTCGGCTGAGCGGCTAAATACAACGCGAAAAGCCGAAGCAAACCGGCCTAAGGAACTGGGTGTTGAGCGTCATAACGCAAAAAGCCTCGAAATTTGGCAGCGAGGCCGACCGAAAGTCCTACACACGCCAAGCCCCCGGTTATCACCGAAAAAGCTTCACCTCCAAGCGAAGCGACAACTCCTGCTTCCACATCGCCCAGGCGCGGACCACCTGCGACGACAACCGTATGAACTCCTTGCAATCGTCCCCGGTATTCATCCGGTGTCGCGGACTGCAGGATCGTCGTTCGGAAAATTGCCGAGACATTGTCGGCGGCACCCGCAATAGCGAGGAGAACGAGAGAAATAATTAAAGTCCTGGAAAAACCGAAGGCCGTAATCGAGGCGCCCCAGACAATTATCGCAATCACAATCGCCCGACCCTGCCAACGAACTCCGCCCAACGGTCCGGAAAAGATTCCTGAAATCAAACCACCCAATGCGGGGGCCGCGGTCAACAATCCCAGTGTGAACGCAATGTCTTGGGTGGTGCCACCAAACCAGAGTGCGGCGATTGCCGGAAATAACGCGCGCGGCATGCCAAACACCATGGCAACCAGATCCTGATAGAAGGTCATCTGCAGGTTGATCTTGCCGCGCAGAAATTCGAAACCCTCTTTGACCGACTTCCAGCCTCGACTTGCATCAGCCGACTGCGTTGATGGAAGCTTCGGAAGTCGATACATCGCGTAAATCACCGCGCCGAAAGCCACAACATCCAATAGGTAGGGCGCTGTGATGGCTCCTGTCGCCGCAATAAGGAAGCCGCCGATCAATGGGCCAAGAGTGAATCCAAGATTCCACGTCATGATTCCCAAGGCATTGGCTGCCGGTAGTAATTCAACCGGCACGATGCGAGGAATGATCGCCTGCCTTGCTGGATTTCCAACCGCAAAAAATGCTGACTGAATCGCGACGACCAAATATAGAAAACCAACGGAATCAAAACCCATGAAAGCCTGGGTGAATAGCATCAATGAGGTCAGCCACATGCCGACCGCCGTAATCAAGCCCACCGTGCGCCGATCGAAAGTGTCGGAGAGTGACCCACCGTAAAGCCCAAACCCGATGAGTGGAATCAATTGCGCAAGTCCAACCAACCCCACCATGAGTGACGAATTTGTTAGTTCCCATATTTGTAGTCCGACGGCAACACTTGCCATCTGTTGACCGATATTGCTTACTCCGTGAGCAAACCAGATGCGACGAAACGGTGCGCTGACCTTTAATGGTGTTAGGTCAGCGAAGATTTTTGCCACAACCGGAACTTACACAGTGGTCAAGGAATCTACGACAGTTACGGACTCAATCTCGTCGGGTTCCAGGTTGAGTCACCCTGTGCCTCATAAACGAAACGGTCATGGAGCCGGGACTCGCGACCCTGCCAGAATTCAATCCGATAAGGAACAACTTGCCAACCACCCCAAAAATCGGGAACCGGAATCACTTCTTGCTCAGCAAATCGCAATTCGCATTCGGCGTATTGGGTATCTAGTACTTCCCTGCTTTCCAATCGTGTGGATTGTTGGCTAGCCCAGGCACCCAACTGCGACTGTCGTGGCCGGGAATGGAAATACTCCTCCACCAAATTCCTAGGGACAAGTTGCGCCCGACCGGAAATAATTACCTGCCGGTGCAATTCATACCAGGGGAAAAGCAGTGTGACGTTGGGATTAGTTGCGATATCCAAACTCTTCGCGGACTCCAGATTCGTATAGAAGCTGAAGCCCGATTCGGAGAAGTCCTTGAGGAGAACCGTTCTTGACGCCGGACGCGCATTTCCTTGCGAATCTAGGCCGACTGTCGAAACCACCATTGCATTTGCCTCAAGAATCTGCGAATCCGCAGCTTGGGCGAACCATTCACCAAATTGGTCCAATGGATTTTGGGCCAGCATGTCGTGGGTGAGAACCCCAAGGTCATATGAAATCCGAAGGTCTCGTACGGAAACCTGCGCCGGCTTTTCCATGGCCTCATCTCACCATGTCTGGACCGAAATCACCAATCGGATCGAATGATCGGGTCGGGCAACCGGTCCACCGGGACTCCCCCTCAGGCAACGCAATAAACTCCGAGACTCAAGCGATATTTCAGCAGAACCCACCCAAGGAGCCATACGTGAGCGACATTGTGATCCCATCCGAACTTCTTCCCACCGACGGGCGATTTGGTAGCGGTCCATCGAAAGTTCGCAAGGAGCAAACAGATGCTCTCGCCCAAGTGTGGTGGTCATACATGGGTACTTCGCACCGCCAGTCAACCGTTCGCAACGAGGTTCAACGCCTGCGCGAAGGACTCGCTCAACTGTTCAACCTTCCCGAAGGCTACGAAGTGATCTTGGGCAACGGCGGTTCAACAGCATTCTGGGATATCGCCTCATTTAGCTTGATTCGCGACCGTGCCCAGTTCCTTTCATTTGGTGAATTTGGTGCCAAGTTTGCATCCGGTGCTCAAAAGGCACCGCAACTCGGGGATCAAGACATTCGTAAATCAGATCCTGGAAGCGCACCAGTTTTTGAAGCGGTCGCGGGAATCGATGCTTACTGCACTCCACACAACGAAACATCGACCGGAGTTGCTTTCACCCCCAAACGAGTCGCTGGCGCTGACGCAGATTCATTGATGATTATCGATGCAACGTCGGCTGCGGGTGGCTTGCAGGTTGACGCCAAAGAGTTTGACACGTACTACTTCGCACCACAAAAGAGTTTCGGTTCAGATGGTGGATTGTGGCTTGCTCTCATGTCACCGGCAGCTATGGCTCGCGCTAGCGAGATCAAGGAATCCGGCCGTTGGATCCCAGATTTTCTTGACTTGATGACAGCAATTGAGAACTCACTACTCCAGCAGACTTACAACACCCCGGCACTTGCAACCATTTACATGATGGCCGAACAAGTTGATTGGTTTAATTCCAACGGCGGAATGGCTTGGACAACGGCTCGTACCACTGAGTCCTCAGGACTTATCTATTCTTGGGCCGAATCAAATGACCTGCTCAGCCCCTTTGTGAGCGACCCTGCTTTACGTTCGGGCGTTGTTGCCACCATCGATGTTGACGATTCAATTGATGCAACAGCAATCACGAAGGCACTGCGTGCGAACGGAATTCTTGACACTGAGCCCTACCGCAAGCTTGGACGCAATCAACTACGCATCGCAGTTTTCCCTGCAGTTGACCCACAAGATGTTAAAGCGCTGATAGCTTCGATTGATTTTGTTATTGCGCAACTGTCGTGACCAAATTCGTCGCCGCAAGGCCACATCGAGATAGGTCGACCTGGGCTGGTTACATTCTCATTACTTCATACGTTTGGTTCGTCTACGCTTTTAGTTCAAGCCAAGCCCTGATTAGAGATGAACAGGGAACCTCGCGCACCATTGCGAGTCTGCATGTCATAGTTCTTTCCGTTGGTGGAATCATCGCTGGACTGATTGCCGCCCGTTTGATTGTGAAACTAGGTCGGGAGCGATTCATCATTTTTTCCGTTGCTGGCCTTGCAGCCGGAGTTCTTCTCTACACAGCCCCCGGCGGAATAATCTTGACACTTTCAGGCTCGTTCGTAGCATCCTTTTTTGGTTCGGCAATCATTGTCGGTGCGATTGCTTTTCTCTTTGACCACCAGAAGGAAGCCGGTCCGGCTTCGGTAACCGAAGCTAACGCCGTCGCAGCTCTCTCGGGAGCGATCGCACCTATCGCGGTAGGAGTGGGTGTCGGAATTTTTCTTGGCTGGCGATTTGGTGTGTGGATCACACTCCTTGGTCTACTGGTCGGTTTGCTCCTGATGCGAAACAACCTTCCCGCGTTCCGGGTGCCTGTGGACGAACAGATCCGAGAGACCCTAAAAGTTCCTTTCCCCCGCCGGTTTTGGTGGGCGCTGGGCACCCTATTTATTTTGATCAGCTCTGAATTCATCTTGACCTTGTGGAGTGTCGATCTATTGCGAGATCGCGGTGGACTTGAAGCTGGTGCGGCTGCCGCCACTGTTGGCGCTTTAACATTCGGCATTTTCATCGGTCGGTTAATTGGTTCCCGATTTGCGGAGTACTTTCCCGTGGACCGGATTCTGAGTATCGCTGTACTCATCGCAAGTTCGGGTTGGCTCATTGTGTGGCTGAACACCTCTGCCCCGATCATGATTGGCGGATTGGTTATTAGCGGAATCGGCGTCGCCATTTTCTGGCCACTAGGGCTTAGTCGGGCAGTGCTGGCCTCTGGCGGTCAGAACGACCGAGCTACCGCATTAGGAGCCGTTGCCGGTGCCTCTGCAGGTGGGGTTGGGCCATTTGCACTTGGCGCCTTAGCCGATGCAATCGGGGTTCATTCAGCCTTCTTAGCACTTCCCATTCTCCTATTTTTGGGTCTCTTCCTGATACTTATCAAGCCCGTCACCAACACAATCACACCTGAAACAACACCTACCAGCGTCACGTAATTTATTGATTGACCCTGCACCGCTGCTGGTGTTTGCTCGGGTGTTTGCTCGGGTTCTGGTGATCGGCTCGGCGCGACCACGCTAGGCCCCGGCACACGCAGAAGTCGGTTATCGCCTTCACTTGCAATCACAACCGCATTCTCACCCGGTAGCCAAGCAATAGCTTCCCCTTGTGGTTGAGCGGGTAACTCAATGTCTTGAACAAGTTCACCAGCAGGACGCCCATTAAAGAACTGTGTATCGAAGTAGTCGCGAAGAACAAACCCGCTTCCGTCAGGTTTCATCGCACCATCGGTTATCAGCCCTGAGGCCGAACCAATTTTTTCGGCGATGTTTATTCCAGACTTTTTCATTTTTTTCGGTAGCGCGTAAATCGAACCACTGGCTAATTGCTTGGTAACGATCCAGATCTGTTGAGATTGGGGGTCAGCAAGAATTGTTTCGGCGTTATGCGGCCGGTCATCATAGGTAAACCGATATCTGATCACCTGCGCACTCGTATTGCCAAGTTTTTTTGGTTCCCGAATTTGGTAGATCGAGACATCACTCCACGAATCTCGATTGTCCCCAATGTCACCAACCCACAGAACTGGGCGCCCTTTAGGGTCCACCCCCGCGGCTAAGCCTTCAAAGTCACGTGCAGAAACACCCTGAAGACTGAGTTCGCCCTCGATGGAACAGTCGTTGAGCTTGAGCGCATACAACTTGGCGTCATCGCCTGAATCGTTATGAACCCACATGACACCTCGGTGCAATGCCGAGGGCGCCATTCCACTGATTTCGCTCAAACGCAGATCGGTGAATTCACACATCACGTCTGGCGCGGTCGAGGCTGCAGCCGGGCCTGCCGGTGCGAGCACCAGCATCATCAGGAGAGCGACAGAGCCAAACTTACGAATCAGATTGACGCAATCGCTGCAACAAAAACACTTCCAATGAGCGCCACGAGCACCACTATGGTGACGATTCTTCGAAATCCTGGAGTCATTCCCTAACCTTAAAGCAATGATTCCCATCCGACCTATTTGCCGTTACTCTTTCCGCATGGCCACATCCGATTTCAACGCGATTTTGCCGGTACGAATAGGCACCGTAATTGCAATCATTTCGACGACTGTAATCGCACTCGCTGAGCCGATCTCACCGACTGGTAACACGGGGAGTTCATCGGGCATTACGGTTTGGTGGTTCGGTGTCGGACTGATCGCCAGCGTGACCGGAGTCTTGGGTTTGGCTTTTTTACACCGACGTAATCGCAGGCTCCGACTGGAAAGTTAAGAGTTAATTGAGCAGTCGACGAAGTTCTCTACTCGATGCTCGTTGAGCCTTCGCGTTCAACGGGATAAAACCCTGGATCAACGGTGCCAGAGTGTGCACCGCAACCAAAACTCAATGAGACGATGCGGCCGTCAGCCGGCGAGAGTGCGTTGGTGCATACGGCAAAAGCTTGCCCGAGTGGACCCGCTAAGGAGTTGTGAAAACCGCAACTGTCACAGGATGCTGGCGCTAGTCGCGCCATTTCGGTTGCGGGACCGAATTCGCTGCTGTGCCAGCGATCCGCGGCCTGCTCGCGCCCAACAACGGAAAGTACTCGAGCCCGACCAAGTCCCAATTCCCAACCGGACATGATGCCCCGATATTCCTCAACGTATTCAAAGTCCTCGTCTACGTCACTAGCAAAAAATTCGGCAAAGCCCACGACGAGCCGCTCGTCTTGCGCGTCCGCTGGGAGTACGTCACCGGGGCTGAGGTCTCCGGGTTGAATTCGCTCACTCCAGGGAAGCCAGGGCGGCGCTAGGATCGAGTCAGGCCCTGGAAGCAGAACAACGTCAGTTACGGTGACCTTGGACTTGCTCTTTGGAGCAACCGCAAGCGTGACGGCCCACTGCCAACCCACATATGCCTTATTCGTGCATTGAAACAGGTGGGTTGCCAGGTTCTCGGCTTCCATGACCAATCCAAGGTGTTCACCGATGAAAGCTGAATTGCCGGCTTCAACAATTGCAGCGGCTTTTGCCTCATCTACTGCAGAGACAAATGTTGGATCCACACCCACATTTGGTGCCTCAGCGGCTGTGGCTAGGGCTGACAGTTGCGTACTCACTCCCCAAGTCTCTCCCATGAGGCGGGCGGGAGGGAACAGCGGGTAATGTCACCGCCATGACCCCACAGTTTCGCAAGGGCGCTGCCCTCCTGACCCTGACCGTCTCGGCATTGCTGGTTCTTTCCGGTTGTACAAAACCTCTACCCAACGCCACCGTCTTCTCGGGGTCCAATAGCCAAAACCGGCAGGCAACCTGTTGGGCATTTGGCGCTGAAGAGCTCGGTGCCGGGGACTGCGCCCAAGACTTGATAGCCCAAGCGGCAACCGGCGATGCAGTTTCAGTCGTCTCAGTCTTTCCTGGCGATACCGTGGGAATTAGCGTGGATCCGGTTGTTGCAGAAACAGGTTGGTTTGTGGTGCTCGGTAATCAACGTTTGACCGAAAACCCGATTACGAGCCTTTATTACCGCTTCACATTCCCTGATGCCCAGGAGATCCCTGCTGAAGGTGTGCTTCTGCAAATCGTTGCTAGCAGCGGTGTCGGTGCCCGTGGCATCTGGGTTTTCAAATTGGATCAGGCAAGTTAAGGAGCAAGATGTTTGCCGTTTATGCACACTCGGTCAATCCTGACAACCCCCTCGATGCACTAACCGTCGGTGAAATTCCAGAACCGGAGACTCCCCAGGAATGGGTAACGGTTAACGTGAAAAGTGCCAGTCTTAATCACCACGATGTCTGGTCCTTAAAGGGTCAAGCACTCAAAGCCGATCGAGTTCCGATGATCTTGGGAAGTGACGCAGCCGGTGTAACCGATGACGGTCGCGAGGTAGTCGTGCACGCGGTGATTGGTGACTCCCATACTTCCGATGGAAAAGTCTTCGACGAAACCCTTGATGTTCATCGCACTCTGCTAAGTGAGTTGTACCCGGGGACGCTCGCGGAGCGTGTTCGTGTCCCGGCCCAGAATCTTTTGGACAAACCGGCATCGATTAGTTTTGAGGAAGCTTCGTGCCTACCAACGGCTTATCTGACGGCGTATCGAATGCTGGCAAAGCGTTCTAACACGCAACCCGGTGACACCGTTCTCATTCAAGGTGCAGGCGGCGGCGTTGCTACAGCCGCAATTATCTTGGCGAAAGCCCTGGGTCTCAATGTTTGGGCGACTTCACGTGATGAGAACAAGCGTGCATTTGCTACTGGACTCGGTGCAGATCAGGTATTTGAATCGAATGCGAAATTGCCCGGAAAAGTTGATGCGGTCATTGAAACCGTAGGTGAAGCAACCTGGTCGCACTCACTTCGATCCCTTCGCCCCGGCGGAACAATAGTCGTCTCTGGCGCAACAAGCGGCGCAATGCCACCGGCAGACCTCAACCGGGTTTTCTTTCTGCAACTTTCAATTAACGGTTCGACCATGGGGTCACGAAGTGACTTGGTTGAGTTACTTGAATTAATGGAGCGCACCAAAACAAGGCCTGTGATTGATCGAGTAATGCCAATTCAGCAAGCCCGAGTCGCATTCGAGTCAATGCTGCACGGCGACGTGCAAGGAAAACTTGTACTAAATATCTAGATCGTCAGCGACCGCGCGCAACACCAAAGCAGTTTTCTGAGCCATGGCATCGGTCGGGTACTTACCACGACGCAGTTGATTACTCACGCTGTCGAGTAATTTAATGACGTCTTCTAACATAATTGCCATGTCGTCGGCCTTTTTGCGGTGACCTTTGACCACTGATGCCGGTTCACTCAAAATAGTCACCGTCAAAGCTTGCTTGCCCCGGCGCCCGTCAACAATTCCAAAATCGAGTTTGGTGCCCGGCTTTAACGCGGTAACACCGGTGGGCAGGGTTGAGACGTGAACGAAGACGTCTTCGCCTTCATCGCTTGAAATAAAGCCGAAGCCCTTTTCTGCGTCGTACCACTTAACTGTTCCTGTAGGCACGGCTCGCCCCACTCTCTCCATAACGCACTTCCACCCCCCAACGGAGTGTCCTCAAGGTTATCGCAGTCACCCTTTGGTTCCGGATCTGGTGGTCTAACCATGAGGGCCTAGACTAATGGGATGCCCGAAAGCGCCGTAAGTGCGAAAGTAACGCGAGCGCAACGCGTAATCAAAGTGGGAGCGATCCTCACGATCGTTGGAATTATCGCATCCTTGATTGCGATACTGCCGCTCGTCAGTGACATTGAACTTTCAAGTACTTGGTGGTTTTTATCGATGATCTCGGGGGTTGGCCTAGCCACAGTTCTAGTTGGGCTCACCATGTCGGCCCGTTCTCGCTCGACTCGCTCGACTCGCTCGACCCCTTCGTCCCACCCCACTCAATCGTCAATGTCCACTAAACCATCGGGGTCACAAAGCGAATGAGCACTAGCCGTCCACGAAGCCTGGCCGACTCATTGCGCGGTCGCAGCGAAGTTGAACTTACTGAACTTTTTTTGGGTCGCCCAGATTTGGCTCACCCAGCACCCGCCGATATCTCTAGTTTGGCCAGACGTGCAACCGCGACACCTTCGGTAAGTCGAACTCTAGATATTTTGTCGGCACCGCAATTACACGTCTTGTTTACCCTTCGCGAAAACTCGATGAGCAGCGATACGCTCTCTGAGTCCGTTGATCCCCTTGTCGCGGGACACCTTGGGGTAGAGATTGAAGTACTGCTCAAATTGGGTCTGGTTTGGGGATTGCCCGACTCACTCAGCGCTGTGACTTCTGTGCGCGACACTTTAAATGAGGGTTACTCAGATGCTCTCGTTGTTCCTGTTCCCCCCGAATCAAAAGGCGCCGCCCCGAAACAGGATTTACAAATGCAGTCAGGTCTTGCCGCATACACATTTATGTCATTGGCACATGACGCACTTTATATTTTCCGAACTGCACCGCTAACTGCACTTCGCTCCGGTGGTATCGCAACAAAAGATGTTGATCAACTTGCAAAGTTTCTGGCAATCCCATTGAACGAAGCTTGCCTACTGATTGAAGTTCTGTATCACGCTGGACTCATAGCACTAACGACTTCTTTGCAATGGGAAGTCACGACAAAATATGAGGCTTGGCGTAATAAGTCAAAAGAATCGCAGTGGGTCGTACTCGCTCAAGCCTGGCTTGATCTTCCACTACTTGGTAGTGAAGGCAATAAACCTCTCTCGGGAAGTGGTGAATCACCCACCGTCGGTGTCATGCGCTGGCAAACTCTTCGCACACTGCAATGGTGGAATGAAAACACTGACGCTGCTGCGACGAAGCACTGGAAACTATTTGTCAAAGCGCTTGACCACTTCTACCCACGGAGGCGCGGGGCCCGCCGAGAGGAAGTCGCCAAAGTCACCCTGCGCGAAGCAGAATGGATTGGAATTGCTCACGGTGAAATTTTGTGCGAAGCAGGCATTGGAATCACAGCAGATGATGCTCCGGTCGCCGGATCAGCCCTCAAACTTCCAGCAGAGGTATCTGATTTCCTTATTCAAGGAGACTTAACGGTCATAGCGGCTGGACCACTCCCCCTGGAAGTTGGCGAAAAATTACATGCAATCGCCGATGTCGAAAGCCGTGGGGCAGCAAGTGTTTATCGATTTACCGCCGACACGATTGAGCGCGGCATGCAGGCCGGATGGAAGTCACAGGACTTCAATGAGTTTTTTGGGCAATGGATCAAAGGATCAATTCCACAGCCCTTGACCTATCTCATTGAGAACGCGACGGAAGTTGTCCTCGAAGATTCCGAATCAAAGCCTAAAGCGGCAACAGCAGCGCGGCTGGGTCGCCATTCACGGCGAATTACCGAACGTGAGGCTGCGCGTATTGCCAGAGCACTCCTCAAAGGCGAGGTAACCGAGGCAAATCTGGCCGAGCCCGAAGAAGTGTTTTCACTCAACACTTCTGCTCTCATCGCTCTACTCAAAAGTGCCCAGGAGCACCACACCGCAGTATGGATCGGTTACGCGGAAGCAGACGGCAGCACAAGCACGCAGATCGTTGAACCAATTCGTATGGGTGACGGCACCATGACAGCATTTGATCACGGAAGTGCCAACGTGCGAACTTTTGCCATCTCGCGCATCAGCGGAATTGCACCCGCAAAAATGAATGAAATCAATAGTTAGTCCTCGGTCGAATCAGTTGTGGCGGTACCGGCGTTCCACCACCAAGAGATGGCCACATCTTCCCTGGCAATATGCTCAGGCGCGAAGCAACCGTATCTGCCGCGCTTCACACCCCTCTCGAGGAGAGCCCATGGCCACGCAATCCGAATTCTCGGCCAACTTGCCCGCCAACCCTTCGGCTAACCTGCCCGCCATGCTGGCGACGCTTCGAGCACTCGTTGAATGTGAGTCGCCCACCAGCAACCTGGAATCCGCGCACTCCATTACCCAACTCGCCCAAGTACTCGCAGATGACTGGCTACCCACTCGTTCCAGAGTGGAGATTCACGATGGTCGTCCCGTTTGGCGATGGGGACCGGATCAACCTGAAATCCTGCTATTAGGTCACCTTGACACCGTTTGGCCAATAGGAACCTTGTCGAGAATTCCATTCGCCATCACCGATGACCGCATAACTGGTCCCGGTGTCTTCGACATGAAGGCGGGGGTCGTTCAAGGTTGGGCAGCTCTCAAAGATTCCGGGATCACCGAGTCAAGCGGTGTGGGCATGCTGTTAACGACCGACGAAGAAACCGGATCCCACGCCTCACGCGAATTAATCGCGCAATCAATTGCGAAGGCCAAAGCTGTGATCGTTCTGGAACCGTCACTCGACGGTGCACTCAAAACTCGGCGCAAGGGAACATCAAATTATTTGATGCGTTTCCATGGAGTTTCCTCTCATGCTGGCCTTGATCCAGATCGCGGGGTCAATGCACTTGTGGCTGCGGCCGAGTTTATTCTCGCGACCCAGCGCTGGGCGAGTAAAGAATGTGAAACTTCCGTAACTCCAACCGTCAGTAATTCAGGCACAACGACAAATACCGTTCCTCATCTCGCCGAAGTCCATGTTGATGTCCGCGCTTGGGATCGCGCAGAACAGGAACGCGTTGACTACCTAATCCGTACATTCACGTCAACCGTTTCAACAACTTCAACCCTGCCGGTCAGAATTGAAGTCGTCGGCGGAATCGACCGACCAGCAATGGAATCGACCATGAGTTCCGAGTTATTCACCCTCGCCCAAGTCACCAATCGCGAACTGGGTTTACCCGAACTCATGGAATGCGCCGTGGGTGGAGCGAGTGACGGCAATCTCACCGCGGCCGCAGGCGTCCCCACAATCGACGGAATGGGGGCCGTAGGAGATGGGGCGCACGCCGACTGTGAATGGGCGTCTGCGAGTGCGATTCCTCACCGAGTGGAACTTCTGTCGAAAATGCTGATGAAACTACTGGCCACTCGCTAGGGAACTACCTCTTCAGTTCCAGCCAGCAGCAGCCCCTTGAGCCGTAGCACGGTAAGGTTGCCTGTTCGCCAGCATCGAGCACAGCTACCGGAGAGCAGGATATGACCGACGGACCCCTCATCGTACAAAGTGATAAGACCATGCTCCTTGAGGTTGATCACCCTGATTCCGCTGCCTGCCGTAAGGCAATTGCCCCATTTGCCGAACTTGAACGTGCACCCGAACACATTCACACCTATCGACTCACTCCGCTTGGCCTGTGGAATGCCCGGGCAGCCGGCCACGATGCCGAGAGTGTGATCGACACGCTCATTAGGTACTCGCGCTACACAGTTTCGAACGCACTACTCATTGACATCGCCGAGACCATGTCGCGTTACGGCCGCCTGCAGATTAACAGCGATCCAGCGAACGGCCTGATCCTTCAAGCACTCGATGTTGCCGTTCTCGAAGAGGTCCTCAAAAGCAAGAAGGTTGCACCGCTTCTCGGTGCCAGAATTGATGACACCACCGTTGTCGTTCATCCCAGTGAACGCGGCCATCTGAAACAAGCTCTGGTAAAACTCGGGTGGCCTGCCGAAGATGTCGCCGGTTACGTTGATGGTGAACGTCATGCGATTTCACTGCGTAACGACTGGGAAGCACGCGAATATCAAACCCACGCGGCTGATGGTTTTTGGCACGGTGGTTCGG
>Ga0247833_1003858_pt1 | contig 19527 bp, 18 predicted proteins | sample LaCruzMarch2015__7_FD_187117 | JGI IMG/M metagenome (GOLD analysis project Ga0247833, IMG submission 187117) | Freshwater microbial communities from meromictic Lake La Cruz, Castile-La Mancha, Spain - LaCruzMarch2015_8m | ecosystem: Environmental > Aquatic > Freshwater > Lake | place: Spain... | reverse complement strand
ATACATGTAGTCGCGCATGGGCTTGCCTTCGTTCATCTTCTTGCACCAGTCCATTTGCATCTGAACAGGGATGCCGAGTTCACGAGCATCGGCCAAAAGTGAAGGCGTGCCGTATTTCTCGAATAGCTCCTGCTCGAACACATCTGGCACCGTCCAGTCCAGTGTCTTCGCTCCGCGCGTGGCGGGCCAGATGATGCCGGAGGTGCTCAACCCCGCTTGCTTCGCCACGTCGTAGATTGTTGGGGACAAGACGATCTCGTCTTTGTTGAAGATCGGGTCCGGGATGAAGGGCACCTTCTTCAAGGTGGTGCGGTCGAAGTAGTCGTTGCCGATCACCCCATGCTTGGCGGGTGTGACACCCGTGACTAGCGTTGTGTGATTGGTCCACGTCACGGTTGGGTAGCTGCATTCCATGCGCTTCACCCGCACGCCCTCGGCGGCCAGTTTCCGAATGGTGGGGATGTGGGCCTTCGGGTCGTCAAAGTAGTCATACGCAAAGCCATCGACGCTGATCAGGACGACATGGCGGTCAGAGGCGGCGTGAGTTGGCGTAGCCATTAAAGCTGCCAGCACGGCGGCGAGCGAAAGGAAAGAAGGACGCATAGAGGAAGGGATACGAAGCAGGGTGGGGGGAACGTGCGAACTGCAAAAGAACAAATACGCGCCACACGCCGCACAACTTTGACTTTGAACCTGCCGTCAGTCGGATACTCTAAGCCCGCATGAATATACGCTTCCTTGCTGTCCTGAGTTTGAGTTTGCTGCTGGCCTGTTGCGTCTCGCCGATTGAGAGCCGAGTCACGCGCCATCCGGAGCTTTATGCACGGCTGACGCAGGCAGAGAAACAGAGCGTGCGGCTGGGTGTGGTGAAGGAAGGCATGAGCAAAGATGCGGTGTATCTCGCGTGGGGTCGTCCTGCACATATCGCCAGCGGACAGCGCGACGGGCGTAGCTTGGAGCGCTGGAGCTACACGGACTACGAGCCCGTGTATTACTCCGACTTCAGCATGGGCTGGGGACATGGTCACTGCCGTCATGACCCGTATTATCGGGTGGGACCGTCGGTTGAATATGTGCCGGTGCCAGGGCGGGCGGTGGAGTTCGCCAATGGCAAGGTCACGGGCTACCTGATCCCTCGGTGAGTCAAAAGGAGGGGGCACTACCTGCAAGCTCACGACTCGCGCTGCGCGGGACCTTTGCACGAGACCACGACACGAAAAAGGGCGGGAATTGCTTCCCGCCCTTGCTTGAAAAATAGATCGTCGGCTTGGTTCAAGCCTCGGCTGCTTCAGCGGCCACTTCTTCCACGGCGACTTCGTCTTCCTTCTTCACCTTGGCAGCAGCCTTCTTGGCGGCTGGCTTCTTCGCGACCTTCTTGGCAGCAGCCTTCACGCCTTCAGCGGATTTGGTGCGGGAGGACAGGGTGATCCCGTTCTTATCCCGTTCTTTTTTGCGGACGAGGTAAGCTTTGCGACGCTGGCGTTTAATGACTTTTTTGTGTTGCTGGCCCATGATGTAGATCGGGTGTTTGGAATGAAAGGCTGGCAGAGTGCCTGTTTTGTCCGCAGAATCAAGGAGTTTGATCAGGCGGTGTCAAAGCTGGGGCATTGCTGTCGTGCGGAGCATCGCAGCGATGCCCTATGAAGAGTTTCAGTCAGAAAAAGGAGTTGCGCACAGGATTGGCTTTGGAAAAGCATTTGTTCTGCGACATGTTCTCAATAGTTTGCGTATCATTAACGTCATGCCTCCACCTCTTGCTCTATCCGATCTCCGCCAAGGCCAGAGCGGCCTCATTGCCTTCATCCCGGCAGGGCGGCCTTCCTTGACCCGGCTGCGGGAGATGGGGCTGGTCCCTGGAACGCGAGTAACAGTGGTGCGCCGGGCTCCTCTGGGGGAGCCCATCGAGATCAGCTTGCGCGGTTCGCGCGTGGCGATGCGCAACCATGAGGCGGCCCATATCCAACTTTCTCCTGCTGAATGAGTGTCCGCTCTTCCTCCACTGCCGAGCCGCTATTTGCGCTGGTCGGCAATCCCAATGCTGGCAAAACGACCATCTTCAATGCCCTGACAGGCTTGCGCCAGAAGGTGGCGAACTACCCTGGGGTGACCGTCGAAAAGAAGATCGGCGAATGCATTTCCCAGCACGGAAAGAAGCTGAAGGTCATCGACCTGCCGGGTGCCTACAGCTTGAATGCGCGCTCGCCCGACGAGGCCGTTCTGCGTGATGTGCTCCTGGGTCGCCGTGCGGATACGCCTCGCCCGGATCACGTCATCATCATTGCGGATGCATCGAACTTGGAGCGCAATCTTTACCTGGTCACGCAACTGCTCGAACTGGGCCTGCCGACGATTCTAGCGCTGAACATGATCGATGTGGCGGAGAGCAAGCTGTGGCTTATCAACATTCCTAAATTGTCCGAAAAGCTCGGCGTGCCAGTCATCCCGATGCAGGCGAACACGGGCAAGGGCATCCTGGAGCTAAAGATCGCGATGAGCAATGCCGCGGCCAAAGCGCCTGCCTGGGAGTCGCCGCCGCTGCCGGAGCCCGTGAAGACGGAGCTCGCACGCAGTCGTGGTGTGCTCTGCGCACTGGGCGCGGTGCGGTCAGATGCAGCGCTGCTGGAACCGCTGTATTTGATCAGCGATCACGACCCGTCGCATTATGGCATTGAGACAAGTCACGTTTCCCGACTCGTGGAGTGCCGAAATAACTTGGAAAAGGCGTTCCCTGGCTGGGAAGATGAGTTGGTCAATGCGCGCTACGCTGCGATCACAGACCTGTGCCAAGAAGTGCTGAAGCGCCCGGTCGAAGATGGCCGCAACTTCACCGATCGACTGGATAGTGTGCTACTCCACCCGCTGTGGGGCGGTGTGTGCCTGATCAGCGTGCTGGGCTTGTTGTTTTATTTGATGTTCAGCGTGGCCGAGGGGCCCATGGGCTGGATCGACACGGCCTTTGGCTGGCTGGGCAGTTGGGTGCAGGGGGCCATGCCTGCGGGCGATTTGCGTGACCTGATCGTGAATGGTGTCATCGCTGGGCTGAATGGTGTGGTGGTGTTTCTGCCCCAGATCCTCATCCTTTTCTTCTTCATCGGACTCATGGAGGACACGGGATATATGGCGCGCATTGCCTTCATCATGGATCGACTCATGAGCACCGTGGGGCTGAATGGAAAGGCATTCCTGCCCTTCCTCAGTTCGTATGCCTGCGCGGTGCCAGGCATCATGGCCACGCGCACTATCGACAATCCGAAGGAGCGTCTGATCACGATCCTGGTGGCCCCGCTCGCGAGCTGCTCGGCGCGGCTGCCAGTGTATTCACTGCTGATCGCGGCGATGATTCCTTCGGACGAGGTGCCGGTGCTGGTCAAGGTCGGCTACATGCTCGGGCTCTATTTGCTCGGCACGCTAGGGGCATTCTTCTTCGCGTGGCTGTTCAACAAACGAGTCATGCGCAACGTCAGCTCCCCAATGATCCTGGAAATGCCTGGATACAAGATGCCGGCATTGCGTTCCATCGTGATGCACATGTGGGAGCGTGCGACCTTGTTCCTCAAGCGGGCCGGCACGGTCATCCTCGGGCTGACCATCCTGATCTGGTTCGCTTCCACCTACCCGAAAACCGACCATGCTGACCCGTCGGTGCAACTTGCGAACAGCTTCGCAGGCAAGGCTGGGCATCTCATTGAGCCGATCATCAAACCCCTCGGCTATGACTGGAAGATCGGCATCGGTTTGCTCAGTTCCTTCGCTGCACGTGAGGTGTTCGTGGGCACCATGTCGATCGTGTATGCGGTCGAGAGTGCCGATGATGAAGACCTGAAGCCGGTGCGAGATCGCTTGCGAACGGAGACTTGGCCCGACGGCTCGCCGGTCTACACGCCGCTCGTTTGCCTCAGCTTGATGGTCTTTTATGTGTTTGCCATGCAGTGCATGAGCACGATTGCGATTGTTCGGCGCGAGACCAATTCTTGGCGCTGGCCGCTGTTCCAGCTGGGCTATATGACGGTATCCGCCTACGGTCTTTCACTACTCGTCTACCAGGTTGGAAAGGCACTCGGCTATGCATGAGATGGATACGCAATCCGTGGCTGCGCTGGGTGTCGTGGGGATCACGGCGCTAGCCTTTCTGATTCGTTGGCTGCGCCGCAAAAAGGGCGGAGGATGTGGGTCGTGCGGCTGCTCAATGAAGGTGAAGGCGACCCGAATGAAAGCGCCCTGAGCGCTTAATCCTTTGAATGTGGCGCGGCAGCGCCGCATTCCATAGTTGCAGGCTGCAAGGTTTTGATATCAGCCTCAATCTTCATGTCATTTCCATCTTGCCAGCGCAGCGCATTTCGTGATTCATGAAAGCTCATGAATCCGCTTCAGGAAGCTCGTCTCCAAGTCCGTCGTGAACTCGAAGCACCACCGGCCTTGCGCAAGTTTGGTAGTGGCTGGATCAGTGGTGTTCTGGGATTGATGCTCGGTCTCGCGGCTGTCGGTGGCGTGATCATGATTTGGTTCCCTGGGGTGTTCACCACGGCGGAAATGAGCAAGGCCTATGCGACGGGTTGGTATCGGTCGGCACTCTTCGGTGTGATCATTGCTGGCTTTCTTTTTTCTATGCTCAGCCTCGTGCTGAGAAAGAGTAAGGTGCTGGGCATGACCGGTATGGCGGCGACCTTGCTGGCGCTGACAATGGGGGGCAGCGCGGCAGAGCCCCTGGCTGGAGACGCCACGCCGATCTACTTTGGCCTGGATTTCTTCGTCTTGCGCCTGCTGCTGACCGGGCTGGTTTTCATCCCCATTGAGACCCTGTTCCCGCGTTGGCCAGAGCAGGGGATCTTTCGCTATGAGTGGCGGGAAGATTTGTTCTACTACTTTGTGAGCAGCATGATGGTGCAGCTGCTGACTTGGCTGTCTTTCATTCCGGCGAATACGCTGCTCGCGATCACTTCGTGGTCTGAATTCCGCACCTGGGTCGCGGCACTGCCGTTCGTTGTGCAGTTCATCGCCATCATGTTCCTGACCGATGTCGTGCAGTATTGGCTGCATCGGTTGTTCCATCGTATCCCGGCGCTGTGGCGGTTCCACGCGGTTCATCACTCGGCGCAGCACATGGACTGGATCGCTGGGGCGCGGATGCACTTCCTGGAGATTCTGATGCTGCGTGGCACCACGGTCATCCCTACCATCATGCTCGGCTTCAGCCAGTCAGCGGTGAGCGCTTACATCTTGGTGGTCTATCTTTATGCGACCTTCGTGCATTCGAACCTTGGGCTGCGGTTCCGTTGGATGGAACAAATGTTGGTCACACCACGCTTTCATCACTGGCATCACGGCATCGAGAAGGAGGCTATCGACGTGAATTTCGCCATCCATTTCCCGCTGCTGGATCGCCTCTTCGGCACCTATCACATGCCTGAAGATGGCCGTTGGCCAGAGGGCTACGGCATTCAAGGCCACCCGGTTCCCAAGGGCTACTGGCGGCAGTTCCTGCATCCGTTCAAGCGCTGATGCTCCAAGCTTCGCGAGCTAATAGGTAGCCATGGATCAACTCACTTCATTTCGCCTGCGCTAGAGCCAATTAAACAATATGCGCCCCATCAACATGCTGAACCCATGCAAATGCCCTTCAACCCTCAAACCACAACGGATCCAGCACCGCCTATGATGGCTTCATGAATAGATCAGGCTAGCATATCAACGCTGATCACGGTGAGCAGTGCCCTTACCTTGACCCGGCGATGAAATGCGAATGCGCTTCCGCTTGCTCAATGCGCAGACCACAAGCCACACGATCAAAACGCCAATCAGCAATGGAACGCCGAAGATAACCGCGATAATCACCAGTTCCCAAAAGCCAAACATCATTCGCCGAGCGTCTCATGACCTCCGCTCGGAGCACAAGCATTCATTACCACTCCCTCACCGACATGCGCCCTCTCATTCTCATCACACTGCTCGGTTGTTCAACCTTGGCCCAAGCCGAAGATTGGCCGCAATGGCGTGGTCCACGCCTTGATGGCACCAGTCTGGACAAAGGCTTCCCGACCAAGTTGGATAGCAGCACACTGGCTTGGCGCACCGAGCTTCCCGGTGAAGGCCATGCCTCGCCCATCGTGTGGCAGGACAATGTTATCGTAGCCGCAAGCATTGCGGAAGATGAGGAGCGCGTGCTCATCTGCTTGGATCGCGCTAGCGGCAAGGTCTTGTGGAAGAGCGTCGTGCTCAAGGCTCCGCTGGAAAGCATCCACCGCCTGAACAGTCGTTCGTCCAGCACACCTGCGACCGACGGTGAGCGCATCTACACCGCCTTCCTCGACAACAGCGACACGCCTGAAACGCGCAAGGCCAACGAGGGCCATGAGATTCCCAAAGGCGAAGTTGCCAAGGGCACGGTCGTGGTGTCGGCCACCGACTTCAGCGGCAAACTGGTGTGGCAGGTGCGCCCAGGATTATTCAGCAGCAAGCATGGCTTCAGTTCTTCGCCCATCCTGTTCGACAACAAAGTCATCGTGAACTGCGACCACGATGGCGAGGGCTACGTCGTCGCCTTCGAGCGCACCACGGGTAAAGAACTGTGGCGCATCCAGCGCCCTGGAAACACCCGCAGCTACTGCGTGCCGATCATTCGTGAACTCGCAGGCAAGACGCAGATGGTGCTCAGCGGCAGCAAGTGCGTGGCCAGCTACGATCCCAACGACGGCAAGCTCATCTGGACTATCGACGGCCCCACCGAGCAGTTCGTTGCCTCGTTGGTGCACAGTGAAAAGACCGGCTGGCTCTACATGACCGGAGGATTTCCCGATCATCACCTGCTCGCCATTAAGCCCGACGGCACAGGCAACGTTAGCGAAACCCATATCCCTTGGCGGACCAACAAAGGTGTGGCCTATGTGCCCTCTCCCATCATTGAAGGCGATCACCTTCTCATCGTCAGCGACAGCGGCATCGGTCACTGTTTCGATGCGAAGACCGGCGACATCTTGTGGGAGGAACGGATGCGCGAACATCATGCCTCGCTCGTCAGCGCCGAGGGCCTGGTTTACTTTTTGAACGACTTCGGCGTCTCCCGTGCTGTGAAGCCAGGAGCCAAGTATGAATGCGTGACCGAGAGCGAGATCGGCGAAAAGGTCTTCGCCTCACCCGCACTGAGCAAAGGCCAGATGTTCATCCGTAGCGACAAGTCGCTGATGTGCTTCCAACAAAAGTAATCGTCACACGAGCCGCAGTTTCCGACGCAGCAGCCACTCAGCGGTCAGCAGCACAATCACTGCGCCGAACCACCACCAACTGCTCCAAAGCAGCGTCTCGCGCACGATGGTCTGTTTGCGATCAACGGCTTGCAGCAGGTTGGGCAATTCCTTGGCCTGCTCGGCCCCCAGGAAGCGTCCGCCCGTGTTGCGCGCCATTGTTTCGAGCAGCGGGCGATTCATGGTCAGCGTGCTCAGTTCTTGATTGCCCGTGTCGGCCACACGCAAGGTCAGACGCAGATCACTGCGGGTTGCATTCGGTCCTTCTGCCACGGCCACTTGCCACGAGCCCGGCTTCAAAGGCGGCGTCACGGCGCGATAAACACCAGCATGGGTGGGATCAGCTTCCAACTCTAGCGCAGCCACATCTTCGCCTTCATGAATGAGGAACGCACGCGGATGAGCATCGGCAATGATCTCGCCATTCGGCGCACGCAGGCGCACACGCAGTTCTCCTTGTTCCCCAGCCCCATAGCGCAGGCGGTCCGTGCCCAGCGAGAGCGTCTTGTTCTCGGCTTGAAAAGGCGGCGCAGCGATCCATGCGGCCAACTGCACCCAGAGGCGTTGATGATGCTGGTCCGCCACTTGGTAGCGCCAGCGCCACAATTCGTCGCTAGCCAGATACAGCACCGCACCCGCGCCAATCGACTGAAACACAAAGGCTGGCACCGTGGCCTTGGACTTGTCTTCGAGCGAAGCCAGCGACACCGCCGAAGGCGAGGCCTTCACCCGCGCTGACCACATCGCAGCCGGCAGCGTGGGCCACAGCGCGGCGTTGGCGCTGGGGGAATCGCTCAAGCGCAGCGCGGGGTAACGATCAGCATCCGTGGTCAGCTTCCAGGTCAGCGGACCTTCCACACCTTTAGAATCGGCCCACTGCACAGGGATCAGGCTAGCGGCTTTGGCCTTGCCCCACTCTTGCAAGTGCCCGCGTGCGCCATCGATCAAGACCAAGCCGCCACCGCGTTTCTCGACGAACTCGACAAGCCAATCCAAGTGCTCAGTCTTCAAGCGTTTCGGCGAGACATCACCTAGCACGACCAAGTCATACGTGAATAGCTCGTCCTTGGAATTTGGGAATGCCTTTAGCAAGGCGTTGTCTGTGTCACCCTTGTAATCATCAAAGGCCAGCGTCACCTGCCAGCGCTCGTCGCGATCGAAATGGTTGTGCGCATAGCGTGTCTCCCAGCGCGCGCGACCATCAAGCATCAGCAGCTTGCGTTTCTTCGCCAGCAGGTGCAGCGCGACTTCGCGGGCGTTGTTGCTGCGCGTCTTTTCAGTGGAGGCCTTATCGCCAGAGATGCCGACCACCACATTGAACATGCGCAGGTTCTTGTCCGCCTCGCCGGGCTGTGCACCGGGCATGCCCTTCATGAGGAAGCTATAGGGCAAGCGACGCTCGCCCTTGCCATCGGTGGTGAAGGCCTGCTCCCATAGCAGCTTGCCTTGACTCTCAATGCGCACAGTCCCCGGCAGATTCGCAGGCATCGAATCACGCAAGGTGATGACTCCCTCCACACGCTCCGCTGTGAACACTGCCTCTGGCGCACTAACATCGACCAGCGCCAAGTCAGCCGGAGGAATCTCTGTGCCGAAACCTAGCGAGAAGACCGGCACCACACTCTGCTTCAAGGACGTGCTGAACTCCTCCGGCGAGCCACTGCTATTGTGCTGACCATCCGTCAGCACGACCAATGCACTGCCTGCTGCGGCAGGTCCGAGCGCCTGACGCAGGCCTTGATCGAGATCGGTCGATGCCGCATCTGGCTGCACGTCGATGCGCGTTGGCAACTCGCCTGAGGTGTCCTTGCCACCCTGCCTGCGCCACCACAGCCGCTGCACATTCGCTCCGCGCAGGGCCACAAGTTCGACATCCGAGGTTTCGGACAAAGTCTTCAACAACGAAGGCTCGCCCTTGAACAGCACATCCTGCGCGAGGCTCCAGCGAGAAGAGAGTGATGGGTTCTTAGTGCTTGGTGATGAATTGGTCGCAGCATCATCGACCAGTTTCATGCTCTGCGAGGCATCGAGCGCGATGATGATACGGCCCAACTGCCGCATCGTCGTTTCATGCCGCAGCACGGGGCCAGCGAGCGCGAGCACCAGAATGAAAACCGCCAGCGAACGTAACACCGCAGGCAACCAGGAGAGCTTGTCACCCAACAGCTTAACTTCCCTGCGATACAGCCAGAACATCAGCCCCGACAATGCGAACGCGATTAGCAGCACCGGCATGAGCTGCCAGTCACCGGAGAAGCGGAAGGTGGTTTCGGTGGTGGGGGTCATGCCTTTGAAATGCGTTGTTCAAGAAGCACCTCGACGAAGAGCAGCACCAACAAAATCAGCAGGGCGAACTGCCACAACTCACTGCCATGGCGGCGGGTGCGGTCCAGGCGTTGGTAGCCATCGTAGTTGTCGGCATAGCCGGCCTCGTAGCGGGTGGCTAGCTTCTCCACCTCACCTGCCGTCAAAGGCTTCAGATCGCTTTCGGCCGGGCTCACGTTGATGGCGAACTTGCGCGCGCTGTCATCGCTCGCGCCTTTGGGCCGCAAATCATAGAGGCCAGGCTCGCGGGTCGGCGGTGTGGAGAGCACCACGCCGTTGGATTCCTTGCGCGCCTTCACTTCGGTCTGCTTGCCAGCGGGATCGGTCAGTTCATAGACTTCATCGCCACGGCCTTCTTGAAGACCGAGCTGCACACTGCTGCCGACCACCAGTGATGCCGCCGCGCTATCAGGCGTGCCCAGGTAACTCACCAGCCGCTGCACCAGCGGCACGAAGACCATCTGCAGCGGCATGTTGGTCCACTCGGGATTCGCACTGGTAGCGCAGGCGATGACGCGACCGCGACCCACTGTCTTCTCGATGAACAAAGGCGCGCCACGATCCAGCGTGAACAAAGTCTTCACATCATCATTCTTCGGCTCCAGTTGCAGCCAGTGCTTGATCTCCGCATCTTGCAGTCGGCCACCGCGCGCATCATTAAAGTAAGTCGTGGCAGGATGCGTGAAGCGTTGCAGCAGGATGCGCGCAGGGTTCTCGCCTTCATTCGTGTGACCGAAGCCTTTGACCGAAGCGGGGAACAAGCCTTGGCCATTGCGGAAGAACTCGTTTTGATACGCCCGCACATCGCACTCGGGTCCGGCGAAGACCATCAAGCCACCACCTTCCTTGACGAACTTCTCCAGGTCCTGCAGGCGCTGGGGACGCCCGACATTGGCCATGATGACGACCTCCTTACCTTTGAAGTCGTCGTTACGGAGGCGCTTGGCATCGACCTTGGTCGTGATCACCAAGTCCTTCATCTTCGTGGCGGCGGCCATGTGCGGCGACAAGGCGATCTCCAAAAAATCGACCGAGCCACTGAGGGGTTGGGTGCTGGGATTGCCATCGAGCAACAGGACATCGATCTGCCGACGCACGCGCAAGACGGCCTGAGCGGCGTTGTCCTCGGTGAGCGCGTCGCCTTCCAATCGAACGCCCAGCGCGTGATCGCCGACTTTGTCGAAAGCATGGGTGAAACTCGTCGTCACCTCGCCATCGCCCGGCACCGTGATTCGAGTCGTGCGCAACCGTGCGCCATCAGCTTCCAGGTTCAAGGCCACGTCCTGCCACAAGCGCTTGCCGTGGTTCTTGATGCGCACACGCACGCCCACCGGTTGACCTTCTGCGGCAACCAGCGCGCTGAGTTCCAGTGAAGCAACGCTGAGGTTCTCGGTGAGGTCGTTGTTCAGTTGGAAGAAGGTGAGCGCGGGTTTCGGCTCCTGCTTCAAGATCGTCTCCAAAGCGGGCACCGCTGCGCCATCGGCAAAGGGTTTCCAGTCGCTGCTCTGGAAGTCGCTCATCACCACGATCTCGCGCGCGCCGTTGGCGGCCTTGTTCAATGCGGCGGCAGCGGATTGGAAGGCATCGTTCGCATTTACAGGCCCACCCAGCGAAAGCACCTCGGCCAGCGCCTTCGGCACCAAGTCGAGCTGACTCGTGCTGCCATCAAGCATAGAACGCGGCGTGCCGCTGGTTTGAATCACCTGCACGTCCGAGCCGCGCGGCAGGTTATCCACCATGCGCTGGATCGCCAGCCGCGCCTGCTCCTGCGGCGAACCACCGGTGCCGGAGGCGCGCATGGAAAACGAGTCATCCAGCAGCACCACCAGCGAGGTCTGACCAAAGCCCGGCAACGAGCGAAAAAAAGTCATCACCGGCCGCGCCAAGCACAATGCCAAGATGATCGGCAACGCGATGCGCACCACCAAAAGCAACCACTGCTCGATCTGAATGCGGCGCTTCTTCTGCCGCAGCACTTCCTGCAGCAAGTGCATGGCTCCCCACTTCACGATGCTCTGCCGTCTGCGATTGAGCAGATGGATCATCAGCGGGATCATGAACGCCGCCGCGCCTGCGAGGAGGATGCCGTTGAGGAAGGTCATGCGATTAGCCGAGTTCCCCTCGCTGAATGCTTTCGATCGTCAGGTCCTCATCCAGGTCAGGCCAGTGCAAGGTCCAAGGCAGCAGTTCGATATGATTGAGCTGCTTCGCCGTCCCTTTTGACAACCGCTGGCTCCCCGACGAAGGAAAGCTGAGCTTCTGGTCGGCTTCCAGTTCGACATGAATGAATCCGCGTTCATGCCAAGCACGAACGGGGCGGTCAGTGCGGGTAAGAATGCTACTTGTTTTCATGGAGGCTTTTCCAGGCTTTCAAAAGTTGCTCACGATGCTGGCAAGCAATCACAAAGGCTTCTGTGATCTGCTTCATCTTCATGCCATCAGATTCAATCAATTCCACCGGAGGCACGCGCCGAAATTTCGCTTCTGCACCTGCCTTCGCAACATGCACATGAGCAGGCGGATGATCGCTGGTGGGAGTAAAGAAACGGTATCCGTTCTTGCTGAGGATCGTTGGCATGGGGTTCAGCAGGTTATCGTCTCATCCTCAACGCGAGATACTCCTTCAGCGCGATCGCGTGAAGCTCATCTGTGATCATCGGCACCAAGTCGCATTCATGCCTGCGCAGACCTTCGGTGAGGCTCTGGCGGAACTCGGCCAGCACCTTCAAATAGCTCTGACGAATCGCGGGCGGATCGAGCATCAAGAAATCCTCGTTCTCCTCCAGGTTCTCAAAGCGGGACCAGCGCGAGAACGGGAAGTCGATCTCGTCACGGTCGAAGAGCTGGAAGGCCATCAGCTCGTGTCCCTTTTTGCGCAGCACGCCCACGGCTTTCAGCAGAGCGGGCACGTCATCGAACAAATCGGAGATCAGGATGATGAGGCCACGACGCTTCAGTCTTCCAGCGAGCGACTCCAGCACATCGGCCAAGCTCGTTTCCTCGCCAGGCACGGTCTTCACCATGCACTCCAACAAGTGATGCAGGTGCGTGATGCGCGTGCGGTTTGGAATGAACTCCCGCACCTTCGTGTCGAAAGTGATCAAGCCCGCCGCATCCTGCTGACTCATCAAGAGGTAAGCCAGCGAGGCCGCGAGCTTGCGAGCGTAGTCGAACTTATTCACGCCGCCCTGCCCCGTGTAGCCCATGCTGCCGCTGGCATCCAGAACGATGGTTGCGCGAAGATTGGTCTCTTCGTCATATTCGCGAATGTAGAAGCGGTCGCTGCGGCCAAAGATCTTCCAGTCCAGGCGCTTGATCTCATCCCCCTGCACATACGGGCGATGCTGACGGAACTCCACGCTGAAGCCCTTGTGTGGCGAGGCGTGCAGCCCCGTGGTAAAACCCTCCACGACGGTGCGCGCGAACAGCTGTAAATGTTGCAGCGGCGCGATGTCTTCAGCGTGGAGGATGTCGGAGGTCTTGGCCATGAGAGCAGATCAGGGGAAGCGACGATAGATCTCTTTGCAGTGTAGACAGCGCAAGAAAACCATAGCGCCATCGTGAAGCATGAAGCCCGCACGGTAGTCACCAAGCCGGTAGCGGTAATAGCCTGGTGGGCCTGACATGGCTCTGACAGGCGCAAGCTCAGCAAGGTCGGCTGCCTGCTCCACTCTTTGAACCATCTTCTTCACACGCTGCTGGAGATCAACATCACGCGCAGCTTTCAGGTCCTTCAAAAAGGCTTCCGTTAGTTCGACCTTCACGAGTTAGACTCCAGTCGTTTAAAAAATTCCTCGGGGGACATACGCGGCGAGCCCTTGGCCTCATCCATCGCACTGGCGAGAGCGGCATCAGTCATGTCATCATCCCAGTCGCTTTGCATGTTGGACAAGCGAGCTTCAAACGCCTCATCCACGGCACTCTGGATCAGGCTTTTCAGTTCGCTAGGGCTTAGTGCAATGGTCGTGCTCATAGCTGTAGACAGTTGTGCGAATGATACTCGGCGCGGCTGTACCCGCCTCAGCTTTTCTTCACCAGCTTCATCAGTTCCATGACGATCTTGTCCACGGTCAATCCTTCCGCTTCCGCATGGAAGGTCGGCACCACGCGGTGGCGCAGGACGGGCAGCGCGAGGGCTTCAATGTCATCCGTGGTCACATGCGTGCGGCCGTGCAAAAGCGCGCGGACTTTACCGGCGAGCACCATTTGCTGGCTGGCGCGCGGACCAGCTCCCCAGCCAATATTGGTCTTCACATACTCCAGCGCACCGGGTTCATTCGGGCGTGTAGCCCGGACCAAGTCCAACACAAAATCCAGCACGTGATCAGGCACCGGCACGCGGCGGGCAAGGACTTGAGCGGCGGCCAATTCTTCAGCGGTCAAGACGGGCTCGATGGTGCTGGACTCGCTACCAGTGGTGCGGGTGACGATCTCGCGTTCGGCATCGCGGGTCGGGTAGTCAATCTTGATCAGGAAAAGGAAGCGGTCCTTCTGGGCTTCGGGCAGTGGGTACGTGCCTTCTTGCTCAATGGGGTTCTGCGTGGCAAGCACAAAGAAAGGCTTGGGCAATTCATACGTCGTCTGCCCCACGGTCACATGCTTCTCCTGCATGGCCTCCAACAGGGCGGCCTGGGTCTTCGGCGGTGTGCGGTTGATTTCATCGGCCAGCAGGATCTGGGTGAAGATCGGGCCTTCCTGGAAGACAAAGCTACGGCGACCGGTGTCCTGATTCTCCTGGATGATCTCGGTGCCCGTGATGTCGGCGGGCATCAGGTCCGGCGTGAACTGCACGCGGCGGAAGCTCAGGTGAATGGCATCCGCCAGGGACTTAACGAGAAGTGTCTTGGCCAGCCCTGGCACACCTTCCAGCAGGCTGTGACCGCCCGCGCACATGGCGATGAAGACCTGTTCGATGACGTCCTCCTGACCGACGATGCGTTTGGCGAGTGCGGCTTTGAGTTTGGTGAACCCGGCAACGAGGGAGGCAGCAGCGGCTTGATCGGACATGGGGACGGGACGGGGGAAGTGAGAGGTCGAGACGTTGAAAGCAGAGATGTGTGCTAAAGCCAGACGAGAGAGCAACAAGTGTTCTTTCCGCTGTGTGAAATTGGCAAAAGATTGACCGTTCACCAGGCGTTGCTGGCGAACGGTCATGGGGGCGCTTGAGCGCGCAGGCGGGCCAGCCTGACTCGGCTACATCCGGCAGATCAGCAGTTCGCGCTCATAGATCATCTCCTTCGGCAAGTGCGAGCGCAGGTCGAGGAACAGCTCTTCATGCGACAGGATCTCCTGCCGCCAGCCGTCGCGATCGAACTTCTGCAACTCATCGAACTTCTCCTCGCTGAAGTCCATGCCCGTCCAGTCGATGTCCTGGTAGTGGGGCACCCAGCCGATGGGGCTCTCCTTGGACATACCGTGGCCTGTAGCGCGATCCACGATCCACTTCAGCACCCGCATGTTCTCGCTGAAGCCGGGCCAGAGGAACTTGCCCTCGGCGTCCTTGCGGAACCAGTTCACATGGAAGATACGGGGAATCTCTGTTAGGCGGCGCTGCATGCCGATCCAGTGGCGGAAGTAGTCGCCCATGTTGTAGCCACAGAAGGGCAGCATGGCCATGGGGTCACGGCGGACCTTGCCAATGGTGCCAGCGGCGGCGGCAGTCATCTCGCTACCCATGGTCGCCCCAGCGTAGACGCCTCCGACCCAGTTGAAGGCCTGATAGACGAGCGGCATCGTGGTCGCACGACGACCGCCAAAGATGAGCGCGCTGATCGGCACGCCTTCGGGCTTTTCCCAGTCGGGATCAATGGTGGGGCACTGGCTGGCCGGGGCGGTGAATCGGCTGTTCGCGTGCGCGGCCTTGGTGCCTTTTTCCTTGGCGATCGCGGGTGTCCAGTCGTTGCCCTGCCAGTCGATAGCGCTGGCAGGCGGCTCGTCCGTCATACCTTCCCACCACACGCCGCCTTCGGGCGTGAGGGCGACATTGGTGAAGATGGTGTTCTTCCGCAGCGAAGTCATGGCATTCGGGTTGGTCTTGTCGCTGGTGCCGGGGGCGACGCCAAAGAAGCCTGCCTCGGGATTGATGGCGTAAAGTCGGCCATCGGGACCGGGCTTCAGCCACGCAATGTCATCGCCCACGGTCCACACCTTCCAGCCCCTGCCGGCGAAGTGATCAGGCGGGATCAGCATAGCGAAGTTGGTCTTGCCACAGGCACTCGGGAAGGCGGCAGCGACATATGTCTTCTCGCCCTGTGGGTTCTCCACGCCCAGGATCAACATGTGCTCGGCCATCCAGCCTTCGTCGCGCGCCATGGCACTGGCGATGCGCAGGGCGAAGCACTTCTTGCCTAGCAGAGCGTTGCCGCCGTAGCCGGAGCCGTAGCTCCAGATCTCGCGAGTCTCCGGGAAGTGGACGATGTATTTATCCGAGTTGCAGGGCCAAGCGACATCCGTCTCACCGGGCTTCAAAGGCGCGCCCACACTGTGCATGCAGGGCACCACGCGCTTCTTCGTCTCGTCGATGATCTTGAACACCGGGGTGCCAATGCGGGCCATGATGCGCATGTTCACCACGGCGTAGGCGGAGTCGGTGATCTGCACCCCGATCTGCGACATAGGCGAGCCCAGCGGCCCCATGCTGTAAGCCAGCACATACATCGTGCGACCGACCATGCATCCGTCGAACAGAGTGCGCAGCTTGGCCTTCATCTCGTACGGATCCATCCAGTTATTGGTCGGGCCCGCGCCGTCTTTGGAATACGAGCAAATGTAGGTCCGGTCCTCCACGCGGGCCACGTCGCTAGGGTGTGAGCGGGCGAGGTAGCATCCGGGCCATTTTTCTTCGTTCAGCTTGGTGAAGGTGCCAGACTCGACCATCTGCTGGCACATCGTGTCGTATTCTTCTTGGCTCCCGTCCACCCAGTGAATGCGGTCTGGGGAGCAGATGGCCGACATCTTCCTCACCCAACGAAGCAGGTGGACATTAGTGCTGAGAGGGACGGAGGGATCGCGTGTAGACATAAGATTGGGCGGTTTGTTGTCGCTAATTGTGTGCCACACTCCACGCGTCGTTGCTCCGCCTATTTTTGGTGAACCTGGGGCGAGACTTTTGATCTGTGCTTGCTGAACAGCGTGCTCTTCCAAATCTGCCATTCGTCGCAATGATTCCTGACCGGAAACCTACAGCTAAAGCCTAAACCAAATGCCGGAAAAAGGTTAGAATTTATTCCCGCATTTTGCCCTCTTTCTGCTGCGAAACGCCTTGCGCCTTAACCCCGGTCCGATAGGATAGCATGCGACGATTTTGATACCTGCCAAATGCCATACTTCCCTCACTAGTTACACCATGAACCATGGTTGGCGGGAGCTTGGACATGGCTTGATCGCCTTCGTGTTCGGCTGCCTCGCGCTGGCCACTGCCCAGGATACCACCTTGGTCGCGCGCCGTGCCAAATTTGATGCCGATATACTCGGTAGCAGCCTGCCGGTGCTCAAGCAGCAGGTGGTCGAGCTAGCCGCGCTTGAAAAGAAAGCCGCTGCCACCCGCGACTACGACGCCGCTATTGCCATTCGCAATGAACGCGAAATTGTCGAGGCTGAGATCAGCAGTCAAGCCAAGCTCCTGCTCCTGCTGGAGGCCCGGCAGCAGAGCGTGACCAGCAAAACGCCCGACCGTATCCTGCTGAGGCCTGCTGAGGCGAAGCTAGAAGGCGTGCGCTATGACACGACCGCAGGCGCCTTGACAGATTGGAAGGCAGTGGGTGCGACGGCAACATGGCGCTTACCCGACCTTCCCCCCGGCGGCTATGAGGTCGTGCTGCACTACAGTTCGGGACCGCTGGAAGGCGGCAGCGTGCGAGTGCAGGAGAGCTTTTACAGCCTGACTTCTGATCTGAACGCGACCCTGAAGGGCTACGAGGACCTGAATCTCGGCACCCTACGCGTCCGCGACGGGGCCGGACTCCTCAAGATCAGCGCCGTGACCGTCCTGAAAAGCAACCTCATGCAGCTCCAGTCCGTGGAACTGCTGCCTGCCAACCGCTGACCGACATGTCGATCCCCCACGCTTCACTTCTTGGACTGTTCCTCATGCTCGCGCTGCCTGCGCAGGCACAAACGGCGGCCACACCGCCCCTCCTGGAAGAAACGCGCCAAGCCTTCCTGCAACGCGTGCGCTTGGCCTCAGGGTCGTTGAACGATTACTATGAGAAGGCGTTGGCCAGCTTGGAGACCTCCCTGGCGGCCTTGGGCGACTATGAGCAAGCCCGCGCTGTGAAGGCTCGCCGCGCTGACCTGACCGCGCTGAGCGCAGCGACACCCGATACGGCCCCTGGCCTCCCCTTACTCATCGAGAAAGCGAAACTCTCTGGCTCCACGCTGGCCACTGCCGATTCCTTGCAGGGCTGGCGCACCACGAACTGCGCGGCAGAGTGGATTCTCCCACGCTTCACGCCTGGAACCTATCAGCTCGTGCTGACCTACCTGATGGCCCCCCGCCGTCCGCCACCGCCATCACCAGGATCGCCGCCGCCACGGCCTCAAGTGCCCCCGCTTGCCCCCCTGGAAGAGGTGCCCATGCTATTCCATGAGTCATCGCTACTCGCCACGGCCGCTAAAAACAGCCTACCCATCAAGCTGACGATGACCGGTGGGGAAAACAAACTGCTCACGGTGGAGGGCAGCATCGAGCTGACCCGTGCCCCCGTCGTGCTGCGACTCGTGAATCAGGCAAGCAGTCCGATGAATGAGATCATCATTCGCGATTTGAAGCTGATCCCTCTCGCCACTGCGGCGAGCACACCCCTTACCGCCAGCACCAGCCTCCCCTTCCTGGAAGAATTGAAGCTTCTGCAAGCCGCCCAGGCAAGCAAGCTGACCGCTGCGCAGAAGCCCGTGATCGACGTTTATTTGAGCGAGCTAGCAGCGATCAGCGCCCCGCTTCCCGAGGCAGCAGAAGCCATTGCCAGCGAGCAACAACGCGTGAAAAAACTCCTGGAGGGCAAGGCCCCGAAACGGCCCGTCGGCCTGAAGTTGGACAACTTTGAAGAGTTAGCTGACGCCCACTTTGTGCCTGATCCCGCCAACACAGGCGACGCCTTCATCATTGAGCATCAGGGCCAACAGCAGAGAATCCGGCTAGCCTGGATCGCCTGCCCACCGCTGAATCCAGCCGAGCAGAAGCCCTTGAAGCTCGTGCTCGACCGTTTTGGCATCAGCCCCGAAGCCGCACTCAGTCTCGGCCAGAGCGCCCAAGAGTTCACCGCACTGTATTTGGAGGGTCGCCCCTTGCGCTTGCTGCTGCGCCAAGATCACAAGGTCAACGAAGCAGCCCAGGCGCTGCTTTTTGTGGAAGGCATCGGCCTGTTTCAAAATGTGCTCATTGATCAAGGGCTAGCCGTGCTGGACGCACCGGCCAACAAAGGCCGCAACCCGCTGGAGAGCGCTCTGCTCACAGGTCTGCAAGAACGCGAGGCCGCCGCCCGGAAGCAATCCCCTGCCCCCGGCGGCTGGGGACAACGCACTCAACCTTGATTTGCCATGCGCCCCCTGCTTGCCCTGCTCATTTTTTTGACGGCACCACTCCGCGCGCAGACAGCGGAGCCCGCCGCGTCGCAAACTCGTCTGCAAAAACTGGAGCTGACCTACCGGGACAATCTGCGCAAGGTGCAGGCACCCTTGCTCCAGCAATACTTGGTGGAACTCAAAGCCCTGGCTGACAGGGCTTCCCCCCTCGAAGCGGCCACCATCCAAGCCGAGATCAGCCAAGTGCAAAAGCTCATCGTTGAAGGTGGAGCCGTGGATCTACTGCCAGCGAAACCTCTGGCCAGTGAGCGCAAGGGCAAGGCCCCCGGCATCGTCTTCACCCTGGAGCCGCATGAGGCCAAGCCCCCACAAGTCGGCGACGCTGCGGTGCCGATTGGTGAGGCGTCGTGGACCCTTTCCCGCCTGCCTGCAGGCAACTACG
>Ga0247833_1003855_pt1 | contig 19539 bp, 14 predicted proteins | sample LaCruzMarch2015__7_FD_187117 | JGI IMG/M metagenome (GOLD analysis project Ga0247833, IMG submission 187117) | Freshwater microbial communities from meromictic Lake La Cruz, Castile-La Mancha, Spain - LaCruzMarch2015_8m | ecosystem: Environmental > Aquatic > Freshwater > Lake | place: Spain... | reverse complement strand
TGACCAACTCCTCCGTAGCCGTAAATGGCTGGTAACAACCCATCAAGTGAGGTGGGATATTCACCAGCGGATAAGGTCTCGGCCTCGACATTGTACGATGATTTAGATTTGATGTCCATCATCTTCGTTGAGGTGTAATAGATTTGATGTCCATCATCATCGAGGTGTGTCCATCATTTCTTGAGGTGAAAAATGAGGCTGCCTGGCTCTTGGCGGGATGACAAAGTCCCACAAGAGGCGCTATGCATGATATGGTGGGTTGTTTGTTGACCATGCATTCCTAACCAAGTTTCCCGTTCATTGGCGAGACTTGTATCAGGCAACAATGTCGCAAGCTGACTTCAAAAGGCGTCTAAAGACGTTGATGCTCCGGCCCGAAAATCAAGTTTGTAGTGACTGTCCAGAGCGTCAACCTCGATGGGCATCGCTTATTAAACCTCCGCCCGGTGCTCCACCCGGAACGCTTTCTATGGGCGCATTTTGCTGTTTGGAGTGCAGTGGTAGTCATCGTCGGTTGGGTGTGCATGTATCGTTTGTCCGGAGTGTCAATTTGGATCAATGTAAGTATTATCCGTATGGTGAATGATGTGTTTATGAGTGTACCTGGGTACTTCTACTCATCTACCTACACCTTCCCCAATTATCGTTGACTGATCTATATTTTAAACGACCTCCCTATCAAACATCAATACCACAGGGACCGAGAAGGAAGTGCAATTCATGGAAAATGGAGGCAATGCTAAAGTAAATGCCATCTTCGAAGGCTTCCTCAACGTCGCCAAGCCCACCCAATCTGCCAACGGGCAGGTACGTGAGCGTTTCATCCGTGACAAATACGAACGTCGAAAATTCTACGATGCAAAGGCATTTGATAAATGCAGTCAGATGGAGAGTGAGAGGGGGGTGGATGAGGTGGTCAGTGATGTAAACCAGAGGCGTTTGTCAGCGAGTAGGACGCCGTCAGATGCGGCAAGGAAGCGCGTGGAGGAACGGGCGGCAAGGACTCATGCGTCCCCCCGAAGTAGTACTACTAGAACTGTAAAGTCTCCTTCAACTCCGGTTTCTGTAACCACCAAGTCTGCTCCTGCTCCTGCGGTGGATTTACTTGATTTTGGGGATTTTGACTCAGTCGAGGCGGTTCAGGCGTCGGGGGGTTCAGTTGCAGCAACGACTTCTTCTTTACCCCAGGCATCGCCTAATAGCAATGAACCGTCATTAGATCTTTTTGCTAACATGACGACTGAGGACATTGCCCAGCAGCAGCCTAGTCAATCACATCAGTCGTCACAGCCACAGCAGAAGAAAATGACGGCCGATGACATCATGTCAATGTTCAACACTCCCGCGGCAGCTCAGCAGAATCCGATGTTTCCGAGCAATGGAGCAAATGTATCCATGATGAATGGCATGCATCCACAGCAAATGGCGATGATGAATGGCATGGTCCCTCCTCAGCAGCAAGTGGGAGGCATGATGAATGGCATGAACCCTCATCAACTACAAATGGGTGGTGGCATGATGAATGGGATGATGAACCCACAGAATGGAATGAACCAGCAGCAACAAATGCAAATGATCCAAATGCAAAATATGTTGGGGCAGATGAATATGGGGATGATGGGAGGGCAGGGAGGTATGGGAGGTGGTGGGAACAACAATATGAAAATGATGCAGCAACAAGGCGGAGGGGGCATGCCACAAATGAACGCCATGTTAATGGGACAGCAGTCACACATGATGGGTCACCAAGGGCAGTCGCAACAAACTCAGCAGCAGCAGGAGCCGTCGAAACAGCAGCGAGGAGGTACAAATCACCAGGCGTTTGCTGATTTTGGCAGTTTTGGACGATAAATTTGTGACATTTATGTAGTTTGGAGAGCATTGGAAAAAATATGCTCAAAAATTAATGCCAGTATTAAACTTAGAGATACTTAATACGAAATTATCTTTGAGTTTGATAATGATTTTCTACACGAGTTTCTATTAAAATGGGTGGACTTATCAAGCATTTGGCAACAATGTCATAAGCATATCTTTTACATCTTCTCGTTTCCAACCTCTCAAATTGATCACCTCTCCTGCCTCATCTTCATCCTCTGGACTCCATCCTCCCTGCTTTTGCTTCCCAAATAGCAGAAGCTTAGGAGGACCACCTCCTCCTCCGAATAATCCTCCTCCGCCGTACATCATCATCATGTTAATATCCATATCCGCACGGTGGCCACTACTCGTATGAACAGCCTTGAATCTAGATTCACCCTTAAATGATACAATGTCATTAACATCACGTAGGATAAAATCTTGTATCTCACTATACTGCTCTAAGCTATTTTCATTATACGTTAATAATGCATATTTATATTTCCCTCGTAATGACTGTCCAGGTCGAAGGATTGGATTTACCTTGTATGACTTACAGCACGTCCGACATTCAGAACTAATGTCAATTATTTCTTCAACACTCATTGTCTCTCCTCCTTCTTTTTGGCGTCGTTGTATCATGGCTTCGTTTGTTCTCTTTTGTAATCTTTGTAATGTAGTCGATTCATCAATTAATGCACATGTATCACAGGAGAGGTTCGTGGGGTCGAAACCACGTTTGAGACACCATTCCTCGGAAACGATGGCAGCATGAGCGACATGATGGGGACAATATCTTGCGCCTCCTGCAAGCAGTAGCAGTAACAAGCGAGCCATTATTTGATGTTGTCACGCGGCGCGGTTTGCAGGCGGACAAGCTGATAGGGGCACCGCTTTGTACTTAAGGATCCTCTTTCTTCAATCCTCTCTGTCTCTCTTTCTTTTGCGTCCGACCCAACGGCTCTCATCGGCATTGCGTTGTTTTGAATGAGACGACCATTTTTTTTCCGCGAGGGAGTCTTCGTTACAACAACACTCCCGATCCGTTTGCCACTAGCATTACAACAATTCTCCAACGACCTTGGTAATGGATAGAAAGTCATCGTTCAATTGTACAGCACCTCCGTCTCAATCAGTAGTACCATACGGTGCATCATCTCCACACACGGCGGTCATCTCTCCACTACTTCTTAAATTTGCAACACCAATAGATAATGTCCGACGATGGCTACGCGAACACAGTAGACACTGATGCCGACGAGCAAGTATGTCAAATATATTCCGTCGAGGATTCGTTCACGTCATTCGTACAGGCCCTCCTCGCGGCATTTGCATTAGCCTCGCTGTGGATTAAGCGATTACAAGAACGACCGCAGCGCGACTTCCTAACGTGGTTCCTCGACGTGTCCAAACAGGCATTCGGGGCGTGTTATGCGCACGTACTCAATATGGTAATAGCGTCGATCATTGCCGGGAATGCACGGGGCGGACAGATATTGAACGACGAATGTGCGTGGTATGCCATAAATTACGTCATCGATACCACGCTCGGATTGGTGATTACCATCATCTTCCTCGATTGGCTGGACAGGCTGGCCAATCGTTTCAATTGGACGGCATTGATGAATTCGGGCGTATATATCGGTCGCGAGGGCATATGCCATTGGGTATGGCAAATGTTGGCATGGATCGTTATATTATCATTATGCAAGGTATTTATATGTCTATTCATGTGGGTATTGGCCGTTCCGTTGGCATATATGGGTAAAATACTATTCGCTCCGCTACAGTCGAACATACGTTTCGAGTTGTTATTTGTCATGATATTCTTCCCGGGAGTGCTAAATGTGGTATACTTTTGGATAACGGATTCATATCTTAAAGCGGATCATAAGGATATTGATGATGAAGGGAAGGAGATGTCTCCGGTGTCACATATAGGGGAGACCGTGACACCCTATGCACAAATGGGTGATAATGTAGGAGATGAATTGAATGGTGGACATAGAGTTGTTTGATTATTTGTTAGAGACATTTTTAGAGAGAGAGTGACCAGTGTTGTCGCCTGTTATGACATAATTCATACACACTAGGTATGAAATAAATGAAAAGCTAAGGTATTATATACTCCTATGCATTAAATATATTGCTATATCAGCTTATTATGATTGAGGCCTGAGAATCGTAGTCGATTCATAATCCTTACTAGGTCCCTTCACTCGATACTTGATAATTATTTCGGTAGCAGATGTACCATTCAATTTTACACGAAATGTGGCACTATATAAATCTTTTATGCACAAATGGTCCGATGTTGCCTTCACCCAGTATCCACCATCATCGTCTAAGGATGAGGTTTGAGTAGTGTCAGGTACAAACTTTAGGCTCAGGAAAAGATATGTTCTTCGACCTCCTTCAACGAAAAATATTTCTAGAACATCATGTCTAACTTCATACTCGTATTCTCGATATACTTCAATTGTTTGTGTGGGAGATAATTCATACAGTCCGTCTTCTCGATAGAGAGCTGAACTGACTCTAGATTCACCAGCAGCACTGACATTGTCATAATTCTGAGAGGATAATGCATACATTCCGAGTGGGCTCGGTTCAGGGACAGACCTACTCCTATACTTCGTGTATGTTACTGTGCCATACACTCGTTCCGTTTTTCTCGTTTGGAAATGAATAATATTCCGATCAAATGACCAGTTTCCAAGAATTGATTGTAATACCACCTTCGGTAGACGACTCCCATCTTGACCCAGAGTGACTTCCTCATTTATTTCTTTTAAGCACCGTTGTGACAAATTTTCGTCTGCTTGATAGAATGTGGGTATTACTGCATCCCCAACTTGAACATTATGTGTTGGATGATCTCCTTTTTGTTGACAGCAAAGCTGTGACAGCGTGTCCATGAATCCAGGATAATCAAAATGTGGAAATTGTGGTCGATGAGCAGCATTCCTTATAGCTTCGCTTGCCTTGACTGCAGACTGTAATTGCTCTTCTTCCAACGATATGTGGCCACTCATAACACCCGCTGCTAGCCTCGCCTGAAGTTCCATGACGCCCATGTACGGTCCTCTATACATTCCACAAAAGGCAAGGTTAGGTAAAGATGGATGTAGGGTGTCCCAAGCGAGAGTTACGGGAGCAAACACATCATCTGGATCGTTGCTAAGTGCAGCAAGTAGGAGAGGGGAAAGAAAGGTATGCAAATTTGGTGCATAGCCAGTACAGCAAATGATGTGATCTATGTCGTCATCAAGCACCCTTGAATTAGATTGTGAATCATCATTCTTGGACTGAGTATTGTAAATTTCCAGTTTTCCATCTTGACCAATCCCAACTAATCTTCCATGCGCAACCTCAATCTTCTCTTCTCTTACTAAGTCTAAATACTCATCACTAATCGCCACGAATGGTGGTTCATCGAAATTCGGTGGTTCTCCTAATGCAGAGTGACGTTGTTTATGCCCAACGATAGATTGAAGGTATTGATGGCGTTCACGACATTCTTTTGGAGATAAGAATATAGTTTCATGAATTTTGGGATATGGTTGACGTCGTTTATAGAGGACAAGGTCAGCAGAAAGGATTGTGATGGTAGTACTATCACAATTCTTTTGTCCAGCAAAACTTGATTGTTGCAATAATGGTTGCATGGTTGTTATCCATCGAGGTAATACCCATGGAATAGTGGAGCAGATATTAATAACTCGTTTCGCAGATTGAGTTATGTCAGAAGCTATTTCCAATGCGCTGAATGAAGAACCAACCACAGCAACAGTTTTACCACTAAATTGATAATGAGTTCTATATTCAGAAGAATGTATCAATTGAGGTATGCTCTTGCCATCATCAAAGGTTTTGCTCCTTTCGCCTCCACCAATGTCTTTTGCTAAGAACGAAGGCCATCGCGGGGTATTAAAAAAACCTGTGGCCACAATGACACCACCAAATTCTCGACGGTGATTCTGATTAGTACTCAAATCATTCCATTCAACTTTATAATTATTGCTTGCTCTTGGTATTGTTGTTTTTGTCATCGCTTTCATTGTCGCATCATCCTCAGCGAATGACGAAGAATTTTCTCTTGTCAATAGCTCTACATTAAACACCTTGCATTCAAAGTGAAAGTCACACGTTGATGATGATAGAAAGGCAGCTGCATAACTCTCAAGATACTCATGCATTTCCTCCACCGAAGGGAATGCACTGGCATCTTCTGGCCATGGCCAATCTGAGAATCGACATGTGTATTTCGATAAATTTGTATGCATCCCAGTCCACATTTTGCTTGATGGATGCTGATTATTAGTACCACCATGAGGAGGAGAACGAATTGTATTCGTCGACAACGATGGAGTCCATGCTCCGCCGACATTTTTTGCTATCTCAAAGATTGTTGGTCTCAAGCCTGCATTTATGAGATGTCTAGCGGCAACTAAGCCACTGGCTCCCGCACCGATTACTGCCACTGTCTCAAGCATAGTGCAGATTGATTGTCTCCGTTTCAAGGTGATGTCTAGGTACAGTAGTATTAATTCTTTCCTTTTTGTATTGTCGCCATCTTGAATGAACGAAGGACGTTCGGTTGAGGAGCAGGAAATTTTACGTACATTAGATACGTACCATTGCAACGTCACTCTATTATTTGATCCGCGCCTCACGTGTTGTTGCCTTCCTCACCCACCCCATAATATTATCCTCGCTTCGACAACATCCACAACAACCATGAAGTTCTCCATGCTTGCTGTTGCCGGAGCATTCCTTGCCGCTGGCATTGAAGGATTCTCCACCGTAGGACCTGCTCGTAGTTTCGGCGTTCGTCAGGTCAGTGCATGTCGGTGACCGCTAGATGACTGTTGAAGTTGACGTCGTGTGAATCTACGGAATTATATTAGAGGAAAGAAAGGGGAAATTGTCGCTTAGTTGGTTGCTCCGGTGCCCGTCGCTCATTGAAAATTCGGAATATACTATGTACTATGTTTAGATTTTCTCTCATGAGACGAGTGCAATTATTATTTGCGTGTGAATTTATATATTACACACAGGCTATCATCAAATTTCATCTCATGCCCACTCTCTTTTCATTATCATCACCTTATCGTACATTCCACCATCAGTCTTCCATGCTCAAGATGGCCGAGGCTGCCACTGCTGTCGACAAGATGGCGGCACTTGCCACGGCTGCCAACGAGGCTCGTGGACTTGCCATGGACTCCATCGCGGCCGCACACTCTGGACACATGGGATTGCCCCTCGGTTGTGCTGAGATTGGTGCCACCCTGTACGGATCCCAGGTGAGTTATTTCCATTTGCAATGTAGATGAAGACTAATCCCTAGAAATTGCGGGCACGACTTTTGACTAATTCATGTTTTATATCTACTCCCTGTGAAAAAATGAATTCGATGAATATGATTCCAACAATCCGCAATTATCAAATAACATGCACACAGATGCAATACAACCCCAAGGACCCAACATGGCTCAACCGTGATCGCTTCATTCTTTCGGCTGGCCACGGGTCCATGTTCCTGTACTCCTGGCTCAACCTTGCCGGATTTGACCTTTCCATTGAGGAGTTGAAGAACTTCCGTCAACACCACTCCCAAACCCCCGGCCACCCCGAATTCCCCAACTCGGAGCACACTACCCCCGGAATTGAGTGCACCACCGGACCCCTTGGTGCCGGTGTCTCGAACGCTGTCGGATTCGCAGTTTCCGAGAAGATGGCCGCGGCACGGTACAACACCGAGGATCACACCATCTTTGATCATCACATCTTCGCTCTTGCTGGGGACGGGTGCTTCCAGGAGGGTGTCTCGGCCGAGTCTGCAACCTTTGCGGCACATGAGAAGCTCGACAACCTAATTATCCTATATGACTCGAACGAGGTTACCCTCGACAAGATGGCCGAGTACACTCAGAGTGAGGACATTATCAAGCGTTATGAAGCATATGGATTTGAGACATATGAAATTGATGGACATGACCTAGCAGTCGTTGAACAGACCATCGCGGCCGCGAAGGCATCGAACAATGGCAAGCCAAAGTTCATCAAATGCAACACCATCATCGGTAAGGGTATGGAGGAGACAGAGGGGACGAATGCGGCACACGGTGAGGCGGGTGTCCCATACGTTGATAAGGCACGCAAATCTATCGGTCTGCCCGATGAAAAGTGGTTCGTGTCAAGTGGAACTCGTGACTTTTTCAACAGCGTTCAGGAGAAGAACATGAAGATTTACAATGATTGGCATTCCACCTATGCGGCATGGAAGTCGGCCAACCCCGCCATGGCGAAGGAGTTGGAGAATGCCGTGGCTGATATTACCCCGAGTGCTGAGGAGATGATCAACTCGATCCCTGAGATGGGAAGCGCCGCTGAGGCAACACGTGTGTCTGGTTACAAGGTCATCCAGGAGATTGCCAAGGCTGTGCCGAACTACATCTCTGGCTCGGCCGATCTTCACGGCTCGACCCGTAACTACATTAATGAGGGTGGAAACTTTGGTGCTGGATTTGACAAGTCCTACAAGGGCAAGAATCTATACTTTGGAATCCGTGAACACTCCATGGGGGCCATCCTCAACGGAATTGCCTACCATGGAATCTTTAAGGCATCAGGATCGACTTTCCTTGTCTTCGTTGACTACTTCCGTCCCACCATCCGTGTTGCGTCGCTTGCCGAACTCAACCGTGTATCCTACATCCTCACCCATGATTCCATTGGAGTTGGTGAGGACGGCCCAACCCACCAGCCTGTTGAGACTGTCAGTGGCCTTCGTGTTATCCCCAACCTCGATGTCTTCCGCCCGGGTGATGCCGAGGAGACTGTTGCTGCCTACGTTTCGTCTGTCACACGTAAGGAGGGACCCACAGCACTTATCCTTTCTCGTCAGAACCTTGTCCAGAATGCTGACATGCCCGCCATGGAACGTCGTACTGGTTCGTTGAAGGGTGCCTACGTTGCCAAGAAGGAGACTGCCGATCTTAACCTTATTATCATTGCGACTGGTTCGGAGGTCCAGCATGCCCTTGCCGCTGCGAAGGACATGCCCGGTGCACGTGTCGTATCGATGCCATGCATGGAGTTGTATGAACGCCAGAGTGATGATTACAAAGAAAGTGTCCTACCATCGACATGCACGAAGAGGATTGCAATGGAGGCTGGTGTGAGTGGACTTTGGTACAAGTATGCATCCAAGGTTGTCGGTGTTGATCGATTCGGTTTCAGTGCCCCCGGTGATATTGTCATGAAGGAACTTGGAATGAGCTCACAGAATCTTTCGTCAGAAATTGCCACCATGAACTAAGTGTTCATTATTTGTTCGGGGAGTAGAAATCTTGGTCGAGAGACAGCGCTGCGAATTGGCTAGCAAAACATAGATCTTTTCAATCCACATCCTTGTAACATAAATAATATCAGAATGTGACACGGTCTTCTACCCTCCTCATTTATCTAATCGTGATAAGTACCATCTTCTGTGGGTGGTGATATGAATCATGCATCCCAACATGAACCAATAGAGGAGCTAGATACCAACTAATGCGTCTCTATCAAAACTTTGAGTCCTACAGTAGAGCTTGTGGGCCAATCACAGCAAAGGGTCAAGAGGGTGGGGAAAGCAAACCAGAACATCCACAAATCTAATTTTGACTGACTTACAAAGCAAAAGATGAACGGCTATAGCAATAAAGTACAATATTTATTGGTTTACTTTGTGAAAGCACACAGCAATGTTATGGTGCCTTGTGATACATCAGTGGAGACTGACCATTAGCAGTTAAGGTTGGCACTGTTTCAGTTTGCAGAAAAGGTGATTCTGTTGACACATGTTGTAAATGAGTCTCATCTCCTCCTGCCCCCAAGACAAACGCATCTAGATTCGCAACAGCCACTGATAAGTCTGCGCAATTTAAGCTCTTGGAGTTCACGGGATTTGTCTGTTGTGGCAAGGTTATTGGCGGATTATCAATCTTTCCTGGAAGGTTCTGTGAAGACACAATATTCGTTGGACCTGTTTGTTGAGAATATTCAACATTCATCACAGCCACATCCGCCCGTGCGACATTTTGGTGGGCTGCATTCGCTGCTGGAGCGTCCGACATTTGCAGTAAAGTAGTAGTTGGTGAAAGATCCGTCTTTGTAGACAGGCTCGGGAGCAAGCCATTCACGACCACGAGATTCTCTTGTATAGGTTGTTGGGTTTGCTGAGATGAAGCTCCCATATTGGTTAGTGATAATGCTGCCGTCACGGAAGGCTGCGAGACACTTGGATCAGTAGTGCTGGACACCAATGCGAGCGATTCATGTTGAGGGGTCTCCGACATGCTCAGAGCATGCGAGCTCCCTACCAACTGTGGAGTATCAACTGATTCTGGTTTTTCATTAGTGTTGGGTTGGATTGGCCATTCGAATTCTTCATTATCCGATTCGCCCACTGTTCCCAAGACTTCAATTGACTCCTTGCTATTTCTCAAGCCAAATGGTGGCCATAGAGTCTGCGGGTCGGGGGCATGTGAAGATATGTCCAAATGGGAATGGTGAGCCAGTGGTGGATTCAAAAAAAGTTCCTGTTGCTTTTGAGGGCTGGAAGCTTTGGTGGGAGAAACTCCTTTAGCACATGGTGGGCAAATCCAATTCGACAGAGCATCACCAGTAACTTTGTCAATTTGCATACAGGAACCATGAAACCATCTATCACAACTGTCACAGCCAAGCATGAAGCTCCCGTCACTCGGACCTATGTAGACAAAGGAGGTAGTGACAAAAGATAAGCTAAAATATTATGAGAAGGGGTAAAAAGGGAAAGATAGCCTGTCCTCACCTCCGCAAATACAATGTCTAGCTCCACGATCTTCGATGGTATTCCAAAGGCGTGCTTCCTCAGGCATGATTAACGGAATTTGTTTGGCAGCAAAAAGAATCTCCTGTAAGGAAGATATGTGGTATGGAGCCTTCTCTCCAGGAACTGGCGTAAGGGCTTTTTTTGCCCTCGATTGCCAAATTTGAGCACGTGAGGCCATCGACCGGAGCATTCGAACGCACTTTGCTTCAGGGAGTTTAAAGTATCCACTGTCAGTGAGCGAAATAAGTGAGCGGACTTCTTCGACTCGGGGCTTCCTGCTGAGAACTTCGAGTGCATTAAGGCACCAAGAGAATATTTTGAAGGAATTGAGAACTACATCAATATCTGGTAAGTTCGCGATACCGAGCGCATCGGCGTACGCCGCAGCCTTGTCCATAGGAGTAGATGTAGATCCATCACTGCTTGGTCTGCTTAGTTCCGCTTTTTCTCTCGTCGAGGGCGCAAATACCTCTTGCTTGACCATGTTGCACCATTTCTTCAGGTGAGGAGCTAATGCATTTTCCCTTGCCTCTAGATTCTTTCGCTCGATTAATTCAGCTTTGTACCCTTCCATTCGTTTTTCACAGCTGCCGATTGTGGTTCGAGCTTTCTCGATTAAACCACGTAGTACTGTCGAATGGTGGTAATGATCAGATATGAAGACAAGGACTGTAAGACAAAAAGTCAGCACAATGAATCATTTCTGAGAACACAGACAACTTACCTGATTCGCGTTTCCCGTTTTGACTCGAAAGAAATTGAGATTTGGCACCAGTTTGACTCGAGGGGCTTTGGGATTGGACACCAGAGTCCCCATTGGTCGGAGGTCCATCGGGGGGTGACGGAACGTGAGATGTAGCACCTAAAATGCTATTAAGATCCTGCTCATTCTTTAACAGATCATCTGTTGCTTTCAAGATATCTCGTTCAGCGGATCGCACCTTCCGTCCATACCGTTGAGAATCAGCCGATCGAGAACTGGTGAGTCCTTTAATGCTGGTCCATTTTCGAAGTACTCCAGCGACTGTTGCCGCGTTTTCCTTGTATACTCGGAGTGTGCTGCAGCGAACACAGACATATTTGTCAAACTTTTCCGCCTGGTCCTCAGTAATGCCAACACATGTCCCGTGGTACCATTCCTCACATCCATCACACCCAATCATAAAGCCTTCATACGGTTGTCGACACACGCAGTACCCACACATGAGACTTTTCAGCTCAGAAAGTTCATCCATTGCCGTCACTAAGAAAGTGTTGTGCTCATGCACCAGCTCGGTAACTGTGGAGACAGCGACTTGGGTATTCCCACTAGACGCACCACACTTCTTCACCCTCAACAGCCAGCTCTTTGTTGCTTTTAAGGCCGTGCGGAGAATTTTGAATTCTTCGCAGTTGATATTCAGTCTTTCACCAGAGTCTGCCATATCTTTGGCCTCATCAAGTGGAATTTTCTTGCCGTTATTAATGATGTCTGATATGGTTGCAATCCATGCAGTCGCCTCTTGTATTCTCTGTTTTACCCGAAGTACAATCTCAGAGGCTGACACGAAAACAGAGTAAACGTAAGTTATATTAGCGAAAAGGTGAAAATTTATAGAAAAAAACACTGTGAAGAATGACTTACATGATGGAAAGACAGCACTTTGTTCATCCAACTCCTTCAGCTGATTAATGGATACCTTTTTATCACTCAATGTAAGGAGCACATTAACCCTTTCACTCCATTCAATAAACTTGTCTCGCTGAAGTTGTATTTCCAACAGCTTTTCGATGTCGTCTTTCATAACAGCAGCCCAACTTTCCCTCAATTCGCCTAACAATGTTGCGTCTTCTGGTATTTCTATTGCCTCCAATTTGCCGAAATCGATTAATATGCGACCACTTTCGATCATCTTATCTAGCTTCGAGTAGTTCTTTTTATCATAAATATCAGATGCAGTATTCGTCAACTTGAATGACTTTGTCAACCACGCAATCACTTCATTCAATTCTTCTGCAATCTCTCCCTCTGGTGTCAGGACATTGAGTGATTTTGCACTTCTGTAAAAGCTCGAGACCAGCGTAGGAAGTTGTTTACCTCCGATCTCAGAAAATGCTGGGGTTTCAGAGCCTGAAGAACAAGAATTAATCGGTGTTCCTCGTCTCGAATCAATATGACGAGTGGTCATTGATCCTGAAACAATTTGATGCACAGCCTCTGATTGGTCTTCGGCAGGGGGGTCTGATACGTCAGATTTTGGTTCTTCAATCCTATTGCTAGCCTCAGTTCGATCCTTATGGAACGACTTGAATGCAGTTAGAATTTCTCTAATCGTCTGTTGCGCTTGTATTCTCCATGATGCCATGATGCTTTGTTCCAGCTTAAGGTGCTCTATCTCACCTGTAACATCCACGATCATTGACGAACCTTCATCGATGAGATCTGAAATATCCTTACTCGTGTAATTCTCATTTCTACACTTCTTTCGCGAGGAGTCATTCATAGTCGATATGGCGTTCACTCGATCAATCCAAGCCTTAGTCATATCGACAATTTTCTTCAATTTAACGACCTCGTCAAGATCAACGGATAGATCAGAGTCAGCATCATCGACAGCTTCAGATAATTCATCTATTTTTAACAATTCTGTTGAATTCAGATCAACCGATTCAGCATCAGCAGGAGTATATGAAGACTCTATGCCACAGCGAGTCAGCAGAGGAAAGTACTGCGTCATCCACTCATCGGCTTGGGAAAATATTCTATTCATTTTCGTTGCTTGGCTGCCAAGGTTCAACGGGATTCGATTTACCTCATCAACTATTTCACGAAGCTTGGACATGGGCAAACACAGCTTGCCATTGCGACGGCTATCATTGCTAAGGATATTATCATACTGCATGGAAATATGGTTAGAAGTAGGACTGCAGCCCACAAATCAACATCAAATGATACTCATAAACTTACCTTGTCAAACCACGTTTCTGCCATTTCCATCATTTGGGTAAGCTCAGCTTCTCCATCCAAAACCCATTCTGACTTTTCATTGTCCCCAAACCATAACCGATCACGAATGGAAGACGCCCTATCAAGACATTCCTCAACATCGTCAATCTTTCCGCGTTTCTGGGGTGCACAAATCTCACCATTTGTTGTGCCAAGATTTTCAGGAATCCACGGCTTGGCCTTAATAGTCCAATGGCGGGCATCAATCTCGATCTGTAGCAACTTGGAACAGTCCATTGTCACTGGGATGCGAGACCCTTCGGATAGAAGTGAAAGAAGATGCGCGCTCTTATCACTGTCTTCGAGTGCATGACGGAAACGTCTCAGCCACATGAGATAGTCATCGCTCTTCAGGACAATCTCGTCAACACGTATCATCCACTCCTTCGCCTCCTTCAGTCTCTTTTGAAGTTTCTCCAAGACATCCGAAACATTTAACGGCAGACTCTCGCCAGTGGCAACAAGCGATTCAAGTTCATCGAACGATATTGTCGTCCTCACTGCAATTGACGCACGATCAATCCACTCCTCGGCCTTCTTGTGAACATCTGTTAGAGTGAGAAGCTCGGGAAATGCTAGGTCGATTTTGTTCGCTTGTTTGATCAAGGTTGATACGAATTTCATGTTCTGTGGATTCTCTTGATTGCGTGCTTCATTCCAAGCGATAATCCGCCTTTGTAATATATAGGCCTCTTCTACACGATTCTGAAGACGAATTAGACTTCTGGGACGCAGTGTCAAATTCCTTCCATTGGAGACAAGTTTTTCCACCTTTTCAAGAGTCAGCTTCTTCTCAGTTATCATCGTATCTTCTCCATCCGAAGCATTCGTGTCAACAATTTCGTGGTCAACATTATTTTCTAACTTTTCCTCCCAAAGAGTTGCATCATGTATCTGCTGCCTCACCGTATCTAACTCTATCAGCCCAACTGGACAAGTTTGATCAATTTCCTCAATTGACTTCCGTAAGACATCTATTTCTATCCCATCGCCATTGTCTTTCAGGCACTTAAGAATTCGTGCGGCAGAGTCTCTTCCCTTTTCAATGGCATCAATAACGGAATTCATATTGTCCGACATTTGCCGTGCAGAAGGATCTCGTCGACCGTATGTCTCCTCTGGGGTCGGAAGAGCATGAGCCTTCCCCACAAGCTCGAGCAGATCTCTCAATGGGGGTTTGCTATCATTGTGTCTGTTTTTTTTCATCTTCGCGAGAACACTGTTTGAATATGCAAGTATTGATCTCCAAATATGCTTTGCTTTCTCGAGCTCTGTCGCAGACCAAGTAATACTCAAGCTCCTGGATCGTGTATACGTCTCTTCTTCTACCACTGATGTATAATCATCTTCCCCTATACGACGCAGTCGCCACGGACGATTACCACTTACTAGCTCAGCAGTTGCGATCGGCTCAGGATTAAAGTAGTGATACGTTGAATCACTGCTCGAGCGATAGTCACCAAGCATGGTAGATCGTGCCTGATGAACTCGCCATCGCCATGACTCCGATGAAAATTCAGTAGCTGGGTATGATTTGCTAGACTCTTTCCGCTTTTTCCGCAACTGTCTCCTCCGTTGGACACCTATTGACGAGAATTGGGAATTAAACGTAACGAGAAGAAATTAAAATCAAAAATGGTGTAAGTGCAAATGAAGGGTGTCCGACATAATACTTCTTACCATTGCCTCGATCTGAATGGACCATTATAGAAAGTTTGGCTCTCTGTGAGTCACCGCGAAAGTTCGCATGTAGGTAAGACAAGGCCAACTCATCATCCTCGAGACCACATAACGGCAAATGATCTGTAGATGTGGCCTCCTTGTATTGAGCTACCTTTGCCTCCATCTTACTACTAACAATCTTTTCAGAATTCGTTGAGTATGTCTTCTCCAATACATATTCACCAGCAGTCTTCACAACCTTCTTCGTCGTTGACGGTGTGTCATTATCTTCTGATGCCATAGACGATGCCTTTCGTTTATAGGGTCTCTTCCCAGTATCCTTACCATCACTCCGCTCCGACGTGAGTTGCTCCAGTACTTTGAACTTCGCAGACGTGGCATCATCCCAAATATCGTCAATCGACAGACCACCCTCCGGACGAGGCGTTTGGAGGAAGACATTGCGAGTGAAGGTGAGAAAATCATCATGCTCATCCAAGTTCAAAGTCGTCGACGTCGGTGCACCGTGCCGATGAGGTTTGTGCACACATAATCCACCCTTGGGTATGGACCGTGTATTGTACATTTCCTGAAGCTGTTCTGCCGCGGCGTTGGCAATGTCCACCGCCGACGTTTCGCCACTGTTACTACCACCGATCATTGACGTCCCATCGGTGGCGACGTTGACGAGTCCTCCTCCACTTTCGCCTCCTCCGATACCACGACCTCGACCGCCACGACTTCCACGCCCACGTCCACGACCACCGCGTCCACCTCTTCCTCCTCCACGGGGTACATCATGTCTCGAATCGCCCAGAGACGATGAGCCAGCACTACTTGAATTGCCGTCGGATTCATCCCCGGAACCTCCGCCTCCTTCTGCCTTCGTCGCATTGGTCCTCGCCGGGGGTGGGACGAACTTTGGCACGGTACACTGATACCATGGGCCGATCTTTATTTTGGCATGGGCAAATTTGCCAGTGCGCGATGGAGAACCCAACTGAGCGTGATGAGAGGCTCCTCCTACTGTCGTCGATGTCGGAGGATGGGGGTTGCCGAGGGAGGACGCCTGACCACCGGCCCGAGGACGAGGATCCGCCGCCGGGTTATTCTTATCGCCACCACCAGTGCCTCGCCTGCCGCTGATCCCACCGCCGTCGCGACCGGATGATGACATTTTTCTCTCTTCAGTCCGTGGAGGGGTATTGCTTTTGATTGGCCTAGATTATACTGCACAGCTTGATGCACCGTCCAATCAAACTTTTGATATATGCCGTATTATTATCGTTTATGAGTAATAACCACGACACTATGTAACCGTTACGTTGTATCTATTGGGAACCACTCCTTTGGACGACTACTACTGCAGATTATCTAGGAGTAATAACGTGCCCTTTTGTAGCGGCGGGTCACCGTCGCGCCGCCAAATTATTCATCTCTTTCTCATTATTCTCCTACAAAACCGCAATATGTCGTCTACCGAACCAACATTACATTCTTCTCCTAACAATGATGACGCAACGCCGTCGACGCCCAGGCTGAACGCAAGTGAATTGAGTACTCCCATCTCGGGTCAGCACAACAAAGCCATCAATCACCTCGTTAGCACACCGCCATTATTGTACGGAGGAGCTACTTCTTCACCATTGTTAAATGACGATATTCGATTTACTCCGTCTATTTTCAATGACGACCGTCACGATAATGCCCTGGAGCCACCAGCATGGGTACCACCTGATGCATACGAGGTTGAATGTACGGATGCTGCATGGAACGACTCGTATAATAATAATCATCAACATCATTTTCTAGAGGGTGTATCATTCCCCAAGGATGATGTATCAATTGGTTCTAACTTGACGAATAATAGCAGTCGTGTGAACAAGATTCATGTAAATCCTACACAAATTCGACTACGTCCTCGGGGATTATCACTCTCTATTACCGATGGTGCTGCCGTCGGGAGTAAAGGATTATGTCATGAGAATACGACTACTGAGGGTTACACGCAACAAAAACAACATCATCGTGGGTCTTCTCTACCAATGTCTTTCTTCACATCGTCAGGATCAGAATCAGGACAACACATATTCAATCCTTCTGCGCGAGACAATCAAAGTAGTCATCAATTTCTCCATGTACCATATGCATTATATACTCACTATAATCCATCCCAAGTGAAAGCAGATGGTGTCATGGGAGGATTGAATGGAACTATGCTAGATTTATACGAAGTTGATCGATCTGTGGATTGTGCTGCGGCAAAGAGTATGGCGACTAAAAGTTGTAGTAGTGAAGGAAGGGGTGGCGTTTTGAGAGCAGGTCAGAATGGAGAAACAAGACATTCACCACAAAAGACATCTCTTGGTACTCTTACTGACATACAGTGTATCCTTCAATTACATAAAGTTGATCAACTCGTGGATAGATTCAAACATGATCTTCAAATGCCTGAAATATTCGAGAAGGATGTGCAAGATGGTCTTGTCTTGATGGATTTAAGGAAGACAGATGTTGAAATAGAGGAATATATAAGTAAGAACAAGAAGAAGATGAAGAAGCAGGAGAAGAAGATACATCTTACTGGGATTGTTCAATCATCGGATATGAATGTACCAAGTGACGACGAAGAGGAGTTGGAGTTTCAAAAGGAGGAATTGAGCATGGGATTAGTGGATAGTTTCATGCTTACGGAACGATCTCTCGCCACAGAACCTGATCCATATCATTTCTTTGACCCGTATGAAATTGAGACTATGTGTTCAAATTCGTATCACCAATTGCAGGTGGTTTCGGCCTCTATTCATGACAACCTCGATTGTGTGATTGAATTGCTACGAACGGATTACGAAGTTACTGGTGCATGTCGACAACGCAAAGACATGGACATAATAAAACCGCTTCTAGAAGTAGATCAATATATGAACAAATTAAAAGGACGTTCCGAGACCAAAGATTTATGGGATGCCGATTTAGGAGAACTATACATTACTGATGTCTGGGTAGTTGCAGCAAAAAAAAAGTCAATGAAATGTCAGTCCAGTAATAATACTACCCGTTTGACAACGGTGAAACTTCCCTGTACGCAGGATAGTTTGACAGCAGAGTCAAGCAAGAGTTCTAACACCAAAGTGCAAGGTCCTTTGTCTCCCGTAGAAGAAGGAAAAGTGAAGTTATCCGAACACTTACAACAAGCGGATTTTACTCAGCTATTACCGCCACCACCAGCCGCACCCATTTATTCTCCACTACCACCTCGAGCACCTATGTCTTCTCCACAGTCGGTACCGCAGACATTCACCAAACGTGACATCTTCTCTGCGCAAGAGACATCAAAGATGACGGAGTCATTGCTGCTTCGAAGTCAGGCAAATGCTAGTCCAGTAATCACGACTGCGAAGCGATCTATCTTTTCAACCCAGGAAAAATCAGCAGCTGCCAAGGGCGGTGGAGTCATGACACCTGGTACTACAACTATTGTGTTGGCCAAGGGAGGGGATATGATTGACGATATCCCCGTTGGTAAAGTGGTATGAGGTAACCCCTTCCCCTTTAACAGTTACGGTGTGGTGTGCCCCTGCAGCTAAAATTAATATGTTGTTTAGATTGAGCCCTATTTTCATCTGGACATTACAGACCAGTCGGTCAAATTTGCTCGTAATTAATCTGCCCCTTATCTACAAAATTGTTGTACGGCACGTATTACACGGGTTAAACAATCCCACAATCCCTTCCCCCTATGAATACTAGCTTTTACACGAAATATAGATGATTTGATAAGTTTCTAATGTCTACACTCTAACACTTGGGGGGACATGAAGCACATCATAGGCAAAAAACCAAAGCCATAAACGCAACCAGCGAGAAAAATCGCAAGCTGCTCTCTATCAGAGTAGTAGCATAAATGTTTAGTTGTCACCCTCGCAGACAAATGTATTCTGCGACAAGATCAAAGCAACGATTAATCCATATAGACCCAATGCCTCTGCGAAAATTAGGATTAGAATCATACCCACAAATAGCTTCTCTTGTTGTCCCACCGCTCGCACACCAGCATCTCCTACAATACCAATGGCCATGCCCGCAGCAAGTCCCGATAACCCGCAGCAAAGTCCAGCGGCCAAATGAGCAAAGCCTGTATATAAGCTGTATTGACTGATCCCATTCT
>Ga0247833_1003853_pt1 | contig 19549 bp, 18 predicted proteins | sample LaCruzMarch2015__7_FD_187117 | JGI IMG/M metagenome (GOLD analysis project Ga0247833, IMG submission 187117) | Freshwater microbial communities from meromictic Lake La Cruz, Castile-La Mancha, Spain - LaCruzMarch2015_8m | ecosystem: Environmental > Aquatic > Freshwater > Lake | place: Spain... | reverse complement strand
CAACATTTCTTTCTTGCGCATGATTCAAAAGATTGAGCATCAAGTAACGGGCACGTACAGGGCCAGCGGCTTTGAGAGCGGCATCAAAGGAGGCTCTCCATTCAGCTGACTCAGAAGGGTCGGTATCTACTAGCTGCTCAATATTGAGATCTGGCGCCTCGAAGTTTTCGCTCATGGGCCTATTCTCGCCCTTACTGCCCCGTAAGTGGAAATTGAGCAGGTGTGAAATTGAACGGGTCTACCCCTTGCGCTCACGCCCAGCAAAGTGTGGACTTAGCCCGTGCCTACACGTATGGGATTGGCCAAGGATGACCTCGTCCTTGAGGTTGGCCACGATAGTGACTGCGATTCCACACTTCGAGATCAGCTGATGGCAATTACAGGAACACAATTCTTAGAAGGATCAACATCTGAAGTTGTCGATGCGGTCATCATCTGGTGGCGCGAAGGCGATGGAGATTTAGTGGATGAGCTAATGGATGCACTTACCTATTTATCAGAAACCGGTCCCATTTGGGTCTTAACACCAAAGGTAGGCCGCGATGGACATGTTGAGCCAAGTGATATCCAGGATGCGGCACCGATTGCTGGATTAAGTGTCACATCCACAATTGCGCTCGCAAAGGATTGGACCGCAACTCGATTAGTGGCACGCAAGGCTGGCAAGAGGTAAGTTTGCGGCATGACTTTAACTATCGGACAAGCCGCACCTGATTTTGAAATTGCAAACCAACATGGAGAAAAGGTTTCACTCTCTTCATTTAAGGGGCAAAAGAATGTCTTATTGATGTTCTACCCATTCTCATTTACTGGAACATGCACCGGCGAGCTATGTGCGCTGCGCGATGACCTTTCATCATTTCAAAATGATGATCTGCAATTGCTTGCGATTTCATGTGATTCTCCATTTACACAACGAGTTTTCTCTGAACAAGAAAAGTATGAGTTCCCGGTCCTTTCAGATTTCTGGCCACACGGAGCGGTCGCAAAGGCGTATGGAGTTTTTGAAGAGTCAAAGGGTTGTGCACTCCGCGGAAGTTTCTTGATCGATAAAGAAGGAATTCTTCGTTGGGAAGTTAAGAATGGCTGGGCAGCGCGTGAAAACGCTGATTACAAGGCGGCGATCGCTGCCCTATAAGCGTGATTTAGGAAATTGCGGGCTCGTAAGTTAAGATTTGGGTCTGCAATACCGGGTGGTTAGCTCAGTGGTAGAGCGTCTCGTTTACACCGAGAATGTCGGGGGTTCGAAACCCTCACCGCCCACAAGATTTATTTCAGCGGGAGTTTTCCCACTTTTCGAAAGACCATAAATCAATCTCATCAAGGTTAAGCACATCCATCTTGTTTGCGGCCAAAATATCTGAAATCTGCGCTCTGTGTTCTGATGCGTGATGAACCGCTTGAACCAAGATGGTTGATGTCAAGAACTCAACCTCCTTGCCATAACGCACAAAACTCCGCATTTCATCTGGAGTATCAATGAGTGCAAGCAATTGCTCATCACGCTCTGCACACACAGAAACTAGCTCAGAGATGTCAGATGCCGATTTAGCCGGATCGAATTCCACTGGTGCCGCCTGCTGTGTAATCCGAGAAATCAAACGACCTTCGGCAATCACAATGTGATGCGCGATGGTTCCAACGGTCCAATCAGGATTCCACGCTGAAAAGTTAATTGCTTCATCTGGCAAACCTTGCAGAATAGAAAGCATCTGCTTGTTGGCCCACGCCATGTGCTTGAAAGAACGTTCTACCAATGGATTACTCATAGTTTTACTGTATTACAGAGTTATTTGGTTTTCACTACCCCCTGACCTAAACTTAAGCCACACTTACATAAGCGGTCAGGGGAGTAAATCGATGAAGGCATCTCCTAGCGACCAGCGTTCGATTTTAGATATTGCACGGTTTGACCAGCAGGCAAACTCACTTCGTCACAAGGCTGCAACACTTCCTGAAATTGCAGAGCTTGCAAGCACAACTGTAAAGGCAAACAATGCGCGGGACCTTCGAATCGCAGCTGAAACAGAGCTCAGCGATGTTAAGCGCGAACTATTGCGTGCAGAAGCTGATGTGGAACAGGTCGTCTCTCGCATTACTCGTGATGAGGCACGGCTTATAAGTGGATCGGCATCGCCCAAGGAATTGGAACAACTTCAGCACGAGGTCGGAACTCTTGGCGCACGCCGAGCCGAACTTGAAGAGGTTGAACTTGAAATCATGATGCGGGTGGATGCAATTAATGAACGCATCACAACCTTAAAGGCCGAGGAAGCAGAACACTCAGCAGTTATTGCAGATCTTGAGATTCGCAAAGAAAACGCATTAACACTCATTCATAATGATCTTGATGCGATAGCTAAAGATCGTTCTGAAACAGTGAATGGGGTTGCGAAAGAGCTAGTTGATTTGTACGAAAAAATCAGAGAAACAACGGGTGGGGCAGGTGCTGCAGCACTTTCTGCTGGATCTTGTACTGGCTGCAACCTGTCAATTAATGCGGTTGAGTTAAAGCGAATGTCAGATTTGGCCGAGGATGAAGTTGTGCGTTGTGAAGAGTGCCGTTGCATCTTGGTGCGTGGAGTTTAAGTGGCTCGCCATTTCTTACTGACCGCTGATGGTGGATCTCGCGGAAACCCAGGTCCAGCAGGTTATGGCTCTGTAATAACAGAAAACGACAGGATCATCGCAGAGCTATATGACTTTATAGGAGTTGCAACAAACAATGTCGCTGAATACAGCGGCCTTATTGCGGGCTTAACCGCAATCAATGAGATTGATTCATCGGCAACTATTGATGTAAAGATGGATAGCAAACTAGTTGTAGAACAAATGTCAGGCCGTTGGCAGATCAAGCATGCCGATATGAGAGTGCTTGCTCAATCTGCACGATCGGCTCATAATCCTTCATTAGTCAGTTACACGTGGATTCCACGAGATGAGAACTCTCATGCAGATCGGCTGGCGAACAAGGCCTTAGATCAACAGGCTGGAGGCGGAGAAGTTATCCAAACTCAACAAAATTACTTAACAGAACGATTACTTTCTGCGGAAAAAGCGACGACTATATTTTTGATTCGCCACGGAGAGACAATTTTGACTCCATTTAAGAAGTTTTCAGGTGATGGAGCCTTGAATCCAGAGCTAACTGCTATTGGCTTAGAGCAGGCGGAAAAGGTTGCCGCAGCGGTTGCAAAACTCAATCCTGAAGTAATTATCGCCTCGCCTTTAAAGAGAACGACACAAACAGCGGAGGCGTTGTCACGTGCAACTGGTCTACCAATAACATTTGAAGAAGCATGGATTGAATGTTCCTTTGGAATCTGGGATGGACTGTCAATCGATGAGGTAAAAGAAAGATATCCAGCTGATTATCAATCCTGGATCTCATCTACTGGGTTCGCGCCTCCACAGGGTGAGTCTTACGACAATGTTGCTATTCGGATCGATGCTGCTCTTAGCCAAATAGTTGCAGAGTTTCCGGGACAACGGGTAGCGGTTGTTACACACAATGGAACGATCAAATCCGCCGCCAAGGTTGTAGTTGGTGCACCAGCTGAATCCATCTTTCACATCGATGTATCGCCCTGTTCAATCACAACTGTAAGTATTTGGCCTAGCGATGGTCTAAGAGCCCTTCGAACTCTTAATGAGCAGGCACATCTGCATTAAGCAATACTTTTAAGCCACAACCGCGCCATCTCTTGATGGCCAAAAGGTGTTGGGTGAATCCCATCCTCTGCGATATCGGCCATAGGCATTTTCTCCGCCAACGCATTGAGATGCTGATCAAAGGGAACTAAAACCGCCCCAAATTCACGAGCCATTTCATGCACAACTGCGATCTTTGGATCAAGATCCTCTCGCCACGCCTTCATCTCTTCACGAACATGAAGTAAAAATGGTTCGCACAGAACAAATTGAGGGTTGAGTTCTGCCTTAGTCCAGGTCAAGATGCGATGGTAGCGATCTCGGAAATCTTCCACACTGGTTGGATCGTTATCGTCATATCGGCGCCACATGTCATTGATCCCGATAGCGATGGAAAGCATCGTCGGCTTATGATCTAGGACATCACTTTGCCAACGCTTTTCAAGATCAACTAAACGATGCCCGCTTGTTCCAACATTAATGATGTCACCTGTCAGTATTCCAGTACGTGAAATTTCACGAACATAGCCATCACCAAAAGGTGGCTCTATATCTCGACCGCAATCAGTTACGCTATCGCCGATAAAAACTATACTCATCAAACGCCCCTTAGCTTTGAAGTTCAGCCATTAATTCATTTATTGGACCCTCAATTTGATCTCCAAAAAGATTCTTTCGATGGGCCTCTAATCGATCCTTAAGTTGTGCTAACTGGTCTATCTGTTCGTTGGTTCCAGAGATACATCTCTTGTTGGTATCAAAGGTACATCGCTTGAGGACATTTCCTAAGCCCTTTAGAACCTCGCCACCAATCAGATACTTTTCTAACCATTTCTCAACTTCTGAAATCATCTCTGGACGAGAAAACTCTGGTGATATTAGAAAACCGTGATTTTCAATAATCTCTTGCCCAGCATCAATAAAAACCTGTCCCGCTTGTTCAAGCTCGCCTGCTCGCCAATGGGTTACACCGGCGCGGAAGACTCTTCGCAGATCTGGTGCGGGATCTCCACCAACAGCGGTTCCCATACTGGTTCTCAAAAACTTACGAAGTGCCAGACGGTCTTTCTCGTCGGCAATTAGATGTACAAGTGCTTTTTCCCATGAAAGATCTGGGTTATATGAGGCTGAATTCCAGAGATATTCACCAATGGTGAATAAAGGAAGCTGCGACATTTCAAATTGCAGCATTGGGTTAGAGACCAAGCCAGCTGAGTATTTATGAAGACCAACTTCGCGACCTCTTACCGGTCCGATGTAAAGATTTTTCTGTAAGCCTCCATCATTAACTGGAAAGTTATCCCAGTACATCGGTGGACGTAGGGTGGTTCGCTCGAAAATCACAGCATCGGAGATATCTAAGTACTCAGAGATTATTGATCGGCCGGTCCACATCAAGTTGATTCGAGAATGTAAAGCCCGACCTACTTCATGGAGATACGGTTCATTTCCTCTGCCGGAATAATGCATCGGGCAAACAGTAAGAGCAACCTTGGGATCGAGCGCTTGCAACTTGATCCACACTCGATTAGTAAAGTCGGCATGAGCTGCTGCTGTCGAAAGATAAGAATCTACATCTTCTTGATGCTGGAGCTCCCACGCTATGTCATCCCATAGCAATCCAAAGTGACGCGATCCTAAATCAAAGAGCTGTTTGTAACGTGTAATAACAGCATCAACATCATTTTCATCACTGTACTTAACGGATAAGCCAGGGGAGACACAGGTGACGATATCAATCGCATTGAGTCGTCCGACCTCAATCAACTCTTGTGTTGAGTTTAAGAAATCAGGCCCAAATGGTTGGCGCCAGTTAAATCGTTGCCAAGGCACATCTTTTGGCGCTAAAAAATAGGTGTTCATGTTGAAATCGCCAAAGTTCTTTAATCCACGAAGACGTTGTTCATGTGTCCATGGCTTCCCATAAAAACCTTCAACGACTCCACGAACAGCAAAATCAGGCCCTTTATCAAGGGAAATCTCCTTATCTTCACTTAAAGCGAAGGAGAGTAGATGGTTAAGGGCGTATCTCAAGCAGTGATCTTGCGCTATGCCAATCGTAGCGACAACGCCTGTAGCCGATCTGGATGCAACAAGGGTGTACCCCTCTAGATGAGTTGGGCGAGCAGGTACAACCTTGATTTCAAAAGAAATCTCGACTGGATGCGATTTCCAAAACTCATCTGAAATTGCTTGCTGTACTGAATTTAAGGTATGGATTGACACTAAATAGTCACCTTCTGTGCTGCACTATTGAGATTCTTGATAAAGCTATCGGGTGTGATTGAAAAGTATCTTTGCGCTGCATGAATAACTGCACCATAGACAGGCGCAACATCTAGAACTGAAATCGCAGCTTGAGGCACTAAAGATCTAAGCTCTGTTTCAAATGTATGATCAAAGACAGCATTGCCTGCAGTATGCAAGCCTCCAGCGCGAACAACAGGAATAGATCCAGAAGTAAAGTTAAGTTGCTTCACAACTCCATAGATATCTAATGCATGTTGTTTTGCGACCTGTGAAACAACCTTGATCGCTTCCGTGTCACCACTGGCGCAAAGATCAAAGATCAGTGGAGCGGTTGACTCATCGGGATGGATTCGATCACGTGCAATCGCGGTGAAGAACGCCTTTGCTTCATCAAACCCGTGAAAAGTTACAAGCTCTGTGTACAAAGCGGTGCGCGGTTGGATACCGTGGAATGAACGGCCAATACTTTCAAGGGCAAGTGAGATTAGCTGTCCAGCGCCACCACCTTCTCCTAAATCCATGCCCATAGTTTGAATAGTTCGAACGCCATCGCGGCCTGCACTCTTTCCGCCAGTGCCTGCAATCGATACACACCCAACACCATTGGGCGCACCCGCGAATAAGGCCGCAAATGAGTCATTTATAAGGGTGCAACGAGCTTCAAGGCCAAGTGCGGTAACCACTGGTATGAAGAGTTTCTGATCTTCTTCCCAGTCAATTCCTGCCAAAGCAAAGGTGGAGTCCACTATCTCTTCTCGAGTAGCACCAGCAGAATGAAGCGCTTCCTCAATAATCTCATTCAAACCATCCTGAACTGAGCGAATTCCCGAACGCTCCCAGTTGGCGCCGCCATTGGCAGCTGTTCCCAAGATATTTCCTTCAAGATCGACGATGCAGGCATGGGTCTTTGTTCCACCACCATCTACACCTAAAAACACTTTACTCATTGAACGCTCCGATCATGCCAGCATTCTCTTTTCTTAGATCTGCCCAGAGTTCTCTTGCTTGAGAAATGTCGGGACCAATTGGATTTGTAATTAATGCACGCAAGGCGCTGTCTTCTTCTCCATGAACTGCTGCCTGAATTGTGAGAAGTTCAAAATCTTTTACTGAGCGAACTAATGCATCGATGTCACCACGCATGGCCTTGGTCTTAATTGATTGAGCACCCTTGGATGTAATAACTGCAGGTAGCTCCATTACAGCGTCATCTGGAAAGCCAGGTACCGCACCATTGTTGAGAGTATTAACAATGTGAGTAGTTCCAGCATCAGAGTGAATATCTGCCATTAATTCCGCAGCAGAGTCACTGTAGTAAGCACCGCCTCGTTGCATCAGCTCTTCTGGCTTAGTGACTAGGGTTTCATCCTTGAATTTTTCAAGCAAGATCTCTTCAATTTTCATTACCTCGCTTGCGCGGGTTGGATTTTTGGATTGATAGTCGATCCACTCTTTTTCAGAGTAGTAATACAAAAGATAGTAATTAGGAATTGCCTGCAGTAAATCAATGGAGCTCTGAGTCCAGGCAGGGGAGTCCCCAGGCTTTGCCTTATCAATTGTGAGCCCACGAAAGGCTTTTATTGCCTCAAGACTGCGATCCTTGCCATTGACCTCAACGCCACGTATCCATGACAGGTGGTTTAATCCGATGTAATCAAAGTTGACTTCATGTGAGGAGACCCCCATAGCCTCCGCAACTTCGATCCGTGTATTCCAGGGAACATTACAAAGACCGATTGTCGTTAACTGGGGAACTTCTTGAATAATTGTTTGAGTAATTAGACCAGCGGGATTAGTGAAGTTAAGCAGAATGGCATTCGGGGCCTCTTCAACAATTGTGCGAGCAACATTGAGCGCCACAGGAATTGTTCGAAGTGCTTTTGCAAAGCCCCCTACTCCCACCGTTTCCTGTCCAACAAGTCCATATTTGCGGCCTAAAAGTTCATCACGATGACGTGCAGCTTGTGTGCCAACACGAAACTGGCTGACAACAAATGAAGCACCGCGAACGCCTTCACGTAAATCCGTACCTGTTTCAATCTCGATATCTATTTCTGCTGCAGCAAGCATCCTCTTTGCAAAGGCTGCAATAATCGCCAGCTTTGTTGGCTCAATATCTATTAGAAAAATGTGTGTAATGGGTAGGCGTGAATGACGTTTGATAACTCCATCAATTAATTCAGGTGTGTATGTGGAGCCGCCTCCGATAACCGCTAATTTCATTACATCGACTCAGCGAGAGGGCCGGTTGAAGATTTATGCACCTCTTGGAAAACAATTTCACAGCTCTTTGCCGTTGCGATGCTGAGCGCTCCAACCAAAATACCGGTATCTCCTAATGTGGAGACCTCGATTGCGGGAGGGTATGGGACTATCAGACTGACTAAATTCTTAATTGGTTCAATAAAAAATGATGCTTGGCGACCGATACCACCAGAGAGAACTACTAGCTCTACATCTGTTACCGCGGAAATTGCAGCTATATACAGAGCGATTCTCTCTGCCTCAATGCGGACAACCTCTTTGGCTAAGGCATCTCCATCCTTTGCCGCTTGTAAAATATCGACCGTTGAATACGGTTCAGCCAGGGTCGATCCTTTGTAATTCTTAGCCAATGAGCGAGCAATCTCAGCAACACGATCTCCAGATGGATTAGTCGCATCGCGATGTGAATCCAAGGGATCACCAAAAGGTATGTAGAAAATTTCACCTGCTGCGCCTCGGTGACCGCGGTGAATTTTGCCATTGAGAACTAATCCAGAGCCAAGACCCGAACCAACTGAAAGAACGGCAAAGTTTTCAATATTTACTCCATGCCCAGCTGTTTGCTCGGCAACGGTCACTAGATTGATATCGTTTTCAACAGTAGGTGTAATTCCAAACTCTGTTTTAATCAACTCTGAAAGATTGACCCCATCTAGCGAGGAGATAGTTCCAGCAATCGATACGACTCCTGTGTGCTGATCAATTACACCAGGAGTTCCCACAACTATGGATGCAACATCCTTTAGTCGATACCCGGACTCTTTAAGAGCTTGATTTGCGGCTGAATGCATGACAGCGGTTAGATCCTTTAGATTTAAAGATTTAACAGAGACTGATGCTTGGGCGAGCATCTTTTCATTAAGATCACCGACCGCTGCACGAATATATCGAGAGCCGATATCGATAGCCAGAGATACCTTTAGATCGCTTACAGCCTCGTACACCGAACGGGCACGTTTTGGATCTTGTGCTCCAGGGGTGTACTCCTGAATTAATCCCGTTTCAATAAGTGATCGTAAAATATCCGCCGTTGTTGGTCGTGAAAGTCCTATATGTCGAGCGATTTCAGCAGCATGCAACGCACCGTTGCGCCTTAATGTTTCAAGGACGCGACGTTCATTCAACTCTCGTATGAGAGATGGAACGGCAGGCGTTACATTAGAAATCATTTATCCCTTAACTCCAGTCAGAGTTACACCTTCGAGGAAGACTCGTTGCGAGAAGAAGAAAATGACAATAGCAGGTAGCATGAACAAAACTGAGGCGGTCATCATGAGATTCGTCTCTGTGTGATGGTCGCCCTTAAATGCATTCAGTCCAATCCCTAGTGTGTACAGATCAGGGTTTTCAGCCAGGTACAAAAGTGGCCCAAAGAAGTCATTCCAAGAGCCCAAGAAGGCAAAAAGGGCGATCGCGGAAATTGCGGGTTTAGCTAATGGGATTACGATCCGCATCATTAGTTTGAACTCACTGCAGCCATCGATTCGCGCTGCATCAGAGATCTCATCTGGTATCGATGTAAAGAACTGTCGCAAAAGGAAAATTGAAAAAGCGCTTGCGAAGAAGCTAGGAACGATCATCGGTAGAAATGATGGAATCCATCCAAGCTTGGCGAACATGATGTAAACCGGAATCTGTGTGACCTGACCAGGAAGCATCATTGTTCCCAGAATTACGATAAAGGTTGTATGTCGTCCACGCCACTGCAATCGAGAGAGCACATAGGCAGCAGGAACACTCGAAACAACGGTTCCAATCGTTCCCATTACAGAGATAAAAAGGGTGTTGAGTGTCCACTTTAAAAATGGAACCGTCGTGAATACATCAACGTAGTTACTCCAAATAAATGGTGAAGGCCAAAAAGATCGAGTTTCGGCCTGACCACCGGTCATAAAGGAGATAATTACAACCATATACAGTGGAAAGGCAAAGATTAGTGACATCACAATGAGAGCTGAGTGATCTCCTGCTGCTTGCAGAAAATCCTTCATCCGCTTTTTGCGACGCAGGATGTCAGCCTCTTCATCAATTCTCTTAATTTGTTCAACAGTTAAGTGGCTCATTTAAATAGGCTCCCGTTTGGATAGTGGACCCATCGCTTCTGAGTCTTCAAAATAATCAGAGTTGAGATGAGAGTTATAAGCAATAGGAACCATGCAAGAGCAGATGCGTAACCCATCTCGTAAGTTTTAAATGCCATCTCGTAGATATGTGTTGCATAGAAGTACATCGCCTTTGAATAATCATTAACCTGCCCGGAGGCGACGAAAGCTTGGGTGAAGTACTGGAAGGAGCCGATGACGCCAGTTACACCAGAGAAGAAGATAACTGGTGTCAATAATGGAAGGGTTATGTATCTAAAGGATTGCCAACCAGATGCGCCTTCAAGTTCTGCAGCTTCGTAAAGAGATTTAGGAACATCGAGAAGGCCGGCCAAGAAGATAATCATGGTGTCGCCAATACCCCAAAGCCCTAGCAAGATCAGACCCCATTTGGACCAGTTCGGATCGAGGAACCAGTATGGAGGGTTATCAATTCCAACCGTTTCTAAAGTTCTATTGATAGGACCGTAAATTGGATTAAAAACAAAGGTAAACACGATGGTGGCAGCTACAGCTGGGACCATCGAAGGAAGGAAAAAGAGGGTTCGATAAATTTTGCTGCCATGCTTTGGACGAGTCAGCAACCATGCGGTAAAAATCGCAAAACAAATGCGCAACGGAATACTTATAACGGAGATCCAGATTGTATTTTTCAGAGCCTTCATGAAATCTTCATCTTCGAAAAACATGCGGCGATAATTATCTAGACCAATAAACTCTGGTGGGTTAATAATATTAAACTTTGTAAATGATTGATAAAAGCTTGAAATCATCGGATACGCGGTAAAGAGAATTAATCCTGAAAGCCAAGGAAATAGACACAAAAATATAAAGAGGTAGGGCACCTTTAATTTTCTGCGTGGAGGGGCAACCTCCCCCTTCTTTTTGAAGGGGGAGGTTGCCTTGAGTCCATTTGTTAACATGAAGTTATTTATTCGCCTTAGTCTGTCTGATTTCGGGCGACTATTGCATCAACCTTTTCAGCTGTATCTCGTAGAGCACCCTTGAGGTCGTTAACTGCACCGTCTTGCCAAGCTGCCATCAGAGTTGCCAGAAGATCCTCATCCTTGTGTTCACCAGTATTTGGTAACAAGTGGTACACAGACTTTGGATGAGCTTGAATTGTATAGAACGGCTCGTACCAAGAAGGAAGACCTGATGGCTTAGCTGCAGCAGCCTTCAGTGGTGATGGCGCGCCACCAACCTTGTCATATTCATAGGAAAGCTTTGTATCAGTTGCAAGACCCTTAAGTACGATCCATGCACCCTTTACATTCTTTGATGTCTTTGAAATACCAGCTAATGGGTATCCAGCAACACCTGAACCACCATGAGTAGAGGTTACTGAAGCATCAGTTGGGAATCCTGTTACACCCATATTGACCTTTGAGCATTTATCAGCAAGCTCCCAATTGTCACCTGTGCAGTACAAGGTGGCCATCCAGTTTGCATCCATCTTCATCGCTACACGTCCTGTGATGAAGTCATGCTTTTCTCCCCATTCGTCGCCGCGTGATGCGGTGAACTTGGTAAGTGCCTTACTTCCCTTTGCGAAATCTCCACCACCATAAACATCGGCGATGAACTTCTTCTGCCAGGTAAGCATCTTTGCCCAACGTGGATCTGAGCCAAATGCTGATGATCCATCAGCGTTGTACCAGCGAGCTCCAAATGCTTGACCGAGCCACATGGATTCCATGCCCCAGCCGTAGTAATCGGACTTAGGAACAAATCCAGCGCGAGTGATGTTGCCATCCTTATCAAATGTCGTTAACTTCTTTGAGTACCCCATCAATTCAGCAGTTGTCTTTGGAGGGTTTTTGTACCCTGCCTCAGCCAAGAGATCCTTGTTGTAGAAAAATCCGAAAACTTCTGTTCCTGGCATAGGGAGTGCGCAACGAACTCGACCAGAAATCGTTGCAGAGACAGCAGAGGTTTTGAATGTTGAACTTAGATTTAATCCAGAGGTACGGTTTGCGATCATTGTGTTGAGTGGAAGCCAAATTCCTTCGCCGCCTCCACAGAACCATCCCAAGTTACCATTTCCATTTGAGATTGAAATATCTGGACCATCTGATTTGTTGGCCACGATAGCTTTCATCGATGTAGCCATGTCAATTCCAGTTTTCAAAACGATGTCGAGCTGGGGATTAGCTGCTTGAATTCGAGCAATGGCGGCTTTCCATTCTGCAACCTGCCAAGCACGGGTATGAGGTGTCCACACAGTTACGGTGTTTGAAGCTGCCGAAGCGGAACTGGAGACCGCAACTAAACCGCTCAAAACTAGCACCGCGACTGTGAGTGAAGCGAAGAAGCTTTTCTTCATTGATTTACTCCTGTCACAATAACTTTTGGTAGATCCACAATAAGCCCATGCCATTGTGTTAGGAAACCTACCGCTTTGTGTTAGGTTACCTTACAGAGATTTTGGAGCAGGTCAAGGGGTTGAGAGGAGAAATTATGAAGGGGCGTGTCGCGGGGGTCGTACTTCTTTCCTTCTCATTGGTTGCTTCCACCATCGCTTTTGATCAGATGAGAACAGGTAAACCTTCACTTGAGGGTTCACTTATTTATCATCGCTACAGCGAGTACAGCGCTTGGGATGCCACGATGTGGCTGCTTGACCTTCCAACTGGAGAGCTAAACCAGGTTGGAGCTGATTGGCAGTCAATGGTTTCACCTATTAATGCACATTTCTCTGCCGATGCCCAGACAATCACCTTTATGGGAAGCCCGTCGGGCCTTCCGGAGAATGAGTGGGATGTTTTCACCTCTCGTTGGCAGAACGGAAAGTGGCAAGAGCCCAAGAACCTGACAGGACCCAACGGCGCTCGCGATGAGGATCCAAAGTTTTCACCTGATGGCTCAACAATCATTTATAAGGAAAACGGCGTATTGGCAACGGTTTCAATCAACGGTGGCCCAAAAACTTATCTAACAGTTGGGAAGCCACAATCTTCAATGCCGTATTTCAGGAGTAATGGCAAAGATGTTTTGTTTGAAAGAGATGGGGATATCTATCTTTTGCAGGATGGGGTCGAGAGAAAAATGTATGCAGGAGAAGGGATTTCTTCATACTATCCAATAGGTATCGATGAGGACTCCTATCTCTACACACGTATTCAATACAACAAGCATGACTCAATCATGAAGGGCTTTTATGATGGCTCACCATCTGAGAACTACTTCTTTAACTCACTTGATTGGGATACCTCAGATTCATATCCATATCAGAATGCAAAGAAAGTTATCTTTTTTGTTTCTGGCGATGAGATAATTTTTCATGGTGGTTATAACTTAGCTCTTGCCGATCTTCGGAAGAAGAAGGTTTACGCAATTGATGAGTTGTATCCCAATAGAGATTCCGACATTAACTCAGATTTTCAAGAACTAGGTCCGGCTTGGACCGCATATGGCTTTAATGAGTGATCGCAACTAGCGAATAACTCTGTAACTCTCCAAAGTTGGATCGCTCGCATATGCGATTCGAACCCCTGCCCTTTGTGTTGCTGACAAGCCTTTAAGAATCACCTCTGTCAGCACTTCACCAGGTGCTACGACGGCAACGCCTGGAGGATATGGAGCGATCAAATCAGCGCTGACTCTTCCAACGGCATCTTTCACCGAGACATACTCAGTATCTGCGAAGTAAGCATCACGCATTGATACCGCAACGGTCGGAACAATTGACCAGCTAAGAGAAGTTTGCGTTGCACGCGGTTCACCTTGTAAAGATTTTAGTATTGGAATTAATGCTGCAGATAAAGTGGAGAAATCAGCTGCATCATCTGCAAGCGTGGCAAGGAAAACGATGGTGTCTCGATCAGCCATTTCAGCCCGGATGTTGAGTTTTTGTAGAGCTTTCTCAACATCTACCCCTGAAAGACCGAGAACATTAGCGCGCAACACAATCTTGACCGGGTCAAAGCGTCCGGCAACAAAGTCCTCGCTATTGAGAAAGATTGGGTTTTCGAAATTTGATTGGAGCTGAGCCTTAAAATCATTGACGTACTTCAATAGATCGCCGGTTAATTGTTGGCCGCGAGTTTCAAGCAATGCCCTGCAACCATCAATAGAAGCAAGGGGAGCGCCTGCAGGTGAAGTTGTGTGGGTAGTTTCAAAACTTTGTTCAATACGTGCAAGGTTAAGGTACTTACCCTGCGCTAATAGCAACGCTGATGCACTGTAACCAGGAAGCGCTTTGTGAACACTTGTGATCAAGGCATCTGCACCTAGTTGTAAAACATGTTGTGGGATCTGCGAGTTAAATCCAAAATGTCCACCCCATGCTGCATCAACAATTACAGGAATTGAATGTTCATGTGCCTTTGAAATCAAGGCGGGAAGTTCAGAGATTGTTCCTAAATAACCGGGTTCTGTAAGCAATAGCGCAATCGGTTTTTGATCTAAGACGCGTTCCAATTCGGAAACCGGAATTCCAGTCGGTACACCAGTTGCTTCATCAATCTCTGGTGTTAACCAGATTGGTTCTAAACCTGTTAAAACAAGTGCACTTAAAACTGAACGGTGAGCGGTACGGGTGATTGCAACCTTGTCACCTGGTTTTCCAAGAGCCAAAATAATTGCTTGATTTGCATGAGTTGATCCGCCAGTTGAAAAACGTGCGTAATCAGCACCCCACAGTGATGCGGCTAACTCTTCAGCCTTTTTAAGAGTTCCCTCAGTAAGTTTTATCTCATCAAGTCCGCCATACAGTGGAGTATCTGAGTCAACAACGCTTCCGAGGCCTTCATCTAAGCGATACGCCTTTTGTTTGTGCCCTGGAATTGTGAAAGCTGTGCGCTGGCTTTCGAAATATGACAGATATGCATCTAGCAATGGTGCGCTATCTCTTAACCGTGAGTTCATCTTCTAAGCCTAACTTCTCGGCTCGCAACTGCGAAATGATGGCTTAGACTTTACCCATGACAACACTTACCGCATTGACTCAAGAGCGTCGGTTGGTTACCGCTATTCCGGGACCAAAATCTCTCGAGGCGCTACAGCGCCGCAGTGAGGCGACATCTGGGGGACTAGGCCTTGCCTTTCCAGCGGTAATTGAACGCGCAAGTGATGCGATTCTTTTGGATCTCGATGGAAACCAGATCATTGATCTTGGTTCAGGTATCGGTGTCACAAATGTTGGAAACTCGGCACAGCGCGTAGTCGATCGAGTAATTGATCAGGTGCAAGCATTTACTCACACCTGTTTTACCGTCGCTCCATACATGGGTTACATCGAAGTGTGCGAAAAACTCAATGCAATGACTCCTGGAACATTTAAGAAGAAGTCGCTGCTTGTGAACTCAGGTGCCGAAGCGGTTGAAAACGCCGTCAAGATCGCTCGTCATTACACAAAGCGTCAGGCGATTGTTGTTTTCGAACACAGCTACCACGGTCGTACAAACCTAACAATGGCGTTGACTGCAAAGAACATGCCATACAAAGAAGGCTTTGGCCCATTTGCTCCAGAGATTTATCGCGTGCCAATGCCTTACTCATTCCACTGGGTAGGCAACCAAGCGACCATCACTGAAGATGCCATCGAAATGATTACTCATAAGATTGAAAAAGAGATTGGTGCACACAATGTTGCAGCGATCTTGATCGAACCAATTCAAGGTGAAGGTGGATTTATCGTTCCACCGAAGGGATTCTTGCCAGCTCTTTCCAAGTACTCAACAGACAATGGAATTATCTTCATCGCAGATGAGGTTCAGACCGGTTTTGCTCGTACGGGAAATATGTTTGCTGTTGAGCACGAAAATGTTGTGCCAGATATGGTTGTTACCGCTAAGGGAATTGCAGGCGGACTTCCTCTTGCAGGTGTAACAGGCCGCGCGGAGATCATGGATTCAGTACACGTTGCTGGACTTGGTGGAACTTACGGTGGAAATCCAATTGCATGTGCAGCAGCGCTAGGGGCAATTGAAACCATGGAAGAGGAAAGTCTTGTTGCTCGTGCAAACCTTATTGGTCAGATTCTTGGCGATGCACTTCGTGCATTACAAGCTAAGTACCCTGTGATTGGTGAAGTACGTGGCCGTGGTGCAATGCAGGCGATTGAACTTGTTGAGCCAGGAACCAAGGTTCCAAACACAGCAGCGATGAACGCGGTTGTTAAGTATTGCCAGAGCAAGGGTGTTTTGATCCTTACAGCTGGCACATACTCAAATGTTGTTCGCTTCTTGCCACCAATTGTGATTACAGATGAGCTTTTGAAAGATGCTTTGAGCGTTGTTGAAGAGGCTCTGGCTTCACTTTAAACCCCTGAAGCATGGCCTTCGCAACGAGGGTCAGATCCAAATGCAAAGGTTCCGTTAGAAAGAACCTCCATCATTTGTACAGATGATCCATGTCCCCATGCAGCCAAGGGATGAACTTCATGGCCCTTGGCACGCAACTGATCTAGTACTTCAGTTGAAACTCTGTTTTCAACCTGGAGCACACCGGCTCCCTTCTCCTCCTCAGAGCTTTGACCAGGAGCGTTGAGGTGTTGCCAACGTGGTGCCTCAGTTGCTTCCTGCACATTCATTTTTAAATCAATGACATTTACAAGTAGCTGCAAATTTGTTTGAACTTGAATATTTGCTCCAGGCGTTCCGCCAACTAGATACAGAGCACCATCAGCCTTTACCGCAGTGAATGCGTTCAATGTATGTGCGGGCCGCTTACCCGGTGCGATGATGTTGGGGGATTTGGGATCTAGAGAAAAACCAGTTAAACGATTATTCAAAATGATTCCCGTTTCAGGAATGACCCATGAGCTTCCAAAACCATGGAATACAGATTGAATCCACGAAACCGCATTGCCTTCAGCATCTGCGACTAAAAAGTAGGTTGTATCGCTGCCTTCGCTAACTGGTGCGATATCGCCACCTGCAGAATTCATGGAGATTTGTGCTGCACGTTGGTCAATATGTGATTTAGAAAGAATCTTCTGGGTATTTACAGCGATGAACTCGGGATCACCCAGAATCTCATTGCGATCAGCAAAACCAATCTTCTTAGACTCAACGCCTACATGGATGCGATCTGCCTCTGACAATGAAGCGATATCAAACCTTTCATTGAGCAGAAGCTCTTCCATCAGGATCATTCCCTGTGTTGGGGGAGGCTGACCATAAATAGTGATGTCACGATACTTAATTGAAAGCGGATCCAATACTCGAGTTGTGTGGTTTTTGAGATCTTCTTGGTTAAACCAACCTTCAGAACCTTTAAATAATTGCTGGGCAATACGCCCCTCGTAGAAAGCAGCTCTTCCACCTTCGGCGATTTCACGCAATGAAGCTGCTAAATCTTTTTGAACAACTAAATCGCCAACCTTGACATTGACATCTACGCCCATGTTTTTGAAAAGCTGAGTCTCTGGCGCAATCGCTAAGTGCCCAGCAATTCTGCGAACAAAACCTGTATTGGCTGGAAATCCATTTTCCGCATAATCAATTGCTTGCGCCAACAAAGTTGCCATGGGCAACTTTCCATAGCGGCTGTGTGCTTCAAACCAAGTTGAGACTAATCCTGGGACGGTTCCCGACTTGTATCCATGCAAAGGAATTCCATCCTTATAGATTTCAGGAGTTGCAGCATGTGAACCTTCACCACTGCCATTAAAGGCTAAGTTTGTTTTACTAGTAGCATGATGAGTTACAAGAAATGCATCTCCACCCAAGTGAGAAGCACCAGGTTCGACCACACAGATAACCGCGCTTAATGCGATCGCCGCATCTATAAATGAACCACCCTGCTTCAGGATGTTGGTCGCGGCGCTAACTGCCAATGGCTGACTTGCCGCAGCCCCACCATTACGGGCATAAACAACGCTTCTACCTGTTTGCATTTGTGAACTGTGTCCTATTCGTAGCCTGATTACAAGATGAAAATACGTATCTGCGCGATTCAATTTGCATGCACAATTCTATCTACCTACTATTTACCTACGTTAAGGGGAGTACCTCGTTCGGCATCTTCGTCAATACGGATAGAAATATCCCGGAGCTGCGACCGCATATCTTCTAGATAGCCAAATTGCTTCTAGATGACTAGCGGTTGAGGGAGACCTTGGCATCTGGCCCCTTTAACGAAATAGGTGTAATCATGGATGTAACCCTTTTAACTTGGGCACTCGCAGTGGGTGCAATTATCGCTCTGATCGTCGTTGATTTATTGACGGTGAGCCGCAAGCCACATGATGTCATGTTCAAAGAAGCGGCCATTTGGTCGATCTTTTACATTAGCGTTGCAGTCGCTTTTGGTGTGTGGGTCTGGCAAACAGCGGGATCTCAATTTGGAACCGAATACTTTGCTGCGTACTTAGTAGAGAAATCATTATCAGTAGATAATCTCTTCGTCTTTATTATTATCTTGGCTCAATTCAAAGTGCCTTCTATTTACCACCAGCGCGTATTGATGTTCGGTGTGATCCTTGCACTAGTTCTTCGTGCAATCTTTATTGCAGTTGGTGCGGCAGCATTGGCTGCCTTTAGCTTCACCTTCGTAATCTTTGGTGCAATCTTGATCTGGACCGGTGTGGGTCTGTTCAAGCACTGGGATGAGGATCCTTCACCAGAAGACAACAAACTGGTGAAGGTCATCAGAAAGCGCATCGCGATGACTGATGAGTACGACGGATCAAAGATCTTTACCCGCATTAACGGAAAGCGCATTGCAACCCCAATGTTCTTGGTGATGATTGCAATCGCATCTACCGACTTGTTGTTTGCGCTTGATTCAATTCCCGCAACATTTGGTGTAACTCAAGAGCCGTTCCTGGTCTTTGCAGCTAACGCCTTTGCTTTACTGGGATTACGTGCCCTGTACTTCTTGCTCAAGGGTCTTCTAGACAAGCTGGTCTATCTATCTCTTGGCCTTTCAATCATCTTGATGTTTATCGGCGTTAAATTGATCATGACTTACGTCCACGAAATTTGGTATGAAGTACCTAAGATCCCAACGCTGGTTAGCTTGGCAGTCATCGCACTTATTTTGATTGTTTCAACAGTCGCCAGCTTGATCAAGGTCAAGAAGGACCCAACCGCACACGCTCACGCTGGACGCGTGACTGCTGCTCCTGAGGAAAAATAATTTCCCTCACGTAGTTATTCGCTCTATTCTTAATACTCGAAGAGTCGCCCGGATCACCGCGTTGTCGCAAGACACCGAGGAAAGTCCGGACTTCGCAGAGCAAGGCGGTGGGTAACTCCCACCCGGAGCAATCCGCGGGAACAGTGCAACAGAAAGTAAACCGCCAACGAAAGTTGGTAAGGGTGAAACGGTGG
>Ga0247833_1003851_pt1 | contig 19555 bp, 8 predicted proteins | sample LaCruzMarch2015__7_FD_187117 | JGI IMG/M metagenome (GOLD analysis project Ga0247833, IMG submission 187117) | Freshwater microbial communities from meromictic Lake La Cruz, Castile-La Mancha, Spain - LaCruzMarch2015_8m | ecosystem: Environmental > Aquatic > Freshwater > Lake | place: Spain... | reverse complement strand
GGAGATCGCCCGCGAGAAGGGTTTTTTGGAAACCATTTTCAACGCCATTCTCGAAGGCCTTATTGTGACAAATCCCAAGGGTCGCATCCTCTATCTCAACCGCGCGGCGTGTGGGTTTTTCGGCATTGAATCGGATGCCAGCCTCGGGAAGCCGCTGGCAGAGGTCGTGCGAGGCATCGACTGGGAAACTCTCAGCGGGCCAAAGGCGGAAATCATCAGCCGAGACCTCGAGGTGTTCTACCCCGAGAACCGGCTTTTGAATTTTTACGTGGTTCCGCTGCTCAGCGACGAGTCGGATGGAAACAAACCCGAGGCGGTCGGCCGCGCGGTGATCCTGCGTGACATCACGCAGACCCACCGCGACACGCAGGAAACCATCGAGGTCGAGAAATTCTCCGCACTCACGATGCTGGCGGCCGGTGTAGCCCATGAGATCGGGAACCCCCTCAACTCGCTCAATATCCACCTGCAGCTTATGCAGCGGAACTTGGACAAGGCGCCGCCCAAGCTGCGTTCCAAGCTTGAGGAGTCCGTGCTGGTGGCCCGCAGCGAGGTCACGCGCCTCGACAATATCATCACCCAGTTTCTCCGCGCCATCCGCCCACAGAGCCTCCAACCGGAGCCCACGGATATCAACCGCATCGTCGATGAGGTCTTTGATTTTCTGCATGTGGAAATCCAGGATCGCGACGTGCTCGTCGAGAAGCAGCTCGGGCATGGCCTGCCACTCCTCCAGATCGACCGCGACCAGATTAAGCAGGCCTTCTACAATATCTGCCGCAACTCGTTTCAGGCCATGAATTCCGGCGGCATCCTGCGCGTGAGCACAGCTATCGATGCCGCCCATGTGCGCGTCGTTTTCATGGACTCGGGAGGAGGCATCTCGCCCGATAACATCACCCGCATCTTCGAGCCCTATTTCACAACAAAATCCGGTGGCAACGGATTGGGTCTCTTGATCGTCCGCCGCATCGTTCGGGCCCACGGCGGGGAAGTCATTCTGGAAAGTTCCCCCGGCCGCGGACTTACCGTTACCATTCTCCTGCCCAGAGTGGACCAGCGTGTCCGATTCCTGGAGCAAGGCACCACCGAATCTTCCAATGATTAATGCACTGAATCAACTCCACGACAAGGCAAGTGCCAGCTACCGCGCCGGTTGTCGCAAACCCTCGCAAATCCTGCCTGCGGAGGATCTGGAGGCGCTTGCTAAGCTCGGTGTCGCGCCACAGTGCCTCTACGATGCGGTGGATGACCTCGCGCGCTATGGCGAACCTGGCAAGGCCGTGTTTGTGCAGCTTGCTCAAATACGGGCGGACCATTTTCAAACCACACTCGCAGGACGAGCTCCCTCGCAGATCGTCGAAGAAAGGGAGCTGCCACTGAAATCCGCCGAATTCCAAGGTGTGGCCTGGCTGCCCCGCATCATCCGCAAAGCCCAGTGCTTCCTCGAGGGGAGCCTCTGCGACGACATCATGTATGGCTGCGCGGGAGACCGCTCCTTTTTGAAAAAATACAACGCCACCCTGCCATCCTTTCTGGCCGTGGTGCGCGACACCCACGGCGACCCGGCTCAGGCGCTTCGCTTCCTGGAGTCCGGCCGGACGGCGGCACATCCCTCGTAGGGAAAATCCGACTCTCTCAAAGGGCGTCTGAAGAAGTGCCGTTTTTGGATGCAAAGGCGGCGTTGCCGCGAAAATCGGACGGCGGCGGCCTCCAGCTCGTAGCCTACGCCTCGGAGAGCGCGCTGCCGCGCCTGGAGCGCGAAGAGAGGGGCCTAGTCGTCTCGACCGGGCAAGCGAAGCTTGGCTACTTGACCGATGCAGTTGCCACACAAGTGGCTTTCACGGGAAGTTGCGAATACCTACTACAGGGTATTGTTTTCGTGGAAATGCTTAGGTTATTTTAAAGTCTTTGTTTCTTTTTGCAGGCTGTAGACCTTAGTATAACCGTCAATGCGCTGTCGCCTAATTATCCGCCTATTACTTGCTTTAGTTTTCATTTTTCCAAGCCTTTCCAAGGCTTTAGATGTGAATGTGAACCTTGGGCAAAGCGGGGCCAATGCAGGCTTGGATGCATCCAATCCCAGGTGGTGGAACATAACGATTTCAAGCGCCGGTGCCGCTGCGGGTCTAATCGTGATCACCGGTAACATCACCATCAAAAAAAACCAGTCAGCTTCAGCGCCTGTTGTCTTCTCCCTTTGGTCGGGTTTCACAATAAACGGATCGACCACCGGAAACACACTGCTGGCAACGATGAGTATGACCGCTGCAAGCCTCACGCAGCAGTTCACCCCCACGATCTTCTCTTTCTCTCCTGTGCCTTCTCAGTTGAGCCAAGGAGCCTACTCTCTCACGCTCACCAATACGGATAGCGGCGCATCCAATACGGGATACGGACTCAAATACAGCGATGTGGCAGTGATGACGGATACCAGCGGCACGCCGCTCTCTGGGAGTCTTTACGCTTCCGCTGGGGCTAATCCCACGCCGTATCCGACTCCAACACCGACTCCGGCGCCTGGCCCCACACCGGTTCCCGAGCCTGGGCAAGTGGCGGCATCATTTGTTGCGGCGGCTGGCATTGGTTTATATTTGTGGAAGCGGCGCCGAGCGCAAAGGCGCCGTGCGTCTGAGTCCAACATTTGAGCGCCCCCCACTCACCAAAAAGCCAGCGGCAGCGAAAGCCCCGCGGGCCGATTCCGACGGCTGTTCCCGAGGAGGATGTGATCGAGCCCCGCCGCCCTCCTGCTTGGAAAGTTGTGCTGCTGGGATTATGGGCGAACCGGCGGTTGGTTCTGATCGGGGGAGCGACGCTCTTATTTATTTTTTGGGGAATACCCAGTGCTGTGAGCATGGCATTTCGGGCCGTGACTCATTTCCAATCCGCCAAGCTGGCCCGGCTTGGCGGTGAATACTTTGCCAAGGGCGATATCAACGCGGCTCGCATGAGCGCAGAGACCTCGCTCCGGCTGGAGCCTGAAAATCCCGATGCCCTGCGCCTCATGGCGGGGATTTTCGAGAACGAAGGCCGTATGCCCGATGCCTTGGAGGCCTATCAAAAGCTCAGTCTCACAGGCTATGCGACACTGGGGGAGTTCAAACGCCTTGCGATGCTCTCTTCGCAGAGAGGCTACACATCCATTGCCACTTGGCTGGCGGATTGGGTCGCGCAACAGGGTGAGCCGGACTTTCCCTTCTTGATGAGGGCTTCATCGCTGCAAGCCGAAGGCAAAAAAGAAGCGGCACTGGGGGAGTTGCGGCAAGGCCTGGCAATCTCAAATAGCGATACCATCCGCCGGGAGTTGGCCCGTTTTCTTTTGGCGAATTCCGAATTTGGGGAGTTCAACGATGAGGTGCTCACACTGCTCGAGTCTCTGGCCCGCAGAGACGATGAGGGCGGTCATGAGGCCTTGGTGGTGGGCATCCTCTCCAGTGTCGTCCCCCCAGAGAAGCGCTCTGAATGGCTCGAACGCATGCGGCGCCATCCGCTCGCCACGGAACAAACCCTGGCCATCGCCGACGCGGTTGAAGTCGAGGCCGATCCATCTTCCAAGCAGCGCATCGTTGCGGGCTTGATTGAACGGGTCCATGGCAAATCCCTGGACGAGCGTCTGCTCGCCGCCCGCTGGCTCCAGCGCCAAGGCGAGAGCGCGCGTGTTCAAGAAATCCTCCCCTTGGATCAAGCCCGCACTCGCCCGGAAGCCTTCGCCCTGTGGATAGAATGCCAAGCCGCAGCGGGAAACTGGCAGGCAATCATCAGCGCAATGGGAGAGGCAAATCCCGTTTCCGCACCTGCCGCCCGACTGGTCTTGGGACAGGCTTTAAAAAAAACGGGTCAACCGGAGGCGGGAAGGGCGCAATATCTCCAAGCGCTCGGCGAGTTGAAGGGGGATCCTGCACAGATCCTGCCAGCGCTTGCATTCCTGCGCAGCGATGGCGAAGCAGAGATGTTTCGCCAAAATGTGATTCCCCTCCTCGCCCGCGAGGAGACCGCTCTTCAAACCGTTCAGCGTATCGGCCCCGAAATCCGGCAGCGAGGGGACGCCGTGGCGCTGCGCGACTTTCTGCAGCTTGCCGCCGACTCCGGCCCGCTTGCCAACTACTCGCTTCTCCTCAATGAAATCGCCTACCTCGATCTCGTCTTGGGCCGGCCAGTCGATCACTCCGCCATCGGGCAGCGGGCGGCGAACTTCCCCGAGAATACCGCCTACCGCTTCACCAATGCCTTCTCCCAACTTCGCCAAGGCCTCAAGGCAAAGGCCCTCATTACAGCCGAAAATCCCAAGCTCCGCGTCAGGGATCTTCCTCCAGAGCACCAACTCATCCTTGCCTGTATTCTCACGGCCAATGGCCAATCCGAAAAAACCGCCCTCATCGCAAAGTCCCTCCAGTTCGCCCCGCTCACCTCCCAGGAACGCCAGATGCTGCATGGGAATTGATCAAGCCCCCCAAGCCTTGGGTATGCTTTCAGCTCGCAGAACTCGGCATCGGAGAAAGGCACCGTTCCCCGAATGCAAAGGCTGCTCACATCGCGCGGGTAGGTGCAGTAGCACCTCGTAAAAAAAGGTAGGGATGCCGCGCCGTCGGGGTCCCAAGATTCAGGCCGCATGCGCCGTCTCTGGATGCAAAGGCGGCGTTGCCGCGGCATCCCTACCTTGGGGTGAACGAGTGCGCTGCGCGCTGGAGCGCGATGCGGCGGCGCCGACTTCAATGGGCTCCATGGCGAGGGCGGTGAGAGTGGCTTGTATTTCCGGAATGCGGGAAGGATCTCGACTCTCGAGGAGCGACCTGACGAGGGCGAGACTGTCGGCATCCATCGGATTTGTTTGAGCGACCTCCGGCGCCTTCACCCCGGAAGAAGGCCGCTTTTCATAAAAAGCCTTGGCGGCGAGGTATGCCAGCGCAAGGAGGCCTGCAAAAACCACCCCCAAAGCAACCTGATGTGTGAACAGGCGATGGGGTTGGCATGAAACTTAAAAGGCTCGACGGGGATTGAACAAGGCGGCGCGGGCCGGTGGCTCTGGGGGGGATTTGGATTTGGATTGCGAAACTCGCATGCTTCCTGGCCTCTGCGGTTAATCCTGCTGAAGAGGTGTGGAAAGGTCGGGAGAAGTTGCCGAATGCAGCCGGCGGGGGCGTTTTTTGAAATAAGCTACGATGCCGCCTATGAGAAGGATGATGGCGGAGAAGATGGCCTCTGGCTCGGGCACGGGGATGATTTGGTGCTCAAAGCCGCTGCTGAAGCCCAACTCAAAGCCTGTGCCCATGAAGCTCTCGCTGCCCACTTCTCCGCTGTAGAAGGATATCCTCTGCAACTCCCCTGGAGTGACCGGGTCCATAATGTAGACTTGATCGGTATTGTTGCGGTTTGTGCCCCATAGATACGCTTCACCAGTCCAGTTGTAGATCCTCAGGCTGTAGCTTCCCATGATGAGTCTGGCAAATCTCGCGATCACGCTTCCTGTTCCGAGGTCGAGCGTGGAGTTTGAGCTCAGGGTCAGGTTGCCTATGGAGCCGTTGTAGGTATTGCTGAAGCGCAGCCCGACCGTATTCGTGTTCAGCGTGATGTTTTTGTCCTCCAGCGCGCCATTAGCAAGCACCAGCAACGATCCGCCATTCACTTGCACCGTTGCATTGGTGCCGAGCGCGTGGGCGTGGGCGGCTTCGAGCGTGCCGGCGTTGATCGTCGTTGCTCCGGTGTAGGAATTGTTGCCGCTCAGGACGAGCGTGCCGGTGCCGTTCTTCGTCGTGCCGCCAGTGCCGCTGATGTCTCCCGAGACGGTAAGCGTTGTGCCGTCGGCCACATCATATGATGCATTATAAACAGTCACAGCGCCGGCGAGGGTGGCGCTTTGGGTGGATTGGATCGAGTAAATGCGCAGTTCATTCGCTATGGTGCCGGCAGTGTTGATTTTCAAGAGCGAGGAGCCATTGGTTTGAACGATACTGCCCGTGCCCGCAGCGGCAGTGTTGCCGATCACGAGCGTGCCGGCATTTAGCGTGGTGCCGCCGGAGTAGCTGCTGGCACCCATGAGTGTGAGCGTGCCGGTGCCGTTTTTGGAGATAGCTCCGCTGCCAGTGATGGCGCCGCCGAGGGTTTGGTTGCTGTTCGAAGCAAGGATCATAGTGCCGTTATTGGAAATGTTCTGGGAGTAATTCCCGCCGCCGAGGTTGCTGCCGGAGCCCACTTGCAGGGTGCCGGAGGCGAGCGTGGTCGTGCCGGTGTAGGTGTTGTTGCCGGTGAGGAGCAACAAGCCGCTGCCGGACTGCACCAAATTGCCAGACCCGCTGATTCCATCGGCGAAGTCCGTGCCTTGAGTGACGGTGTTCGACCGGTTGAAAACCAGCGTGCCGTTATTGATGGTCGCGCTGCCGGCGGAGAGACTGCCGGTTGTTCCTCCAGACCCGATTTGAATGGTGCCGGCATTGATCACCGTTTGGCCGGTGTAGGTATTCGCGCCGGAGAGCGTGAGATTGCCCGCTCCGTCTTTTACCAACGCCCCCGTGCCGCTGATCGCTCCGGAGAAGGTCAGGTTTGCCGCGGCGCTCGTCGTAAGCGTGTAGTTGGAAAGTTGAATGGTCCCCCCTCCTGTGATTCCACCGAGGGTTTGGTTGGCTCCTAAAACGATAGATCCAGCATTGATCGTCGTTGTGCCGGTGTAGGTGTTCGCCCCGGAGAGTGTGAGGTTGCCAGTGCCGTTTTTGTTGAGTCCGCCAGTGCCGCTGATCTCTCCGGAGAAGGTCGTATTGAGAGAGGAGTTGGTTGTGAGTGTGTAGCTGGCGAGATCGATGTTTCCGGCTCCCGCGATTCCACCGAGATTTTGGTTGGCCCCCAAAATAACCGAGCCCGTGTTGATGGTCGTTGTGCCGGTGTAGGTATTCGCTCCCGAGAGCGTGAGATTGCCGGCGCCGTTTTTGCTGAGCCCGCCGGTGCCGCTGATCGCGCCGGAGAAGGTCGTATTTAACGAGGAATTGGTCGTGAGCGTGTAGCTGGCCAGCCCGAGATTTCCTGCTCCTTCAATGGCTCCGATGTTTTGATTGGCTCCCAAAATAATCGAGCCCGTGTTGATGGTCGTTGTGCCAGTGTAGCTGTTCGCTCCGGAGATTGTGAGATTGCCCGCACCGGATTTCACCACAAACCCGCTGCCGCTCATATTGCCAGAGTAGGTGCCGCTTGTGGCTTGAGAAAATTCGATCTCCGCGTTGTTCTCGATCGCCCCCTGCAGGCTTGAGGTATTTCCGACCAAACGCCCGGCCGAAACCGTCGTGCCGCCAGAGTAGCTATTTGTGCCGCTGAGAGTCACAGTTCCGATGCCGCTCTTGGTGAGTGATCCAGTTCCGCTCATGTTCCCCGAGTAGGTGCCGTTGGTGGTTTGCAAAAACTCCAATTCCGAATTGTTGGTGATGGAGCGTTGTAGGCTTGTGGTATCGCCGACCAACCGACCGGCGGAAACTGTCGTGCCGCCGGAGTAGGTATTGGCGCCGGCGAGCGTCACCGTGCCCGATCCCTGCTTGGTGAGATTTCCCGTGCCGGAGATCGTGTTGTTCACCGAAAGGCTGCCCGTGCGGTTGAAAACGAGGGAGGAATTGTTGGTAATATTCCCGATGCCGAGTGTGCCCGCGGCCGCGCCATTTCCGATTTGGAGGGTGCCCGAGGAAATAACTGTTTCGCCATCGTAGGAGTTCGCCCCGCCAAGGATCAGCGTGCCATTGGAACTCCAAGTAAACCCGCCGGTGCCGGAGATCGCCCCATCAATCGTAGCCACGAGTGGTGTGGTGATGGAAAATGCCGTCGAACCCGTGGAGTTGAATGTATGGAGCGTGTATCCAGCAGCGCTCCCTGTGCCGGATGTGATGGTTCCCCCCGTTGCCTTGGCACCGCCGAGGTAGCGAACAACGACCACGCCCGCCCCACCAGCCGCGGCTACACCTGTGGCTCCACCGGAATTTCCTGCCGCGCCACCGCCACCACCGCCGGTGTTCGCCGTGCCGGCAACACCATTGCGAGAAGCACTTGATCCGCCTGATCCACCGCCGCCGATTCCTGGTGTGCCTCCCGTGCCGCTACTACTCGTGCCGCCGCCGCCTCCACTGCCATATGCCAGACTTGAACCCGTGATGCTCGAAAATCTTCCATTCCCGCCAGCGCCTCCACTGCTCCCGGACGCGTTGAAACCAATCTCTCCCGCGCCGCCGCCTCCCGCAGCGCTACCCGACGAAGCATTGCCACCGTTGAAACCTTGGCCTGCCGTGCCGTTGCCTCGTGTGCCGCCGTTTCCGCCTGCACCGCCGCCGGAACCTCCGCTTCCTCCGGGCCAAGCCGAAAATTCGCCGGCGCCGCCGCCGCCACCGATGGCAGTTAGCCCAAAGGCGGCGCTGTTGCCGCCATTATTGCCTTGAGCAGCCGTAGCCGTGCCTCCAGCCCCGATGGTTATCGTGTAATTCGCGCCCGTGAGCGTTGTATTTCCCGAGAGAATACCGCCGCCACCTCCGCCGCCACCTCCGCCTGTTGCATTATTTTTACCACCACCACCGGCGCCGCCGCCCGCGACGAGCAAATAGTCGACATCAAAAAAACTCTCGAAGCTCGTGTTGGCCGCCGAGGCATTCAGAACAATTGCGTTCGAGACCGAGACTCCGGGCAAAATATGAAGCCCACCACCCAGCATATTCAAATTGCTGGTGCCCAGCGCCGTGTTCGATGCGGCAACCAGCTTGCCGGAATTCACCACAGTCCCGCCGGAGTAGCTGTTATTCCCCGTGAGATTCAAGGCACCGGTGCCATTCTTGGTGATAGCTCCCGAGCCCGAGATGGCATTCGCCGCCGTTACAGTATTGCTGCGGTTGAACACAATCTCTGCTCCCGATGAGACCGAGATATTTCCACTGCCGAGCGAACCGGCGGTTCCCCCGCTGCCGACTTGCAGCGTTCCTGAGGAAATGGCTGTCGCTCCCGTATAGGTGTTGTTGGCGGTAAGAATTGTCGCGCCGGTCCCTTGCTGGGCAAGCCCCCCGCTCCCGGTCACAGATCTGGAAAGAGTGACGGCATCACTGCGATTGATTGCCAGCGTTCCATTGTTGGCGATTGCACCCGATCCCCCAAGCGTGCCGGCAGTGCTGCCATTGCCAAACTGCAGAGTGCCGCCGCTGATCGAGGTGGTGCCTGTGTAGGTATTATTTCCCGTGAGGACAACCGTTCCAGAGCCTTGCTTGGTCAGATTTCCCGTGCCAGAAATGGCATTCACTGCGGAGAGGGTGCCTGTTCGATTGAAAACAAGGTCGGCGTTGTTTGTCACCATTCCAGAACCGAGCGATCCGCTGCCGCCACCATTGCCGACCTGCAAAGTGCCCAAGGAAATAACCGTCTCGCCTTGATAAGAGTTCGTCCCACCAAGAACCAAAGTGGCGGTGGAGTTCCAAGTAAAGCCACCGGCGCCCGAGATCGCCCCGTCGATTGTCGCCACGAGTGGAGAGGTAATCGAAAATGCATTGGCTCCTGTGGAGGTAAAGGTATGCATCGTGTAGCCTGCCGCGCTTCCTGTGCCGGATGCAATCGTGCCACCCGTCGCCAGTGGGCTCCCGAGGTATCGGAGAACAACCACGCCCGATCCACCAGCAGCGGCGGAACCGGCACTTCCACCGGTGTTACCTGCCGCACCACCGCCGCCACCGCCCAGGTTGGCCGTTCCTGCCACGCCGTTGCGAGAGGAACTCGATCCGCCGGCTCCACCGCCCCCTGTGCCCCCTGATCCGCCAGCACCATTGCTTGTCGTGCCGCCGCCACCACCGCCACCATATGTCAGGCTTGAACCGGTGATGGTCGACACTGTTCCATTCCCGCCAGCGCCTCCACTGCTCCCGGACGCGTTGAAACCAATCGCTCCTGCGCCACCGCCTCCCGCAGCGCTACCCGACGAGGCGTTGCCACCGTTAAAACCTTGGCCTGCCGTGCCGCTGCCTCGTGTGCCGCCGTTTCCGCCTGCTCCGCCGCCGGATCCTCCACTACCGCCCGGCCAACCCGAGTATTCGCCGGCTCCGCCGCCACCACCGATGGCAGTGAGCCCCAGGGCCGTGCTGTTTCCGCCATTGGTGCCTGCAGCAACCGTAGCTGTGCCACCAGCGCCGACAGTAATCGTGTAGTTCGCCGCCGAGATTGAGACGCTTCCTGTTAGAACCCCGCCAGCGCCACCGCCGCCGCCACCGCCCCAGTTGCTATTTTTGCCACCGCCACCACCGCCGCCACCTGCCAGAAGCAAATACTCAATCCCAAGCGTGCTATCAAAAATCGTGCTGGCTGCGGAGGAGTCGAGGATGAATGAATTCGCCAGAGTAACTCCCGGCGTGATCTGAAGCCCGCCGCCCGCCATAGTCACTTCGCTGGTGCCGAACGAGGTATTGCTCGCGGCCTGCACTCTTCCAGCATTCACTATGGTGCCTCCAGAGTAGGTGTTGTTATTGCTGATCGTAAGCCCCCCAGCCCCATTTTTTATCACAGAGCCATTGCCTGAAATGGCGTTTGAAATACTCACATTGTCGCTGCGATTGAAAGCCAGAGTGCTTCCGGGGGAGAGTGAGACACTACCGCCGCCAAAAGATCCCGAGGCACCTCCATTACCAATTTGCAGAGTGCCGGAGGAAATGGTGGTCGTTCCCGTGTAGGTGCTATTGGCCGAGAGAACGGTCGTCCCGCTGCCTGACTGAACGAGCGACCCCGTTCCGGAAACAGTGGTGGAGATCGTCTGTGAGTCGTTGCGGTTGAAGGCCAATGTGGCGTTGTTCGTGACCGCTCCGCCACCGAGCGATCCAGCGGATGCACCGTTTCCGATTTGCAGGGTGCCCGAGGAAATGGTCGTCGCTCCCAAGTAGGTATTGTTCGCTGAGAGGATGGTCGTTCCTGTGCCTGCTTGCAAAAGTGAACCATTGCCGGAAATCGCGCTGGTTGCCGTTAGCGAGTCACTACGATTGAAAACCAGAGTGCCGTTGTTCGTCACGGCCCCGCTGCCGAGCGAACCCGCGGTGCTGCCGGTTCCAATCCGAAGCGTCCCCGCCGAGATCGTCGTGCCGCCGCTGTAAGAGCTATCCGCCGCGAGGGTGAGCAGTCCGGGACCGCTGTAGGTGAAGTTGCCGCTGCCGGAAATTTCATTCGAAAGGGTGACTCCAAGCCTGGCGGAAAGATCAACCGCAAAAGTCCCGTTGGAGGTGAATTGTTGGATCGTGTAGCCCGCCCCACTTCCCGTGCCAGAGGCTGCTGACCCTCCAGTGACTCCTGTCGAATTGCCGGCATACCGGATCATGACGACACCTGATGCCCCCGAGCCGCCAGTGGAAGCATTGACGACCCATCCGCCTCCGCCGCCTCCGCTGCCGGTGCTTGCGGATCCCGCTGTCCCGTTTTGGGCCGAAGAGCCACTGCCCCCGTTTCCGCCAACGCCAGAGCCGCCCGTTCCGGAAGATCCAGTAGTTACACCTCCACCGCCACCAGCAGCGTAGTTCCCGCTGGCGCCTGTGATGGTTGAAGCCACTCCGGAGCCACCATTCCCCACCGTGGAAGATGACCCGTTGGTGCCTGCTCCTCCTACCCCACCGCCACCACCACCGCGGAAACCCGATGCACTATTCTGACCACTACCGCCCGCGTTGCCGGCAGTCGCAGAACCGCCACTTCCGGCCAAACTATTGTTGTTGTAGGGTGCGCCACCTCCACCCGAGGCACCACTGGATCCGTTTTGTTGGGATGCCGTATTGCCCTCTACGGCATTGTAGGCACCACCTCCACCTCCCCCCGCCGCCGTGAGACCCAGTGCCGATGATTGTCCCCCTGTGGCTCCGCGGGAATTGTTGCTGCCGCCCGCGCCGCCTGAGCCCACGGTGATCGTGTAATTCGAACCGGTCAGTTGCAGCAGTGTTCCGCCGACATTGGTCTGGACGGCGCCACCACCACCCCCGCCGCCGATATGCCCACCACCGCCACCACCACCTCCTACAATGAGGTATTCAGCGAAGAAGCCCATTCCGAGCGTGAGGTTTCCATTCGTGGAATAGCTGGTCGAAATTGTGTTATTGCCGCTCGTGCCATCGAGCGTCGCGGTTGTCTGACCATGCAGCATGGCAATGGGTGCAACGGCAAAAACAAGGAAAACGGCAAAAGCAAGGAACCGAATTGGTAAATAAGACATTTGTTTTGAATTACTTAAAATGATAACGGCGAACTCTTATGCTGCGCGACTTTTGCAAGCCAAAGCCTGGCAAGGATCACCACATCGCGACAAAAATTAGAGGATTGGTTTCTGGTCTTCATTATTAGGGCAAATGTCTTTCCAAAATGCTTCAAGACAGTCTGCAAAAGTCCCAGACCCTAACCATTTTTCGAAATGGGGGTAGTCCCCTCAGGAGGGTAATTTGAAAAGCAGAAAGATAGCCTGCCAATCTTCAAAAGACCAAAAGCCAACCGAAAGGGTCAGTCCCACACATTGACATATTTTTAAATTTTGGCGTAGTTTTCTTATTCTCATCGAAATAGGGTTGGAGTTTGCAGGGGCTTCTCACCATGTGGTGCGTTGAGAGGATCGGCAGGAGACGAATTTTTTAAGATGATGGGGACCGGAGGCGGTCTCTGAAGTGGTTTGGGGAATTCTAAACGCAGAAGTTCAATGCGAGAAACCGGCGGTGGCGGGGGCACCTGTTTGTGCGCGCCGAGACCGGGAACTCGCCTCAAAATTACCCTCTACAGGGGACTGCCTGGTTCATGCAAAGCCTGCTACGGTGAGAAACTTTATCATGCTTCCCATTTATGAAATCCACCCTCGTCCTCGCGAGCTGTCTTGCGTGATCGTGGAAGACCAGGGGCTTTTCCTCGAGCTGCTCAGCGGAATGCTCGCCTTGCGGGGCGGATTGCGCATCGTCGCCACGGCGCGTTCCGTCGAGGAGGGTCGTGCGGCTTGCGGGAAACACTTGCCGGACCTGCTTGTGTTGGACCTTGACCTGCCGGACGGCTGCGGCCTGGAAGTCGCCGAGTGCCTGCTGAAAATCAAGCCCAAGGCGCGCGTGGTGGTCGTCTCCGGGCATGCGAGCGATTTTGTGTGCCCCGAGTGGTTGAACGACAGCCTTCAAGCCATCATCAGCAAGAATGACACCTTCGCCGCGCTGCGCTCTGAATTGGACGAACTCCTCGCCATTGAGGAAACGACCGCGAAGCCCCTCCCGGAGCGGAACAAGCTTTTCGCCCACAAACCGCTCACGCCGCGCGAAAGCGAGGTTTTTGCCCTGATTGGCGAGGGGCTATCGAGCAAGGAAATCGGCGCACGGCTCTACCTCTCGGAGCACACCGTGCAGCATCACCGCAAGCGCATCGCCACCAAGCTCGGCACGACCGGCGGGGAACTCGTTCAGCGGGCGATCACCCAGCGGGGAGCTTTTTTTTCAGCGCAGGGAGAGTCATAGTGCCGCCTATGAATGAGGCGGAATCACTTTACCAGGAAGAGCACGGAGCAAACGCCTCACAGCGCAAAATGCTTGAAATGCTGCAAGCCAGCGAGACTCGCTACCGCAATTTCTTCAACCTCCCCCTCGTCGGCACCGCCATCACCTCACGCACCAAAGGCTGGGTCGAAGTGAACGACCGCACCTGCGAGATTCTCGGCTACCAGCGCGAGGAACTTTTCCAAAAAACATGGGCGGACATCACCCATCCCGACGACCTCGCGGCCGACGAAGCCCAGTTCGAACGCATGCTTCGGCGGGAAATCGATGGCTACGAACTCGAGAAGCGCTTCATCCAAAAGGACGGCACGGTCGTTTACACCCTTCTGGCCGGCGGTTGCGGGCCGATCGGCGACCAAAGCCCGGACACCTTCTATGTGAACCTGCTCGACATCACCGACCGGAAGATCGCCCAGGAGAATCTGGCCAGAAACGAAACCCAGCTGCGCCAGATTCTTGATGGCATGCCGGTGCCCGTCGCAACCGGAAACTACGAGGCCCAGCCTGGATTCACTCTGCTCAACAAGGAGTTCACGAAGTCCTTCGGCTACACCATGGAGGACCTGCCCACCGTCCAGCGCTGGATGGAGTTGGCCTATCCCGACGAGGCCTATCGGCAAAAGGTCACGACCGATTGGCAGGCCGGCATGGAACGCGCCCTGCAGGACCCGAGCATGGTCTCCACAAACTACGAAGTGAAGGTGCGTTGCAAGGACGGCACGGATCGCGATGTCATCTTCAACGCAGCGCTGACCTCCGACGGTCCGGTGGTGACTCTGGTGGATATCACCGACCGGAGGATTGCGGAGGAAAAACTCCGGCAGAGCGAGGAACGACACCGCCTGCTCGCGGATAACGCCTCCGATGTCATCACCGTCATCGATCTCGGCGGACGCTTGCTTTATGTCAGTCCCTCCGTCGAGAAACTCATCGGCTACACGCAGGAGGAGGTTCTCAAACTCACCGTCGAGGACATTCTCCTGCCGGAGGCCGCCGCCAGCGCACGCGCCGGCCTTGCGGCCACCGTCGCCGCGATCAAGTCCGGCGCCTCCTTGCCCGGGTTGCACGAAGAATTCCCGCTTCGCCACAAGAACGGCAGCACCAGCTGGGCCGAAGCCACCAGCAACTGCATGTTGGACAAGGACGGCAACTATTTCGCCACGCTGGTCGTGACCCGCGACATCAGCAAGCGCAAGCAACTGGAGATCGAACTGGCCGAGGCCCGCGAACGCGAAAAGAACTCCGAGGAGCACATGCGAACCTCGCTCGAGAAAAAACTCAAGACCAGCCTCAACGCCGCCGCCGTGGCCCACGAGATCAACCAACCGCTGAGCCGCATCCTGCTGCGCGCGAGCCTCGACCTCGAAAAGGAAAAAGGCGCGGGCAAGGAAACCCTCCGTTCCCTCATCGCCGATGCCGAGCGCGTTGTGGAGACCATCGAGAAAATGCGCGTCCTCCTGCGCAATGTCGAAACCGTGCGTCAACCGGTGGACCTCGCTCAGATCGTGCGCAGCGCCCTGCACCAGCTCAAGCGACCGCTCCGCAAGGCCGGCGTGAAGGTCACGCGCCAGGGATTGGAGCAAAGCGGCATCGTGCTCGGCGACGATGTGCAGTTGCAAATGATCCTCACCAACCTCCTGCTCAACGCCATCGAGGCCATCAACGACTCCGGCAGTCCACGCCGCGATATTTCGATCGAACTGCAGTGCGCCGGGGACTTCGTGGAACTCGTGATCGGCGACAGCGGCCCCGGCTGGCCCGGCGGCTCGCTCGAAGAAATGCTCCTGCGCTCCACCAAGCGCGACGGCTCCGGCATCGGGCTCTATGTGGTAAAAACCGCGCTGGACAACCATTGCGGCAACATCGCCATCGGACGCTCGCCCCTCGGCGGTGCCGAATTCCGCCTGACATTCCCCCGCACCATCGCCAACTCCGCAGCGGAAATTTGAGACATTAATCTTTTCCGGGAAAACGTGTCAGTCCCGCGTATTGACGCGTTTTATTTGGAGGAGTTAATTCGTCTGCTGCTATCTCATGTTGGGTCGGCCAGCCGATCATTCCGCTATTGAGCAGCGGGCGGCGAACTTGCCCCAGAGCACCGCCTACCGCTTCACCAATGACCTCTCCCAACTTCGTCAAGGCCCAAAGGCAAAGGTGGCGTTGCCGAACAAGTCGGACGGCGACGGCGCGCCATCCCTACCATGGGGGGAACGAGCGCGCTGCCGCGCGGGTGGGTGCGGTAGCACCTCGTAAAATAAAGGTAGGGACGCCGCGCCGTCGGGGTCCCAAGATTCAGGCAACGGAGTTGCCGTTTCTGGGATACAAAGGCGGCGTTGCCGCGCAAGTCGGACGGCGACGGCGCGCCATCCCTACCTAGGGGGAACGAGCGCGCTGCCGCGCGGTTGGGTGCGGCAGCACCTCGTAAAATAAAGGTAGCAACTGTCTTAACATGGGGAGGGAGAGTTGATGATTTTGAGAGAGGAATTGAGGTGGACGACGAGTTTGCGCATGAGGGCGGTGAGGGCGACTTTGGGTGGTTTGCCTTTGGAAATGAGGCGCTGGTAGAAGTCCTTGAGGATGGGATTGGCGCGGCTGCCAACCAAGGCGCACATGTAGAGGGCTTTTCTGGCGACGGCGCGTCCGGCGCGGATGCAGCGTTTGCCGCGAAGAGTTCCGCTGTCGCGGTTGAAGGGGGCGACTCCTGCGAGAGCGGAGATGGCCTCGCCGGAAATGGTTCCCAATTCCGGCAGGCAGGAAAGGAGGATGGCGGCTGATGTGGCACCGACTCCTTTGGTGCGAACCAGGATTTCGCGCTTTTGGTGCATGGCTTGGTCTTGGCTGATGGTATCCTCGATGAGCTTGTCGATCTGCTTGATTTGGGCGTCGAGGAACTGGAGGTGTTTTTCGAGCATGCGGCGCAGGACTTTGTCCTGGATGTCGCGGGAGCGGTTGGACTCTGCGGCGCGTTGGGTTTTGAGGTCTTCGCGGCGGGCGACCAATTCGGCCAGGAGCACCTGCTGAGGGCTGGGCTCTGGCGTGGGGTCGGGCGGGAAGGTGCTGGCGAACTCGGAGATCGCTTTGGCATCAATGGCGTCGGTTTTGGCCAAGAGACCGCGGCAACGGGCGAAGTCGCGGACGCGGGCGGGGTTGAGCCGAGTGACGAGCACGCCGGCTTTCCAGCAGGCGCGCAGGAGGGTGTTTTCGTAGCCTCCTGTGGATTCGCACACGATGTGGAGTTGGGAGTGGAGACGCTTGAGGCCCTTGAGCCAAGAGGCGATGGATTTGGGCGTGTTATCGATTTGCGCGGGCACTTTGAGGCCGTTGCAGAAGAGTTGGAGGCGGTCTTTGGCGACATCGACTCCGAGGAATTTGACGCTGTTTGTTGATTGATTCATGGTTTTGAAGGTTTTTGACTCATCCTTGTATTACGAGCTCGGCGCGTGGGATTGACCCGCGCGCCCGCTCTGGCAACTGTTCGAGTTGAAAACCAAAAGCACCAGCGACCAAACTACCTACGGGCTCCTCGAAAGGGCGCAAGGGACGGAACGGTCTTCCGGTGCCGACCCGCTGCTGCTGCGCAGCAGCAGCGGGTCTCTTCTGGTTGCTGAACGCACCTGCGCTCAGCGAACAGAAAATAGCATAAATTGAAGAAACAAGGGACGCCGCGCCGTCGGGGTCCCAAGATTCAGGCAACGGAGTTGCCGTTTCTGGGATGCAAAGGCGGCGTTGCCGCGCAAGTCGGACGGCGACGGCGCGCCATCCCTACCTTGGGAGGATCGAGCGCGCTGCCGCGCGGGTGTTGGTGCGGTAGCACCTCGTGAAAAAATGGGTAAGGACGGCGCGCCATCCCTACCTTGGGGGGGGAACCATCGCGCTGCCGCGCGGATGCGTGTGGAAGCGCGCTTTGTTACTTCTTGGCCTCGGCTGCTTCCGCTTCCTTGGCTTCCTTGATTGCGCTTTCGAGCGCTTTTTTCGTGGGGTCGATGGGGCGGGGAGTTTCCTGGTCGGCTCCGGCTTCGGCGCCTTGAAGGGCTTTTTGTGTGGCGTCGGGAGCGGATTCCATGCGGTTGGCTTCGTCTTTTTTGGCTTCCTCCACGGCCCTTCGGGTGGCGTCGGGCGTGCTGTTTGGGAGTGCTTCGTAGGTCGGGACGACCTTCGGAGTTGGCGTGGGCGTGGCGCTCGGGGCGATAAATTGGTCCGCGACCAGGATACGGGCCTTGCGGAAGAGGCTTTCGACCTGTGCGCGTTGCTCGGTGCCAAGGCCCCCACGGGCGGCGGCGAGGATTTGGATGCGGTAGTTGATGGCATCGTCGTAGGCCTCGTTCGCGTAGGGTATTTGCCGCATGCGGTGGGTGAGGCGCGATGCCATGTTGCCTTCTTGAAGCGCTTTACCCTCTTCATCGTAAGGCGAGCGTTTTCCGGGCTCCTCGAGCCACACGCCGGTTTCATCCACCGTGCTGTAGAGCAGGTCGGCTTTCACGCCGCCTTCGCGCTCGAGGACGACTTCCATACAGGGCACCATGGCGTTGTCGCTGTTGGCGCGCTGGAGTTTCGTGTCGCCGATCTCCCATCCCGCATTGCGGTAGCACACGGTCACATCATGGTAGCCGAAGAAAGGATAATCGAACGAGATCGTCGCGAGGGTTCCCCCCTTCTGGTATTGCCAGATGTGCGAGAAAACACCGTCCTCGAAGGCCGCACGCTTCGGCATGGGCTTCACATCCGAGACGAGGCGCCAGCCATCGATCTCCTGCGGCAGGGTGAACTTTGCCGAACCATCCATCCAAGCCGGATTGATGCGGCGCGCGTTCTCCTTGCGGAAATGGAAATCCCAGCCACGCACAAGCTGCACCACGCCGAGAATGGCGAGGAGCACAGTGACGAAGCGAACGCCGCCGGCGAAGGACCAGCCTGCCAGAACCGGCTCCGGGTCCTCATCGGCCTCCGTGGTTCGATGAAGGGACTTCGATGCGAAGACCTTGCCCAGCAAAGCATCGGCGACCACGATGAAACCAAGGTAAAAAGCCGTGAGCACCAGGCCCAGTGCTTCGTGTTTCCAGCCTACAAAAAGATCGATCTGAAAGTTGAATAAAACCCATGCCCCCGAGGTGATGCGCACCAGATTGCCAGCCAGCACGCAGGCGATGGTGAATGCGTAGAGCAGTCCCAGAAAGATCAGCGAGCGGCGCCGCCACATGGCGTAGAATACGCAGGCTGAGGTCATGAAAAGCACGGAGTTGATGCCGCTGCAGGCCTCCTCCACAAGCAGGCGCTGGCCGGGGATCTCGATGATCAGGCCGGTGAGGAGATGCGGAATCCCGAGCAGGCCCAGCAAGCGACTGCTGCCCGCCGTGGCCCATTCTTGAAGGAGCATGGCAAAGCGGGAGTCGAGCTTGAGGGGCGGAGGAAGAACCGTGAGCAAGACCAGCCAGCCGGGAAGAACCTCCCGCAAAAGCCTCCATCCGCCGAACCACCAGGACGCCGCCAGCACGGCCAGCAGCATCGATGCCGCTCCGAGCCAAGGCGACCACATCACAGCCGCCGAGGCCAGCATGGCGAATACCGCCAGAAACAAAGGAATCCTTAGCCACAAAGACCCCGGCTTGAGCGGACGGCGCGCCTCCCGCACGCCTCGCGCAACAAGAAACGCCCCGCCAGCCAGCGCCAATGGGAAAAACTGGTAGGTGTCGAATTGCCAGAGATTGTAGGAAAACTGCGCCATCAGCGGCCCGAAGCCGGCCAGGGCGATGAGCGCAAGAAGTGTGGGAGTGAGTGGACGGTCGGAGTCGTGGTTGGACATGGTTAGGAAGTTTTAAGGTTTAAGTTTGCAAGTTTTAAGTGCGCGCTGCCGCGCGGGTGTTGGTGCGGCAGCGCCTGGTAAAATAAAGGTAGGGACGCCGCGCCGTCGGGGTCCCAAGCTTCAGGCGCGGGAGCGCCGTTTCTGGATGCAAAGGCGGCTTCGCCGCGCAAGTCGGACGGCGGCGGCGCGCCATCCCTACCTTGGGAGAAACGAGCGCGCTGCCGCGCGAAGAGAGGAGCATGGTCGTCTCGACCGTGCAGGCTGGAGGCGTTGT
>Ga0247833_1003847_pt1 | contig 19563 bp, 9 predicted proteins | sample LaCruzMarch2015__7_FD_187117 | JGI IMG/M metagenome (GOLD analysis project Ga0247833, IMG submission 187117) | Freshwater microbial communities from meromictic Lake La Cruz, Castile-La Mancha, Spain - LaCruzMarch2015_8m | ecosystem: Environmental > Aquatic > Freshwater > Lake | place: Spain... | reverse complement strand
CCCACACGCCGGCCCCGCCCAGCCGCGACTCGACCATCTCGTAGGAGGCCACGGTGGGGCTGTCGGCGCGAAAGTTGCGGGTGAAGTCGGTCTCGACTTCGAGCCAGACGAGGCCGGTCATCGCCAGGGCGACGGCCACCGCCACGCCGGCCAGGATCGGCCCGGGGTGACGCACGATCCGTCGCACCAGCCGGTCGAGGCCGGCCTCCAGGGCCGATTCCCCCCAAACCCGCCGCGGATCGGAGTCGAACCGCCCGGCCAGCGCCAGAAATGGCACCACCAGAGCGACCGACACGAGCACCAGCCCCGCGCCGATCGAGGTCATCACCCCAAAGTCATGCACCGGGCCGACCTGGCTGGCGATCAGCGAGCCGAACCCGAGCACGTCGGTGGCGATTGCGCCGCAGATGGGCCAGCAGAGCAGGGTCAGCGCCTCGCGGAGGGCCGCCGGCGGGGCGAGGCCGAGATCCCGCTGCCGGCGAAACTCCACGATCACGTGCGTCACCGTCGCGATCGCGACCACGGTGATCATGGCCGAGAGCATGGTCGAGACCATCGTCAGCTGCGCGCCCGCGACGGCGAGCACGCCCCGCGTGATCCAGAGCGCTGCGACCACCACGCCCATCGGCACGACCACCCAGCGCACGCTGCGAAAGAAGAACAGCAGCACGCCCCCTGCCAATGCCACGCTCGCCCAGGCCAGGACGGTGCCGTCCCACTCGAGCATCGCGAAGCCGTCGCGGAGCATGGCTGGCTCGCCGGCAACGGTCCCCGCCGGCAGCTCGCCCATGATCTCCCGCAGCCGATCGATCGTCTCGGCCCGTGAGACGGCCTGCTCGCGGGCGGTCACGAGCGCGGCGGGCGGGGGCTCGAGCGCACAGGCCACGGCGGCCGTCCGGTGGTCGGCCCCGACCACGTAGCCCTCGAGGAGCGCGACGATCCGGCGGGCGGCGGGGTTCTCGTCGATGGCGATGATCCGGGGGCCCAGCGGCGTGCTGGCGAGGCTCGTCGCCGCGTGCACGCCCGGCTCCCCGGCCAGCCGCTCGGTCAACGCCGCGAGCCGGGTGATGCCGTCGGTCGTGAACAAGTCAGGATCGTCGTAGGCGCAGAGCACCACCTCGTCACCACCGAACGTCCGGGCCATCCTGGCGAACGGCACCAGTGCCGGGTCGCTGCGGTCGAACATCGCGTCAATCGACCGGGAGAACTTGAGGTGGCGAGCCCGCTCGACACCGACACCCACCAACGCGACGGCGAGCAGGAAGAGCGGCCCGCGGAAACGCAATAGCCACCAGGCCACCCGGCCGGCGAGGCTGGCCGGCGGCGGTGGCGGGGTCTGGCTGGCTTCGGGCACGTCGGCAACTCGCTGGAGAGGTGGGGCCACGGCAGGCTGCGGCCTCTGCGCACAGAACATCGCGAGTTTACCGGGCCTGCCGCGACCCCGCGCCAAACCGCCCCAGTTCACCGCGTGCACGTTACCCCGTCACCCTGGTCCGCGTCGTCGGGGGCCGCGCGGTGGCCGCGGCTGCCGTGGTCGGAGGCGTTGCTCGGCGGCGGCGTGCGGGCGCGCGCGGCCGGCGATAACCCGCGGCCGCGACACGACTTGCGGATCGATCCGAGCAGCCGCGATGCCTTGACCCTCGTTCTTGGACGCCCCTATAGTCTCGCGCCTTTTGCCCTTCCGCCCTCCGAAAGGTTCCGCTTCCCGCGACGAACCGCGTGCGCATACTCCGCTCAAACGACGTGACCGTGCCGGCCCGCCCTCCTTCGGGGACGAGCTGCGCCGGTGCCTGCCTGCTCGCGGCTGCGTGGGCGGTCGTGGCGGCCGCCGCGCCGCCTGGCGACGTGCTGCCGCCGGAGGCTAGTGCCGGTGCGCTGGCGACGCTGCCGGCCCGGGGGTTGGCGGCGGCGATCGCCGAGGCGGGGCGGGTCGAGGTGCCCTCGGTCGACCCTGCCCAGCGGGTCACGATCGAGGCCACGCAGGCGGCCCGCTGGACCGAAGGCGTCTACGACGTCTGGCATCTGACTGGCGGTGTGCGAATCGTGCAGGGCTCGACCGAGGCCGCGGCCCACGAGGCCGTGATCTGGATCGAGCAGGCCGCGTTTGACGAGTCAGCCGCAGAGCCGCGGGTGCGGAGCATGGTCGTGCGGATGGCAGGCGACGTGCGGGTCAAGAGCCGCACTGCCGCGACCGCCGACGCGCCGGCGAGCGTGCGCGGGCCGCAGTGGACCGGCCGCCTCTGGTTTCTCCGCGATCCGGTCCTCGACTTCGCGAGCGTCGTGCCCTCGGCCGGCACGCCGTTGCTGTACGACGCCCCGTCCAGCAGCGGCCCGACCGGAGCCGCGGTCGGCAAGCTGCCCGACGACGAGGCTCCGATCCGGCAGACGCAGTTCAGCGAGTTTGGTGCACCGGCCGCGCCGCCCGTGGCCGCTCAAGCTGCGGGCCGACGGCTGCGGGCCTTTCCCCGCTCCAGCGTGCCCCTGAACATCAAGTGGTATCCGAGCCCCTCGGGCGGCGAGTGGATCGCGGTCATCAACTCGGGTGTGAACCTCGTGGTCGACGGAGTCGATCCGGCGGGCCCGCTCGACATCGCCGCCGACCGGCTCGTGATCTGGACCCGCGGCCAGGCCCAGCCCGACCTCGACGGCTCAGCCTCCCAGGCTCCCGACGTGCCGCTCGAGCTCTACATGGAGGGCAACGTTGTCTTCCGGCAGGGGCAGCGAGTGGTCGAGGCGGCCAACATGTTTTATGACGTGCCGCGCTCGGCCGGTGTGATCACCGGCGCCACGGTGCTGACGCCGGTCGACAACTACTCCGGGGCCGTTCGGCTCCGGGCCGACGTGCTCCGCCAAGTGGACCGCAGCCGGTTCGTGGCGCAGCAGAGCGGGCTCACTTCCAGTCGCCTGGGCGTGCCGACCTGGGAGTTTCGCTCCCGCGAACTCGAGTTCATCGACGAGCAGGTGCCGCTGGCCGATCCCTTCGGTCGGCCGCTCCTCCAGCCCGCCACCGGCGAGCCGGTCGTCGAGCATCAGCAATACATCAGCAGCCGCGGCAACACCGTGAACCTCGGCGGCGTGCCGGTGTTGTGGTGGCCCGTGCTGGCGTCCAACGCCAAGAAGCCGACTTTTTACATCAACGACTTTCAGCTGAAAAATGACCAGATCTTCGGCACGCAGGTGCTCACCGGCTGGGACTTGTTTCAGGTTCTCGGCTGGCGGCGGCCGCCCGACGGCGTCGACTGGGATCTCGACGTCGACTACCTGAGCCTCCGGGGGCCCGGCGGCGGCACGTCGCTGCTCTACAACCGCCCGTCGTTCCTCGGCCTGCAGACACCGGCCAGCGGTGATCTCGACGCCTGGTTCGTTGGTGATGTGGGCCGCGACAACCTCGGCTACAACCGCCGCGACTTCATCTACCCGGGCTTCCCCGACCGCACCTTCCGCGGGCGGTCGTTCTGGCGGCACCGCCAGGATCTCGGCGGCACCACCGACAGCTTCTTCGGCGGCTGGCAGCTCCGCGGCACGGCCGGCTGGATCAGCGACCAGAACTTCCTCGAGGAGTATTACGAGGCGGAGTGGGAGGAGGGCTACGAGCAGCGGACCTGGCTCGATCTGCGGCGGCCGGTCGAAAATCGCCAACTGCGGCTGCTGACGAGCGTCCGCGTCGATCCGTTCTTCACCCAGACCGAATGGTGGCCGCGGCTCGATCATTACTTCTTCGCCCAGCCGCTGCTCTCCGACGCCGTCTCCTGGTACGAGCATTCCAACATCTCGTATGCGCGGCAGGCGCTGCCGGCCGAGCCGATCGCCGGCCAGGGCCGCAACATCTGGACGCTCCTGCCCTATGAAGGCAACGTGATCGGCGAGCGGGTCGCGACCCGCCAGGAGCTCGACCTGCCGTTCCAGGCCGGGGCGGTCAAGATCGTGCCCTACGCGCTCGGCGAGCTGGCCCACTGGGGCGAGGATCTTTCGGCGCAGCCGATCGACCGGGCCTACGGACAGGTGGGCATCCGTTCGAGCCTGCCGCTCTGGACTGCCGACAACTCGGTCGAGAGCCAGTTCTGGAATGTCCACGGCCTGGCCCACAAGGTGGTGTTCGAAGCCGAGTTTTCCTACGCCGACTCGACCCAGAGCATCGACCAGTTCCCGCTCTACGATCAGATCGACGACGATGCGATCAACCAGTTTCGCCGCAACATCCCCTACTGGGACTACGGCGCCATTCCCGGCCAGCCCACGCCCTTGGCCGCCCCGTTCATCTTTGGCTCCGACAACAAGTACGACCCGCGAACCTACGCCGTGCGCCGCGGCATGGGCGGCTGGGTGACCGGCCCGACCGAGATTGCCAACGACCTGACCGCCTTCCGCGTGGCCGCCCGGCAGCGCTGGCAGACAAAGCGGGGCCCGGTGGGCAACCGCCGGATCATCGACTGGATCGTGTTCGACGTGGACGGCGAGTTCTTTCCCGTCACCGACGAAAACTTCGGCCAGGTGATGGGCCTCTGGCAGTACGACTTTCGCTGGCACGTGGGCGACCGGACCACGGTCTTCTCGACGGCCGACGTCGATTTCTTCGGCGGCGGCCAGCAGCTCTACACCGTCGGCGCGCTGCTCAATCGCACGCCGCGGGGCAGCTTCTACATCGGCTTCAACCAGTTTGGCGGCCCGATTTCGGCGGCCGTGCTCTCGGGTTCCTACACCTACCGGATGAGCCCCAAGTGGGCGAGTTCCTTCGGCTCGGCCATCGACCTGACCGGCCGCAACATCGGCCAGAACTTCCAGCTCGTACGGATTGGCGAGGCCTTCCTGATGACCTTCGGGTTTAACGTCGACTACAGCCGCAACAACGTGGGCGTGACGTTCAACCTCGAGCCGCGGTTCCTCTCGCGGACGCAGTTTGCCAGCCGGCGGGGCATCGACATCCCGATGGCGGGCGCCTACGGGCTCGAGTGATTCCGGCCGGCCGCCGGCCACAACGACCAGGCGGCGAACAGCACCGCCAGCAGGCCGTATGAGGTGGCCAGCTCGAGCGGCCCGCGGCCGGCAGCTTCCGGTGGCAGGCCGGCGAGATCCCAGGGGAGAAACAGCCGGCTGTCGGCGAAGGGCGAGTGCATCACGCCAAACAGCGTGAAGGCCCCGGCCACGAGGCACCAGCCGGCGGCGGCTTGGAGCTTGCGATCCACGAGGGCTGCGACGAGCCCGGCCCAGATCAGGCTGGTGACGATGAAGCCCGCCGCCAGGATCCGCACTGCGAACAGGTCGATCACGAGCGGCCCCATGGGCTTGGCGCCGGCGGCCATGAGCCCATCAGTCTGAATCTTCGAAAGCGCTGCCAGGGCCGGGATGCAGGCAACCGCGACCGCCGGGTAGTGACGCTCGGGTGTGGCATGGAAGCTCTGGGCCGTGATCTCGATGCCGATAAAGACCAGGACCGGCAAAATCGCCGGCTCCGGGATCGCTTGATAGAGCCAGGCGAAGCTGCCGGTCAGGCCGGCCAGGCCGATGAAGACCGCGGTCGCGAGCGTGTAGGCGGCTCGGCCCCCCATTGCCTTGTAGGCCGGATGGCCGATGTAGGGAGTGGTTTGGATCACACCGCCACAGGCACCCGCGATCACCGTCGCCAGCCCCTCGACGGCGATCACGCGCCCGGTGTGATACTCGTCGCCGGCCGCCGCCGCGCTCTCGGTGCAATCGATGCCTCCCACGACCGTGCCCAGGGCAAAGGGAATCGCGATCGGCAGATAATGAACCGCGTCGTTCCAGGCGCTGAGCCACTCAAACCGAAGCGCCCGCAGCCATTCCGTCGGCCACATGGCCGCCGCCGGGTCGATCGCGAGGTGGGCTTCGGCGGCGGGGATCCAGCCCATGCGGACGCCGAGAAACTGAACCAACCCGCCGATCACGAGCGCTGCCAGGGCCCCGGGGATGCGGCCGGGGAAGGGGAGCCGCGCGGTCAGCGTCGCGAGCGTGATGCCCAGGGCCACGATACCGGCCAGTGGTGAGGCGATGATCTTGAGGATTGGGAGGAAGGTGATCAGGGCCAAAGCGATCGCCGCGAGGCTCCCGAGCAGGCCGGCCCGCGGCACGATCTGGCGGATCGGCCCGGCGAGGAAGGAGCAGGCGAGCTTGAAGAAGCCGCTGGCCACGATCAGGCACATGCCGACGTGCCAGGCATGGCGGGCCGCCTCCTCCTCGACCAGGCCCCGCTCGAGGGCAGTCCGGAAGGCGGGGCCGAGGACAAAAAACACCATCCCGAAGGTACTGGGCGTGTCGAGGCCCAGCGGCATGGCCGTGACGTCGGTTCGCCCGGTGCGGCGGGCGAGCCGGAAGGCCATCCAGGTGAAGAGCAGATCGCCCACCACGACCCCGACGGCCGTTCCCGGGACGAGGTGCCCGAGGGCAAACTCGGCCGGATAGCCGTAGACCGTCGCCAGGAGCGAGACGGTCAGCACCAAACCCGCCAGATTGTCGATGCACAGCCCAAAAAATGCGTTGACATCGCCCGGGGTGGCCCAGCGGTAGCGGTGAGATGGGGACATAGGGATCCAGGGAATCTCGGCCTACCGGCCGGAAATGTCAAACCGGGACGTGGTTCGGGGAAGCGGCACGCCCGGTTCGGGGGGCTATACTCGGCGGCTGGAGTCGGGGCTGTACGGAAGCCGCCGGCTCGCGAACCATCCGCAGTCTGGCTTCGTATCTTCGATGGATCTGCACGACTCCCAATCCGGTGTCCAGCCTGGCTCCCCCCTGGTGGGGAACGGGCCTGCCATCGACGGCGACAGCGACGAGGAACTCCTCCTCCGCTGCCGCTCTGGGCGTGATCCGGCGGCCTTCGAGTCGCTCGTGCGGCGGTATGAGACTGAGTTGTTCAGTTACCTCCGGCGGTATCTCGGCAGTGCCGAGATGGCGGAGGACGTGTTCCAGGCGACGTTCCTGCAGGTGCATCTCAAGCAGGATCAGTTCGAGGAAGGACGGAGGTTCCGACCATGGCTCTACACGATCGCCACCAATCAGGCCATCGACGCCCAGCGCCGCAACAAGCGGCACCGGATGGTGAGCCTCGACAGCCATGCCGGCGACGACGACATCGGAACGCTGGTCGACATGCTGGCGGGGAATGGCCAGACCGCCGCCGAGCAGTTGCAGACCGAGGAGGCCCGCGACTGGGTTCGGTCGGCCGTGGACGACCTCCCCGAGCCGCTCCGAGCCGCGCTCGTGCTCGTCTATCACCAGGGCCTGAAGTATCGGGAGGCGGCCGACGTGCTCGGCATCCCGGTGGGCACGGTCAAGAGCCGGCTGCACTCGGCCCTCTTAAAGCTCAACGAATTTTGGCAACGCAGCGGCCGGAGTGCTGCGGGGGCGGATCACGGATGAGGAGCCTCGCGACATGACAGTTCCAGGAGGTCGAGCCACCATGAGAGAGCACTTGGTCGGCTATCTGTTTGATGCCCTCGACGAGGGCGATGCTCGGGCGGTGGAGACGGCGCTCATCGACGACCAGGTGGGGCCGCCCTTGCGGTCCGAACTCGAACTGCTCCGCGGTGCCGTGCTGCCGTTGGTCGCCGACCGTCGGCCGGTCACTCCGCCGGCGGGCCTCACCGCGCGGACCATGGCCTTCGTCGCGACCCACTCGCGCGCCGAGACCGTACCCATGCCACGCCCGCGGCCGATGACGCCGGCGGATGACCTGGCGCCCCCTTCTGGCCGCCGGCTGATCGACCGGCTGCTGGTGGCCGCCTCCGCGCTGGCCGCCTGCATCCTCGTCGTCCCACTCGTAGCCGATGCGATTTCGGATTCCCGCGCCCGGCGGGTCGAGCGGCGGCTCCAGAAGTTGTCCGCGGCGATTCATGGGCATGGCGAGAGCCACGGGTTGTTGCCCACGCCTCCAGACGGAGGGCCGCTTTCCCGCGCCGGGCTGTACGCGCCCACGCTCGTCTCCGACCATCGGCTCGTGGCTGACGACGGCACGCTGCTCGTGCCCGGCTCGGAACTCGATCGCAGCGGTGGCCATCGCATTCCCACGCTCGAAGAGTTGAAAGCCGCGCTTGGCACGCCTCAGTTTGATGAGCTCGTGCGAACCATGGGGGGCGACTTCGGCTACACGCTCGGCCACCGGTCCGCCGACGGCAGGCTCGTACCGAATCGCGATCTGCGGCGCACGCATCACCCGTTGATGGCCGATGCCCCGGCCGCCTGTGGGGAGAAGAGCGACAACCACCCGGATGAGTTTCACTACATCCTCTTCGAAGATGGGCACTTCGAGCGGCTGCGGATCGACGGTATCCACCGTGATGACGACCACCTGTATCGCAATCACGAGGGGGAGGTGGCAGCGGGCGTCGATCCCGACGACGCCGTGATCGGCGACTCCCATCACCAGCCTTGATCGCTCAGCGGGCGATGGCCCGCTTGGCGGCGGCGGCCACCGCGGCGGCAGTGATCCCGAAGTGCTCGTAGAGCTTGCCGGCCGGCCCCGAGGCGCCGAACGAGTGCATGCCCACGAAGATCCCCTTGTCGCCGAGCCACTTCTCCCAGCCGAAGCCGCAGGCCGCCTCACAGGCAACCCGTGCCGTGACGGACGCCGGCAACACGCTGGCGCGATAGGCGGAGTCTTGCTCGGCGAACAGGTCCCACGAAGGGAGACTCACGACCCGGGCCTTGATGCCCTCGGCCGCGAGGGTGGTGGCGGCCTCGAGGCAGAGCGGGAGTTCGCTGCCCGTGCCGATCAGGATGCAGTCGGGCTTTCCACCCGCGGCTTCTTTGAGGATATAGCCCCCGCGGGCCACGCCCGTGGCCGGGCCCATGCCTGTGCGGTCGAGCGTGGGGATGTTCTGCCGCGAGAGCACGATCACAGCGGGACGATCGGGCCGGTGCATCACGACCCGGTAGGTCTCAGCCACCTCGTTGGCGTCGGCCGGCCGGAACACCGAGAGCCCCGGCACGGCCCGGGCGCTGGCAAGCTGCTCGATCGGTTGGTGGGTGGGGCCGTCCTCGCCGAGGCCGATCGAGTCGTGCGTGAGCACGTAGATCACGCCCAGCTCACCGAGCGCCGAGAGCCGCAGGGCCGGCTTCAAGTAGTCGAAGAAGACAAAGAACGTCGCGCAGTAGGGTCGCAGGCCGGAGAGTGCCATCCCGTTGCAGGCGGCGGCCATGCCGTGTTCGCGGATCCCGAAGTGCATGTTGCGGCCGCCGTAGGTGTGGCGGCCGAAGCTCCCGGCATCCTTGACGAGCGTCATCGTGGAGGGGGCGAGATCGGCCGAGCCTCCCAGAAACCAGGGCACCGCCTGGCTGAGCGCCTCGATCACCTTGCCCGACGAGACGCGGCTGGCGAGCCCCTTGGGGTCGGCGGGGAAGGCGGGAATCGCCGCCTCGCAGGTGGCCGGCAGCCTGCCGCCGAGGAAGTCGCCCAGTTCGGTGGCTGCGGCGGCGTCAGTCTTGCGATAGGACTCGAGCGATCCCTCCCAGGCCCGGCGGGCCTTGCTCCCGCGGTCACCGAGCGTGGCGGCGAACCGGGCCGGCACCTCCGGCGGCACGAGGAAGCTCGCGTCGGCCGGCCAGCCGTAGGCCTCCTTCGCCCCCTTGATCTCGTCGGCCCCTAAGGGCGCACCGTGCGACGAATGCGAGCCGGCCTTGGTCGGCGCGCCGTAGCCGATCACACTCTTGACGATCACGAGCGTGGGCTTGTTGGTCTCAGCCTTGAAGGCGTCGAGGGCTCGCTTTAACGCCGCCGTGTCGTTGGCGTCGGCGACGTGCTCGACGTGCCAGCCGAGCCCCTCGAAGCGCCGGCCCACGTCTTCGCTGAAGGCCAGTTCCGTCTCGCCCTCGATCGTGATCGCGTTGTCGTCGTAGATCCAGCACAGGTTGTCGAGGCCGAGATGCCCGGCCAGCGACGCGGCCTCGGCGGTTACGCCCTCCATCAAGTCACCGTCGCTGCAGAGTACATAGGTGTCGTAGTCGAAGAGCACGTGGCCGGGGCGGTTGTAGTGGGCGGCGACCCACTTGGAGGCCATGGCCATGCCCACCGAGTTGCCGCAGCCCTGGCCGAGGGGCCCGGTCGTGGTCTCGAGCGCGGCGATCAAGTGATGCTCCGGATGGCCGGCGCAGACGCTGTCGAGCTGGCGAAACTTCTTGATCGCCGCGAGCGACACGGCCAGCTCATCGTGGCCCGCCTCGCCGGGCCGCCCGCGGCGCACGCCCGCCAGATGCAGCAGCGAATAAATCAGCATCGAGGCGTGGCCGCAGGAGAGCACGAACCGGTCGCGATTCGGCCAGAGCGGGTCGGCCGGGTCGTAGCGCAGGAAATCCTTCCACACCGTGTAGGCGACCGGTGCCAGGGCCATCGGGGTGCCGGGGTGGCCGCTCTTGGCCGCCTCGACAGCGTCCATGGAGAGGGTGCGGATCGTGTCGATGGCGAGGCGGTCGATGTCGGTCGCGGACATGCGTACTCCTTGGCTGGCGTGTTGTCGGCGGGAGTGTAACAAACCTGCACGTCGTGGGTCACGCGGCTCAGGGCTGCCCATGCCCCATCGCCGGACGTTCGCGTGGGCCTGTCGCGCACGCGCTCGGGATCGCCTGACCCCGTCGCCCGGACGCTCGCTGCGGGCTTCCTGCCCTTCGCTCGCTCGATGCTGGCCTCGCTTCGGCATCCTGCCTGCGCTCGGCCATCAACGCCGGCTCCGGGGCACAGGCAACCCCTCGCAGTCCATTGATGCGCCAGTAGCCGCGGGCATCCTGCCCGCGGAATCCGCTGTCCATGCCGACCCGCATTCGGCGGGCAAGATGCCCGCCGCTACGAAGCGGTTGGGGACCGTCGCTCGACGTTCAGCCACCCCTGCCGCGCCTACCGCATGGAGGCCCGGTACTCCGCGTCGAGTTCGGCGAGGGATCGGCGGCAGAGGCGGGCGAGCGTGTCGGGGTCGGTGGTGCCGGAGTAGACACGCACGAGATACTCGACGAACGACTCGCGGTAGCGGCCGCCGTGGGCGTTCATGAAGAAGTCGGCCAGCCCGCCGCACTGGTCGTAGAGGTCGGCGATCCGTTCGTGGGCTTGGAAGGCTTCGCGGCCGAGCGCCGTGAGTTCGGCGAATGGCACGTGCTCGTCGGCTACGACGAGCTCTCGCGCCGCGGGACCTCGGCCGGTATCGCGGCCGCCGAGCGTCCAGCCGAAGTCGGTCTTCTGCATCGACTCGGCATAGATGGCCGCCGCCTCGACGGCCCAGAACCCCGAGCGGCGGCCGGGCTCGGCCTTGAGCCGCGTGAAGTCAGGGCGGCACTCGGCGAACAACTGGTGGAACGCCTCGTGCCGCACGGTGACCGCCTGCGGCCCGGCCGGGTCGGCAAAGAACCAGATCGTGGCGGTCGGCTGCCAGTAGATGCCTGCGGTGATGTCGATCCGTGGCTCCAGTTTGCGGAGCTCATCGGCGTACTGCGCGCGGCTACCGCAGAGAATCGCCGAGTGGGGCGTCTGGGGCGCGATGCGGCCGCGGCCGGCCAGTCGCGTCTCGAGGTCGGCCGGCTCGACGGCGAAGCCGCCGAACACCTGCAGCCACACCAGCCGGGCCGACTCCAGTTCGGCAGCAAGGTCGCCCGTGACCGGTGGTGGCGCGGTCGAGACGATCTCCCAGTGATCGGCGTCGAACTGTCGGCCGTGCTTGACCTCGCGGAGGGCCGCGTCGTCATCGGCCGCCTTCACCCACCGGCCGCGGAGGGAGCGTTCGCCGTCGCGGTGGCGGGCGAGCTTGCCCTTGGGCATCCAGCCGAACCGAGGGTCGTAGTCCTCGGCCTTGTCGAGTCGCCGGGCCGCGGCGGGCCACTCCCAGCGGTCGCCGCGACGCACCCAGCCGGCCGCCGCTCGGGCTCGCGCGTGGTCGGGGTCGTCGCGGAGCGTGAGAAAGAGCAGCCGGATCGCCGCGCACGATTGCGGGCCAGGTGGCGGCGACTCGGGGTCGGGCCGCGCGAGCTCCGCTCGCGTCGGCAGGCGCTCGTGGGCGGCCGCGGCCCAGAGGGCGTGTTCGAAGGTGCCGGCCGCCCGGGCGCGTCGCGCCGCCAGGAAATTACTCCAGATCGACCGCTCGGCGTCGCTGTCGACGCAGACGGGAGTCTCGAGCGACGATGGGATCGCCAGGGCGATCTGCCGGCCCTCCACGGGCGGCACTGGCCAGGCTTTGATGATCGCGGCCACGTCGCCGTTGCCGTCGATCTCGCAGCGACGGAGCAGATCCTTCTCCGCCGCCGCGTATTCCGCATCGAGCTTCGCAAGTGACTTCGCCGGCTCGCCCCGGGGGGCGGCCGACGCGACGGCCGGCAGGAGCGCCACGGCAGCGGCCCAGAGGCCTCGCCGCCATGGTGCAGCCGGCCGTTCCCCGGCGATGCTCACGACTCCGCGAAGGCCGCGTCAAACTGGACGTTGCTCGGCGCGAAGTCGAGGTTTTTGACGAACCGGGCCGCCTCGGCGGCACCGTGCTCGCGGTCCATCCCGCAGTCTTCCCACTCCACCGAAAGCGGCCCCTCGTAGCCGGCCTGGTTGAGGGCCCGGATGATCTCCTCGAAATCGATGCCGCCGCGGCCGGGAGAGCGGAAGTCCCAGCCCCGCCGCGGGTCGCCGAAGTTCAGGTGGCTGGCGAGGATGCCCGTCCGGCCGTTGAGCGTGACGATCGCGTCCTTGATGTGAACGTGGTAGATCCGGTCGGAGAAGGTGCGGATGAACTCCACCGAGTTCACGCCCTGCCAGTGGAGGTGGCTGGGGTCGAAGTTGAAGCCGAACTCCTCACGGCGGCCGAGCGCCTTGAGGGCTCGTTCGGCGGTGAAGATGTCGAAGGCGATCTCGGTGGGATGCACCTCGAGCGCGAACCGCACGCCGCACTCGGCGAACACGTCGAGGATCGGGTGCCAGCGCTCGGCAAACTCGGCGAACCCGGCCTCGATCATCGACTCGGGCACCGGCGGGAAGGAGTAGAGCAGGGGCCAGATCGCGGAGCCGGTGAAGCCGTTGACCACCGAGACGCCGAGCTTTTGGGCGGCTCGGGCCGTGTTCTTCATCTCTTCGGCAGCCCGCCGGTTGACACCGTCGGGTTTGCCGTCGCCCCAGACGTGGGGCGGGAGGATCGACTTGTGCCGCTCGTCGATCCGGTCGCAGACCGCCTGGCCGACCAAGTGGTTGGAGATCGCGTAGCAGGCGAGGTCATGCCGCTCGAGCTGGTCGCGTTTGGCCGCGCAATAGCCGCTCTCCTCGAGGGCCCGCGTGACGTCGAAGTGGTCGCCCCAGCAGGCGAGTTCGAGGCCCTGGTAGCCAAACTCGCGGGCCTTGCGGGCGAGGTCGTCGAGCGGCATGTCGGCCCACTGGCCGGTGAAGAGCGTGACGGGACGGGCCATGAAAGACTCCTCGGAACGGTCGGGCGTGAGCGGATGACAAGCGGCCGGGAACTCCCCGATTCGCAGCCCGGGATTGTGCCAGATTCCCAAGTTCCGTGGAACCAGCCGGCGGCCCTAGGCCGTGCCGCTCAGCCGGCCGGCTTGCGCCGCTTGCCCCGCCACGCGCGGGCCGGCCAGCCGTAATCGACGAACGCATAGTCGAACCGGCCGTTAGGATAGAGATCGAGCAGGCCGTAGCAGGGAGGAAACCCATGCTCGGCCCCGTTCCACCAGGCGCCGCTCGCGGCCCCGCCGCAGATGTACCAGGTGCCGCGATACTCGCACCGGTCCTGGGTGTGCATGTGGCCCGAGAGGCAGAGCCGGACGTTGCCGGCCGTACGGAAGATCTCGCTGAGCACCCAGCAGTCGACGTGCTGCCAGCTGCCGGGCACGTCGATCGAGTTGCCGCGGCGGCGGTCATCGCCGTAGAGCGACGAGGTCACGCTCACGATCGGCAGGTGGCTGAGCACGCACACCGGCCGTTCCCGGGGCGTGGCCGCGAGGTCCTGCTCGAGCCAGGCCAGCTGCTCGGCCGACACGGCGCCCAGGGCCGACATGCTGTCGAGGGCCACGAAGTGCCAGCCGCCGTGGTCGAAGGAGTGCCAGCGGTGCGGCATGCCGAGGGTCTCGACCATCAGCGCCGGCCCGGCCTTCGCGGCGGGCACGTCGGCCGTCGGCTCCTTGCCCCCCCAGATGTCGTGGTTGCCCAGGCAGCTCTGGATCGGCACGGGGCAGAGCTTCGCCGCGTCCTTCCAGAGCCCCACCTGCGTGGCGGCGGAGGCACCACTCACCGCCCCGTCGATCGCCATCACGGTGTCGCCCGTATTGAGCACGATCTCCGGCCGGTCCGGCCGGTCGAACATGTGGGCGAACAGGGCGGCCATCCCCTCGGGGGCCTTGCGGTCGGGGGTGATGTGCGCATCGGTGATGTGGGCCATCCGGACGGCGGCCGATGCGGGCGCGGCCGAGGCCGGCCTCGTGGTGATCGCGGCCGCCCCGGCGACCGCGGCGGTGGCAAGCAGATCGCGGCGTTGCATGCCGCAGAGGCTAGCCCCGCCGCGGCTCTGTCGGCAACCGTCGCCGATCGCTCAGCCCCGGAACCGGCGGCGGTAGGCCGAGGGCGTCATTCCGGTCTCGCGGCGGAAGACCCGCGTCATCACCTCGGCGTAGTCGAAGCCGCAGGCGGAGGCGACGTCCTCGAGGGGCTCGTCGCCCGCCGCGAGCAGGCGGCGGACCCGCTCGACCTTCACGCGGCGGATCTCCTCGGCGGGAGTGCGGTCGAGCTGCTTGCGAAAGCGCTGCTCGAGCCACCGCCGCGAGGCCCGCGTGTGGGCGACCACGTCGGCCACGTCGATGCCCTCGTGGGCCCGCTCCCGGATGAACCGCATGGCCGCCGTGACGATCGCGTCGTCGATCGCGAGCATGTCGGTGCTCTGCCGGGTGACGACGCCGCCCGTGGGCAGTTCGATCGAGACGGGGGGCGTGACCCGGCACGCCAGCAGGTCGGCGAGCAATCGCGCGGCTCGCCGGCCGACGTGCTCGGGCGAGTGGTCGAGGCTCGAGAGCGGCGGGCTGGCGAGCTGGCTGGCGAGCTCGTCGTGCTCACCGGCGAGCACGGCCACGGTGCCGGGCACGTCGATGCCGGCCGTGCGGCAGGCCTCGGCGGCCCGCCGTGCCGTGAAGCTGTCGAACGTGAACAGGCCCACGGGCTTGGCCAGCGAGCCGAGCCAGCGGGCCAGCCCATCATCGGGCCCGTGCCCGGGGCGGTCGGCCCAGGCGGCGGGCTCGAAGGCGGCGGGCTCGAAGGCGGCGGGCTCGAAGGCGGCGGAGGGCAGGCCCCGGGCGGCGAGCCAAGCGGCGAAGGCGGCCCCGAGGCGGTCCACGTAGCCCGGCCGCCGGCTGCTGCCCAGGTAGGCGAACTGCCGCAGGCCCAGACCGACGAGGTAGCGGGCCGACGCCTCGGCCGCGGCTTCCTCCTGCACGCTGCACCGGGAGATCGCGGGATCGATCCGGTACCAGGAGACATCCACGGTCGGGATTCGGGCCTCGATGACGGCCCGGGCGAGTTCGGCGTGGGTGACGCGGGCGACGACGCCGTCGGGCCGCCAGCCTTCCGGCAGGCTGAGCCGCTCGTTTCGGCCATGTGGCTCGTGCCAGAGGTCCCAGTCGAGCCCGGCGGCCGTCGCGTAGTGTCCGACGCCCGCAATGATCCCTGCGCCCCAGGACGTCGAAGACTCGACGAGCAGGGCGATCCTGGTACGCACGGGCAGATCCTCGCTGGCCGACCACTCCAGGAAGCCCCGGCCTGGCCCGGTGGACTCCCCGAGGCTACCGGCGACTGCGTTCCTAATCAAAAAGCCGAAAAGAAATGGCCTCATCAAGCGGAAACAATCGGGAAAAGCGGAGGGAGCGCGCGATCTTGTGCGCAATGAATCCAAAACACATGCGCCCCCGATGCTGGCTCCGTCGGCGGTGCTGTGGGAACTTCCACGCATGTTTCGGAGTTCAATCCGGTAGACCCCGCCGAGTGCAGGCTCGTCATGAACCTCTCAGTCGTCTTCTCGTCCACAACAGCTTGGCCCCGGCCGCGAAGCGTCGTCGTGTGCTTGGCAGTGGCGGCGTCGCTCGCCTTGCCCCGTGTCGGCTTCACTGCCGACGTCATCAAGGACAACAACACGAACAGCCTTGATCTGGGCACCAGTTGGACCGGCGGCCTCGCACCCACGACCGCCGACGTGGGTGTCTGGAACAGCACGGTCACCGCCGCGAATACGGTTGCGCTCGGGGGCGATCTCTCCTGGCAGGGCATCCGGATCGCGAACCCGACCGGAGCGGTGACCATCTCCGCCGGGAACACCCTGACCCTCGGCACCGCCGGCATCGACATGTCGGCAGCCACGCAAAACCTCACCGTCGCCAGCGGCATCACGGTGGGCGCGACGCAGGCCTGGAATATCGGGACCGGCCGGACGCTCGCCGTGTCGGGCGCCATCGACGGTTCGGCTGCGGTCACGAAGAGCGGATCCGGCACGCTCACGCTCTCCAACGCGAGCAACTCGTTCTCTGGTGGGCTCACGGTTAATGCCGGGGCGATCACAGCGGTGGGCGGCGGCCTCGGCAGCGGCACGGTGTCGGTGACGGCGGCGAGCACGTTCAACGTGTCGGGCACCGCCGCCACGTTCGCCAACAACTTCTCGATCGGCAACTTCGCGGGCAACTGGACGCTCGCGACCCCGAATACATCGAGCACCGTCATCAACGGCACTATCTCCGGCGGGGGCGCCAGCACGGTCATCTTCTTCCAGGGAGGTGCTTCCGGCAACACCGGCGCCCTGACGCTCAACGGCACCAACACCTTCACGGGCACGATCAACGTGCAGCGAGGTCCGTTGATCCTCGGCAACTCATCCGCCGCCGGCACGGCCACGATCCTGCTCGACAGCAACTCACCGCCCGCCGGCGCGCTGCACTTGGGCAACTTCACAATCGCCAACAATCTGCAACTTCTGAGCGGCGCAAGTGTCGGGGTAGCGGCTGGCAATTCGGCGACGATTTCAGGGGCCATCTCGACCATCTCGGGGACGAACCCGTTCATCAAGGTGGGGGCCGGCGTGCTCACGCTCACCGGGACCAACACCTACGTCGGAAACACGCAGGTCAGTGCGGGGGTTTTGTCGATTTCGACAACGGCGGCCCTGCCTGGCTGGAATACCGCGGCCCGCACGAGCGTCGCCGCCGGCGCCACGCTTGCCGTCGGTAATGCGATCGCGGATGCAGATGTCACGACGCTCTCGACCGCGACCACGTTTGCGGCCGGATCATTCCTCGGCTACGACACATCCGCAGGAGACCGGGCGGTGTCGACTGCCGTCGCCGGCACGACGTATGGCCTGGCGAAGGTCGGTGCCAACACGCTGACGCTCACGGGCAGCAACACGTACGCCGGCGCGACGGCTGTCAACGCGGGCACCCTCCAGGTCGGCAGCGGCGGCACGGTCGGCACGATCCCGGCGACCGCCGTCACGATCGCGTCCGGAGCCACGCTGGCCGTGAACCGCTCCGACGCAATCACCGTCGGTGGCGCGGTCAGCGGCGCCGGCAGTCTGCGGAAGTCGGGTGCAGGGACGCTCACGCTCTCGGGCGCCAACTCTTTCGCCGGCGGCACCACCTGGGAAGCCGGAAGCATTTCGATCGCCAGCGGCTCGGGTCTGGGCACGGGCACCGTCACGCTCACCGGCACCGCCGCCCGCACGCTCACGGTGGCCAACACCGCCGCCCAGACGTTCGCCCCGTCGATCGTCCTGCCGGCCCCGGCCTCGGCGACCAGCTACACGATCGTCAAGAACTCGTCGGGTCAGACCACGGGCACGAACCTCGACCTCACCGGCATCATCAGCGGGGGTGGGCCGAACGCCACGCTGTTCTTCAACTCGAGCGTGGGCGGCGACGGCACGACGAGCTACACGCTCTCGGGGGCCAACACGTTCCGCGGCCGGATCAACATCAACCGTGGGGCGCTGATCGTCGGCAACGCCGGCGGCCTCGGCGACCCGGCGAACCTCGTGCGGCTCGACGCAAACCAAAATCTGACGCTCGGCAACCTGCGATTCAACCTGCCGATGACGGTGCCCAACCCGATCGAACTTGCGGCCGCGTATCCGATCAGCACGAACGAGCATGCCGTGACGGCGGCGGGCGTGGTGAGCGGCGGCGGCGCCCTGCGAAAACTCGGCACCGGCACGCTCTCGCTTGTGGCCACCAACACCTACTCCGGCGGCACGATCATCGACGCGGGCACGCTGGCGATCGGTGGAGGCGGCCTGAGCGGCTCCATCTCCGGCAACGTCACCAACAACGCCACGCTCGCCTTCAACCGCTCCGACGCGGTTAGTTTCAGCGGCGTGATCAGCGGCAGCGGGGCTGTCCGCAAGCTCGCCGGCGGCACGACGACCCTCACCGCCGCAAACACCTACGCGGGAGGCACGTTCGTGGAGGCGGGCACGCTCACCCTGGGGGCGGCCGCCAGCCTGGCCTCGTCGTCGATCGTGGTGTCGCCGGGTGCAACTTTTGACGTCTCGGCACTGGCCGGCGGACTCACCCGCGGTACCGGACAGTCGCTCGGCGGCAGTGGCACCTTGGCGGGCAGCGTGACCATCGGCTCGGGTGGCACGATCGCCCCGGGTATGAGCCCCGGCACGCTCACGACCGGCCCGCTCACCTGGCAGGCTGGTGGCAACTACAACTGGCAGATTCTCTCCACCGCAGGCACGGCCGGCTCACAGTGGGACCTGATCTCTGCCGATTCGCTCACGCTCTCCGGGCTGTCGGCGGAGACTCCCTTCGCCATCAACCTCTGGTCGCTCGCCTCGACCGGCCCGGATGTGAACGGCCCGGTGGCCGACTTCAATCCAACCGCGGCCGGCTCGTGGCGAATCGTGAACACGTCCACGGCGATCAGCGGCTTCGACCCGGGCCACTTCACGTTCGCCAGCGCGGCGGCCAACGGCACGGGCGGCTTCGCCAACTCGCTCTTGGGCGGCTCCTTCAGCTTGGCGCTCACCGGCGACTCGCTCGGTCTCGACCTCCGGTTCACGCCCGGTGAGACGCTCACGTGGGTGGCCGATGGCGCGACCGCCGGTGGCGGCGGTACCTGGTCGGCCGCGGGCCAGACCTGGAACGACGGCAGCAGCGTCGTGGCCTGGAATCCGGCCAAGACCGCCATCTTCGCAGGCTCGCCCGGCACGATCACGGTGGACGGATCGCTGACCGCCTCCAAGGGCCTCGACTTCACGGTGGACGGCTTCAGCGTGGCCGGCGGGACTCTCATGCTCGGCGGGGCCTCGTCCGCGATCAACGAGCTGGCCGTGGCGGCCGATGCCACGGCCATCGTGACAGCAACGCTCGGCGGCACGAACGGGTTCACGAAGACGGGGCTGGGGACGCTTTCGGTTGGCGGCCCGGCGGCGATCAGTGGGGGCGCTTCGATCGCAGGCGGCACGCTGTCGATCACCGCTCCGGCGACGATCGACGGTGGGATCTCCGTGTCCGGCGGCACGCTCCGGGTAGGCGACGGCGGTGCCGCGGGTAGCCTGGTGGCCGACGTGACGGTCAATGCGGGTACCACGCTCGTCTTCGACCGCGCCGACACGGCGA
>Ga0247833_1003846_pt1 | contig 19568 bp, 11 predicted proteins | sample LaCruzMarch2015__7_FD_187117 | JGI IMG/M metagenome (GOLD analysis project Ga0247833, IMG submission 187117) | Freshwater microbial communities from meromictic Lake La Cruz, Castile-La Mancha, Spain - LaCruzMarch2015_8m | ecosystem: Environmental > Aquatic > Freshwater > Lake | place: Spain... | reverse complement strand
ATGACGTCACCAACAGAGGGGGGTCCGGGGGGGCATCCCCCCCGGCATTCACACGTACCACCATCACCTCCAAAAGCCCGAGCGAAGCAGTTTTCATATTACTAGAGCTACCGAGAGGACGAGTGAGGTACCGAACACGTGCTTGATGACAGATGATGTAATTAAAAGGGATCCAATCTGTAGCAATGGACTCGCAGCAGGAGGAGGAGCCTGACATGGAGGGACAACTCAAATCCCTCCTCTCGACCCTCCGCCAACGCGAACCTCTCGATCCGTCCTATTCTGACCATCTGCCTCCGTCATTTCGTAAGCACATCAAGGCATCTGTGAGTGCCAATGTCAACAACAATAGTACCAAAACAGCAGCATCCGCCGCTGAAATGCAACAGCAGTCGCAAATCGTTGTTGGGAAGAAATTAAATGTCATAACCGCCGATGTCAAGCTCCGACGTAGACTGAATGCCGATTTACGCGACATCGTTGAAACCTACGCTAGTACACCGGCTGGATGGAAACGTCGGCCGAATACACGCATGGTCGATATCGACTTTGGCAGTGGTGGTATTGGTGTCGGGGGGATCAAGGATAGTGGCGCTGGCGAAATCGACACCAAGCTACGTGCAGCATTTGCCCTACGTGAATCAAAAGAGCACGAACAACGCGATCTCGTGAATGCATCAATCAAGGCCGAGAATACAAAATTACGACGTAGTTGGGGTCTTAGCTATGCCGGGGGGATTATGCCACAAATGGCCATGGCATTACCTCCGTTAGAGACGTCGACTGTACGTAAACGGCGACTTGATGGGATTGCGAAGCAATTGAGAGATACCGAACGTGGTGCCATGGATAGAGAAAGATGGGCACAGATTGCAAAAGATGGACGGGATATGATTTTAAATCCCAAGATGGCATTATCAATTATTGCCACACCATTTCCATGCACATCACCCACCCCCACTACCGCCGCCGCTGCCAACCTCGCAGCTAAAGAACTGGAAGACCAAATTGCAAAAAAGCAAAAGAAAGAAGTTACTATTCTTGACCCAGAGCAGGAACGTCAACGTCAGATCGAGGAGGCATCGAAGCGTGAACGTGTACTACGTGAACGACTCGAGCGTGAGCGTCTCATTAAAAATGAACTCATCGAAAAAGAACGAGAGGAGCAGAAACGTCGTGCATCGGTAATTGAAACACCGCAGGATGCATTACACCGTCTGTACAAGCCTATCTTTACTGCTCTTTGGGATATGGAGTTTGATACGCTAGGGAATATCAACCCGTTCCGTATGGTCATTGATGAAACCACCTGTGTAGACATGGGACTACCTGACTATTGTACTATTATTCAAAAACCAATGAACCTAACATACGTTCAGACGAAGGTGAATAACAAATCATACGAAACGTTACAGGAGTTCTTGGAGGATATTGACTTGATTGCCAAGAATGCGATGCAATATAATTATCAGTTGGATAATCCGTATCATATTGCCGCGAAGGTATTTCGGAAGAAATTTCGTAAACTGGCTAAACCACTCGTTGATTCGTTATCTAAGGGCCTGTTGTCGACAAAGGAATAGATTATATAAAATTACAGAGAATTGTCTAGACAAAAAGGAATGACGACTTTACATGTAACCCTATGCTTTTAATTCGCCTCAAATGTACACGGAGCAAAATGACAGAACTCCCACATTTAGTCACATCATTTGAAGATGGGGAATGTTTCCAAATATTCAACAATCGTATCAAAACTAGCAAATATGATACCCTGTCCAGGCACCACACGACCCAATCGTGGTATCGTACCAGCATATAATGCGCCTACACCTTCCTTACTAATGATTTGTTTAAAACAGTCGATTGTGTTGGCATATTGCCTGGCCTTTGTTCCCTGCATACGCGTTTTGACCACATCAAATGGATTATTCCCCAATGTCGAAAAACACCCGGCCGTCATGCCACCTAATAGACTCATTAGTGGTGTTGACTTTATCGCACCATCATTTGTCATTATACGTTTATATTCATTGTACCACATGAACCGTAATCCTTGATTCGAACCCTGTTTCAATGCCGTTGCCGCGGCACCTTGATATATACCCGCCATGCCCTCATTGGATAGGATATGTTTGAATCCACTAATAAATGGCATATTCAATTCAATGCATTTCGTCTTCACAGTCTCTACCGGTGCCACGATGATAATTGCCTCGGAGACGCCGGCGCCCAATCCGGCAAGAAAATTTTTGGACGGCGTTAATTTACCGCTACCATCTTTCAACGTCTCCTTGAATACGCCATTCAATCCGAAACGTATACCCGCCTTGGGTATCGATCCAATTAATGTGGGTGCTAATCCACGATATAGACTCAGAAAGCCCGTCGTGCGCGTATAGTGCGCCAAGCCCGAGAGCATACCGGTATATGGTAAATTGGTAGGGACATTACCCTTGACTTTAGTTTGTAGTTGTAATTGTGTTTTGATGAATTCCATTGGCCATACGGCCGTGGCTTCGATACCACCGGCTATACAACCTGCTGCCATGGGTGTCCATGGGTTCTTCCTCTTGGTGGTAGGAGGAGGAGGAGGAGTGGCCATGGAAAGAAAGACACACAAGGAAGGTGACAGACCGGGGTGGGGGCTCCGCTTGGAGCGGTGTTGGGGGAATGATATTTTTTCGTTGCAACGGAAAGAGTGGGTAATCGTAGAACGGGGAAGCGGACGACGTATTGGAATCGATGTCGTTCAAACTTCGAACCTCCAAGTATAGGCATGTATTCTGCGATGCTCCCAAGCAGGAGGTAAGTCGATGGACCAATGATGGATCCTATATTCTTCCGATGATGATTGGATGATCATTCCCACTTTTCTTATTATGACCCTCACCATTAAGTCACTATTTCCCCACTCTCTCTCTCTCTCTATCTCTTTCATAATATTACACCCACCACCTCCTTTTCCAACGAAGAATTGTCACACCGGCTTTTCTCTATCCACGGTTACCGGTGATCAACAATATATCAAGGCATCCTCCAAATACTTTGCCGTGGCATTATTCGGAGGCGGGGGATTAGTATACGTTGGACGACATGACCGACCTGGACGGTTCGTTCCCGGTTCCACGCCGACCTTGCATGGTCATCTAGGTGCGATACTCGACTTTGAATGGAGTCCATTCGATGATTCCATGCTGGCCACGGCATCGGAGGATACGACTATTAAACTATGGAGCATCCCGCAGGATTGGGAACCAATTAATGAACGAGGGGTGAGCAAGGAGGGATCGGATATTACCGATAGTGTCGTGGATTTAGTCGGACATACAAAAAGGGTGAACCTGCTAAGGTTTCATACCACGGCATCGAATGTATTAGCCAGTACTAGTAGTGATTACACAGTGAAGATATGGGACGTGGAGATATCGCATGAATTAACAACGTTTACCGAGATGCAAGATTTGTGTCATGATATAGTTTGGGACTACAGGGGTGATAATTATGCCACTGCATGCAAAGATAAGGCAGTACGATTCGTCGATGCACGTACGTCACGAGTTACGGCACGGATTGGACAGGCGCATGACGGTGTCAAGGGAGTCAAAGTAGTCTACATGGGAGAATCGAGTAAGGTGTTAACGACGGGACATTCCAAGGGTACCGGCCGGGAGGTTAAAATATGGGACCTCCGTAGTTTAGATAATGGGCCGATGCATACTGAGAGCATTGATACTGCCGCGGGTGTACTAATGCCAATGTATGATGTGGATACGAATGTTGTATACCTCTGTGGGAAGGGGGATGGTAATATACGTGTATGCGAATTTGAGGATGAGGCACCGTACTTTCACAGACTCAATGAAGGTTTCCGTTCCACGACGGCACTCAAGGGTGCATGCATGGTCCCCAAACGTGGATTAGATATTATGAAATGTGAATCAGCACGATTGCTCAAGGTAACGAATGAGGCGGGGATACAACCATTATCATTTTATGTCCCCCGGAAGTCCGATGCCTTCCAACCTGACATATTCCCTAATACGGCAAGTGGGATACCGGCACATACGGCCGAGGAATGGTGGGGTGGGTCGAGTAAAGGGCCAGAGCTTGAAAGTCTAAACCCAGCAATAGCGAATGCAAAGAAGGGTGGTGCGAAGAAGAAATTTGCCAGCGTGGGGACGTTGAGTTTGAGTTTGAATACTGCAGAGGCTCGAATTAAATACTTGGAGGGACTGCTCGATGGGGCAGGTATTAATTACGATTAAGGATAGGGTCGAAAGTTCATTATATTGATTGTTTCATGGCGGCAGGGGGTGGATTAGTTGCATATTGTACAGCGTCAAGAATAGGCAAACAAAAACAGAAAACTAATCATTAATGTCAATTCGTTCCTTCTAATCTACCATCATCTAGGATACCCATTCAGAATAATCACAGACAGCAAAACAATAGCATATTGCAGTATAGAGATTTCTAATTACTACTCCTGCTGCTGCTTTAGGGGACGTGAATAAATCTGTAGAAGACACTTATTCAATCCTCCAAGATAACTAATATAGCTGGTCTTGGGCAGTCCAAGTGGCCAACTAGTCTCCGGAGTTGTAAAATTATGCTTTAATAGCCAGTACTTCAATTCTCTATCATCTCTATCTTCATCTAATTTAATAATCGTGGTATTGTAGGGGTTGGTACTATCACGTTGAGTCAAATCCACATCTGCCTCGTTGATTATAAACTCAGCAGGTGCAATTATACGTACATCCTCCTCAGTTGTTAGTATGTAGGCAACAAACTGTTTCGGATAATTGTCTCGACTCCTGTTAATTTCATCTTGAGTGGGGATTAGTATAGATGTGGCGTCCCCAGTAGTACGCATAATAGTTGAATGTCGTCTACGATAGAAGGTAATATATTCACGACATCTATGTGGAGCATCGGCGTCTAATTGCAGTCCAGGTGACGTAAAGCCATTGGCATGCAGGCCATTCAATGCACCAAATATACCATCACATTCAATCGGGACGCCAGGCGCGCCATTTACAATTCGTTCAACGTACACACGTGAATCATAATTCTCTTCGTATACAGTCAACAATGCCAAATCCTGTTCGGCATTGACATTATCTTGTTCTTGAAATGATGGGTATAGACCGTTGGATATAGCCTTTATGATACCGCCGTGTACCTCATCAAATGCCGTAGCAATCGCCTCGTCTGACTCAAGATCGACAGGTCCTTTGCCAATATTGCAATACCATCGAACCTTGATTGCTAAAAGTAACCGTTCCATTCGTAAGAACTCGGCAAGGAATAAAACATCCATGTCAATATCTTCAATCCGTATCATGCCCTTACGCATATAACTTAATAGTTTGGCAAAGACGATGGGATCCTGATCAAGGAATATCTCATCATCATCTTCTTTAGCATGTGAAGAATTTAACCAGTTATCGCTGAAAAGGCTGGCGAAGTAGGTCGAGTTTGTCATTAGTGTCGACGCTGCGGTTTGAAATCTGGTACCACCGACGTTGACTGTCGTTGCCCCCCTTTTATTTACTAATAGCATTGCATTCCCATCATCCTTCGTCATCGCATTTCCGTCGGACATCTAACAGCCACCAATGATAGGAACTTCGCCTTGGACAACAAAGAGACCGAGCGGGCGACCCGAGAAGCAAGCGTATCGTAATAGATAGCGCCGTATTCTCGTGCTGTTGTCGGCTTGACACGCATAGTCAAATATCAGCACCAAAAATGTCGTCGGAAAGCGCTTGGCGTATTCAAGTATGTCTATTTCTGTTAGAGCTTTCGATGGCAATATCAATTGCAATAGCCGCATTTGTCGTGCTATATTTTTTTATTCCACCTTTCGGCTCGTCCTGGTTAATCAGGTTCTGTTCCACGCTCGTGGCCGCATGGATAATCAAGTCAACCACGTGGGCACTAAAATCATTGAATAATAGGTCCACGATTAATGAGGGAATGAATCGACAATTGGATGATAATTCTTGTGAATATGATAACAATGATGATCGATTAAAGTCATTTGAATCATTATTGCGAAAGAGAATGGAGCAAACTCATTTTGGAAGTGATGAGAGCAGCGTGAATGCCAAAGACACAGTCGATGGAAAGCAGTCCAATAATGCAACAACATCGATAGAAATTGATCTGGCGAAGAATCTCCTCATTGACATTAAAGAAGAAGAACGACACAGACCTCCTTCAGTGATACCTTTCCCTGCATTAATGGTTCTGATTACGGCTCTTTCACATTCTGCTGTCCGATGTCTCGTCATACTTCATAATATACGAAGATCATGGAAGAGAAGAAGAAGATCCTCATCACAAAAACATGTTTTAGAGTATTCTGACCTTCCTATCATTATTGGCAGGAGCATGTCATCCAGTGGCTGTGCATTCCAAATATTTTCGTTCCTGAATAGATGGTTAGAAACCCATGCAGTAGACGACGATGCTGAAGTGGAGCACACCGACTACAGTAGTAGTAGCCCGATGTCGTTGAAGGCTATATCAATCGACCGTATTTCAATAGCCTCATCCTTTCTTGTGATGAATCAAACTGGACAGCATTCTGCTGCGACAAGTCGATTGTCGCGATTTGGTATACGATTCGAGGGCATTGATATGCGTGTAACTATTTTGATGAAGAACAAAGAGGATGATGTGTCAAAATGCAGATATCTTCAATCAACATCATTCCAACTTCGAATTAAGGCACTCGATGTTGGTCTCAATAGATGTAGAGGAAGTGGAATACAATTGGACACAAGAGTCCTCTTTGATGACCACTTTGTCAGCAATGGCGATCAAACGAATATATCATTTGGCCTGTCAGGGACGCTAAATCAATTCACTATGATGAGTCGAGCTCATAAGGGAGAAAAACTCGTATCTTGGGATAAAATGCAGTCTTCGGTCTACTTGAATTTACCAAGAGTTTGCGATACTATGCAAACTTCGCGGAGATTGATGGCGTCTTCGATAACAATCCCATCTGGTATCGGTCTTATTCATAAAGAAAAAAACACATGGATCACTTCAACTTCTCCATCAAGGCGTGTACATTTAAGTTTGGAGGAACATTTTAGTCTTGGAATTGATCTCGAAAGTGTACAAAGAATTCTATCGTTGCTTCAAGATACTACTACATTTCCCCAACCAGTTAAGAACAGTCTCGCAATCACTGATAATCAACGTGTCGTCAACAATGGCTCCAATAACAAGATTAAAACGAAATCATCGACACAAATTGTTGAATTAAATGCCAACATCAACATGCATGTTTTTACATTCATATCCAAAGACTGCGACGAAGGGGGTGGATCGACAATGGATTTCTTCTCCTTTGAGTCACCAGGATCGACAATGGATTTCTTCTCCTTTGAGTCACCAGGAATTACGTTACGATACAAACAGGCGGTGGCGTCATTACCTGGTAGTACGTGTGATCAAATGAATAATGATGTCGAATCACGATGTCATTTGAATGGAATACGTATCCAACGTCATACAGTTTATGGTGATCAATTGGATAGCAAAATTGCAGTAAGGGATCTTGTCTGTATTAAGCAAATTCAAGGAAGGATAGAATCTCTAGATGATAGGAGTAATGAAAATGGATCACAGTGTGCAATCGTAGACGTCGATGGAGTGTTTGTGAGGGCTGACGGCGAGGATGTCAACAAGTTGGCATGCATAATGAAATTATTGGACGATACAAAACAATCAGCTCAACATTTGCAAAACAAGGTTCATACTATGGAGCAAGCTCTTTCAAGTAATGCCAAATCTAATCATCATGCAAGTAGTGTTGGCAAAATATCAGGAAAACAAACGCTCAGCCGCATCGCATTATCATGCAATTCAGTGGACGTCGTCGTGGAGCTCCTTCCGTCATCTGAAATCGATATTGTCGGTGATTCTAATACTACAGGCAACGATACGGTCCGATTTGCATTGTTCCAGACAGAAACACATGTCAGGATATTGCTGAATAGAGAAAGTCTTGAAGAGGAGCCGACAGATCGAAATCATCCTACGATAGATCTTCTTCCAAAGGAATTGTTTCATCTGACTGTGAAAAAATGTACTCGATATCATCTTCTCGACGCTTCTATCGGCCGTGCAGAGGGGTCGGTGACTTTTATTCCTCATCCATCACTACCTGTAATACGCGATGTGTTACCAAAAGTTGACGAGGAAATTTCATTTTACGGCAAATTTACCAACGTGACACTCACATCAGCTCTACCGCTAAAGTCCCAATTGAATACTGAGATATCTGTAATGATATCGAAGGCAATGTACGTCGATTTTGATTCCCTTACTGTATATGAGTGCGTTGGCAAATCCATAATTTCCATACCTGTGCACAAGATTGTATTTGCTCAGCAAATGGATTGGCCCATTGAGCGAATATTTGCCCTTGACATGCTAGTAAACTTTGCTAAGATTGTGCAGTGCAAATGTAGCGTTTCCATGACGGACGAAAGGAATGTTATTACGGGAGAACGTGTTGAATTAATTTCTGTTCAGTTCAGTAGAGAGCTCGAATTTATATTCTCGACGGTGTTGATGTGGCTTGCAGTCTCATGCAACAATCGTATTCAAAATTCGTTGGCTTTTCTCCGACGAATATCTAGTTCCAACAGAGAGTTACCGAAGAGAATGTGTACCTCGCACAAGACAAACTTTCGCGTTGTCGCTGATCCCAATGTTAGGGCTAATATTGATATGTATGTCGGTGTCAAGTCAAAGCTAGGTGTAGTAATTGAAGGAGGAGCAGCAATGAATGTTTCAATGGCAAAGTTTGCTTCCACTTCTAGTATAGCACTGACAGAATTTGCTAAACCGAATGTTGCGTTTGAGGGAGCAGGAAAGATGCATATAGCTATCAATGATATCATGAATTCGATTTTCGTAATTGACGGGATTTCATTCAACAATTACACCAGACGAGCTAATAGCGATGAAATTGACGAATACTCAAGCAAGATCATCAATGCTGCTGATGTTGAGGGTACTGAACTTGCCTCTGATCATGAAGGCCATCCCCTGAAAGAAATATTTGAGCTGAGTGTGGGAAGCAGTATGATCGCGCAATTTCCTCCCTCGTTGCATTTTGGGAAAGTCATAGAAGACATGACTTTGTTTCCCAAGGCATTGTTTGAGGGTCTCAACCGATTGAAAGGAAACTCTACGAAGCCGATGAAGAAATATCAACTGATGACAATCAAATGCAGCATTCCTTTCTTTGACGTATCATTTACTGACTACGTTCGGAACTCTGAGACTTCTACAACGACAAAAATTCTAAGGGATGTATATCGAACCTGTTTCGAGACTGTGGAGGTAGTGATCGAACGGAGCACACCCCCGCAGATGATTCAAGCCCAAATCAACGAATTCGATGAAGACGATTCTTCTAATAACGAGTATGGCCCGCAAGTTCAAGGTGGATTGTTTTGCCTTAATGTTAAGCATGTAATATGCATCCTTCATCCACTTACTCTGGTGAATCCGTTGATTCGAGTTGACAATTATGCAATCAATGGCATTCTTTACTTAGCAACATTAAGTCCAAATACTCCTGGAGTGCAGGGAGGAAATATAAATACCTCGTTGCTATTGTGCCATCATAATCATTATTCTCGCTGCTACGGCGTGTCGTTACACTCTTCAGGTCTACCTGTGAAAATATATACTAATAGTCAAGTCAAATGTGCTGGGATGAATCTCACGTTTGGTCCTGTTCTGAATGACTCCGTTTCAAGATTAATGGAGTGCATTCAACGATTACTGCCACCTGCTAAAGAGGCCTCCGGTGACGTGGTTGCCACGAAGAGAGTAACTTGGTGGGATAATCTCCGATTTTTTATTCATGGCTCAATTTCTTTAACAGCAGATGATCTCACATGTCGATGGTTGCTAGATTCACATACTTATTGGGACCAAAGCATTATATTCCATTGCCATAATTGTGAAATACGTCATTCTGTTGGTTTATTTGAGATGGACGCGTATAGTATTAGTGTTTCGATTCCTGGCACTGCATACGATACGTCTATTCATCCGAGCCTAATGAGAACAATGTCCAAGCTTCATTTACCTCATGAAGCCGAGTCGGCAGTCAGTAAGCAAAGACATCCTTTGCTTTACGTCCCAACATCGAAGACACGGATAGAAATGTCTTGGGAGATGGACCATGTGGATGGAGTGTCCTACAAGCATCACTCTGTCAACATGCAACACAAACACAATATTGATGACAAATTTTTACATTATCGCAGTGCAGGTGTCAACGTTCAGTTTTCGATAGAAATTCCAGGAAGTGATGGCACATTCGGAGCGGACAACTGGGTCGCGTTGCGTGTTGACGTTCTTCCATGGTTTACCCATATTAACTCTTCATCAACACAATCTACAAAACCAAAAGAAACAGATTCGAGTCCACTTCCTGTTTTCCGTAGTGTCGCCGTGAAAGCTAATGTACAGAATATGAAGATGGCGACTTGGTTTGAAGAACCAGGTGAGGAGGATGTAAATGGACTTTGTCTAACCATAGGTGCAGTTAAGTACAATGCATCTATTGACGGGGACAAATCAATTGTTATCGAAGGACCCGTGAAAGTTTCCCTATTGGATGTTAGTGAGTTTGATCATGTCGTTAATGCAGCTGGAGATATGGGGCAACAAGAGAACAAAGAATTGATTGTCCTAGAACAGATTGCGTTGGAGTTGGGGGCGCTGATTCCTACTATTTCTGATAACAATGGGAGCTCGACTCGGTCAACAGAATCGCATCGCGTTGACGACAGTGCATTCTTAAAGCTACCATTTTTGAAGCTACAGGAGTTGTCAAGTAAGATCGCGGAGCTGGACTATATTGTTCAGATTCGCCAAATCGACATATGCAATAAATCGATGGAAAGAGTTCTTGCTCCTCCCACAAAACGAAGCATGTTAAGTTTGGAAAAGAGCACAATAGACTATACAGGCATGCAGGCCTCTGCTTCCTGGGCTGTTTTAGTATCTCGCGTTCAAATTCTATGGACGCTAGAGATAAGAGACTCTCTCATGGGATTATCCAAGGACCTTATTTATACATTCGGTTTCATAAATTCTCAACTTCGTCAGGTAAAGGCTATGGCAAATGTCACTCATGAACAAAACTCCTCTACCGGGGAGTCTCGTGACTTATCCTCATCGTTTGCTGGGAAAAGCAACAAGTTTTCCAATAGTGGTTCTCTCCATCAAAGTGGATTAGCGTTTTTGCTGAAAGACAGTGCAGTGCTTACCGAGCAAGATTCAATTGATGACGATGAATATATTGACAGAATGTTTGCGCATGACAAGAATGCATCAATTCCTACTCTTGAAATCCACCTGTCCAATCCTCAGGTACAGATGCACAGCATTGCAACCGGGGGGAGCATTCTATTAGCTATGGAAAAGGCTCAGGTTGAAGCACGTGAATTTATTCATTTCATCGCTTTAAATAGAGGGAAAACGGGAGATATTTCTACCAATGATTTGCTTAAAAAGACCGAACATGCATACCGCTTGACAAATATGGAAGCATACTCACTCAGCACGCGAGTAGACGTAAACCTTGGATTACCTTGGCTTGAGGTGTCAGATCTACGCGCTCACCAATTTGGCCAAGAAGACAGTGTGCAGACGCACGGAGAGCGCGATGATGAGATCCGATTCTGTTACCTGTCAAATCTCCAACCCCACCAGCCCATGGCGTTCTTCAAGAGTAAACTTCTACGTCCAATCCTTGACAAATTCACATTTCAATCAACACAAATCTTTCATCGACCTCCAGTCCACTACTCTAACCAGGAGCTAATGCACGCCATTGAGCAAGGACTCGTTGTAAACCAGAATGATATGGCTGTTGACGAAATCCAATTGTTTATTGATCTATTAAGTTTCAAGCTTGACAGCTATCAATTCAAAACATCTCTCGATGTCCTGAAAAATGTATTGCTGGAAGCACCAAAGCCCCATCAGCGACATCAAGGTGCAGTTAAGGATAAGAAGGCTAATACTAAAACATCAGAGCACATGGACAGTGCAGCTGCAACGGAGATAGAGCAGATTTTAAGCGGTACTGTAAAGTACCGTGAGAAGAAAGGTCGTGAAATTCTACGTAATGCTGCGATGACTTTGCTTCGTGATCTAGAAGATAAAATTCAACTTGGTGGCGACGAAGTATTTCGTCGAATAGCTTATTCTTGCCAACGGGTACAATGGAGCATGCAAAGCCATGATTCAATCGATGATGTGCTAATTTCCTTTACCGGCTTCAATGGACAGCATGACTACACCAGGGATGGTACTACGAAATCACAATTTTCATTGGAGGATGTAAGGTGAGAATTCATTAGTAGAACAAAATGAAATGCCGTCATGTTTCTGCGTGTAACGCTATTGTTTTTCGTTTATTTATCTACAGTATCTCTTCCTCAAAGCCCGGTCCTGACTCAATGTCTTTCGTAGACCCAACAAGCGTCGTGAAGTCGGTGTTGGGTAATAAAAGAAGTGCGTGTGATCGATGTGGGCAGCATTTTGATCACTCGAATAATGATATTAATTCTTGTTCCTTTCATCTTGGACAATATGTTAATGGATGTTGGACATGTTGCAAATATACCTATGCACATGCTATTGGATGTAAACATTGCCCGCATTCCGGGAAAGAAAGAGCCGCATTTATTCGAGTAGAATCTCTTCCCCGTATTGTGGACGGATTATCATTGTACTCACATTTTGAGGTCAATTTATTTCCTGGAATTCGTCATACACTGATGCTTCAGATTTCGAAGAGCACGTCACTCCTACTGAAGTCATATTTCTTTGTCGAAGAAGATCACGACGAGGATTCTGACGACATGTCAGATGCAACAGGATCAACTGATTCGAATTCAGTGCAATCAAGTCACACATCAATGCTGCTATCCATAAAAAATAAGCCAATCACGTCAAGTGTAGCACAAGGATCTACTTCATCTTGGAACAGTAGAGAGCGGTTGGGTTCATCGGAACTTGAAATGACGTCGCCCGAAACCAAACCATTGAAAGCATCCGAACTTGTTCTAATCAAGGTATGCCGAGTGGGGAACGTAGATGTAAATATAACAGTGGGTGGATTTAGGAGGCTTTCACAAATATCATCTTTGGATATATGCGTCCCAGCCTATTCGAAAGCGTATGAAATAGGTAGCTGGGAATTTCACAGTAAGAAGTATCTAAGGTCTCATCTTGTTCGTGAAGTCTTAAAAAGCGGAGCCAGGAGTGGGTTTTCGCAATTCCGACGTAAAAAGTTTGGTGGTTTGACAATTACGGAGGAGCCCAGCCATGAACCAAGCTCTCTAACCTCAATTCCTCCCGATGTGCCTCCGACATTCGATCAATCCAAGGAAGCGTCAGATATTTTGGGCATGCCAGCACCATTGAAGAAGAAAAAGAAGCTATTTTTTGGTCGGTAGAAATATCTATACTTTTGTGCATGGAAAAATGCACACTGTAGATATTGTTTCAGAATCTATCTGTTCCTTGCTCTGGTCATTGCTATGATAATGGCCCCGACAAGCGCAGAACCTACTAATAGATGCACAATTTTTTGTCTTTTAGAACAAGATTCACAATCAAAGACAACATCTGAGTAACGAAAAACAGCAAGGCTAGTCATTTCTAGTACAGGTGGATGTTGCTGCCTTGTGGTAGTCACTATCTCACAGAGCTCATTGCAGTACGGTAAAGCGTCGTCGCGAAGTAATTCAGGTAGAATGTATGCAAAGCGACGAAGATGACCTGATGTTGTTGGCATTTTGTATGCCGCAAAAACTAATAAGTCCAACGAGCATATGTCAGCCCCAGTACATAATTCTCTCTGAGCAACATCCTTTCGCCAATCCACAAGCTTTCTGTAAAGTTGCATGTGTACATCTGTCCAATACTTGCCATGACCCTTTTGTTTGGCTGCGTCTTTAATCATTGATAGGAGTGTAGGGTTACGTAGTATTGGCTCATCGGCAACTTCATTACCAGACCAAAGCTTTAGACAGCGTTTTTGACTTAATGAGATGGCACTCATTAAATGATGGTAGCAGGAAAATTCCGATGATTGAATGATTGTTATAGACGACGAGGGAGACAGTGCCGAGCCACCATTATCAATAATGCCCTTGTCGTCAACTTCGGATTTATCTACATTGCACTTATCTGAAGATAAAATTACATTCCCATTGCTACTCGTTGACTCATATAGCTCACTAGTTTCATAATCTTCATCGTCTACTACAATGAATGGCTGCACGTAATCGATCATGTCCATTTTTGCCAAATCCCTCATTAGTAGTTTTCTCAGGGTAATTAGATACCGAATATCATATCTCCCATACCTCAATGCATCACTATTCAAGGGTCGTTTTTGCCATTCAGAACGTTGATATGTTTTCTTCAACTCTGCATATCGCTCCCATTCGGGCAATTTGTACTGACGACATAAAGCTGCTAACCCAAGTCCTCTCTTACTTTGACTCACTATAGCAGTTGCCTCGTATGTATCGAATGCATTCACCACAAGTATACCAAAGTCTCTATGCAAACTTGAACAATCCATCCCTCCTACACCATGACCAATTTTAACAATATTTGGGTCAGAAAATAGTGGACCAAGATAGGTGGGTATAGCATCCCATATACCCATAGCTAGTGGATCGATTATGTAATCTTTGTTGGCAGCATTTGACGTTAGTTGTATAAGACAAGTTCGTGTACCAGAGTTCCCGTCACCAATGTTACACATTTCTAAATCAAATGCCAATTCAGATAACTTTGTTTCTCTTGGACTGTCATTGGTGGTAGTAGTATTGCTACTAATGCCAAAACGAAGTTCGTCAACACACAATATCAATTTGTCAACAGTATCCACGAGCATCCATGGCGTAGTATCAGGTGTGGGTACCATTGACAGATCCAACGTGTCTAATGTAACAAAGTCTAGACTGTCAAATGACTGTACCGATTGCTCGGGTAATATAGTAAATTGATGAATTAGTTTCTTCTCTTTCTCAATGGCAATCAGTCGTTCTTGATGTTGTTCATCATGCTGTTTATTGTTGTCGCCTTTTGTTAGATTGCTGTTGATACGATAACACCACGGCCGACATGACCTAGATGGGAAGGATTGTGTAATACTACAATCATGAGCACTATCATGACAGAAGAAATGCTCAAGTCCATCCACGAATATAGATATTGCTATTCGTCGAGTATTGTTATTTGGTACTGTTGTTGGATTCATCTGCCCCGCACCATCATCACCAGTGTCAGAACCATTATTGTCATTACTACTACCAACGCCGGCATGGTATATATCAAGATGGGTACACATTTCATGCACTCTCCGTCGTTCCTTCCCACTTAATGTGTCTGGCAGATCAATATACCGACGTTGACAGATTGACATAGTAAGTGATAGGAATTGATGAGTACCAATACTAATCCTTGGGACGTCATCGATTAATAATAATGATAACTTCAATTGATGTTTATTTCCTAAACGATGTGCCTCGTGGGCTTTGGTCCGATATTCTATTAGATAATTCTCCACAACGCTCCAATCTGAACCTAACAACTCTTTTATATTATTATTATCACCACCTTGCTTCTTGCCATGCCATCGCTGATGCTTGTGACCTTTTCGATAGCGGCCCATGATCGTCGGAAGCTACGAGTACACGTAGATTTGAGCTCAGTCAAAAAAAGAGTTCAGATAAGCAACATATCTCCCTCTACATCTAATACTCTTAAGAATGATGGTTAAGATTAATCGAAGGCTGGTACCTGATCGAAGGTTGATACCTGATCGAAGGCTGATACGACCAGTCATACCATGACTGGATGGTGGAAAAAAAGCACTGACACAAGCATTTTGAGAATTCCTCATGCTGCTAAAGCTAACTCAGGAGATTGCTATCTTTGGCTTCAGGAAAGCAGGTGAATGATACTACAATCTCGAGAAGCTTGACAAATCATATTTATTGATAATAATAGTAACTTAAATTGCATTCAGGATTAACTACCTAACAACTAACACGTGATGAAGTGTTTATCTGGCGAAGGTTGTACCACAGCACTCTAGAGACTTTTACGCTACTTGCACAGAGAACCAGATAGGCATCATCTATAAACCTCTTCAAATTCCACTCTATTGTAGAAATAGCTACGATTGATCATGTTCTTACAGGTACAGGCTCCTCTCAATCCTATGACAATTCTCACTATAGACGCGAGTGATGTCGCTCTATCGTTAACACAATGCTTCTAATTTAGTCTAATGGTTCACTCAAGTTCCCTTGGGTTCACTCTTAGGCCTGGGTCTTAGCCGCGGTTCAAATGTAATTGGTCGAAACAAAACTTGCTTGTCGAATATGATGCCACTTGGATTGTTGTTCATTTTAGATCTTAGGATAGGTCTTACCCTAATGGGAATAGGACGACGACGAAGAAACACTTGCTTGTTGAAACTCGGTTCATCATCCGTAGAAATTGCAAAGCTTCTTGGTATCAAAGGAGGTAGTAGAGGGCAGTTGTCGTCATAAACGACAAGCATAGTATCGTACACTGCCGCCAAAGGCGGTGGCGGTGGAGACAGAGTGGGTGTTAAATGATTATCAAATGTTTGTATCGGAGATTGGCAGAGCTCGTGCATTTTCAACAATAGTGGTGTCGACTTCGTGCCTTAGAAATTATGAGAGCGACATCTCTGGATGAAGATCCACGATATGAAAAATAACAAACCGATATGCCTGTATCCTTGTGGAGGAAGGGAAGAGAAGCGCAAACCTGGCAAGTATACGAGCTTAAAATCAAATTGAATATATTTCTTGACTCAAACACCGAATAAACCCGTAATTTTCTCCACAATGAGAGACATATCCAAGTTCCGAACGCCTCTCTCCCCGCAAGCATTCTTTTGCATGCACCAATATTATTTTATATTGACGTGTCATTACCTCAAACTTTCACAGGTGAGGATGGATAAAGATTTGCTTCCTAGTCAACATAATATTGTCCACGTCATTATCACTCACGTTGCATAATCAATAATCATATTGTTTTTGCTTGCTTTGTCTTGCAGACGCACATACATTGACTCTCGACACTCGACACGGACGAATGGCTCCCTTCGATGACATCTTCTCTCCTATCTTCTCTCCTATCGGCATCATTTATCCCAAAAGTTCCGATCGCATTCCAGAACTCCAAAGGTCATATTCCACTGCGTCATCTGTATCTTCATCAGGACGCTCGGGGGATGCCGTGAACTCCTCATCGACGGATCCTCTGTCTCGACGACCTCGTTTATCGAGGAGTGAGTCTATGAGTACAGGGTCGAAAGGTGCTCAAAACTTCTTTGGTAAGGAACGGGCACTATCCAATTCGTTTACTTGTGATGCAACATCAATCTCCGAGGAGAAGTCGCCCGAACCCGAAAGCTCTATCAGGAATACTGATATCGATGCTCTGCTTACCCATATACCCACGACAAACACGTCATGGATCTCTTCCTTATCCATCGGTCGCACTTCCGACAATAAGCCTATGTCATTGACTGTTACCAATAGGCCTGCTGCTCGGCGATCGAGAAGCGAATCTATCGACGAAGCAGGCATTCATAGCTTCGTTTGCAGCCCACCACCACCTCCTCCTCATGTTGACGGAGTAGCTGCCAAGACATTTTAAATCCATGACAAGAAATGAGATTTTCATTAATCTCAGTTTGATACCTCATCTATAGTATGGTGGTGGATGCAGCACGTTATCATTTAAGTGATTCTGTATTTTTGAATAGGAAAAAGATATCACTTTTGCTTTTGGACGCACTGTATCATAAGAAATTGTATTTTTGTATCATGAATTGTTGTATTGAGAATTACTAGATTTTGTGTAGAATAATTTTGTTAGTGAATACTTAATGTACGTCTTCTTTACTACTTCCCAACCCTTCCATCTTTGTCGATCATTAGTAGTCAATATCTTCAGGTGGCGGTGGTAACGCAACATTAGAGAAGTCAATCACAGGATTGTTGATACACTCCAAGAAATCGTCACAAGTTGGCTGGCCCCTGGTTTGTGACCAAATCAATAATGGTGTTTCTAACGAAGACGTATCCAATCTGATGAATTCATCTGTTCTCTTCCTCTTTGCTACACAACAGAACATACCCCCGTTCGCTTTGGTTATCATTACAACTCCTCTGATCGAAGAGAATATAGATAGAAAGATAGAAAGAGAGAGAGAGATAATCTGGTGAGGGTGTGCCTGTAGATTCAGCTTATCAGCATCGTGCACTAAATGCTTCATGTTCTTACCTGATAAACTCCAGCAGAGCGAGTACAGCAAAGATTACAACAAATAGAATCTTCATACCCTGGATCCTCATAACTGAATATTCACTCAACAGTAGATGATCATAGTTTTCATTGAGGAAAACAATGAATGTGTCCCATAACAGTAGTGTGGTAATCAGTGCCCCTATATCCAAAAGGGTAACTAGGAAGCCAACCATGGCGCTGACCTGAAGACCTCTTTGACTGCAGGATCCAGTATATACGCCAAGGGCACCTGTGAACGCCCCAAGTATTAGCACGGACCCATACGATATCATCGTGGCCATGACAGGTGTCAAATGTACCAAGGCACCATATACTACACATGAGGTGCCAATGGCAATATCAAGGGCGAGCATCGTTCCAAGAGCAATTGTTTCCAATGAACGATCGGTCTTTATTGATCCTTGTGTCACCGACGCTACATCGTTTCCTTGATCAACTGAAATAGACCCCATACCCTCCGTCACGGATGGAGAACATGTTCCCGATTCACCAATAGATGATGATGCTTGACCCGAGCTTTGACTATCCGACCGCTTTGTCGTCGTCGACTTTTTCTTCTTCTTTTTCTTCGTCATTGACAACGGCACAGTCGCCTGCGTCTTACTCCTTGCGACCATAATATTCAATTGCTTCACCAAGAGGTAGAGGCGGACGATCTTGTGCGGTATTACACCAGTAGGCAAGTCTCTTCTCCGAAAAGATACGAAAGGAATTTCTTATTTTTGAGACGGTGTCTCATCGGTCTTGCATTGTTCCTGCAAAAAAAAATGACGGATTGACGTTGCTGGTCATATTATCCTATTTTTAACTAGCAATAGCATCATGTCAACTCCTCACCCAAGCACGCGCGAGATGGGTGGAAGACGCAAAAGTAGTAGCAGTAAGAGGAGATCATCAAAGAAGACAACTTTTAATTCCCCTCGAGCACCAGGAATACAAACTGGTCAAGCATCGGGTGTATCACCGCGACCATTCCTCGACGATGAGGAAGTTGGTGTTGTGATAATTCTTGTGAATATGATAACAATGATGATCGATTAAAGTCATTTGAATCATTATTGCGAAAGAGAATGGAGCAAACTCATTTTGGAAGTGATGAGAGCAGCGTGAATGCCAAAGACACAGTC
>Ga0247833_1003842_pt1 | contig 19574 bp, 22 predicted proteins | sample LaCruzMarch2015__7_FD_187117 | JGI IMG/M metagenome (GOLD analysis project Ga0247833, IMG submission 187117) | Freshwater microbial communities from meromictic Lake La Cruz, Castile-La Mancha, Spain - LaCruzMarch2015_8m | ecosystem: Environmental > Aquatic > Freshwater > Lake | place: Spain... | reverse complement strand
CCGAAGGGAATTGACAGTGTGTTTGAAGGATATGTTTCCCATACTGAAGTTCGCCAGAGCGTCTAACGCGAAGCTCTCCGTGCCGTCGGTAGTTCATGGGGATTCCCGAATCGATATCGTTGAGTCAATTGAGCTTCTGCGATATGGATCCGTCATGTTCATTGGTGCCAGTGTCGATGACAACGTGCAGAGTCGCGACGAGTCTGATATGCGATTCAACGCAAATGGGTTGGGTGGGGTTAGTCTCAGCCTGATCAACAATGGCTACATTACCAATCGCCATCTGCATTATATCACGCTGGCTGTGCCAAACGAGGTCTGTCTCTTCTGCAAAGGCAGCATAAAGAAACGATACAAATGCAGTCGATGCTGGACGGAGCTCAGGTTTCCAGTGCATTATTGCTGCAAACGCTGTCAGGTCGCTGATTTCCCAGCGCATCGGGTGTGTTGTGGGGTCAAGTATCTGCGTCAATGATGGCTCCATTCGAGTCAATCAATGTTGGTGTTGATTCAACAAAAACGTATTGGATTCGATCCAGCTTCTCTATGTCGCTGATTGGCATTTCTGTTATCTTTTTGATTGAATCCAGTTGGTATTTCTGAAAGTCGATGGACACGCTCTCGTAGCCATTGTGTTCATTTATATTTACATATGTTTCAAATCGGTCGTCAACCCAGCATATGTCCAATTTAGCGAAAGGCCCATTGGCTTCATCTAGCATGTGGGTGTATATTTTGGCCAGCAGCCTGTCTGTTCGTGCAACTGTTGTATGTAGGGAGACGGTTAGTATGTCATGTGATGCACATTCATTATTATAGGCCTGTAGCGCCTTTTGACTTAGGCTGAACTTGCCATAGCATCTGTTAGTCAGTATAGGGCATCTGCCTGCATAGAGCAGGTTCAGTATCACTGTATCGACGCGCTTCATGTTTGCTTGCATTCAGCAACCATATGTATATAAATTACTGAGTTAGTGTTGACAATTATTTGGCATGTGTCTGTTTTTGCTTCGGTTGTTTGACTGTATTTTTCTGAATCTCACGTCGACAATGAGAGGGGATCATCTCAATGAGCTCGGTTTGTGTGTGATCTGTGAGGTGTGCGATCGCATCCCGCTTTACGAGTTGGTTGAAACGGCCAATGGACAGGTCGCAGACATGATCGCGAACAATGACATTACTGGTGATCGCATCAAGCCATTCAAGCGTATGATGGGTATCTTCATCAACATCATGAGCAGAGGAAAAACTGCAAAGTGGGATGCTATGTTGAAGAAATCTGCGATTGTGCCGAAATTGGGAGACTTGGGTGAAGATTTCATGATCTATCTCGCCAGAATCTTGATCAGTCGTATGTACACAGACCGTCCAACTGTTTGTGTTGGGTGTGTGTTGCCGGCTGTATGTCCGTTTGTCAAGAAAGCTGCTTTGGGCATGTTGCGTGAGTTGGGTCATAAAGACGACATTGAGCTGCGCAATTCAGTCATTGATCACATCGAGTTTGTGTCAAATTTGATTTTCGTCAGCATGATGAAGTTGCCAGTTTTATTGGAATGAACTCTTACGTTTTGTGTTTGTGATATAAATGGAGTCAGTTGTTTCCTTTATGCAGCGTCTTGTTGTATTGTTGGTGTGGTTGCATGTTGTCATGTGTTCTGATCGTGTCGTGGTGACATTTGAGACCAGTTCAATGGCAGCAGGTGTAAAATCAATCGAGAACGCGACCATTGTGAAACAATACGGGCGGAGACTGGTGTTGGATCTGGGGCGACCCGTGGAGCTACCTGAGGAATGGATCTGGGAGGCACTTGGATGGGTTGGTGTGGTGACGATCGAGGAGGATGTGTTTGTGGATATAGCACAGATGGTAACTGAGGTTGAAAATATGCCATTCCAGTGGAACCTGGCGGACTCAGAGCCACACAGCATTCATGTTGAGGGCATGTGGCGAAACACAAACAGCACTCCAGACGTGGTGGTGGCTGTGCTTGACAGTGGGCTGGCGTCAGAGGCGACGGGATTATTTATGCATCTAGGTGATGGGTTTGACTTTATCTCAGACCCAGACGTGGGGTTGGATGGCGATGGACGCGACTCTGATTCCACTGATCCTGGAGACAGTGGTGTGGATTGTCCCAAGGCCAGCTGGCATGGGACCAAGGTGTCATCTGTGCTGGCAGCGAGACATCGACCTGAGTTCAAGGGGATAGCGCAGAACATCACTTTGCTTTCCATTAGGGTTTTAGGGTTATGCAGCAAGGGGTTTTCCAATGACGTGGCAGACGCCATCGTGTGGGCATCAGGGGGTGTAATCAATGGGATTGCAAGAAATCCTCGTCCTGCAAAATTCATCAGCATGAGCTTCGCAGGGACTGGAGGTTGCCCCTCGTTCCTGCAATCTGCCATCAATCAGGCGCATGGGCTGGGGGCGGTGCTTGTGGTTGCAGCGGGGAACAAGGGGCTTCCGAGCATAGACAATATTTTTCCTGCCAACTGTGTGAATGTGACGTCTGTGGGGGGCACCACCAGAGATGGATCTGTTGCATCCTACAGCAATAGAGGGGCTTCCATACTGGCTCCTGGTGGGGATGGCGTTGATCCCATTCCAGTGATTGGGCGTGATTTGGTGGTGGAGTATGCAACTGGGACTAGCTTTGCGGTGCCTCATGTGGTTGGACTTGCAGCGCTTGAAGCTCGTTTGAATTCAGTGGTTTCAAATGCATCGAGCTTTGTGGAATCATATGGAAATTTTTCGGTGGAGGCTGCAATAGGTGAATGTCCTGATGATAAAAGCTATAGATTCGATTATTCAACATACACTATTGGTTGTTATTGTTCTGCTGGATCATACAATCCGACAGAAAGACAAGATATGCTTATGGTCACAGGCACATCTCCATTCCTGCAAGGTTTAGTATGGGTATATGATTCCATGCAAAATTATCATCCTGCATATAAAAATGGTGATCAATACATATGGTTTTATGTTGATTTATGGGTTTCAGGAAGATTGGAACAGCTTGGGTCAGATCAGTATGAAGTTGAGGGTTTTCGGTGGAGACAAAATTTGTTGTTATTTTCAAACGATTGGTCATTTTGCTTACCATGTCCTGCGGGAACATGGGGTGTTGCCATTGGAATACTGGATCAAGCAGCTGCTTGTCCCAATAAACTTGACTGTGCTGCAGGGACATACAGCGCAAGCATACATCAGACAAGTGCTGGCAGCTGTATTACGTGCAGTTCAGGGACATACAGCCCTATGAAGGGAGGCACGACCTGCCTGCAGTGCAGTGCTGGTACCACAAGTGGTCCTGGGGCGACCTATTGTTACACCATTGGTTCAAGGACTGCCTATCTGGGTATGGGGACGTCGCAAACATGCAAGTGGTTATACTATAACGACCATTGGTGTTCGTGCTGGCACGTTCTTACGACAATATGGAATGAGAACAATGGTCAGAACTTAGTGACAAGTAATATGCCAGCAGTCTGCAGCTCGTCGTGTGACCTTACATATTACGACGACTATCATTATGTTGGTGTGAATACAGATTTGACATGGCAGTGGCATGGACTACAGCCTTCCACTTGTTCTCAGTGTTATCAGCCCATATATGGGATACCAGCCAATTGCAATTCAGTGGTAGCTCCCATTGTACAGCAGTGTTTTTATTTCAATGCATGTGGTCGTTCTGGATGCTACAGAGACAGATTGGGAGCTGCCATGTGTCATCAGTGCAATGCTGGCTTCTACAGTGCAGTTCCTGGGTTTACAAGCTGTACCACATGTGCTGCAGGGACCTATTCTACTGGTATTGGTATGTTGGATACCATGGAGGCTGCCAGTCCAGTATACTCATCGTCAGCGACGTTAGCAGGGTTTAACTCTCCTTTGCTTGACTCTGCCTCTGCTTGGTCGTCGTCTTTAGTAAGTGGATGGACTCGTATAGATCTAGGGACTGTATGCATGGTGGTTGGTTTCGTTACTCAACGTCATGCAAGCAAGTCAGAGTGGGTGATTCAATATTCTATTGATTACAGTATAGACGCTGTATCATGGATGAACTCTGGTGAATATGAAGGCAACGGCGACAGCTACGCAAGGTCAATAGCATGGCCAGTCACGCGGTTCATGGCAAGGTATGTGAAGTTGTCTGCAGTTGTATACAACGAGAGGTTTAGCATTCGTTGGAACGTGTTGGTGCAGTCGTCTCCATGTATGCAGTGTCCAGCTGGAACATATGCAATGACTGGGGCGGCCGTCTGTGGTTCGTGTGCAGCAGGTACATATGGTTCAGGCAGTGGTTTGAGTTCATGTGCTGCATGCATGGTGGGTACTTTCATGGCCACAGCTGGCAGCAGTGTATGTTTATCCTGTTCAGTTGGAAAATATGCAATGACTGGGGCGACCACCTGCATTTCATGTGCAGCAGGTACATACAGTTCAGGCAGTGGTTTGAGTTCATGTGCTGCCTGCATGGTGGGTACTTTCATGGCCACAGCTGGCAGCAGTGTATGTTTATCCTGTTCAGTTGGAAAATATGCTATGACTGGGGCTACCACCTGTGTTTCATGTGCATCAGGCACATTTGCCAGTTCAATTTCCACTAGTGCTTGTAAATTGTGTCTTGCTGGGACCTATGCGATGGGCGGGGCAACCGCCTGTTTGGCGTGTCCGCTGGGAACATATGCAATGTCATCAGGGTATAGCATGTGCATCTCATGCACCGTGGATGCAGATACAGGAAACTACATTGTGTGCAATGGCACGCACAATAAACAATCTTCATGTCCTGTAATTCACAATGGGAGCTACACGTTCAATAATATTGGGAATCATGTAAACCGATGTCTGTTATGGAAATGTGCGAATGAGTTCTACAGTACACCCAATGATGCTGTGATGGTGCAGTCTCTGTGTGGTCTGCCAACTCAGTACATATCTCCAAATGCAAGCTGCATCTCGTATCTGACGACAGTGTGTAAACCAGTTAGGCAATGTGAATCTTCTGTCTGGCTTTCTGGTTTTTATGGTGCTTACATATTGGACGACAACAACAATAGGAGGTGTACCCCCTGTACTTCGTGTGCAAGAGGGGGTATATCATGGATTGCCTGCAATCCACTATACAGTATTCAGCAACAATGCGCAAAATGCCAGGCCAGAAACGGGGTTGTGCTTTATGAGTATAATGGAACCTGTGTAGATTTATTGGTTTCTCCTGTTGGTTACTATCCTTATCAGTTGTCGTATCCCGGTAGTTTGGTGTCTACAATCACGGATAATTCCATGTTCTCCTTCCCCATTGTGGAAATGACTGGGGCGTCTACTTTCACAGACCTCGTTCTGACAGCCGACGTGCAACTCAATGTGTTTATTCCGTGTGCCCCACCTCCTATTTCGCGGCGATTTAAGGTGTGGGGTCCCAATAGCCCAATTCCATTGGTGTGCAGCACATTTCAATGTGCAGACTTTCAACATGCATGCGATCTCCTACAGAGCACTGAGTGCATTGGATGGAACGCTGATTTGAAGCAAGGGTGGTTCACAGGCGGTCTTGGGGCATGTGTGGCATGCACCAACGTGAGCGATGTTCGGCCGTGTTCTTGGGGTCAGTACGGTGACTTGACACAATGCACCACCAATCGAGACACTCAGTGTGCCAGTTGTACAGGGACGCTTCCTGGGAATGCAACCTGGACTGTCTCGATTGCGCCTCATTATTACTATAGTAATGCCTCGCATCAGTGTGAGTGGGATTGCATCAAAGGGTTTTATCGTTTTGGCACCCAATGCAAGGCATGTGTCAAGGCGGATCACAGCCAGTTCCTGGATGGACCCAATATTTACAACATGGATTCGCCTCCTCTCAAGACATGCCTCACGCCATCCGATTGTAAGTACTTTGGGGGAACGTTGGAACTTCAATGTCAATGGAAGTGTAGCATGGGGTATGTGCAAGTGACTCCCAATGTACAGGGCGTGCCTTCTTATTGCGTGCCATGTCCTGTGGTGTCGTGTGCAGCTGGTATGACCTCATATCCAAATAAGGATACTGGTTGCCAAACGTGTCAGTCTTGTCCTTCCATGGCTGCCAATGCTACATATCAGGCTGACTGTCTGTTCACGTGTAACGCTGGATTCTTCAAGAACAGCGCCACCTCATGTCAGTCGTGTAGCCGTCTGTCGTGTTCTGCCTCGCAATACCTAGTGGCGTGTGCAGGCGTGGTGGATAGTGTGTGTGCAAGCTGCTTGGTGTGTCCAACTGGGCAGCAGCAGGTGACTGCATGCGGTGAAGTGACCAATACCCAATGCGAGTCATGTGCCAACGTATTGCCATCCAATTCATATTACGTGTCTGGGTGTGATATTAGCTGCTCTGTTGGATTTATTATGTCAGATGGGGCTTGTATTCAATGTAGAACCATTTGTCCCTATGACATGAAGCCATCTGCCACGTGTACTGCCCAAAACTTGGGATGTGACAGCTGTAATGTCCCTGCTACGTTGAACTGGTGTTGGACGGGTTTATCACCATGTAGCTGGGATTGCCTCATATACAACGTCAAGTCGCAGGATAGATGCGTGCAAAGCATGTCAAAGACGATTGGTCCCGTTTGTGTGGGTCCGTTGGTTTTGCAGCCAGTTCTGAGTTCCAGCGTGGTGGAAACTACTGCTGCCATCCGTTATGTTACTTCCACTGCGACAATCCCTATTGCCATCATCAGTACTTCCACTGTGACAATCCCTAGTGCCATCAGTTTTGCCAAGACAGCAACCATTCCTGGTGCCATCCGTGCTTCTACTGTGACAATCCCTCGTGCCATCAGTTCTGTCATCCGATATGCTACCTCTGGTGCTCGCACGTCAGTTATTGGTCGCATCACTTCCAATGTGACAATACGTTCCTCTCCAGCGGCCTTTCTATCAGTCAGCAGAATGTCAATCGGTTTAGACAATATGACACTTCAGCAGTGCCTGTGTGCATCTGGTCAGATGGCGAATCGTCTCACTGCATCTTTGAATACAGGCATGTTTGTTGCTGCATGTCAGTCGGTCGAAGGGATTATTGAGTGCATTAACTTCACATGTCCGTGCAGCCGCCGACTGATGTTATCAGCATCTCAATCAATATGCCAGATGGTATACCAAGCCCCACCAACGAGCCAGTTTAATTCGTCTCAAATTGCAATGGCACTTGCAGACATCGGACATGTTACAGATTTGCATATTGTTGTGCTTCCGTTGCAGCAATTGGTGTGGGACAAGCAACTTCTAACATGGCAGCCTGAAGTGACCTCTGTGACAGCTGATATGACAGTTCCCTATGTATTTGTCATTTTGGTTGTTATTATCTGTCTTGCAGTCTCAAAATGGTATTTCACGCCATCGACCCAAGTGTTGTTAGTGTCAAATACACCGACCAATGGGTTTGGTTCGATGATTCGAGTGAAAATTATGTGAATTTGTATATAAATACGATGTGTTGATTATTTCATATTGCAAAATGGGAGTTGGTCGAAATCACGATCTGGTTCGGTTGATCCGGCGTATGTATTTTGAGTGTGATCGGTCTAGGGGTTCAGCCGCTCGGATTGCAAAGGAATTGGGGTTGTCTGTCAAAGTTGTGTGTGATATAATTGCCTTTCGCTCTTGGAAATCGGTTGCGTTTCCAATCGTCGACGAAGAGGCAGGGCTTAGTCATTCAATTGACTATCTCTACTCGCTTGATCCTTTCCTGTTGATTGAGCAAGATCAATGCGCGTTTGACCACTTGATTGAGTAAACATTTGTTTGCAAGATGACTATAAACGAGCCTGTGTATTATGTTTGATGATCAATCACGTAGCTCGTTTTCTGATCACTGCGAGTATAGCCAGTAAGCACAGAGGTATTCCAAAGCAGTTGGAAGGCCCATTTGTAAGTCATCCTGTGCATCAATATCTCAAAGACGCGTTGGTTAATCCTGGTATTTTCGTTCATTGGAGTGTGTATGGCTCAGGCAAGACAGTCTCTGTGTTGGAAGTGACGCGTAATTTGCAGGCTGAAGGCCGCACAGTTGTTTTGCTCAATGGATACAGCATGTTGCACGGGAATCTGATGTATTTGTTGAGGCAGTCCATTGGAGTACCAGATTCATACACCGATCCCATCTCCTGTTTTACATCTAGTTCTAAGTTGACCATCATAATTGACGATTTCTCTCCTGTTATGTCAATGGATGGTGTGTATGACTTCTTGCATCTACTTGCGGCGGATAGCGCGCGGAGCGGTCGCTTCAACGTGTTGCTGTGTGTCACCGCATTTGAATGGGCAATCGACCTTTTGAACCTACGATGGGACGACTGTCCTGCTATGCGATTGGTTGGATTCCCAGGTTGTGGTCGTTGGAGCGAGCTTCATCTAAGGGAGCTGGTAACGCAAACACCGGATAACCAGCAGATGCTGATCTCTACTTCAGCGGAATCGGGGATTCCTCCATTTGCATCGCGGATTCGAGATCCGATTGAACGCAGGACATTGGATTTTGAGTGGCGAAAGGGTATTCAAGCGCTCTCACAACTGTCACCAGACACGTTTACTATCCCTATGTTATATGATGATGTGTTTGTTGATGGACTTGGATCCGCCAGCTATCCAGACAAGACTGGAATGTTTACGCTTGGGTGAAACTCTCAGCCATCTACCGGCCGCATCCGTTCAAGTCGGGCCTCTAGTGAGAGGGTTGATTCCTGGTGGTTATGTCTTAATATGGTATTGGATGTTTGTGGGATGTCAACCCCTGCCTCCATGAGGACCTGTATGACCACTTCGTTGCTTTCCGTCTCATCTGTATCATCATCAAAGGCTGCATCCAGTTGTTCGTCGATGAGCTCTCCTTGCATGTTCATGTTGGCCGTGTGGCGTTCCATGTCAGCAAGTGACAGAACGAGGTTCTTTCCTCCTATGCTCTGATTGAATGATTGCATCATCTGCACTGCAGAGCCCACGGCACGATGTAATGCCTCGGTTGTCTTGATGCTTTGGATGCGGGTGGCGATGCCTTGGAGGTGCGCCTGCTTCAAATCATTCAGTAAAGCTTGATGGCGGTTCCAAATTCGAGGGTGTGATACCAAACCTTCATATGTGAGAATTTGTTGGTCATCCGTCTGGTTCTGACGATTGCATGTGCCTTCTGCATGGACAGCTTGACGTCTTTTGAGGCCTCTCGTTTTAGCTCTGACATGAGCTGCTTTTCTTCAGTCACCAACCGCGCGCTCTCGCGGTCTATTTCCCTTATCGATCGATTTATCTTCATTTTGAATCGGCTTGCCATTTCAGATGTGGTTGGCGCCTGCCCGCCGAATAGGAAGGACATTTGGATGGTGCAATTGTCTTGGCTTTTATAAGATTGACATTGTCATTCTGATATTATATAAATAGCATGAAGTTTGAGATATGGAGAAGCAATATAGAAAAATGACTGAAAATAGATACGAAGTGTATACACTTGTTACTAATATATGGACTCTTTTTAACAAGAATTTGCATTCACGTCATCAACCTTTCATTGGCAATGGCACCTCACTGCCAACTTGGTGTAAAGTACAACAAATACAAATCTTCAACACAATGGAAGATCTGCGACTCAAGTGTTATGATACAGGTGAATCCAATGCTGAATGGGTTTCTAGAATACGGACTTGGGTTGAAACGATATTGCCAAATATCATATCAATATTGGTTGATAATGAGGATGATTATGATTATATGTATGATTTACACATATTACAAGCATATTATTTAGGACTGCAAAAATTGAAATCGGGCTTTTAGATGTGAAAAATATGTCTCAAACTGGTCATAGGTGTTTTTTATGTTATCACGGACATCCCAATGCGAATGTGGCGATTCGCGTATGGAACCTATACGGAGAACCAGGCCTACTATGACGACGACTTCAGGACGTGGGGTCTGGTCGTGCCATTCTCGGTTGTGGCTGCGTATGGCGAAGCGAACATGGAGCAGGTCATACGTGCGCTCAAGAGCGCGCGGCGGCGGCGGCGATGCGTGCGGTCGGGCACATTGACCATATATTTTTCGACTGGCGTATCGTTGAAGGGCAAAGCGGTGTGGCACGAAGTGCTGCTGCCATGATAACTATATAAATTTGCAGTTGCGATCGGATGAATGGATTTGCTCCTGGAGCGCTTGAACAGTTCGTCTCCCGGTCCGGTGTCTAATCGGTGCTGCAGTGTGACACATCAGCTTCAAGGGGTTTATGACCCCGAGTTGGTTAGTGTGTTATATGGGATGAACGTGGATGGTAACGAAGTTCCATCTGTTGTTTACCAGCGTCTGCGGGACATGGGAAATAAGCATTACGCAGACAAAGATGTGATTCCTCCGCTGAACTTTACGCAGGCTTTGCTTGCATGCATGTTTTCGGCTCCTTGGACAACTGATGCGTATATGGAATTTGTTCTCGATGTCTTCGAGTAATGATGCTATAAATACACGCACATTGGTTGGTGGATGCAAGCATTGGCATTGGAGCTTGCGTCAACATCCAGTTTATTGCAATCCACGTTTGTCGCACTGCATCAGGCAGAAATGGCTGTTGTCGAGGCATCGGCGACCACACAGCGAGCGCAGGAGCAAATGTGCCTGATGCATGCGGTGATGCTGGGGTGGCATGCCACCGAATCTCATGATGAATACGTTCCGTAGTAAAAAAAAACATCCAATGACGTTGGCAGAAATTCCATGTTGTGTGTGTGGGTTTTGGTTTGGTGTGAGCAAGGTGATTAAATTTGACACATCCATTCTACACAAGGACGTTCGTCGGAGGACAATCTGCGGATCTCTCAGTGACAAATTTTTGTGCCATCGCTGCCAGAGCAAATGCAGCAAGTGCAAACGGGTGATCACATACCAACAGCGGCGTCAGTATGACGGTCGTTGTTTGCCATGCTCGGGGGGTATAAAATGAGACGTTGGTGGATATATGGATGCACACGGCGATGTGCCTGCTGATTTCGTTTATTGTGTTGGGCAGCTTGGTGCTCTCGTCTGTTGGGATGTTTTTGCCGTCTGACGAGCATCTGCTTTGGAGCGTGTTTGATGCAAATCGGTCTCTGTGGAACGCGTCGGCCATGCTAGCGTGTTGCATGTTCTTTGCAATGTCATTTTCATTGATAGATAATTTAGACGAAGAGAACAGTTTTTTTGACTTTACCATCTTTCCGTTTGTATCATTTCTTACGCTGGCAATGCTTGCACCTCCGCTTGCGTCTAGAGGGCAGTTCAACGCGTTGCGTATTGTGATTGTGTTGATGGCTGTGATGGCATGGGTTTTGTTGGACTGTTCTGTTATGTTATTTGGATGGGTGTCAGTGTCATTTGGCGTTGGATGGCTGGCGTTGCATTGTTCCGCTGTTGCGTTTGTATTAGGACGCGCGTCTCTCTGTTGATCATGCTGTATATATGAAAAAATTGGTATCTTACATGTGGTTGTTTCTGATGACCATGCTCTTGGACGGCGAGGCTGCTCCAGCTGGATTGGTTTCTGTGAGAGCGCATGTGAACAATTCGCTGCTTGTGATTTCGGGTGTGTTTGAGGTTGGTTCTACTATTCCCGTTCTGCTATGGCCCAGCATGCCTGGGCAGATTTGGGTGAACACCTGTCGTGGGGCGATTAGCGCATGTTGTCTGCGTGAGATGCCCTATCGCAACGACGCGCTTGCTGCAGCACCAGCATGTTCTTTATTTGGTAACTTGGTTGAAGGGTCTCGACCAGGAGTGTTTTCAGATATTGGGCGTTTCTCTGTGGCTGTACCTATGGATACCTCTTTTGTGGCGATGCTGTTTGTGCATCAAGATCCTTTCTATGTGATTGACGGGTATCAGACCATTACAATGCTTGGAGATGGCACGGTGGATATCAGGCTGTCTGTGCAGTCGAGTCCTTGCTATAGTGTGCAGGTGCCTGGGAAACAGCTGTATGTGTGTATGGTATGTGGAAACGTGTCGCCATCCAACGCACACTTCATATGGACTCCTACGTGGTTTGTGCGGCATCAATGTGACTGGGAGTGTGATGTAGGATTCATCAAGGGCCTCTCTTCATGTTCTTCGTTGGGATCTGTTGTCCCTCTCATGTTGGTTCCATATGTGGCAAGCGTAGTGGTGGTGGCAGGAATCTGCGTGGCGATCTGGATGCAGCGGCGACCCATCGCAATACCAGATACGACATTGCCGACAGAAATGAAAGCTGATATAATCATGTTCAAGGAAGCCACCATCACTGCACAGCATCTGCGAGTGAAGGTGAGTTGACGAGTGTGTACCGTCGTGTCTCCTCGTCAAACGTAAAATGAGCGCTTTTGAATGCATCCATGTGACAAGGCGACGAGCTTGGACTTATGAATTCGCGGATGGCATGTTGTAGCAGTGGCATCAACATGCTGTCTATCTGTTGTTTGGAGTGGCGTTTCTTGGATATAGCTCTCTTCAATGAGATGGCTGCAGTGCACACCTGTTCAAGCATGTGTCCCATCATGAGACCCATTTGATTGCACCAATCTGCCTGTGTGCCTTTGGTCAACGTCAGCCATAACGGGGTTCCATTCACTGTCCAATGCTCAATTACCCCAGGACTCGGCCCTTCGTATATTTCATGTCGGTGCAGTGCCATCCCATCTTCAATCATTTGGTCGTATGCTCCTACCAATTGGGCTAAGAGATCTTCATATTCTTCATGAGACACGTAGGTAGCGCCCATTAAAGTGTTTTTTAAAAATGAACACGTCATACCAATTATAATGACGTCGGCGGATGCCATCTGGTGACTGCATCCACGCGAAGCGCACGCTTGGCAACGTTCCAACGACCAGCTCAGACACCATGCACCCGTCTGTGCACCTACAGCACAGCTTACGCCCTGTGGCAAACGTGCTGGCCGTCTGTCCACCCATGGGTCGGTGACAAGAGGTGCAGGGTGCTGCGCAGAAGGCAGCCCATCTGGTCAGGCGTCTGACGCGGCCAAGATGTTTGTGTACTCGGGTGAATACGTGATACATTGGGCGATGAACGACCACGCGCTCCAGCGTCTGCCATAAGAGAGTGTCATCTTTTACTCTCTTATGCAGGCCTGGTACCGCAGCTAGCAGGCGCATGGACGAACTGAAGTCATGTTGCAAGAACTCCAAGATGATTCGCCATACATCCAACATTTGTCATTTGGTATGATGTCTTTGCATATCAGTCAAGTAGGCTTGTAATACTTCTCATGTCGGCATCGTCGTCGGATGGTTGTGGTGGTGTGGTGGTTGATGCTTGGCGTGACCCATGCACCGATGCTCGTCTGGCTGCTTGTGGTTTTTTTATGGGTTCATGTTGCAATGGGATTCTGGAAATAGGGGGGGATAAGAGTGGGCTTTCAGGTTCATCTGAGTCTGAGCTGGGGGGTGCAGCTGCTGGTGCAGGGTGACCTGAACCACTTCTCCAATTTGACAATATCCCACGTAAATCAGGCCATTGTCGCGCTGCAGCAGGTGGTCTTATTGGCGCCTGTACCTCAGCAGCAGCTGGTTGTGCTGCAGCAGGTGGTCTTATTGGCGCCTGTACCTCAGCAGCAGCAGGTGGTCTTATTGGTGCGTGTACCCCAGCAGCAGCTGGTTGTGCTGCAGCAGGTGGTCTTATTGGAGGAGGTTGTTGTGGTGGTCGTGTTTGATTGGGGTTTTGAATTGATTCTGCTATGTGTTCTATCATAATATTTTGATTTTGAATTGCATCATTGATTTGACTGAAGTAAGTAGATATTGTACTCATATTATATTGATGTGTCGCGTCAATATGTTGATTATGCGCCTCAAGTTCAATCCGTATTTGTGCATTATGTGCATTCAACATGTCCCTTATTTGACCTGTATTGTCGACTGTTATAACAGGTGGGGTTGCAATCGGCTGTGGGATGTATTGTTGACGCTCAATGTTTCTTTGTAATGTCTGTTGCATTCCTTGCATCATAGTATTGATTTCACGCAATAATGTAGATTGGTCGGGTGCTGCTGTTGGCTGTGTGATATTGACATTAACCTCATTGTCATCATCTGCCCTGTGTTTCTTGCGTGGTCTCGGTGATGAGTTGTCATATATGATTTGTGGCCTCTCTGGTGGGTTCTGTAGGGTGACGGACGCATTGCTTATGAGCTTGAGACCGCATAGGCGAGGCACGTAGTCCAGGCCGTTCTGTGAGATGCATTCATTGATAAGGCCCTTGTTCTTAGACAGCGCACTATGTAAGAACGTGAGCCCCTGGTGCTTGTATACATAATCAAAATCGGTAGTATATCGCGTCTTGCTGAGGCCAGGTGTGTGACCTGTCTTGGCAACGACATGGCATCCCACTGCGTTGGCAAAGTAGTCGCGGAAGTGGTGGCATCGGCGGAGGCAGCGGGCGACGCGGCCAACATCAAGCTCGTATGGTAGCAATCGATGCTCCATGCATGCCATGACAACCTGTTTTTCAGCCGACTCTACTTTGGGATGCAGTCCAGTTACCTCCATTCCCTTCCATTGTAGATTGAGTGTTCTCACAATATGAAGCATGGACGCTCCCGCTGCTGATACATCTAATGATTGATTGGTTAGAAACCGTTTGACGACACACTCATTCCACGCGATGCTCTTGAAGCGTTGTAGATCGACGTCAGTAAGGCCTGTGGCCACCTGATTGCGAGGCACCCAAAGGTTGCTTTCCTGTGACGCGCCTTCTACAGCCACGCAATACTGGTGATCCAGATCAAACAGTGTTTGATGCAATTCAATTTCACGTGTTAGTTCTTGTTGTGTGGTTTCAGTGGGTATGCGTTCAGGATCGATCAGCATCGAGTCAGCAACCTGTCTGTATAGGAATTGACCACCCATTTGCTGCATGTTGACGGGTGAGTCATTTAGCGTTTATAAGCGATTCATCTTCAAGCACAGATGGACCATATTGTAGAATTTGTTCGTGATGGGTGTAAGGTTGAGTCGTGTGGCGGACGCTTCCAATTTAAGTCTATGAATGAATGCATTGTGCATGACATATCCACGTTTCCAGATGGGTTGTGGACGAATCTCAAGTGTAGATATCCATCTCTTGAAATAAATGTGGTTGGTGATCGAGAGTCGCTTGGCGGCTTTCACGTTCGCATGCGTCTCAACACAAGCCATCGATGGCGGATTATGTTGACACTGGCCGTAGCTGCGTGTCTGGCTGCTGTAGTGATGCATTTTCTTATATAGGCAGGATTGCGTTGATTGAAATGAAGGGCCGTGCCTGTACAGCCAAAAGTGGGTCATGTAAAGATACAATGACATTGAATGATATTACATCACATGAAGGCACATTCATTGATCTGAATTTGCCATGTCCATCAACACATCCTATCAATCCAGATAAATATGCACCTGAGCTATTTTACACACCAGCCGAAACAGACAAGATACAAGCCCTCAATAAATCATTCAGCAACCTTCAGAATCTGTATTTCGACCATTATAAAAACAGAAAGAAAGGGAGAAGACGCAGCTCAGTTACAAACAGAGCCATCCCAATGCATTTAGAATATGATGAGACCGTGTGGAAATTGTTCGTTGGACGTGTGTTTAGAACAATTACATACACTGACATTGATGCTCTGTTATTGAATAATACAAAACCAGATCAACTGTTAGACGACATGAAGGCAGATAGGATGCGATGGCATGCTGAGTTGGTAAGCCAAGAAACACCTTTGCATGTGATGGTAGACGACGTTGAGTGGCGCATCACCCGTGATCACGGAGTCCCATGGATGATTCCTGTTCAATATTCATGGTGTAACAGCATGGCAGTGGATCCCATGACAGCCACGTTAAGCGAGATGTTTGAATGCAACCGTATCCAAACAACCAACCACACGTTGTTTGATGCAGACGCCCTTTACAAGCATCTGCTGCCACATTTGACATACATGGAAAAACATGTGATGTTTGATGAAGACAGGGCACAGACAGGCACAGCCTGCAGTCTTGCTTTCAATTGGTTTGGTCCACATTACGTATTATGCAAACGATGCTTTGATGTCCTTGTGCTTCACGATGAGCTGGTTGAATGGAGCATGTTGCTTAAATTCAAACGAACCCTGGTTGATTCGAATAGGACTAGAATTATTGTACCAAAGGACACAGTAATTGCATCACTTGATGGTGAGGTCAGGCCATTGGACATGTTTTCAGCAGATGCATATGCCTTACAGCTCATGAATAAATGTGAAGCCCATTGGTTTGAGGCATCAGACGACGTTTCATACAGTCCACTTAAAGAGCATGTGGTTACATTTCTGGTCAACACTCTGGTTAAATCAGATGATAGGCCAGCAGTTGCAGGGTCTGGATTTTTTGCTAATACAACATGCATGGATGTGGGAGATGTGTGGTTTGGTTGTACACCACATTGGGTGGATGATAAACGCACTGGTACTGCTATTTTAAATAGCCAGAATTCATATAGGCATGGTATGATCACTGCGTCACATCATATCACAGGTGACATGATCATCAGCAGACATTGGACTGGCGTGTCTGGAATGGATGAATATTATCTGTTACCTGTCGAATGGCATTATGGACGACGTGCAGATGAAGCGGGTATGGAAGCAACTGTGTGTAATTGTATGTCCAGATGCAACAAATTACCAATTAAACAAAAAGGAGTAGTTCAATTGTTTAACAACAAGATTGAACGTCGTGAATTTGCATGGGACGCCTCCGCCGTAGATGCTGTCCGAGGTCTCAAAAGCGGAAAAAAAGAAGGCATCAAACGATATCTGGAATTTTATGAAACAACTTCACATAATGTTGATTAATAAAATTCATGTCGGAAACCCATTGTGAATAAGTCGTCCATGGTTAGGTCTTCGTCTGACATTACAGTCTCTTCGTCTGAATCAGCAGCATTCATGTGCGCTTCCACCTTGGCCTCGCTTTTGCGGAAGTCTACGGCCCACTGATCGTCGAATAGGTGCTCACTAAGGATGCGGCAAGCGAGCCGCAATTCATCATCATTCCTGATCTCTACCTGCTGACCCTCAACCCCCCATTCAAAGTACACGTGATGCTTTGGCCACATCGAGCGCGCCTTGGCGCATTGGTAGATCTCATGCTCAGAGCTCGATGGGCGGAGATGCAGCCGGCGTTTGCTCACTCGGAGATACATGCACATGTGATGCAGGCATTCACCGCATGTGACCTATTTGGGTAGCACTTTTTACATGTGGATGTGGACACTGGACTTGATTATGATTGTCATTGTACCAGCGTTTGTAGGGTGCATTTTGCAATATACAGTAAACAACCCATTGTATATAAAGAAAGTGGCTGCATTCTGGCAATGGATTACTATCACAGATCAGACAGCATGCTGTTCGTTCCTGCGTGCTTTTTCATAATGATCATAGTGTGCGGATTTGCAGCTTGGTCGACCATACCAACGGGGGGCGGTATGCCACAGGTCATTAGGCATGTCATTGTATTGCCCTCGCGCAACAACGAGCAGGTATAGGCTGACTGCTATAAAAGATGTCCGTTGTGGATTGCCAATGTCCACGCAGGAACAACTCACAGCCCTCAATACGGAAATTGCCCGCTCCAGAAATCACATCCGCTTCCTCGAAGAGCGCCTCACGCCGTCGCAACTTCTGGCCGCCCAACAGCTGGAGTCTGGGTTCAAGACCTCGCGCGAATCGCGAAGCGTAAAGACTTCCAGTAGATGACTATAAAAGCACAGACCGATTGGGTTGTAGAAATGCCTGTGCATACTATTCCACTTGGTTCCAATAATACATATTTGCAGTCTGCTGATGGCATATCTCAGTCTATTGGCGTTTCATTTAATGGGATGTCAGATTTGACAAAAAGAGTGAAAGCGTATAAAACTGCCCAGGTAAATATCAGGCGTGGTGGTGCCAATAACGATAAAACACAGAAGAAGAAAAAAAGTGGTGGCAAAAAAGCAAAGCGTCAGCTCAAACAGAAAGATGGTGTCAAAACATTGACACATCGTTGGACTGATACTCGCAGCGTATATGCTTTCATGGAAGATATTGTAATACGTCCATTTAACCCAGTGACAAATGTTCCACAGACACTTCGCATGACGCCTCGACATTTGATTAATACCACTGGCATATTCAATAATTCAGCATTGCAATTTAAATCTAGTGACGTAATTGGTGCAAAGACGTCAGGGAGTGCAATTGAAATGGGGTTGAAATTAGCAGATCTGGTGTTCAAAGAATGCAATACTGTATTCACTACAAATACACCACTTGTTGTAAAAAGTGAACTGCATGATCATTTGGATCATGATGAATTACAACTTGGGCTGAACCGAAGTGTCAATCTGATATGTGCCAGAAACAATGTTGAAAATATTACATATGATGATGATGAATACAACAATTATTTTAAAAATGCATACAAACGGCTGTTGGATGGATTTGCACTTGACTATTCAGTTGCAGTTGCATGCGTAGAACATACACTTTCAGAATTGAAACAAAACACAGACAGGTATGATCCCATTAAAATTGACGAATATACAAATCAAATGTACAGAGAGAGTGCATACAAGGAACTAGAGAAGGTTCCACATATTGTGATTGAGAATGCCAAGAAAAATGAAGTGGTCCAAGCAGCAGCAACACATGCATTTTATGATCATTTATTAGCTCAATATTGCAAGGTTCATGAAGTTGTCATCTCAGCTATACTCACGTTGTGCAAATATTTTCACATGGAACCAATTTCATCCAAATTTGCCAATACGTATTTTTCACATGCTGTCACAATTGTAAATGGCACATCTGCAGCGAGCAGGGACATCACCAACTTGATGGACTGTTTCTCTGACATGCAAGATGCAAATCGTAGCATTGCGTCTGAATTCAAGAGCAAATTGGCCACGTTCCATACGAGGTCAGAGGTGACAGAGGATGAAAACAGCCATTTTTCTAGCAAACAAGCTATGAGTCGTGATACTCTAGCCAAAGGGACCATGTCAGAACAACTAAGGGTACTCCGTGATATGATGACAGTCACTGTAGCCCATGCAAGTGGGCTGACTAATTCTACCACCAATGTGTTGCCCAATTCAATGAGAGTTGAATGTAAACTGGATGCAAAGTCATACCATGCAATGATCACACTGGCAGCTAAGATTGACACGAAAGGTATGTTTGTTAAGACCGATGGCTTCCAGCATTCGGCTGACTATAAGCATTATTATGGTATTCTGAATAAGCTTGGACGGGATTTATTGCACAGAAGTAAAGATACACGTATTAACAGCCATCTGATGGTGCGTATGGATGAATTTAAGCTGCCAGTCAAAATAGCAGGAGGGTCCTTACCACCTATTGTATTGACAAAGACCTTAGTGGATACAGTGCAAATTGTTACAACTACGAAGACTGAACTAACAAAGCTATTAGACGGTCCTGAATCACATAACATTACACTTGAGATGGTGGAGCGGTTACATAAGACTGCAGATAGCTGGAAT
>Ga0247833_1003838_pt1 | contig 19586 bp, 7 predicted proteins | sample LaCruzMarch2015__7_FD_187117 | JGI IMG/M metagenome (GOLD analysis project Ga0247833, IMG submission 187117) | Freshwater microbial communities from meromictic Lake La Cruz, Castile-La Mancha, Spain - LaCruzMarch2015_8m | ecosystem: Environmental > Aquatic > Freshwater > Lake | place: Spain... | reverse complement strand
AGCAGGCACCGAGGCGACATAAAAACCCCCGGAGTCACGCTCGATGACCACGTTGAATTCGCGGACTTTGCGATTTTTCGCCATGCCCAATCCCTACTCCAACGGCCGTCGCCCGTCAATCGGCGGAAAGCGGAGAGTCCGGACGCTTAAAACTTACAAACCTAAATCTTAAAACTCCTCATCCCCGCCATCGCCGCAGCAGCCCGTATTTGAGAATGCAACGAATGGCGCTGACGCCGTCCTTCCAGTTGATCTTTTTGCCCTCGGCGTAAGTGCGGCCGTAGTAGGCCACGCTGACTTCGTAAATGCGCGCCCCGGAACGCGCCACCTTGGCCACGATCTCCGGTTCAAAGCCGAAGCGCGGTTCCTCGATGGTGATCTTTTGCAGCAGGTCGCGGCGGAACACTTTGTAGCCGCATTCCATGTCGGTAAGGTTGAGATCGGTCACCATGTTCGAAAGCAGGGTAAGAAAGCGGTTGCCCAGCGAGTGCCAGAAATAAAGCACGCGGTGGCTTGATCCGCCGATGAAACGCGAACCGAAGACCGCGTCCGCCGCACCGCGCAGGACCGGCTCGAGCAATCGCGGATAATCTCCCGGGTCGTATTCAAGGTCCGCATCCTGCACAAGCACGATGTCTCCCATCGCCGCGGCGAACCCCGTGTTGAGCGCAGCCCCCTTCCCCATATTGCGCTCATGGCGCAGCACCCGCACGCGCTCCGGGTGCGCAGCGGCAATGCGCTGCAATTCCTCCCAAGTGCCATCGGAGGAGCCGTCATCCACCGCGACCAACTCGTTAACTTCAGACCTGTCGAGCACCACCTTGAGCACCCTCCCGATCGTCGTAGCCTCGTTGAAGACGGGGATGATGACAGAAAGACGCATCAAGGCGGGGCAAGATTGGTTCACTTCCCATCTTTATCCGCCAATCGACAATCCGGGCAAAGCGGAAAACGGATCGGACAGGTTGGCGGAATTTGTGACAAAATTTTCACATGCTTCCCGGTGTCCGTTCCGCTAGGATGTTCGGGCAATGTCACCAGTGATCGTCTGGATAGCCCTCATGGCAAGCGCACTACCCGCAGCCCGGTCCCTCGCCGCAGCGGGGGAGCAAGTTGCGGAGCTCGAAGTCAAGGCAGAGAGCGGCGACGCGGCCGCGCAATTCCAGCTCGGGCGCGCTTATATTCGCGGTCAAGGTGTGGAAAAAAACCAGACGAAGGGTCTTGAACTCATCAGCGAAGCTGCGGAAGCCGGACACGCGGAAGCAATGGCTGGGATGGGATATCTCCACATGACGGGCGAAGGTCTGGAGAAGGACGAGCTCAAGGCTCTTGAGTGGCTTCGCAAGGCGGCCGATGCCGGTTCGCTCAAGGCCAAAGGCAACCTCGGCGTTTTGCTCCGCAGTGGCAAGAAGATCCAGCTTTCCAATGACGAGAGTCTGCGCTTGCTCCACGAGGCGGCCGATGCCGGATTCATCGAAGCAAAATCATACCTTGGCCGTCTCTACTTCACGGGGGATGCTTTGCAAACGCAGAACCGTAAAAAAGCCCGCTCCTATGTTCAGGCGGCCGCCGAAGCCGGGGACCCGGAATGTCAGAACATCATGGGAGTAATCGCCGGACGCGGCGCCGAGTCGGAGCAATGGTTCCGGCGGGCAGCCCTGCAAGGCAACGCCAAGGCACAGTCCAACCTCTCCGATCGGATGGGCGCCGCATCGAGTGCCAGCACCAATCGCATCGAGGCGCTCATGTGGTTGCTCCTCGCTCACGACCAAGAGGAGCCTCTGGCCAAGAAAACCTTTGTCGAAATCGGACCCAACCTTTCGCCGAGCCTCCTGAAAAAAGCGCGGGAAGCAGCCGACCGATTCAGACCGGAGCCAGTTCTGCCAGGCGGTTCTTGAGCGCTCCGCCGGCCCGAACCGTCAAGGGGCAGGATTCACTTTAGCCCGCTGCTCGCCCAAGCGCTCAAGCGCTGCCGCCCGGTGCAGGAGGTCGTATTGGGCGAAGCCGTAGAGAATGATATAGCGCCGGTCAGCCTCGCTGCGCGCCGACTCCCAGACCTCTGCGGTATCGCCAGCGGCGCCGTCCGTGGTGCTTACCGCATCGATGAAATCATTGGCAATAAGATCCAGCGCCTGACGCTGCGGCGCAGGCAAGGGACGGATATCGTGAAAAAGGGCCGGCAGACGTTCGCCCGTGGGGACATTGACCGGCGGACTCTGCCACGGAGAAAGCTCGACGGCAGCCAGCTGGGGCGCAGCAACCGTGGCGCCGACACTCGCTTCTCTCGGCATGCTGACCGAGGCGCCATCGCTGGTTCTCGGTCCTTCGGACTGCCCAACGCCAGGCTTATCCGTCGGACCCCCGCCGTCTTCCAGCGCAGCCGCGCTGTTCCCTGACGCCGAAAGAGGCGGAAAACCCGCCTGCGGTGGGGAGTTTTCCGAAGGAATACTTCGGGCCACCATGGAGACGCCGCGCGGCGTCTCCACTGGTCGGGCAGAGGCAGGAGATTCGCTGGCAGCGAGCACCGCCGTGTCGCTGTCTGTCTCCGCAGCTGCCTGTTTGATGCGCGGCGTGCCGACCATCAAGGCAACCGCAGCGGCCAACGCGCAAAAAAGCGCTCCTAGGGCGATCCAGCCGGGACCAGAAATTTTCACGCGGAACACCCGGCGCTTCTTGGATCAGGGCGCCGCGGCCCGGACCCGGAAAAAGCGCCGACCCGAAGCCGGATCGGTGAAAGCGGCAGCCTGATATCCGGAGGGAGCGGAGTTGGACAGGATGGAGATCGAGGGCGCGTTGTTTGTGGTGAAAGGGTTGACTAGGTCCGTCGTGGAAAGCACCGAGTAGGTCGGCGCCTGACTGTTGCTGATGCTCCGGCGAAAAAAGGACACGACCGAGTTGTTCGAAAGGACGCCGACCGCGGTGAGCGAGGCGTTGCCCGTGGTCGGATCCGTGCCAAAAGCGTATTCGTCGTAATTCTCGAACCCGTCGCCGTCGAAATCAGCAGACTTGTTGCTGAGCGTGGCTCCGGGATAGCCGGCGGCCCATGTCGTGTAGTCGTCCGCAGATGCCCCCGCGCCGACGGGCACAAAATAGACATCGCCACTACTGCCCAGAGTGACGGTGCCAAGATAATAAGCGCTTCCGACCGAGCCACCACCATAAGTTTTCGCAATAGAGTATTCGTTTTGCCAGGCGATGTTGCCATCGGTCCCGTTGTTGGTTGTCGGGGTGATGCGGTAGAGGTCGAGGCCGCGGGTGACGTTGGAAACAGATCCGTAGGCGTAGGTGTTGGAGGATACGGAACCCATCACACCGCTGCCGATCCCTCCGTAGGCTTGGCCGACGATGTTGTTGGCGCTGACCGGGTTCATGGTTTTCCACTGCGGCTGCACTGTGTCGGTCGAGTTTGTTGGATTGCTGGTCTCAGCGAGCAAAACACTGTTGGCCCCGTCGATATTGCCCGCCACGATGGCGGAAGCGGAGGCTCCACTGGGGACGTTACGGACGGCGGAGTTGCTCACACCATAAGTGCCTGCCCCGCTGCGCGGGGAACTGATGTAGACCGTTCGCGAATAGTCGCCGTTCTCGACGAAGGTCGATTCGTTGTCGGTCGCCCCGACATTGCCCGCCGCCCCGACAAAAAGATTGGAAGAAAGCGATGTCCAGTCCGAGCCGTAAGTGGAGGTGAGAAGGTTGTTGATGTTGCCCAAGCTAATGACCTGCCCGTAAGAAGGATCGTTAGGCGTGGCGGCCCGCCGGAAGACATCCCAAGTGCTCCCCAAGCTGTAGGTCACCACACTATCCTTGCCTGTTTCCCCGTTCGGATTGCGGAAAAACATGACGAGATCGTTGGCTTGGTAGGTGGAATCCGGAGAGGCTCCAGCATGGTCCGGTCGGAAAAGACCGAGAAGTGCCAGCGGCAGCAAGAGGAGTCGCAGTTTCATAATAGAACCAAGCCCAGATGTTGGGTGGATAACTTAAGAGCGGATGTGGCGCGCGCTCCGTGTTTGGCCCGGAGCGCGCCCGCAAGAATCAGGTCTGCTCAAAGAGGAATGATAGGAGTTCCGTCGTCGAGGCGCTCAACGTACATATCACTCATGCGCACGCCGTTTGCCGTGGCTTGCAGGCCCTGCTCGAGAAAGCCGCCGGTTTCCGTCATTTTCGTGTAGAAGGTCTGCACATTGGGGTCCGTAAGCTCTCCGTGGTAATACATATGCTGGTAGCTCCAAGGGGAATACGCGCCCCGGGTAATCTTGTTGAAGTCCTCGAGGGAGAAGCCGGTTGGGACACCATTGATCAGATAGTTGTTAGTGTCATTAGTGGCCAGAGGAGTGATCGTCACGCCACCGAAGCCAAGAACCTTCGCGAGGAGGTTGGTCGGTGCCGTGATGGACCTGACGTCAGATGTGCTCAAGAAGCTGATGATAACAGCCTGAGCATTGGATGCGGTCGGCGTCGAGCTCGAGCCGTTGTAAATCGTAACATTGGTGGTGGCGTTGGTGAGCAGGCCAGTCACCCCGGAACCGCTGCTGTACCCGCCGTTGCCGACCACGGTGTTTCCCCACAAAGTCGAGGCGTCATTGGCCCGACCAGTGCGGAAGGGAACATTCGTGTTGGTCAGATTGGCACCGACAGGGACGAGAGTGAGGGCGCTGGCCACACCGCCTGACAGTCCGGTTTGGGTGCCGACATAGTGCTTCACCGTGTTGGCGACACCATACTGAAACTCGGTCAGACACGCTGAGCGGGTGCCGGAACCGTCATTGCGGCCCGTGAATAAGACGCGAATGTTTCCGTCGTTGGTGTGGCCGGTAATGAGGGAAAGACGAAACTGCCCCAGGTTCGCCAAGGCGGCGCAATGTTTTTGCGTCACATTGACAAGGCGGCCGAAGGTGTTGGTGTTGGTAGCGGAACGGCTGGCCACCATGGCAAAAGTGACCACACCAACCTTGGAGGATCCCACCGGGTTGAGCGTCTCGTTGCGGACCGGAGAGGTCTCTTGATAGACGTCGGAGAAAGCGAACTTGCAACGGACGGTTGTCGTTGCTCCGGTGAAGGAGGCTGTGATGCCAGCGGGGACCGTGGCCGCGCTGTCGAAGACCGGGACAAGGGTATTACCCGCGATGTTGTTCATCCCTTCGGTCGAACCGCTAAAAGCTGTGCGGATGATGGTTGTGCCGTCAATTCCTGGGAACTTCCCTTTGAAGATGGCCTTGTTTGAGCCCAGGAGCTGCGAGGTGTTGTTCACCCCGGTCGCGGCAAAATCGTGCGCCGCGTTCCAAGAGGTTCCGAGAGCGCCTCCGTCACTGTTGAACGCGTTGACGATACCTTGCATGGTTGCCCGCCGGAAAGCCGTGGCCCCGGTGATGTCGATGATCGTCTGCGCCATGGCAGAGGATGAGAGGCCAGCCGCAACGACGGTGGCGAGGATGGTTTTCAATTTCATGGTTTTTAGTATGGAGGTTCGAGGTTTTGGATTTGTTGTTGGATCAAAATTTTCTGTTACGACGCCGGATAATGTGCGCACCGAAACCGGCCGCGGCCAAAGCGAGCAGAGCATAGGTGGAAGGCTCGGGCACGGCGGCGAAGTTGACATCGCCATTGTCACTGAGGGTAACAGTGCCGAGGTAGTAGGCACTCCCGACCGAGCCAGAACCACCATAAGTTTTCGCGATAGCGTATTCGTTTTGCCAAGCGGTGTTGCCATCGGTCCCGTTGTTGGTTGTCGGGGTGATGCGGTAGAGGTCGAGGCCGCGGATGACGTTGGAAATAGATCCGTAGGCGTAGGTGTTGGAGGATACGGAACCCATCACACCGCTGCCGATCCCTCCGTAGGCTTGGCCGACGATGTTGTTGGTGCTGATCGGATTGTAGGTGTCGAGGGTTGTGACGGCGTTGGCTAACGCGGTCGGGTTGCTGGTCGCAGAGAGCAAAACACTGTTAGCCCCGTCGATATTGCCCGCCACGACAGAGGAAGCGGAGGCTCCACTGGGGACGTTACGGACGGCGGAGTTGCTCGCGCCATAAGTGCCCGCCCCGGTGCGCGGGGAACTGATGTAAACCGTGCGCGAATAGTCGCCGTTCTCGACGAAGGTCGATTCATTGTCGGTCGCCCCGACATTGCCCGCCGCCCCGGCAAAAAGGTTGGAAGAACGCGATGTCCAGTCCGAGCCGTAGGTGGAGGTGAGAAGGCTGTTGATGTTGCCCAAGCTGATGACCGTGTTGAAGGTCGGATCGCTAGGCGTGGCTGCACGGCGAAAAACGTCCCACGTGCTGCCGAGGCTGAAGGCCACAACGGTGTCCTTGCCCGTTGCCCCGTTGGGGTTGCGGAAGAACATGACGAGATCGTTGGCTTGATAGTTGGTGTCCGCTGCGGCAAGCGCGCCGGTGGATACAATGGAGAGCGCCCCGAGGGCCAGAGCGGGGGAACGGAGGCGGGAAAAAAGGTAATTTTTCATGGTATGAATGCGGTGAGTAAGATTGTTTTCGATGACCAAATTAGCGGTAAGCGGCGCCGATGCCAGTGGAACGTTGTGAAATTTTTGTCACAAATCGCACGGGCTTTACTACGGACTCGCGTGCTCCGTTTGGGCCGGCCTGGTTGCCTTTTCATCGCTCGACCCCGGTTTTTTCGGGGTCAGACGCCCCAGGTATTCGGCCGCACGGACGTCTGATGGTCGCAGGCGGAGAGCTTCCTCGAAGTTGACCCGCGCCTTTTCCGGTTGCCCCGACTCCAGATGGTAGATCCCGCGATAGAAGCGCGCCTCGAACTCGTTCTGCGAGGGAAGGAACGCAACCACCCGCACCGACTGGGCATCGATACCCGTGGACGTGGGAATCGGGTAAGCGAAGGGTCGAAGCCACGCGGGGAACTCCTCGCTCTTAAGGACCGCATCGAGGTAGGAGGGGTCGGGCTTCTCCTTGCCTCTTGCGCGGGCCAAGAGTCCCGCGTAGGCCTCGCCGAAATTGCTCCACGACGGCACAACGATATGAGTGACCCCCGCCTCGGCGAGCAAGCGCTTGGTTTCCGCCTCCGATGGGGAGGCAAAAATTCCAGCGGCTTTTTTCAACCCCGGCATATTTTCCCAGTAGAGAGTGCCAAGCACGCGCACTCCGCCGTGGTAGACCATTTCGGTCGAGGTGTTCGGGCCGGTCAGGACGGTCGGAATGCGGTCCGGGCTGGCCTGCAGCAGGCGGTGGGTCAGGTCACGGATGAGCAGGTTGCCGCCCACTTCCTCTTCGAGAGGAGCTTGCAGGCACGCCGCTTCGTCCTTGTGGGCGCGGGCCACATGGGGCAGGAGACCGAAGACAAGGGCCAGCCAGGCCGCGACCAGAAGAATGGCGATCAAAGGCACTTTCAATCTGTCACCCCGCGGCCGCGCAAGCGCATCAGCCAAGATGACGAGAACGCAGAGCGCCCACAACGCGAAGGCGACCGAACTCCACCGCACCTGCAGCACCGCGAGGGACTGCATGACAAGGACGGCCGGCAGGACAACCGGCAGGAGGCGCAAAATTTTGCGCGGCTGGTGCGGCGGCAGGAAAGAAAGAAGAGTGGTACCAAACGCGACAAAGACCCACGGATAGACGACCAACCAAGTGCTCGCTTGCATGCCGCCGACATCGAGCACCTCGAAGAGGCTTTGGAATTCGTTGATGTATTCGTGGTGGAGATCCAGCAGGAACTTGTCGGAAATCCAGAAAACGTTTTTCGCGCTCAAGAGAACCAGTGCGACAGGGGTGGCCGCGAGCAGGACAGACAAAATAAGCAGAGGCCACGCACCGCGATCCGGGCGCCCCGCTTTCATCCAAGAGACAAAAAAGAGCAGAGCGTTTCCCGCCGCAAGCCAGGCCAAGGCATAAAGCGGGTGGTTGACCTCGAGTCGCAGGCCCATCCGGTCGGGAAAATATTCGAGCAGGTAAAAGAAGAAGCTTCCCGCGCATCCGGCCGCCCCCCAGACCAGCCAAAGATGCGGCCGGAGTTGCTCGCGCCAACCGGAAAAGACAGCGACTGCCGCGCCGAGGAGTGCGCCGAGGCCCGCGCCGAAAAGAACCGGTATGGCCGTGGCGGCGCTGACCCAAAGGGCTGCTGCCCCAAGGATTCCGGACGCCGCAAACCAGCGGCGCGCACGCTCCTCGGGAACCAGATCCTCTCCGGCGCCATTTTTCGCCTTGCGGTCGCGCGCGTAGCCACCGCCACCGCAGAGCAGGCAAAGAAGGCTGGCAGAGAGAAAGACAAGGACAAGGCCGTGGTGATCGGTCTCCCCGAAGATGAAGCACCTGACCACCCCGAAACTCGTCATCAAAACGACGATGTAATAAAGTGAGGCGAACCAACCGAAACCGCGCGCCGCCAGCAAGGCCAGTCCCAAAAACGCGAAGAGCATGGTCAAAGGACCGAAGGCCAAGGCCGCGGCGGAAACAAAATGCTCCGCCGGCTCGTTCTCGCCCCATGACCTGACCTCGGCCAGCGCAGCAAGAATCCACACGGGCAGGGAACTCCAGTGGACCTCCCGTCCATCGGGTGCATTGTCGCGATCCGTCCAACGCACGCGCCACACGCCATCGCGCAGCATTTGCCTTGTATGGACGACCCACCACCTTCCGTCGACCGCGGAATGCGGCATGATCAGATGCTCTTCCCATGCTCCCGGAGGCAAGGCGGCGCTGTGCGGCGGCGCGTCACTGAAGGTGACAGCGGAGATCTGCGCGACCGTGTTCCACCTCGCGAGAACATCCGCGAGGAAAAAGACGACCGCGAGAAGAAGACAGAGGACGAGGGACGCCCAAACCCAGACACCACGCCGAAAAGGGATCGGAGTCATGGCGTTGTTCCGCATGCACGGTGCGCCGACCTCGTTACACGTGCCGGACCGCCTTCGACGGGGCAGAGAATCGAGTGCACTGCGCTCAAAGCACTTGCTCGTCCGCGGGCGCCCCGGCGCGGGCCTCCTGCCTTTCCTCTTCATCCCCGCCGCCGTAACCGAGCACTTCGACCGTGATAGTCGAAGGTGCTTCCTGCTGCCCCGATGCGGACCCGGATTGGGCTTGGCGGGTCACCTCGGAAGCGGCTTGGGAGGTCGCTGCGCTGCTGGAGGAAGCGGAGCTCAAACCACCCACATTCGGTGCCGCCACAGGGGCCGCCGCCGGCACACCGACCGAGGTTCCGCCCGCGGCGATATTGTCGGCGTTGCGCACTTGCGCCGCGGCGATGGTGATATTGCCCGTGGCGCGGATGCCAGCGTCGCCCGCGTCGACCGTGCCGCGCGGAGCCAAGAGGGTAACGGCGCCGGGTTCCACCCCGGCGACCGAAGCGAGCACGCCAATGCCACCGCCCGTGGCCAAGCCACCCAAGTCGGTCTCGATCTCGCCGCTGATCGCATCGATGAGCACGCGAGTCGGTGGAGCGGTGACCACTGTTTTGGCCGCTGTGCCCGCCGCGATGTCGCCCCTTGAGGACCAGATGGTGAGATCGCCGCCACGCAAGGTGAATATGCGCGCGCGCCCGATATCGATGTTGCCGCCGGTCAGCAGCGAGACCTCGCCGCCGTATTCGGTGACGATACCCGGCGGCGTGAGCGGATTGCCGAAGATGTCCGAAGCCATGGTGATGCCCCCACCCGGCGCCGCGGCGATGATGGATCCACCTGAAGTGGTGCGCAGATCCCGGGCGCGGGTGAAGATGGTTCCCGCCGCCGGAGTCTTGCCGAAGATGGCTTCGACTGCCGCGTAACCCGCGTCATAATTGCCCGTCTGCGCCGCATCCTTGCCGACCTGTTTCAAGCGCTCGAAGAGGCCGCGCACTGAGGCCACCGCTTTATGCTCCGCCGTGTTACCGAGAAAACCGGTCGGCGGTAGATTGGCGAAAGTGAGTGAGCTACCGGTCAACCCCAGAGCCGGGCCGGACGAAATTCCCCCGACCCCGGCCATCACAAGATAATGCGCTCCCTCAAAGGGAAGCGACGGGTTCCGCAGGCGACCGATGCTGGTCAGGCCCACGCCCGTGCCATCGAGGAAATTGGCGCCGGATCCAAAATCGATATCACGGCCGGCGAGAACTTCGACGACCCCTTGACCGCCGGCTTGGATGTCGCCAGCCATGGCCTTGGTTGTGACAGCAAGACCGCCCGCACCACGCAACACCGTCGAGCTTGGGAGATCCACGATGTGGTTACCGCGCGCATTGTCGCCCGCGATGACGCGCAGAGGAGCGTTTTCGTTGAACGGGATGATATCGCGCCCCGCCGAAACGACCGAGATCGCCTCCGCCGCGGGATGCTGGAAGTAAAAGGCGACATCGCTGATATCGTTGGCCGCGTGGACGCGGATCGCCTTGGCCGAGAAGGCGGTCATACCGGAAATGTCGCCGCCGGCGGCATAGAGACGGAGCGGATTGGGGTTGAGTTGGTGCACGGGAGCAGGAGCGTGGAGGGCTGTTTTCGCAGCGATCGAGCCGGCCGATCCGCTGTATGCGCCAGTCTCACGAAACATAAGATCGACCGACGCCCAAGGAGAACCCGCAAGGTCGCGAATGAAGGTAAAATCTTGCGAGCCGGCCGACTGCTGGATACCGCGGGGAGCGCTCGGTCCAGGGAGAATCCGCGCATCGGCATCGGAAAGATTGAGACGTGCCGAGGTCCATGCCGTCGCTGTAACGGACGCACCTCCCGAAGAGATGGTAACTGTCCCGGACTTGCCCAGACCCGGTAGCGAACCCGAAGCCAGAAGCTCGAGTTCTCCCAGAGGCGAGGGAAGGAGATTGGCTTGACCAACAACTGAAAGGTCGCCACCGAAAGCGGTGCTGCGCAAGATCGGCAGGGTGACGGAAGACATGCCCCGGAAGTCGGACACCCTCGATTCGGCCAAGCGCAGCCACGGCCGGTAGAAACCCGCAACGTTGTTTGCCGCGGCGGAGGCATGGCTATGGGCCAATCCAAGGATCGGAAGGGCCGTCTCAAGTCCCGCGAGAGTGGCAGCCAAGCGGTGCGTGACCGAACCCCCGAAGGAAGCGACATCCGCGGACGAATCTGCACCGGTGGTCTGAAACTGCGTCTTGTACCAGAACTTGTTGTTGAGCCCTTGGGGAAGCAGGAAGGCCGGGGCGGCCGGTCCGATGAGCACATCGCCGCGCGCCGAGACATCGAACGCCGTGCGACCTCCGAACAAAGTCACGGCTTGCCAGGTCAGCGCATCCTCGAAAAGCGGGGCTGCCGTGGGACTGGTCGACAGTCGGCCGCGGCGCAGCGTGCGGGCCTCGTTGGTTAGGATCTCATCCGCAGCCGACAAGCGGGCGTTGCCACGCTCGGCGTAAAATGTTCCGCCGTTGACGTCGGATCCAGCCCGGACGAAAAGGTCCCCGCCACCAGTTTCGAGGATTTTCGTATTGTCGGGGGTCAGGCTCATACCCGTGACAGGATCGATGCCTGCCATGCGCGCCACGGTAGGAATCACCGCGTCGGCATTGACGAGATCGCGCCCCGCGACAAGTCGGACGTCTCCGCCGCCCAGCGCCCCGAACCCTTGGAAAAAGTTGCTGTAGTCTGCCCACCAAGCCGTCGAGGCGGAAAGGTCCTCAAAGGAGCCGTTGTCATCCGTGTAGGAAACAGCGGCAAACCGGCCCGTGACCGGATCGATCAAACCGCGCCGGTAAAGCCAAGCGGACGGCAGTTGCATGGAGCTGTCCGGTGCGATCGTGATAGCGTCGCGCAAGCGGGAAAACCGCCCGATGTTCGCGCCGGCCGAAAGGGAAAGGTCTCCTCCCCCAAAACCGAAATACGCTTCGTAATTCTGCTGGATCGCGCCAAGCGAACTCCCCTGCGAGGGATGGCCCTCGGGAGAGGTGACCGGCAAAGAAAAATCGCCCGTAGCGAAAACTCGGGTGCGATCCGCGGGAGCCACACCCGCCGTGTAGATTGTGGCGAAAGGATTCCGCAGCTGCACATCGCGTCCCGCTGCCACTTCGATGCTCCCCGTGCCGGTGCGGATCACCTCGTAACGCGTGCCGCGGTCGTTATTATTGGGCGCATTGTTGATACGCATGGTGTCAGCGGTCTGCCCGTCGCGTCCGACCCCCGCCCCGGCGCCGGAGGTTGTGGCGTTCGGCACCGCCGAGGCAAAAAATTCACCCACCAGCACAGAACCCTTGCCGGGTTGGCTCTGGTCGAGCGCACTCAAGGCGATACTGCTCCGGAAATCGGCCGCGCCGAAATCGGCGCCGGAGGCCAGACGGTAACTCCACGATTGCGTGTTGACCGGAAGATCCCCGTTGACCGGTTGCAACGCACCGAGCCAGAGCAGCGAGTGGCCATTGTTGGCGAAATCCAGTGCATCACCTTTGGAGATCGGCGCGAACCCGTCGCTCAGGGCATTATTGAAGATCAAGTCGCCGGCGGAGCGAAGCGTCAACACGCCAGGGGACTGACGCGAGCCGTAACGCCAAGCGGACAAATCCCAATCGGCATCGGACAAGCCCTCGATGTTGGTAGTGCCGGTTACGTTGGCCAGCCCAAGACTCAGGTTGCCCGTTGTGTTGGCAATTTCCACTCCCGGCGCGACGACGAGGATGCTCGAGAGTCCTCGCCCAGAGGACAACAGGCGGGATACGATGTCGGCCTCGCCCGCGTCCAGGTAAGCCGCGTTGTCTGCATTGACCCTATCGCGCAAGGCGCGGTTCATCACGCCGCCCGCCGGTTGATAAACACGAAAGGCCTCGGCCAAGATGGAGGAACCACCATCGATGGTGCTGCCGATTGCCGCGATGCGAACATCGTTCCCCACGCGCGGGGCACGCAGGTGCAAGGTGCCTTCAAATTGTCCGTAGAAAGCGCTGGAACCGGAAGTGGTGTAGGATCCGGCAACATATTCACCCACCGAGAGATCGATGCGGGACCCTGATTGAAGGTCCAAGAGCGCTGCCGTGTTGCCCACGCCGTTGATCGCGCTGCCCGCTTCGAGCGCTATGTGGCCGCCCTTGCCCGCGTTGCTGAATTTTTCCGCCGCCACCGTGAGCACCGAGCCATCGGCCAAGGTCAGGTTGCGGCTGGTGACCAAAGAAATCCGGCCACCCGTCTCGCCCGAGGCATCAATAATGCCGGTCAGCGTGAGGTCGCCCGCATCGGCAGACAGCGCATAGTCACGCACGCGCGTGGTGCCCGCCACCGTCACGTCGCCGGTGCGCACGCGCAGGTTGCGCTCTTGGAAAAATCCGGCGTGGTCGAGATCGGTCCGCAAAGCATCGAAATCGGCCACCGACCCCGCATCAAGGGTGAAGCTCCCGCTCGTGCGCCCCGCGCCGGCCGAGCCGTCCAAGGTGCCGGCGATGACGAAGACGCCACCCGGAGAACTCACGTTGAAATACCCGGCATCACCGCCATCAGCATGCGCACCTACGGAAACATCGCTGCCCGCCAGCAGTCTCACGCTACCCCGAAGCGCGGCCAGATCAATCGACCCGCCATCCGTGTAGCGGGTGACATCGAAGAATTGCCGCGCTTGACCCTCGGCGGCTAGACGTCCGGAAACATCAATGTTCCCGGTGGTGGCGGTGACGGACAGCACGCCCGAGGGAAGCAAGACATCGGAGGCCAGGTCGACCGATGTACCCTGCAAGCTCATGCGCACACCCAAGCCGGGTGTCACCTCGGCGGCCCCGACACGGTTGAAAACAAGATCCCCCACGGCGGTGATGTCATAGACCGCACCCTGACGTCCGACCAGCGCCGGGGTCTCCAGCAAAGCTTTTCCGCCGACCGAGAGCGAGCCGTCGGCGTCGGCCAAAATGCCACCCAAGGCCGTTGCGGCGATATTGTCATAACCACTAATGGAAAACTGTCCCGGTCCCAACAAGAGTCGGGAACCGAGGATGGACAGATTTCCCGCGGAGATCGCGGGCGCGGAAAGGCCGATCATCTCGGCGTTTGGCCGGGCCAGATAAATGTCACCAGCTCGAATGGCCGCACCCGCTGTGCCATTACCGTAGCCGCGCAACCCGGAGGCGAGCAACTCGACGCGGGCCAGTTCCGGGGCGCCCAAAGTGCCGCTGCCGTAGAAGTCGATCGTACGGTAGCTAAAGAGACGAAGGACATCCGACTCGGATGCGCGTTGGAGCAATGCGCCCCCGAGAATGACATGGCCGGGCACGGCGCTGCCGGTCAATGCCGGATTGCTTCCGTCGAGCAAAACGCTGATTTGACCGCTGCCGAGCGTTAGAGCGCCTGCTCTAACATCTACCGAGCTGTCGAGATCGGCAGCGTAAGTGGAGTCCACGATCACGCTGGGGCCAGCAAGCGAGGCCCCTGCTCCGATTGTCACCTTCTGCGTTGTTCCCGTTGGCTGTCCGCTCCGGGTGACGGCGGCGCCGGCATCGGTGGAAACACGCACAAGGGCACCATCGGACCCGAGTTGGAGATTCTGCGCTGGTCCGCCAATCGGCCCGGCCGCCCTGACGGCGGAACCGGCCGAAACAAGCACTTCGCTGTTGCCGGCCAGCACGATATCCGCACCAGCCAAAGTGCCCCCTGGTGAGTCGAGGGTTACCCGCGGGCTGCGCACGTTCACCGAAACACCGGTGCTGCCTTCGATCCGCTGCCCGCCGACAAGCAGGCTGCCATAGCCCCACGAGTTGAGTGTGGCGGTTGAAAGGGCTACGGAACCAGGGGCGGGGCCCGAAGCGCCGGGACCGGTGATCGTGATCGCGGCCAAGCTGCTCAGGTCGATTTCCGCGGCACGGCCCGATGCCGCGGTGCTGCGGGCCAGCACCGCGCCGGCCAGATTGATACCCGTGTTGCCGTGGACGGACAGACGCGCGGAGTCTTGCGGCAAGCGCTGCACCTGAGGGAGATCGAGCCGCCGCGCGGCGGCGGCAAGAAATTGGTTGGCACCATAAATGTCATATTGAGCCCGGGCGGCCGCGATCGCGCGGGGCAAGACCTCGAAACGCGTCTGTAAGGCATAGCCAGACACCGTGTTGAATCCGTTCCTCGTCCAACCGCTGGCCAAGTAAGAACCTTCTTCAAGACGGACCAATTCCGGCGTGAGAAAATCGTCGCGGCGCAGGGAGGGGTCTTTGGTCGAAACAACCGTGCCACTGCCAGTCAATTTGCCTTCCTCCGGGGTGACCAGAAAGGCGCCGGGCAAGAGCGCGTAGCGTCGGGGGAGAAGCGTGTGGTAGCCGGAGGCCAGCCCGGGGATTCCCGCAAGGTAAACCTGCTCGCCAACCCGCAAACCGGAAGCCACGTAACCCGGGTCACCGCCGAGGGCACCCGAGTTGATCCCCGTATTGAAGCTGCCGAGGGCAGCAACGCGATCCCCGACCCTCGGCAGAACGGCAAACGAGTCGGGCACCTTGAACCAGAAGAGACCCTCTTCGGGTCCGGGCACGATGGCGTATTCCGAAGGGTCGATATCCACACGCGCCGACCAAGTGCTTCCTCCGTAGGAAACCAAGTCCCCGGCATTGTAGTCGGAGCCGGAACTCCACGACTGGTCGGCCACACCGAGCAAGTCGCTACTGCCCCCGATGCCGGGAACCCATCGATAAGCGAGCAGATCACCGCCGCCGCCCACATCGACGGCCGAACCGGACGCCGTGACCACATTGCCTGCCGACAGGGTCACCGAACGCTGGGGCAATCCACCCGCGGTGACGTCCACCCCACGCGGATCGATCCACGACAAGCCATTGGGTGTCAGTCCGAAGGGGATGGTCAATCCGTCGGCCGAGACCGACGTCGTGGAGGCAGCCCCCAAAACCAAATTCGCGGTGGCCGGCAGGGCCGCGGCTGCGCCGGTCGCGGCATTGGCCGGAGCGGCCCCTGATCCGTCCCATCCGAGAGTGATGCTGCCGAGCGGCGCGCGGAGGGTTCCCTGCTGGTCGATGTTGGCCGCCATCAACCGCAGATTGCCCCCGGCGGACAGCGGGGCACCGGACGCGCCCGCGCCCGAAACGACGATCGACCCCGCCGTGCCGGAAAGCGGATTGTCATAGGCGAAGAAATCAAAGTCACTCAGCGTTGCGGGGTAGATCCTCGCCGCTCGCAGGGTCAAGTCGCCGGCCATATTGACACTGCCGTAGCCGCGGATGTCGCCGGACGCGGCCACGGACGTGGAGCCGATGCCTTGGAGGACGAGGTTGCCGGCATCGACGTGCGAGGCCCGCACCGAAAGGGTTCCGGCTCCCGAGGTTGGGGCAACGAAAATTTGCGGAGCACCACCTGTGCCGAGCAAACGAAGGAAAGGCTGGTAGGGATCGGCAGGATTGCGGGGAGCTTGGTAGGGCTGGCCGATAGTGACTGAGGCTGCCGACAAGGAAACACTCCCGTTCGCTTTGATCACTCCGCCCCCGGCCAGGCGAAGACGTCCGGGAACATCAACCGAAACGTTGCCCTGGAAATCGACAATCCCTCCCCCAACCGAATTGGGCACGTAGTTGTGCCCCAAGTCCAGATCACGGAAACCCCCCAGAGAGAAGCGATCGATGGCAAAGAATCCGATACCCTCGCCGGCCTGCAAGTCCCCGGCTGATCCGCTCTGGCGCACCACCAGGTTGATGTCGTCTCCGGGGCGGTCGGTGCCCTCAGCATAAAAGCGGCCGGAGGACACAGCCAGGGATCCTCCCAGCGCGGAGGGTCCGCCCGCCGCGCCAAGCAGCGTCGCATCGGAGAAAAGCATCTGCGACCCGGCGAGCGCGATCCGACCGCCATCGCTGTCGACCCGGGCAGGCAAACCGAGCACCACCTTGAAGGGATTCCTCACATCCTTCGGCGGCAGCCCAAGCCGCTGCGGACTAAAATCCAAAACCGCGGAGGAACCGCGCACATCCAAGACAGCACCCGCGTCGACGACGATGTTGCCGGAGACCGAAATCATGCCGCCCGGAAAAAGTTTCCCGGCACGAAGCCCGTTTTCGTCGGGCAGCGCAACGGCCGTTCCGGCCGCCGAAAGACGGGCAGACGGTCCGATCTCGACGGTCGGTAGGGCCGCGGTGGCGAGCGCGGACTCTCCCTTAGATAGCCGGTAAGAGCCGCGGCCGGCCACCGTTATCGAACCTCCGGGTGCGGTAATCTCGCCGCCGACCTTGACCACATCGCCTTGGAGCGAGACCGAAGCACCGGCTTCCGCGGCGATCCGGGAACTGGGCAGCAATTCGACAACCCCCACAGCTTCGACGATATCCTTGGTAAAGACGTCATCAAAGCCCGTGGCCGAAAGGTTCAGGGAAACAGCCTGGCGCTGCCCGGCAAACTCGGGGAGAACCGGCACGAAGGCGTCCGCACCGAGGACGCGGGAACCAAGGGCGCCGCCTTTGCCTCCCGGTTGGTAGATCAAGCTCTGGGCTTGGGGGCGAATATCACCCGCGACGACAATGCCCGGTATGTTTTGGCCGGAGTCATCGCGGGCGCCCAGACCGACGAGATGGTAGGAACTGAATCCCCCGTCCTGGAAAAACCCGGGTGAGAGATTCAGGCCGCCCGACGGCACCGCGTTGCCGCCGAGGTGCAGAAAATTGGACTGCAGAGTCAGCGAACCACCCTTGACCGCAGAGTAGGCCTGCATTGTTCCGGCCAAAGTCAGAGGACCGCCATTAGAAGTGGCAAGATTGGGATCGCGCCCGCTCAAGACCGCGATCGATCCACCGTTACCGGCGGCAAAATTATCCGAGTGATCGGCGCGGACGCCTCCGCTCGCATCGAGCACCGAGCCCGAAGAAAGTTGCACCGAGTAGGCCTCGAGACGGATCGACCCGCCATGGATCAACTGCCCGTCGTACGCGATGCCGCGCGAGAAACTCCGTTCATCAACCATCATGCCGGCGACATTGAGACTCGCCGCGGGGCCGAAGGCGAGCAAACCGCGACCGGGCTGCACGGCTGGAGCCGGCGCTGATTCGAGATCCAGCGTCGCCAAATCCAGCGGCGAAAAGTTGTAGGCCGTGAGCGAGACGGATCCCCCAGGCACGGTAATACCACCATCCACACGCACGTTGCGGGCCGCGACCTCAAGCTTGCCGCCGGGTCGAAGTCGGATGGGCTGAGTCGCTGCCACGACAAAGTCGCCATCGGGATTCTCGACGGTGAGGTTGCCAAAGCCGTCTTCGTCCTCGTCGAAGAGCGACGACCCGAAAACGACCGCCCCGCGCAGGGCATCCGGTAGCCTCTGCGGTTCACTGCCAAGCAACTCGAACTGGGGCAAAGATAGCGCCGGGGGCCGTCCCGCAACGATGCGGACTTCGGGTGCGGAGGGCGAGAAATCAAGGAAGGCATTGCCCAACTGCCTCTCGCCGAGAAAGGCCAATCGCAGAGACCCCAAAGCGGGCGGCGATTGCTGCTGATCGGGGCTGATGTAGGTATGGCCCGAGAGCTTGCCCGCGGCGAGGATGGAGGGCGCTTTGAACTGTAGCGTCCCGGCGGGTGCCCCCTCGAAGTAGGAATTCTGGTTATAGCCTTTGGCCGGGTTGAAGATGCCCGAGGAGTAAGTCTGCGGGGCACGCCACTTCGAGGTGACAGTCGTGGAGCCGGTGTAAACACCGTCATAATCGATGTCGGCGCGAGCCGAACTGATCGGGGTAGCCCGGCCCCCGAGCGAGAGCATGGAAGTCCTCACATACCCCGCCCCATGCGTGAGAAGGCCGCCCGATACGTCGATCGCCGCACCGCTGTGCATGACGATGGAATCACCAGCCGAGAGCGAAACAGTGCCACCGCGGGCGGTGAGCTGGGCGATGTCGCGTTCGATGATGGCGAGGTAACCTGTCAGGTCACCGAGCGGAGTTCCCACCCAGGCACGCCCGTCATCCACGCCGGTGGCGCGCAGGTCCACAACGAGCGGCAAGCCACGCAGGGCCGAATTCCGCTGCACCGGAGAGTCGGCCAACTCGGAGCTGCGCATGGCCACGGTGAGAAGGTGCTGCACCAGGGGAACAAAACCATCGACCGACCCGCTCACGTCGATGATCGAGCCTTCGTCGAGATAAACTTGCCCGCCATCGAGAAGAAACCTTTGACCGCTTCCCGCCAACTGAAGGCTTAGGCTAGGTTGGTCCGCACCGCCAATGAGTGCCGTGCCGTCGCCGTCGGAATCGACAAACGGCCACAAGCCGGCGCGCACCGCGACATCGCCAGAGGGTGCGGCGAGGATCGAACCGCGCCCGAAATAGACCGAACGGCCTTCGATGTTGACCTGCGAGTTCTCCGCCAGTCGCGTCCCGGGAAGCTTTTTGCCGTTCGCGTCGGGCAGGATCGAAGTGACGCTGCCGGGAGCTAGATCCACGCTGCCGGTGAATTGCGAGAAAAATGGAGGTTGGACCGATCCTTGCGATTTGTCGAAATTGGGATTCCCCACCGCCCCATAGCTGGCCAAGAGATCGATGCGACCGTTGAGGTTGACCGATGTTGTGCTGGCCAGAACGCCACGCTGTTTGACCTCCTTGCCGGCCATCACGATGCTGCCGGTGGAAGACTGCACGAGGCCGGAATTGACCACCGTGCCGGCATAGTCGCCGACTTGGCCGATCCAGACATCGAGACCGCGCAAGCTCGGATCGTTCTCCGGGTGCGCGCGCACACCGACCTGCAAGCCGGCCGCGAGAA
>Ga0247833_1003835_pt1 | contig 19600 bp, 17 predicted proteins | sample LaCruzMarch2015__7_FD_187117 | JGI IMG/M metagenome (GOLD analysis project Ga0247833, IMG submission 187117) | Freshwater microbial communities from meromictic Lake La Cruz, Castile-La Mancha, Spain - LaCruzMarch2015_8m | ecosystem: Environmental > Aquatic > Freshwater > Lake | place: Spain... | reverse complement strand
ACGGCCCCGGACACTCCTGGTGGCCTGTCGCGCCGAGCACGTCCATCGCATTCCCGTGCCGCTCAGGGAAGCCCTTCTCAAGGAGCACCCAAACCACCGCATGATCTTGATCAGCGATGCAGACGCGCAGACTCCAGGCCTGAAAGGTATGAAACGCTGGTGTAGTTCTAACTTGGATAAAGACGTAACTCAGGCTTTGGCTTGTGTTGATGCGATGCAGCCACACCAGATCCTGATCGTGGAAGACCAGCCAGGTGGCTTAGCTTCTGGTGATTGGATCACGCAGCTCAAACAACAAGCAGAAGCACGGCAGATCATCTGTTCCTCGGTGAGGCTAAGAGCATGACGGAAACGCCTTCAGTGCTTGGCCTAAGCGAAGCGCAGCTTCAGCATTTTCAGACTGCCTTCAAGCTGAGCTACCACCTCAATTATTTGCAGGTGTGCCAGCAGTTTGTGCAACTGCGCGGCTTGGATGTGCTCGAAGTGGGCGGGGCCCTGCCTGCTTCATTGGTGATTGATCATCTCGGTTGCAACAGCTGGACTGCTGTGGAAGCACCGGCCTACGACCAAGAACTGGGGGCCGCTAATCAGTTTCATCGCAATGCCCAAGACCAGGTGCATCAACAAAATCACGCAGCAAGTTATAGACACCTCTATCTAGATATTGAATCGATTCCGGAAGAACACTTTGGGCAATATGATCTGATTTTTTCAATCGCTTGCTTTGAGCACATCCATCGCCTACCGCAGGCGCTGCGGGTGATGCACCGTTGCTTAAAGCCCGGCGGGCGCCTGTTCACCATGCATTCACCAATCTGGAGTGCATTTGATGGGCATCATTTGCCGCTTGAAAGACTCTCACTACCTGGAAATTCCTATGATGGCAAATCAGCTATTTTTCAACCATGGGAGCATTTACTCATGACGCGCTCACAAGCATACAAAACGATAAAAGAACGATTTGACAGGTCGCTTGCGGAAGAAGTAATTTACTATACTTACAATAGCGAGCATATTAATCGTTATTTCAGTGAAGATTATGCAATGTTTTTTCATGATTCGAAATTCACAATTCGACAGCTTCAATTGACCTTTCAAACCCAGACTCCAAGCGGAATTCAAGTTGCGCTTGAAGAGAGGTTCCCGGGATACAAACAGTTTTCAAACAATGGAATAGCGGGGCTGCTGGAGAAGGAGGTTGACGGCAAAGCTATAATTTTAAACATATCATAGAATTATATTTGTGAATTATATGCTGTGATTTGTCGAACACCTCTCTAACCTCCAAATGGGCACCTCGAAAAATTGATGCAGCTCTAAATAGAGGTTCAGTTTAAGTTATAATCTTCTGAGATAATTGACTGTTGCCAATTGGCCAAAAAAGTTTCTGGGACGAACAAGAAAGAGTATCAAAGCTCATAAATAAGAAGCCTGTTCTAACCTGCCTTTCGGAATCAATTCCATGGGAACCATTTCGTACATTACTTGATAAGGGTTACAGTCAAGAACGCAAGAGCAATGCTGGCCGCAAAGCAAGGGGCAGAGTCGGGCAATTCGTCTAGACCCTGATAACGGAGTCGCGCGTAGTTGAAGGCCATACAGACCTGAGAGGAGTTAGACCGTTGGTTGAGACATTATGTGACGATCAAAAACGCCCAAGGTGACACATGACCCTGGGTAGCTGAACCCCCATTCAGCAGATCGCACTATTGCGAACTACTGAATGGGCTGGTGAGAAAACACAATCGGTTTCCATAGCATTGCAAAAGTTCAGTCGAGCAGCAAGGAACGTAATAGGCAACAACAATCCAGGCGGACAACTTTGCTGATAAATACCGGGTGTTTTGAATAAAAAGGGGTCATCTTTCTTGGCACTGGGTTTAAAGTGGGAAATTCGATGATTTCTGTCGAATAAAAATCTTAAATGACAGTTTTAGTTACTGGCGCCGCTGGTTTTATCGGCTTTCACCTCAGCCGCCGACTGCTGGAGCGTGGTACTGCGGTGCTGGGGTTCGACAACATCAATCCTTACTACGACCCAGCCCTAAAGCGGGCCCGACTTAAGCAGTTGCAGGCCACCTCCGAGCGCACGGGCACAAGCTTCCAGTTGATCCAGGCCGATCTGGAAGAACAATCTGCGGTGGAAGCGGCTTTTGAAACCCACAAGCCCCAGAAGGTGGTGAACCTGGCGGCCCAAGCGGGGGTGCGCTATTCGATCGAAAATCCGGCAGCGTATATCCAGAGCAACCTGGTGGGCTTTGGCCACATCCTCGAGGGTTGCCGACACCACGGCATCGAACACCTGGTGTATGCATCTAGTAGCAGCGTTTATGGCGGCAATACAAATCTGCCGTTTTCAGAACACCAAGGGGTTGATCACCCGGTGAGCCTCTATGCGGCAAGTAAAAAAGCAAATGAGCTTATGGCCCACACCTATAGCCATCTATGTGGGCTGCCGGCCACGGGCCTGCGCTTTTTCACGGTGTATGGCCCCTGGGGCAGGCCTGATATGGCGCTGTTTCTGTTTACCAAGGCGATCCTGGCTGGTGAGCCAATTCAGGTGTTTAACAACGGCCAGATGGTGCGTGATTTCACCTATGTAGACGACATTGTTGAAAGCCTCCTACGGGTGCTCGATAAGCCAGCCACCCCAGATCCGGCCTTCAATCCCAGCCAGCCCAATCCGGCCATCAGCTGGGCGCCCCACCGGGTGTTCAACATCGGCAATTCCAACCCCACGCCATTGATGGATTACATCGGCGCGATCGAATCGGCCCTAGGTATCACGGCTACGAAGACCTTCCTGCCCATGCAGCCCGGCGATGTGCCCGCCACTGCGGCGGATACTTCCGCGCTGCAGGCCTGGACGGGTTTCAAGCCCAACACGCCGGTGAAAGACGGCGTTGCCCGGTTTGTGGCCTGGTATCGGGATTTTTATAGAGTTTGAGACAGAGAAAATGAGTAATCAATTACCCCCCCTCACCACCTGCACGGTGGCAGTGATCGGCTTGGGCTATGTGGGCCTGCCGCTGGCGGCGGCCTTCGCGACACCTGCAGCCTGCGTGCGCACCGCCGCCCCCCTGAAACGTCGCGTGATCGGCTTTGACATCAACAGCCAGCGGCTCGAGGAGCTTCGCCAGGGGATTGACCGCACCAATGAAACCACTCCTGAAGAACTGCAGGCGGCGCAGTTGCTGGAATTCACCAGCGATCCGGTTCATTTGGCGGAAGCCGATGTGTTCGTGGTGACGGTGCCCACACCAATCGATTCGTCCAAGCGACCAGACCTGACCCCGCTTGAGAAGGCCAGCGCCACGGTGGGCCTTGCTCTGAAGCAACGCTGCTCGGCCTATATGCCTATCGTGATCTACGAGAGCACGGTGTATCCGGGGGCTACGGAAGAGGTGTGTGTGCCGATCCTGGAGCGCGAATCCGGACTGGCTTTCAACAAGGGCTTTTGTTGCGGCTACAGCCCCGAGCGGATCAACCCGGGCGACAAAGAGCACAGGCTCACCACGATCACCAAGGTGACCAGTGGCAGCACAACCCAGGCCGCCTCCTGGGTTGATAGCTTCTACGGTGCGATCATCGAAGCCGGCACTCACCTAGCCGCCAGCATCAAGGTGGCGGAGGCGGCCAAGGTGATCGAAAACACTCAGCGCGATCTCAACATCGCCCTGGTGAATGAGCTGGCGATCATCTTCCGTCAGATGGGCATCGACACGCTGGATGTGCTGGAGGCAGCGGGCACAAAGTGGAATTTCCTGCCGTTCCGCCCCGGGCTGGTGGGCGGCCACTGCATTGGCGTGGATCCCTACTACCTCACCCACAAGGCAGAGCAACTGGGATATCACCCGCAGGTAGTGCTGGCGGGCCGGCGTATCAACGACGGCATGGGCCGCTGGGTGGTGGAACAACTGGTGATGGAGATGGCGCGGCGTGGCCAGGTGATCGCTGGCGCGCAGGTGTTGGTGCTGGGGCTGACCTTCAAGGAGAACTGCCCGGATCTGCGCAACACCCGGGTGGTGGATGTGATCACGGCGCTGCGGCGCTACGGCATGGAGCCGGTGCTGGTGGATCCCTGGGTGGATGCGGATGAGGCCCGGCGGGAGTATGGGCTCACGGTGGTGGCAACGATTCCAGCTGCCCACTGCTACGGAGCCGTGATTGCCGCCGTGGCCCACAGGGAATTTGTGGGGATCTCGGAAGCCAGCTGGCGAGAGCTGCTACTGGCAGGCGGCGTGTTGCTGGATCTCAAAGGAGTCATGCCCCGCGCCCTGCAGCCCTTACGCCTTTGAGGCATTCCGATCCGAGTTGATTGCCCAACCCTGACGTTTGAGATTTGACACCCCCCCGCTATCAACCTACGCCCCTCCACCTGCACCCTTCTTCTGGGCATCTGGGGTCATCTCAGCCGCCGCCGGCGCATCCAGCTGGGGCTGCTTCTGGTGGTGATGTTGGCCAGTGGCGGTGCTGATCCGGCTGGCGAACCTGTAGATGAACGGCCGGCTGGTGGCGGCAATGGGGTCTGACCTGAGCTGTGAGGCCTACCGGCGCAAGCTCTATCAGCCCTATGGGGTGCATGTGCAGCGCAACAGCGCGGCAGTGATCACTGGAACCACCCCAAGATCGGCCAGACAGTGGCTGCTCTGAACGCCCTTCTTCAGCTGATCACCTCTGCTGTGGTGGCCGCCGGTCTGCTCATGGGTTTGCTGGTGATTGATGCACAGGTGGCTGTGGCTGGTGCGATTCTTTTTGGCGGTGCCTACGGGCTTTTGGAGATCACTGCGCGGCGGGAGCTGCGTCACAACGGCCAAAAGAAAAGATCGCCGAGGCTTCCAGCCAGCAGCTCAAAGCGCCGCAGGAAGGGCTTGGTGTCATTCGCGATGTGCTGGTCGATGGCAGCCAACCCACCTATCCGCAGATTTACCGCCAAGCGGATCGCCCCCAACGCCAACTTCAGGCGAAAAACAGTTTCTTAGGCGCTTTTCAGCGCTAAGCACTTTAGACCTTGGGCATGGTGGCGATTGCCCTGCTCGGGGGGCTGCTGCTGGTGTTGCAGTGAGGCAGTGGCGCTGCCGTAATTCCTCTCCTGGGTGCTCTGGCCTTGGGGGCACAACGCTTGTTGCCTGCGTTGCAGCAGATCTACAGCGGTTGGGCGTCATTGAAGGGATACAACGCCGCAATCCAGGCTGTGCTGACGATGCTTAACCAGCCGCTGCCCCCTTAGTGAAGGGGATCAGTCTCCTGCACTAAGGGGGGGTGCAGTTCCGCTATGGGCTAGAGCAGCCGGAGGTGCTGCGGGGGCTGGAGTTGGAGATCCGCCGCGGCGAGCGCATTGGCTTGATCGGCAGCACCGGCAGCGGCAAGAGCACCACAGTGGACCTCCTGATGGGCCTCCTGGCGCCGTCGGCCGGGCGGGTGCTTGTGGATGGGGCAGATCTGCATGATCCGATGCATCCCGAGCGGCTGGCGGCCTGGCGGGCGGCGATCGCCCATGTGCCCCAGAGCATCTACCTGGCCGATAGCTCGATCGCCGGAAACATTGCCTTTGGTGTGCCCCGCCACGAGATCGATCTGGCCCGCGTGCAGCAAGCGGCCAAGCAGGCGCAGATCGCCAGCTTTATTGAATCCAACACAGAGGGGTACCAGACTTTTGTCGGCGAGCGGGGCATCCGCCTCAGCGGCGGCCAGCGGCAGCGTATTGGTATCGCAAGGGCTCTTTATAAAAAAGCGCGGGTTTTGGTGTTAGATGAGGCTACCAATGCTCTTGATAATATCACCGAGGAAACAGTAATGCATGCCATCAATTCCCTCAGCGAATCTCTCACTGTGATCATGATTGCCCATCGCCTCAGCATTGTGGAGAGTTGTGATCGGGTGATTAGGCTTGAACAAGGGTCTGTTTTAATGAATGGTCCTCCTCGGTTGGTTTTGCATGGCAAGGTCTGAAATCTAAGCAATCTATGTTCAATGTCATCAGACTGTAATTCAGTCATCATTATTACCGGCACTGCGGACTTTATTGGTTTTCATTTGTCATCATTCCTACTCTTGCAAACTAAACTCATTCAAGTACTCTACTCTTAAGTCATTTAAAACCATGAACAAGATCAACTTAGGCCAAGACAGTGGCTCTAAAAATTTCTGGGAAGCAAACACATCTAGTTATATTTCAGCACTTGATAGGCCTTATCATGAACACCGGCTCCAAGTAATAGACTCTATTATCCCTAAAGCTTTATATAAGCCCGGCAATCTTATACTTGATTTTGGATGTGGCAATGGAGTACATCTGATTCCCTTTTTATAGGCAGGATGTAAATGCATTGCCATTGATACAGACTCTGAAATGTGTAATTCAGCTCAAAATCGAGTCAACTCAGCAGGCTTCTCAGGGAACTGTGACATTATCCATGGTGATGTTACAGCTATGAAGCACTTTGACGACGGCAGTGTTTCCGCCATACTTTCTTTTAATGTATTAGCGTACCTTACTAATAGTGAAGAAGAAATTTTCTACAGTGAGGCCACTAGATTAATTTCAGAATATGGATTTCTTTCGGTAACACATTCTAATGTGTTGTTTGATCTCTTTACGCTGAATAGTAAGACTTGCGAATTCTTTTTGGCAAATTTTAATTGCGATATTAGCAGCCTTCTGAATTCATCTCAAAAAGGACCAAGTGTTACTTATAATATAAGAGAGAATCCATTGTCCTATAGCCAAAAACTATTAAAATATGGGTTCGTCGAGCAATATCAGGCCTTTATTAATTTTCATTCTGCTCCACCACTACTCACCAATACTCATGGCGGAGGCGGAGGAGCTCAGCAAATCAAGGGTGTAGAAAAGGCTTATCCCTCCACTCTTGATGTGTCGGCTGAAGATACATGGAAACTACTCTTCAGATGCTCGACGTTTGGCTCACTATCTAGCAAAATAAAATGAACCCCACTAGATAAATGAAAAAAAATTATCCCTCTCATGATCGCAATTCACAATTACGCAGATATCTTCCGAATTACGCCATAAGGAAAATGAGATATATTTATCAAAAAATGAGAGGCGTTAAGATCTCTCCTGAGGCAATACTTTTTTCCTCAGTAAATATTAATCGTTTCCCGGCCAATGTATCTATAGGTAAAAATTCAATTTTAAAGAGTTATTGTGAAATTGTGCCTTGCAACAGAGATGCAAGAATATCGATCGGAGAACGAACCACAATTGGCTCATATTCCTTTATATATGCATCGAATCATATCTCAATTGGCGAAGACTGCATGATAGCCCCATTTGTATATATTGTTGACAGCAATCACGGAACAGACAAGAATACAGCCATGAATCTTCAGCAAAATATATCTAAGCCCATTAAGATATTGAATGATGTTTGGATAGCGGCTCATGTCACAATATTGCCTGGGGTCATAATTCATGAAGGCGCTGTCGTGGCCGCAGGGAGTGTTGTTACTAAAAATGTTGAAGCTTATTCTATAGTTGGTGGTATACCTGCAAAGGTAATTGGCGGTAGATCATGAAAATCGGAATAATCGTACTAAGTAGATTCAATTCAACCCGTCTAGCTGGCAAGGCTTTAAGACTGATCAGCGATGAAACGATGCTTGGCAGTATTTGTAATAGATTGAAAAAAAATCTACCTAGCTATGATACTATAGTAGCAACTTCATCTGAATACAGTGACCAACCAATAGTTGATTATTGTCGCCGCTCTTGCATACGTGTGTTCCGAGGAGACCTAGATAATGTTGCAAAAAGATTCCTTAATTGTAGTGAAATTAATGGATTTGATTATTCCGTTAGAATAAACGGTGACAACTATTTTACTGATTGCAATATTGTGGAAAATGCCGTATCGATCGCACTGTCAAACTCACTTGATTATGTTTCTAATGTGCCAAATCGTTCTTATCCATATGGAATGAGCGTTGAAGTGATAAAAACAAGCTTTTATAAAGAGGTTATTAAGAATTTTGATTCAGATTATCACAATGAGCATGTAACATCCTGGATATATGAAAATGTTTCTTTTGGCCGGATGAGTTTCATGAAAAATATACATTACCCTAAGCTATCGGGCCTAAAACTTTCTATTGATACCGAAGATGACATTTGTAATGCAATTTCAATCAAAGATCGCTTAGATAGGCGTGGATTAACTATAAACTTGCGTAATCTCAATGATGTTTTGAATGAACAAAAAGTATCTCCATGGTGCGGAAAATTTGGTCCTTTGTTGATTGCGGAAATCGGCGGAAATCATGAAGGAGACTTTGAAGTCGCAAAAAAATACTGCCAATATGCCATTGACACTAAAGTCGATTGCATAAAATTTCAGATATACACTGGTTCAAGCCTTGTAAGCCAAGTAGAGTCCCCTCAGCGATATGCACATTTCCAGAAATTTGAACTCTCTAATGAAGAACATTTGTTTTTAGCTGAAATGTGCATTGATGCAGGAATGCAATACAATGCCTCCGCATGGGATATTGAGTCTTTGATGCTTGTTGATAAATTTCTTTCATTTTATAAAATTGGTTCTGGCGACTTAACTAATTATCCACTAATTAATATTCTTGCTAGTCGCGGCAAACCAATCCTATTATCTACTGGATTAGCTACATTTGATGAAATTCAGCAGACTATAGCTTATATTCAGTCCGTCAATGGGATATATTCATCGCCTAACATGTTATGCATAATGCAATGCACATCTATGTATCCAATCCCAGATTGTGACGCTAATCTAAATATTATCTCAAAATTTAGAACTCACTCAAATTTGTCGGTTGGTTACTCTGATCATACAGTTGGAAGTACTGCATTATTGCATGCTGCTGCGTTAGGTGCAGATGTTCTAGAGTTCCATTTTACGGATTCTCGCCAAGGAAAAGTCTTCAGGGATCATACGGTTTCACTTATTCCTGAAGAAGTTATCAGTCTTCAAGATGATCTTTGTCAATTGAGAACCTTACGAGGATCTTACAATAAATTACCAACTCAGTCTGAAATAGAGACTGACCATATTACATCATTCCGTAGGGCTTGTTATACGAACAAGTTAGTTAGAAGAGGACAGAAATTTAAAAAATCTGATATTGTTACACTTCGTCCCTTGCATGGAATGGACGCAAGGGATTATGGTATAATTATAGATAGTATAGCTTTGTGTGACATTCAGCCTTATTCCCAAATCTCCATAGCTCAAATTTCAAAATCAACTGATTAGGCGAATGATTGAAAAGTACGGAAAAAGCTTTAATGATATATTATCATTAAAACAAAGCTTCTTTGATGATAATGATCGGCACCTTCGGAGATCCTTGGATTTCGCAGATTTTTATAACCTACAACCTGTAAGAGCAAATTGCAAAATCTGTAATGAGCCTTTAAGTTCTGCCACGGTAAGCTTCAAGAAGCATAATATCCTTTATAGGGAATGTATTAAGTGTGGGCAGCTTAACGGTTATCATGATGATTCTGATGAGTTTTGTGCAGCTGTTTATACTTCTAACGGTGGATCAGATTACTCAAAATTTTATTCTGCACAGGGGAAAGCGCAATATGAACTGAGAACACAGTCTATCTACACACCAAAAGCTAAGTTTCTGATTGATTCACTATCATCTTTAGGTGAAAATGTGAATAACTATACTTTTGCTGACATGGGTGCTGGTTCTGGATACTTTCTCAATGCTCTTAATCACTTGGATTTAACAAGTGTTTTTGGTTTTGAAGTTGGCGACGCCCAAGTCCAGCTTGGATGTCATATGCTAGGCACTGATCAATTAAAGCTGATTAAACTACATGAAACTATAGATATAGTATCTACATTTAACGCAGATGTAATGACGTTTATTGGTGTATTTGAGCATTTGCAAAACCCTAGAGGAATTCTGGCAGCACTTAAAAACAATAAATATGTTAAATACATGTACTTTTGCGTCCCTCTTTTTAGTCCCACTGTATTTAACGAGGCTGTTTTCCCTTCTGTTATGCCTAGGCATCTATCTGTCGGGCATACTCACCTATTTACTGATCAATCAATTAGTTATTTTTGCCATGAGTTTGGTTTTAAACAAGTTGCAGCATGGTGGTTCGGTACTGATGTAATGGACTACTTCCGTTCAGTATATGTCCAGCTCTCCAGCAATAATGAGCAATCTAAAATTTGTGATAAGTGGGTTTCTATGTATGCAGATATCATCGACGATATGCAATTGGCAATTGATAAAAAAAAGAAATCAAGTCAAGTTCATATGTTGCTTAAGCTAAAATAAACTTATTTTTTCTAGTCAGTGGACACTGTTATCCCGCCCTTGGTTACTATCTATATTCCTTGCAGGGATTATGGTAAATACCTTGAACAAGCAATTGAAAGCGTACTTACTCAATCATTTCAAGATTGGTATCTTTACCTAATTGATGATGGGTCTATCGATGACACAAGCTTGATTTGTAGCTATTATCAATCAAAGTATAAACATAAAATTACATATCTTAAGAATAATGTTCCATTAGGTCTCCAAAAAGTTGCTAATCATATTTTACCTTTGATATGTAGCGAATTTATAATGAGACTTGATGCTGATGATTGGCTTGAAGATTACGCTCTCTTGCTTATGATAGATAAATTTAAACGTAACCCTCGTCTAGGGCTTGTTTATGGAAACTATTTCTATACAAATATCAATGGCAGAGTTTTAGGAATGGAAAGAAGACTATCAATCGAGGATGAAGATCATTCAGGAAATATACCTCCGCACGGTGCTTGTACAATGGTGCGCACTCGCTCCTTGAAATCTGTAGGCGGTTATAGTCAATCACCCACTTCACAGGATGGATGGGACCTTTGGTATAAACTGTACAAGAGGGTTGATGTAAGCATCATTAATGCACCATTATTTTATTATAGACAGCACAACTCATCATTAAGTAGAGATAACAATAGATTATTAAAGTCTCGTTCCGCTATATTTCAATCCCTTGGCCAGTCTCTTCAAGGCGATTACAAACCACGAACCGTGGGAATAGTTGCCGTTCAGAACTATATTGAGAGCAATACATCAATTACCGATTGTGTGCATAACGGTCTGAATCTCTTGGAGTCGGCAATATTAAAGGCTTCGGAAATTAAGGCGATAGATATTTTAGTTGTTTCATCTGATAGTCAATATATTCTTGACTTCTCAAAGGATCTAGAGCTTTCTGGTCGTGTACCTCAGCATTTTAGAGTTATACGTGATCATCATATAAATAGCCAAGTTAAACTGCCCATAAAATACATCTGGAGATCTACATACGACTATCTATTGTCTAACCATAAAATATCACCAGATATACTTTTCTTTTTCAATCTCTATTCTGTACATTGTAAGTCGCAATATGTCCAGGATGCTTATAATTTATTGTTGATTAATGAATCTGATACTGTCGTGTCGGTTGACGAAATTAACGATCCTGTCTTTAAATACGGTAAGAGAGGTTTGGACATTATAAATCTGGGACGAATACATAATTTGGCTTATGATCGAGAGAGATTGTTTAGATTTAATGGTGCATTTATAGGTACTTGGTCAACTACTCTCCAATTAGCTCATGAAATTGGCGAGAAGATTTCATTTATTGAAATGTCCCCGGAAGATAGTGTAAAATATAAAGTGAGACCTAAAGGCAATTCATGATTATCTCACCAATACCTAATTTTATCGGCAAGGTCGTCTTAATTGATTATGGCATGTCAAACATGCTTTCTTTGCAAAATAGTTTAATTTATCTTGGTATTAATCCAATTATATCTTCTGATCCAGCGACGATCTTGTCGGCTGATTATGTGATCCTTCCTGGCGTGGGAGCCTTTGGCAAAGCTATTGGCAATATACAAGAGATTGGCTTATTTAATGTTATCAAAGAGCTTCATGAAAGGGGGACTCCATTATTAGGAATATGTCTTGGAATGCAATTGTTAGCTTCTACTAGTTCTGAAAATGGATACCATCAAGGTCTTAGTATTATACCTGGTTCTGTTGATCATTTTCCTCCTGAGATTACTGCGCCTCACGTAGGCTGGAATACAGCCCTACCTTTTAATCAGTCCCAAGTATTTACGGGAATACCTACCACCGACTTTTATTTTATACATTCTTATCACTTTAAGCCTGATGAGTCTTCTTCTATAGTTACGCAAACAGATTATGGGGAAACTTTTGTATCTTCAGTACAATTGTCAAATACAGTCGGCGTTCAGTTCCATCCGGAAAAAAGTCATCGCGCTGGTCTTCAACTTCTTAAGAACTTTCTTGTTAACTATTCATGCTAAAGAAGCGTATAATCCCAGTTCTTCTGCAAAAGGATGGTCACCTAGTTCGAAGTCAAAACTTTAATATACATCAAATTGTTGGTGATCCGATTCATGATGTTATTCGTTTCACTGATTGGGCCATCGATGAACTAATTTATTTAGACATAAGTAGCCTGCCACTTTACAGCCAAGGCAGAGGAGATATTAAAGTAAAATCTATTCAATCAAGAGGAGACTTAATTAAATCTGTTGCCCAACATTGTTTTGTTCCTCTTGCTTTTGGAGGTGGATTAAGAACTTTTGACGACATAAGGGAATGCTTTGTTTGTGGCGCGGATAAAGTTTGTCTCAACAGTTTGCTTTATTGTGATCCATCGATAGTAATTAAAGCATCGTCAATTTATGGTAAGCAAGCCATTGTTGGTTCTGTTGATTTATTCAAGTCTCAAGAGAACCAATACAAGGTTTTTATTAAGTCTCAAGGACGATTACTTGATATTGCCTTGACAGAGTATCTCAAACATGTTGAGGGACTAGGTGTAGGCGAACTTCTTATCCAGTCTGTTAATCTTGACGGAGCCGCTACGGGGTATGATATTAATCTCTATAATTATGTATCATCGATAGTTAATCTCCCTATTATAGCTTTAGGTGGAGCTGGTGCTCCTGATCATTTCTCTGAGCTATTTAATAATACTGTTGTAAGTGCAGCTGCAGCAGCCAACATATTTCACTTTAAGGAATTAATTGATCGACACATTAAAAGAGTGCTTCTTCGGGATGGCCATACTGTTAGAGTTCCTTACTAACCACTTTCACCACATCTGACTATCATGTCGTCTTCAGTAAAGTATTGTACATCCTGTCTCTATCCTTCCTCATCGGCTGTATCACTTATTTTTGATGAGCTGGGTGTTTGTTCTGGTTGTTTGGCATCTATGCAAAAGAAAAATATTGACTGGTCACAAAGACACAAGGAGCTTCAGCAATTGATTAATACCTATAAGTCACTTAATAATAGCAATTATGATTGCATTATTCCAGTAAGTGGTGGCAAGGATAGTTATTATCAAGTGCATATTGCCACATCGGTCTTCAAGCTTAAGCCTTTGCTTGTTACATACCATGGCAATAATTACACTCCTGATGGCACTTGTAACCTTGAGAGAATGCGTAGTGTGTTTAATGTCGATCATTTAATATTTAGGCCCTCTGAAGAGGTATTGATTAGTCTAAATAGAGCCGGTTTTTATGAGATGGGCGATATGAATTGGCATGCTCACGTTGGGATTTATACATATCCTGCAATAATTGCAGTTAAATTTAAAATCCCTCTTATGATTTGGGGTGAGCATGGTAGAACTGAGGTAGGCGGCATGTATAGTCTGAATGATTATATCGAAATGACTGCAAAATATGTAAGAGAGCATGCCGCAAGAGGTTTTTCCTACAAAGACTTTGTGGGATTTAAGTATAATCTTGCCGACACTGATCTGCTTTGGCTAAAGTATCCCAGTGACGATGAACTGTTTGATTTAGATATTCGCGGTATACACCTTAATAATTTTTTTGAATGGAAGCCAAACGAAAATACAGAGCTTATGATTAAGTTGTACGGTTGGAAGGCATCGACTATGTCCTTTGATAGAACATACCGAAATTTCTCTAATTTAGATGATATGCACGAGAATGGTGCACATGATTATCTTAAGTTTATTAAATTTGGATATGGTCGTTGTACTGATCATGCTTCAAAGGATATTCGCTCTGGTCACATTACTAGAGACGAAGGAATTGAACTAGTGCGTCAATATGACGCTGTTCGGCCATCCGATCTAGACCGTTGGCTTCAATATGTCTCAATTACTGAGGATGAATGGGATCGACATTGCGATACTCTACGTGACCCGCGAGTATGGTGGATACAAGATGGTATGTGGTACAAGGACAATCTTTGGGGTAGACCTTCACACTACGGTAAAGTTACAAATCAGTTGGTCGTTGATAAATTCAAAAAACTTGGGAGGTTTTCTTAATGTCAAAGGTAACTTTTTCTGAGGATGATATTCGTCCGGTTACTAATAATTGCGAAAAAAGTACAGCCTTGCTTAAAGATATAGGTTTTCTGTTGTTTCACAGAGAGCAGTTTGTTGAAGTCAACTGTCCAGTGTGTGGGTGCAAAGGATCTAGCTACTTCACTAAGAACTGTTTCGAATACAAACGCTGCCCCATTTGCGCGACAGTATTTGTAACACCAAGACCAAGCGAGCAGCTGTTAGCTCAGTTCTATGCAAAGTCTGCTACTTATGCATATTGGAATTTACATATCTTTCCACAATCAGAATCCTCTCGAATTGAGCACATTATTGAGCCTCGCGTCACCAGAGTCATTGAACTATGTAGGATGCAAGACATTGTTGCACCTAGGCTTTTAGAGGTTGGTCCTGGTTACGGCACATTTGCAAAGTGCATTCGGTCAAGAAGGTTCTGTTCTGAAATTGACTTAGTAGAACTATCGGAGGATCTTGCCGCCGAATGTGCATCTCAAGGTTTTCATGTTAGATCCCAAATTAATCGTAATGATGTTGAAAGACCATACGATATTATTGCTTCGTTTGAAACGCTTGAACATATTTTCTCACCTAAGTCGTTTCTACAAGAGTGCTTTGAGATTCTTAGGCCTGGAGGCCTTCTTATTATTACGGTGCCCAACTTCCAAGGATTTGAAATCTCTACTTTAAAGCTAGTTTCTAGGTCAGTCGACCATGAGCACCTTAATTATTTTAATCCAAAATCGCTCTCAAACCTATTTGAAGACTGCGGTTTTGTTATTGCTAGTGTACAGACACCTGGGGAGCTTGACTGTGATATTGTTAGGAATGCTATCCTTTCAGGTAGCATCGATTTTGCCCAAGATTCTTTCCTATATCATATTCTAATTGAGAAATGGGAGCAAGTAGGTATGGACTTCCAAGCTTTTCTAAAGTCAAATCTTCTTTCAAGTCATTTGTGGGTTGCGGGTAAGAAGCCATGAAAGGTGCGTGCGTATTCCCTATGGACGACATTCTAAAATCAATAAGTGACCTTATTGCCACTTTATTTGATGCGACAAATATTTCCACCTATAACCTTGCTGAGGATATTGTTAGCGCCTTAGAGTCTGGATATACATCAACTGAGTTGAATAACAGACTATTAGAGCTGTATTCACTTTCAGGTGGTATTTTTCAATCTGAACTTAACCAATTAGTCTTAAGTTATCAACAGAAGCTCCCCCCAACGATTTCTTGCTCACAGAATCTTAAGGCAGCCGGCTGGCCAGAAGATCTGCCAGTTTGCTTACCTGCGCTTACGTCTTTTTTAGTTTCTCATGACTCAGATGAAATTACCTCACTCTCCAGTTATGGCTATTATCATTCCAAATTTTCATTGCCGCAAGCTCATTGCTTAGAGATTATTAATTGGGCACTAGTTCACAGTGCCAAGCTTAAACTCTCTAATGAACAAATCATCCATAATGTTCCCCTTGCCTCCGCATTAGCAAAGGATAATGTCGTTACAGCATGGGCCTATCCTGAAGATCTTAAAAAATCAGAGTTAATCCATAGCATAATATCTTCTGATTACATACTATCTGTAGTACGTTCTTACTTGCGATCGAATTGGCTGCTCCTGAAATCAGTCAATCTATGGTTCAGCTTTCCGTCTCAGAAGGCATCTTCAGAAAGTGCTCAACTCTTTCACTATGATCAAGCTGCACTTAAATGGTTAAAAGTCTTTATTTTTCTTTCCAATGTTAGGCCACAGAATGGCCCACACTGCTGTGTTCTTGGCACGCACAAGCCTGGTTCTAAACCTCAGCAACTGCTCAGTCGTGGCTACTCAAGAATCTCCGATAATGATATACTTAATTTCTTCGATGAAGGCCAAATATTTGAATTCTGTGTCCCTAGAGGTTCAATTATATTTGGTGATACTAATGCATTCCACAAGGGTAGGCAGCTTTTATCCGGATATCGCTGTGTTCTAGAACTTGACTTCGCTTCTAATACCATTCAAGACGTAATTGTATGAAAATCCTAGGCTTATCGGCTGTTTGCGCTTCTGAAACTATGCAATTGCTTTATGGTGAGGTTTTTCGGAATCTCCATAAGCAAGATGTGCGGTTTGCACTTATCTGTGTGCCTGAACTTTTTTTTCCTGCGAGCGGAGAGTTGCTACCTGCCTCATTCGAAAAATTTATTAATTTCTCTGTTTCGCTTCAGTCACTTACGCTTGGAATCCTGCAAAAAGACCCAATATACAAGCAAATATGTGTCAGTTTTCCATCTCGTGAAATCAGTAGAACAGTGTACGATAATTTCTATTCTCGCATACATTCGCTTTCCATTAGAGAATTAGAGGAGTATTCATCTCAAGGTATAAGGCTAGCCGAGCTTGTATACCACGATTTTGCCTTATCTCATAAGATTCATTCTTTTTCTCTTCTTGGACTGGCCGATATTCGCTTATTCCAATCACACATACTGGCACTTGACCTATTGCTTCATATTCTTGAAAGTCTCTCTTTATCTGGTTCCTATGACTTGTCATTTTGTTTTGAAGGCTATGCAGTTCACAGTCTATTTCGGCTGATTTCTCTGAGATCTAATATTAGTCATAGGTACTTAACTTGGCCTTCGCATGCCGGAGTGGTCAATAGTTTTCTTGAATGCTCTTCTTCCTCTTTGCCAGCTGCACGTCGTCATAAACTCCAAGTCTGGAACGACTGTTTTCCGGCTTTAAATACCTTGCTTAAAAGAAGTGTAATTAATGAATCTTTACGCGATCTTACTGTTAGACTGCAGTCTCGAAGTCCCCACGTCTATTCCTCTTCAATTACTTTAAATCATAGCAACTGGCCTCCGACTAAAAGTCTCTTTTCTGATCATACAAAACCCCTTGTGTCAGTATTTACTTCTAGTATTGATGAGAGGGTTGCTACATTCTGGCTGACTATGGCTCTTGGAGAAATCCTACCCAGAAGTTCCATGCCATTTGAGAATCAACAAGAGTGGCTCTTGTGTATTTTTAATTTATCTTTGGAATATCCTGAAATTAATTTTCTTGTTCGTTTGCATCCACGTCTTGATGCTGACAAGAGAGGTGTTGGGAAAAGCCAATACTTTAATGACTTGCTTGAGTTCTTTAGGATTTCTGGTATATCAGCCACTTGCAATTTTTACATATGCATGCCTAGTGATCCAATAAGCTCTTATGATATACTATTTGCTTCATCTTTTGTGGTTAATGGATGGAGCACGGTTGGCCTAGAGGCTCTTCGTTTGGGTATTCCAGTGATTAATACTTTTGCGCACAACGGCTCCGCATGTTATTGGCCTGATAGCCTCTTTAATTACAAGAATTCTTATTCTGTTTATCTCGCCCTAGTGAAGAGATACTTATCTCTTCTCCTTACGACAGGAATCATATTACCCAAGCCATCCACATTTTTGGCTGCACATGCATATCACTATTACATCCATCTCGCAACAGCTTTTTTCATTGGAGATAGGGATCTAAATCACACACAAAACTTCTTGTCACATTTACTTTCCCCTTCTTCTTTTTACTATAGCGCATTTCAATCTTTATGGACTAGTTCTGTAGATGATGGCATTAATAGTTCATCCACTGCAATACTTGTCCATGATTATATTGCCGGTATGAGTTCTGAAATAAGTACTACCAACCCTTCAGTACTCGCCGGTCTGCCTGTCCTGTCCAGGCTTAGATTGCTGAATTCTATTTCCTAGGGATGTCTATGAGCTCCAAATGTTCACTCTTATACTTATTGAGCCAGTTCTAGCTTTTTAAGTATAAACTTACTATCTTTCTCCGCTTGTCATTGAAAGTGACTTTTGGAACTGAGCCTTAATGATTTTATCTTTAGTCAAACAGCAAAAATTGTATGAGTGTTAATACTGTCGGCGACAGGCCTTCACATGAGAGCATGATACATTTTAAATTAAACCTGCTCCTCCTAGATATTGGAAGGTAAGGAATTTGCACCACAAGTTGCTTCCTCAAACTGTTTTAACAGATGGGTTAAACGCTACCCAAGCCCGGGATGTTTCCAGTCTCACCACTTGCCTTTATTGCCTTGCATAGTCCGACTGTGGTGATCAGTGGCTGTTTGGGTTTCATCGTTAGCCTTATCGCACATCTTCTATAACACCTCGCTGTCCTTAATCTCTCCATTTTCAATTCTAATTCTTCTTCCTTTCTACTCCACATTCTTTCATCATCTGAAGTCTTTCGCTTCAGGGACTGGATTGTAGCGGTAACTGTTAGGAAACGTACCAGTACACCTGAGTACGCCCCCGCGCCCGAAACACCCACGGCCAAGTCCAAAGGCCTATGCCAGACTGGTCATGGGGACGTCAGGCCATGACCGATGACATCTTTGGAGGCTTGTTCCCGACGGTATCTATCAGCAAAGTTGTCCGCCTGTGATGCCGTGCGAGGCAACAAGTTGAATATAATCTGCTTCTTGCTCATGGCACAGTAACAGGCACATGAATAGCCAATTAATGTATTATTTCTTATAATTATTTACTGGTTAGCTATTTTCTTTCTCTCATCCAAGATAGCTTGGTAATTTATCAACCCTAGATTGATTTTATCGGACTTGGATGATTTATTTTTACAATCTCTCGTTGTTGCCATTTTTTTATATGTCTACTCCAGCGCTTGGGGTGCTTTCTTTTTGCTTCTTCAAAGGTGCTACGTCTTATCTCGTAAATATTATCTGCTAAACCAAAATGACGTTGATTTGGTGTTACATATTTAATCCCACTGTGCCGATGTATTGTATTATACCAAGCAATGAATTTGTCTGCCTATTCCCTAACAGAAAAAATATCTCTAAACCGCCGATGGGGATAGCTATCGTGATATTTTAGTGTTCTAAATATTGATTCAGCAAAGGTATTGTCATTGCTAACCCTTGGCCTTGAGAATGAAAGTGATATTCCTAGTTCTTCCATTTTTGCAGCTTATGTAAATGAGCGTAATCGCTACGCGGAAGCCTGCGGCAAGTGGGCTCATTTTCCGAATGGAGCACCGTGGCTGATTCCTTATTTATTTTCGCATCACGGCAGATGCGATCAAAGAACGCTCTTGCCAATTTGCTGCTTTGCTCTCCATGTACTTCAACTCCTAAAATACGCCTTCTCCACACATCCATAACCATATAAAGGTAATAATATCGGCCGATAATGGGGCTTGGCAGCAGC
>Ga0247833_1003826_pt1 | contig 19628 bp, 17 predicted proteins | sample LaCruzMarch2015__7_FD_187117 | JGI IMG/M metagenome (GOLD analysis project Ga0247833, IMG submission 187117) | Freshwater microbial communities from meromictic Lake La Cruz, Castile-La Mancha, Spain - LaCruzMarch2015_8m | ecosystem: Environmental > Aquatic > Freshwater > Lake | place: Spain... | reverse complement strand
CGAGAAACTGCCCGCCTTGGGCGATCACCAGGGCCGCCACTTTTTCAGTCGATGCGGGCACGGCGGTGGAGCAGTCGATGACGGTGGTGCCGGGTCGCATGCCCTTCAAGACACCGTTTTCGCCCATCAAAACCGCTTCCACCTGCGGTGTGCCGGTCACGCACAGGATGATCACATCTGACTGTGCGGCCAGCGCCTGGGGCGTGGTGCAGGTGCGTGCGCCTGCGGCCAGCAGGGTGCCCAGCGGCTGGTTACCGGGGTGCTCCAGTACCGTCAGGCTTTGCCCGTGCTTGAGCAAATTGCTCGCGATGCCGTGGCCCATCATGCCGATGCCGATCATGCCGATTGTTGTCATGTTTGTACCTTTGAGTGAACTGTCCTGCATCCACTGTAGCCGTGAGCGGATCAAAAGGGCGTCACATGCTTGCCAAGCTGTTTGAAAGTGACTGCAGGCGTTCTATACTTCAACAATGAACCAACCGGTACATTCTTCGGATCCCTTGCCGAACTCTTCCAGCGGGGCCAGCGTCTCCAGCCGCACCAACGACCCCGCCCGCACCATGGCCGAGATCCTGGCTGTGGCCACGCACGAGTTCGCCGACAAGGGCCTCACCGGCGCGCGCATCGACGCCATTGCAGCGGCCACGCGCACCAGCAAGCGCATGATCTATTACTACTTCGGCAGCAAGGACGGCTTGTACCTGGCGGTGCTCGAAGAGGCTTATCGGCGCATGCGGGCCATAGAGTCGGACCTGAATCTGGATGACCTGCCGCCTGCGCAGGCGCTGCAAAAATTGGTGGAGTTCACATACGACCACCACCGCGACAACGAAGACTTCATTCGTCTGGTGATGAACGAGAACATCCAGCGCGGTGACTATTTGCGGCAAAGCCAGAGCATTCAGGCGCTCAACTCCAATGCCATTCAGTCCGTCCAGGCCGTGTACGACCGCGGCGTGGCGCAGGGCGTGTTCAGGGCAGGGCTGGACCCGGTGGACATTCACTCGGCGATTTCGGCTTTCACGTTTTTCAACGTCTCCAACCGCCACACCTTTGGCCTGATTTTTCAGGACCGGGCCAGCCAGGACAAAGCCAACACCCTCAAAAGGGTGCATGTGGTCGAGTTGATCCTGCGTTTTGTCAGTCATACCATTTCGGCATAACAGTTAAGTTTGAATGTCACTAAAACATCAGGGTAATCACGGATCCATGAAAACTAACCAGTTCGTACATTATCGATAACCCATTTTCGGAGTCGTGTGTTGGTTCAAAAATTCATCAATGGTTTTTGCAAAGTCCTGAACGTCGTCATGGCCCTGTGTTTGGCCGTGATGGTGTTGCTGGTCTTTGGCAATGTGGTCATGCGCTACGGTTTCAACTCAGGCATCACCTTGTCAGAGGAGTTGTCACGCTGGTTGTTCGTCTGGATGACCTTCATGGGCGCGGTCGTTGCCTTGAAGGAGCACGGTCACTTGGGCACCGACATGTTGCTGGGCCGGCTTGGCCCTGCAGGCAAGAAGTTTTGCCTTGGTTTGTCCTACCTGGCCATGTTGTTCATCTGCTGGCTGCTGTTCAAAGGGGCTTACCAGCAGACCGTGATCAACCTGGGCAGCACCAGTGCTGTGATGGAAGTGACCATGGCATGGGTGTATGCCCCCGGGGTGGTGTTTGCGGTGTTGGGCGGCCTGATCTTGCTGACCGATCTGTTTCGTTTGCTCACCGGCCAAGTGCGCGACGAAGACCTGGTCATGGTTCAGGAATCCGAAGAGTCGCCTCATGGCGGCGGTGGCAAAGCCTGAGCGCACAAGGGACTGACATGACGATCGCTATTTTTATTTTCTCTCTCCTCGGGGCCATGGCCATTGGCATCCCGATTGCGTTTTCTCTCTTGATTTGCGGCGTGGCGCTGATGTGGCACCTGAACATGTTTGATGCCCAGATCCTCGCGCAAAACCTGCTCGAAGGCGCCAACAGTTTCCCTTTGCTGGCTGTGCCGTTTTTCATGCTGGCGGGCGAGATCATGAATGCGGGCGGTTTGTCGCGCCGTATTGTGAACTTTGCGATGGCCTGCGTGGGCCACATCAAAGGCGGTTTGGGTTATGTGACCATCATGGCCGCCGTGATCATGGCTGCGTTGTCGGGCTCGGCTGTGGCCGATGCGGCGGCGCTGTCGGCCTTGCTATTGCCCATGATGGTGGCGGCAGGCCATGACCGGGCCCGCTCGGCGGGTTTGATTGCCTCTGCGAGCATCATCGCCCCGGTGATCCCGCCCAGCATTGGCTTTGTGATCTTTGGCGTGGCGGGCAATGTGTCCATCTCCAAACTCTTCATGGCCGGTATCGTGCCCGGCATCATGTTGGGTGCTTCGCTCTGGGTTACCTGGTGGTGGTTGGCGAGGCGTGAAATGGTGCAGGTGCCGCCGCGCAAATCGATGGGCGAAATCATGGTGGCCATGCGCGAGGCCACCTGGGCCTTGGTGATGCCGCTCATCGTGGTGTTTGGCCTGAAGTTTGGGGTGTTCACACCCACCGAAGCCGCGGTGGTGGCGGCGGTGTATGCCTTGATCATCTCCACTGTCGTTTACCGCGAACTGGGTCTGAAAGATCTTTACCCCTTGTTTGTAAATTCGGCCAAAACCAGCGCGATCGTGATGTTTTTGGTGGCCGCAGCCATGGTCTCGGCCTGGCTGATCACGGTGGCCAATCTGCCCGCTCAATTGATCGAGTTTCTGCAGCCCTTGCTGGACAGCCCCCGTTTGCTCATGTTCACCATCATGGTGATCATCATTGTGATCGGCACCGCGCTCGACATGACGCCCACCATTTTGCTCTTGACCCCGGTGCTCATGCCGGTGGTCAAGGCGGCAGGCATTGACCCGGTTTACTTCGGTGTCCTGTTCATCATCAACTGCGCCATTGGCCTGATCACACCGCCCGTAGGCACGGTGCTCAACGCGGTGGCGGGTGTCGGAAAAATCAGCATGGACGAAGTCACGCGTGGCGTGCTGCCTTTCATGATCGCCCAGTTCACCGTCATGTTTGCCATGGTGCTCTTTCCTGCGTTGGTGATGGTGCCTGCGCGTTGGTTCTATTGATTCCCGGGTGTGGTTGTCTGATCGGGTACGCCTGACAACCACCCCTTTGATGCACAGCGTACGTCCTTCTTTTTACTGGAGACCCTTCATGAAACGTGTATTCATCAAGTCCTTGATCGCCACCGTGGCGCTGGCCGCCATGGGCGTGGCTTCGGCGCAAGACAAAACCATCAAGTTCGCCAACCAAAATGCTGCGGGTCACCCCATCATTCAGGGCATGGAAAAGTTCAAGGAAATCGTCGAGAAAAACTCCGGCGGCAAGCTCAAGGTCAACGTGTTCCCAGCTGGCGCTTTGGGCAGCGACCAGGCCAACGTGTCGGCCATTCAAGGCGGCACTTTGGAGATGGCCTCGATGAACTCGGGCATCTTTGCTTCTCAAGTGCGCGACTTTTCAGTGTTTGATTTCCCCTTCATGTTCGCCAGCGGCCAGGAAGCCGATGCCGTGGTGGATGGCGCTTTTGGCAAGAAGATGCATGCCAAGCTGGAAGAAAAAGGCCTGGTGGGTCTGGGCTTTTATGAGCTGGGCTTTCGCCATGTGACCAACGGCCGCCGCGCCATCAACAAGGTGTCGGACATCGAAGGCCTGAAGCTGCGCGTGATCCCCAACCCGATCAACGTGGACTGGGTCAAGGCGCTGGGTGCAAACCCCACACCGCTGCCATTCCCTGAGCTGTACGCTGCGCTGGAGCAAAAAGCCGTGGACGGCCAGGAAAACCCGGTGGCCACCATCAACGGCGCCAAGCTGTTCGAAGTGCAAAAGCACATGGTCCTGACCGGTCACCAGTACAACCCCCAGTCGATCGTCATCAGCAAGAAGTTCTGGGACACCTTGTCGGCTGCTGAAAAGAAAATTTTGAGCGACGCGGCGGCCGAGTCCTCGAAGTTCCAGCGCACCCAAGCGCGCGCCCAAGAAGCCAGCTTGCTGGAGAACCTGAAGAAAAACGGCATGCAAGTGACCAGCTTGCCTGCAGCCGAAGTGGCCATCTTGCGCGACAAGATGAAGCCGGTGATTGCCAAGCACGGCGAGGCGATTGCCGCCACCGTGGCCGAGCTGCAAGCCGAGTTGGCCAAGCTGCGCAAGTAAGCCCCAAGGCCACGGCATGCGCCGTGGCTCAGGCTTGAGACAGACCCGCTGCAGCCTGGTGCTGCAGCGGACCCGGCCTCCGCATGCAGGGAGGTATTTTCTGGTTTCTTCAGCCCGCAGGCATTGACGATGCGGGTCTTTTTCCCTTTAGCCCATGATCAACGGCCATACCGAACTCATCGCCCACATCGGTTACCCCACGCACACCTTCAAGTCACCGATGATTTACAACCCGTACTTCAACGAGGCGGGCATCAACGCGGTGGTGGTGCCCATGGGCTGCAAAGCCGAGCACTACCCGGCTTTCCTCCAATCGGTGTTCACGCTGGAAAACATCCGGGGTGCGCTGATCACCATGCCACACAAGGTCAGCACGGTGGATTTGCTAGATGAAGTGACCGCCACCGTGCGCGTGGCGGGGGCTTGCAATGCGGTCAAGCGTTTGGCCGATGGTCGCCTGGTGGGTGACATGTTTGACGGTGCCGGTTTTGTGCGCGGTGTGCAGCGCAAGGGTTTTGGCCTGATGGGTAAACGCGTGCTCGTCGTCGGCACAGGGGGCGTGGGTTGCGCGATTGCAGCATCACTCGCGGTCGCAGGCATTGCGGCCATCAGCCTGTTCGATGTGAACACCGCTTGCTCCGAAGCGCTGGCTCAGCGGCTCAGGGATAACTACCCGCAAATCGATGTGCGTACCAGCTCTAATGATCCGGCGGGGCATGACCTGGTTGTCAACGCTACACCCTTGGGCATGAACGAAGGCGACCCGCTGCCCCTGGATGTGTCGCGCCTGTCGCCTGACACTTTTGTGGGGGAGGTCGTGATGCGTTCCGAGACCACCGCGTTTTTGGCAGCTGCCCAAGCACGAGGCTGCCGCACGCAGGTAGGCACCGACATGCTGTACGAGCAAATCCCTGCCTACCTGGAATTCTTTGGCCTGCCCACCACCACGGCCGACGTGCTTCGACGAGTGGCGCGGCTGAGTTATTGAACCTGTTTTACCCACCACCCTGGCCAATGAACTGAACCTCTTTTTGTAGGAGCCCCCCCCCGTGGGCGATGGATGTGGCACACACCCAAAAAACCATCGCCCACGGGGTGGGCTCCTACAAATGAACACTGGAGTGTCCTGATGACCTTGCACAAAGTTGACCGCGAAGCCGTGCCCGACATGCCCAATAGATTGGGCATTGCGGGCATTGAATTCATCGAATACGCCACCAGCCGCCCGCAGGCTCTGGGTCAGGTGCTCGAAAACATGGGCTTTCGCCCGGTGGCCCGTCACCGCTCGCGCGAGGTGACGCTGTACCGCCAGGGGAGCATGAACCTGGTGGTCAACGCCAGCCCGGATGATGCCCGCGTGAGCGGCACGGTCGATGGCCAGCCCGCGATCTCGGCCGTGGCCTTTAGGGTGCAAGACGCCCTGAAGGCGCACACCCGCTGCCTGGATTTGGGCGCATGGAACGTGGACAGTCACGCGCAGGCGATGGAGCTGCACATCCCTGCCATCCACGGCCCAGGCGGTAGCCGTTTTTACTTTGTGGACCGCTGGCAAGAATTCTCCATTTACGACATCGACTTCAAGCCCATCCCCACAGTGGACCCCAACCCACCTGCGCTGGCAGGCATGAGCTACTTTGGCGTGGTGCAGTACATCGGTGCGGCGCGCAGCGCCGATTGGCTGACTTATTATGAACACATGTTCGACTTCAGCAGCATCCCCGATGGAGAGCGCTTTGGCATCTTGCCCAAGGGCAAGCTGATGAAAAGCCCTTGCGGCAGCTTCTTGTGGCAGCTGGTGGAGCCCGAGCCCTGGATGGACGCCGACGACAGCCCCGAGTGCTTGCAGCGCATTGGCTTTGGCGTGCCCGATGTGGGGCTGGCGGTGGCCACGCTCAAGGCGCGAGGCGTGGAGTTTGTCGAATCGACCCAGCTGCACCCCGAGGACCGGGGTGCGCTCACCCGCGCCACGCTGGGCTCGGTCGCTTTTGAACTGGTTCACCAGTGAAAAAAATGAAGCCCCCACGTTCATCACTTCGTGTATTCACTGCCCCCCAAGGGGGCGTCGGTCTCCCTTGGGGCGGCCCTGCGGGAGACCTGCCATGAGCATGCTCGACGGTTACGGCATGGACACCATCACCATGGCGGGCACCCTGGAGGCCAAGCTGGCTGCCATGAAGGGCGCAGGCTTTTCTCAGGTGATGTTGATGGCGCGCGATTTGGTCACGCACCCCGGGGGTGTGCAAGCCGCTGTGGCAGCAGCGCAAGCCAGCGGCATGCGGCCCACGGGTTTTCAGGTGCTGCGCGATTTTGAGGGTCTTTCAGGACACCTGCACAGCTACAAACTCGACATCGCCAAATCGATGCTCCAGATGTGCGCGGCTACTGGCAGCAAGGTCTTGCTCGCATGCTCGTCCACTTCTCGCCACGCCACGCAAGACCTCGACGCCATCGCCGCAGACTTGAAAAAACTCGCCATGTTGGCGGTGCCGCTGGGCATCCAGATCGCCTACGAAGCGCTGTCTTGGGGCCGCACTGTCAACGAATTCACCACCAGTTGGGACGTGGTCTGCCGCGCCGACTGCCCCAACCTCGGCATTGGCATCGACTCCTTCCACATCTTTGCGGCCAAGACCTCCTTGGACGCCATCGAAGAACTGGATCCGTCCAAAATCTTTTTGGTGCAACTGTCCGACTTCATGTGGCAAGAAACCCCGACTTTTGAAGAGCGCATGACCACGGCGCGCACTTTCCGCGTGTTTCCGGGTGAGGGTGTACACAGCGAACAGTTGGCCGATTTGGTGCTGCGCCTGGACCGCATCGGCTACCGGGGCGACTACAGCTTTGAGGTCTTCAACGACGATTACCAGCAACTGCCGCTGGACACCGTGGCCGAACGGGCCCGCAAAAGCGCGACTTGGTTGCACCAGGATGTGCTGCACAAAGCCGCGCCGCTGCCTGAATGGACACGGCGCAGGGCTTGACTTGCGGACCTTTAGCGGTTGATTGAAAGTTCACGCTTGATGCGCCACCACGCAAACAAACCATGGTTGGCCCAGGCCGTGGCCGCGCAGACCAAGGCGGTCCAAGCTGTGTGGCTGGGGTAGTGGGCCCCTCTGAGGGTCTGCGACAGCCCCAAGACCAACCCGCTTAGCAAAATTACCCCGGTCATGGCCCGTCCCAGGCGTTGCTGTTTGGTGTCCGTCGAGGTCAACCACGGCAAGCTCAGGGCGATGAAGGCAAAAGCACTCGAGGCGTGCCCACCCGGAAAACATGAACCGGAGCCGCCATCCCTCACCCCCCACGACCAGTGCGACACATAGCTGGCCACTCCCCCAAAGGCTTGTAATTCCCAAGGGCAACTGGTCAGACTGATGCGCTTGATGGCAGTAACCGCCAACAAGCTGAGGGTGATTCCCGCAGCGATCTCCCAACGTTGATGGCGTTGCAGACGCCGCCAAATACCCTGCGGCCACACGGTCATCGCCAACACCCCCAGGTAAATCAGCACGGCCAGTTGTTTGGCACCGGTGTGCATCACGCTGCTCAACCACCAGTGGTCGCGCCAAGCAAAGCCCTGTGGGCCGCCCAACCAGGTCATGGCGCTGAGATCGTATTCCGATGCGTCCCAAACCAGGGTGAGCACCAGCAGCGTGCCCCAAAGCCATAGGCTGGCGATCGTATGAGGATGTCGGTGGGTACTGTGCATCTAGCTCAGGTGGGGTTGGGTGGGGATTCGCATGTCTGATTTCTGCATCGTTCAATTAAATGCTGCCCGGGTTAAGCCAGGCTTAAAGTCTCTGTGACAAGGTGTGCAACATGAACACCACAACTGAGACAATCGAGCCTCAACAAATGACCACTCAAGCCAATGGAGCTGGGACGATGCGGGTATTGATTGTGGAAGACGACGCGGGTATTGCCACTGGCCTGGCCGCGACCCTGCGGGCCAGCGGCTATGCGGTGGACGTGACGTCCACGCTGGCATTGGCTTCGGCAGCATTGCGCGTGGAACCCTTTGACCTGGTGCTGCTGGACCTTGGCCTGCCTGACGGCGACGGTCTGGACTGGCTGCGCCAGGTGCGTCGCTCGGGCCGCGTCATGCCGGTGTTGATCATGACCGCCCGCGATGCTTTGCCGGACCGGGTGGCCGGGCTGGACGAGGGGGCCGACGACTACGTGGTCAAGCCCTTCGAGCCCGAGGAACTGCTGGCCCGCATGCGTGTGGCTTTGCGCCGCAGTGAAGGGCGTGCCTCGCCGCTGCTGCGCCATGGCGATCTGGTGGTTGACCCCGCTGGTCACACGGTGGTGCGCAACGGCGAGACCGTGGCGCTGCGGGCCAAGGAATTTGCCTTGCTGCTGGCACTGCTGCGCGGCAGCGGGCAGGTGCTGTCGCGACAGCGGCTGGAGCAGGCGCTCTATGGTTTTGATGAAGTGCTGGACAGCAATGCCCTGGAAGTGCACATGCATCACCTGCGCCGAAAACTGGGCGAAGGCCTGGTCAAGACGGTGCGCGGCGTGGGCTATTTTGTGCCGGTACCAGAAGCCCACGGGGGAGCTTGATGGGCCAAGCCACAAATCCACAGGCCGATCCTGGCAAGCCCCAACCCCGCTCCTTGTGGCGCTACCTGTGGGCCTGGGCGCTGGGAGCGGTGGTGGCGCTGTGGCTTTTACTGGCCGGATTGGCTTATTCCACCGGCTACCACGAAGCCGAAGAAATCAGCGACGGTCTGTTGGTATCGGCCGCGCAATTGCTGCTCAGCCAGCCCCTGGACGCACCCTTGAGTGAGGCGCTGAATTTGCCCTTGCCTGAGCCTGATGCGTCCAAACCCCTTGCGGCCCAACAGGCGGCGCTGCCCAAAACCCTGGCTCAGCATCCGCCCAGCGCCTACGCCCCTGAATTCCATGTGCTCGTCTGGCAGGACGAACGCCTGGTCTGGGATTCGCACGGTGTGCACGCCCAATGGCCAACGCGCCTGGCTCTGGGCCACCAGACGCAGGGCTTGACGATGCAAGGCGTTTCGCAGGATTGGCGCGTGTACGTGGGTGAGTCGACAGGAGGTGGCTCTGTGCGCCGCGTGGCCGTGTTCATGGACCCGGCACGGCGAGAAGCGCTGGCCGCCGACATTTCTGAGCACATCTTGCTGCCTGCGCTGGTGTTCTTGCCATTGGTGGCCTTGATGCTGGCCTCGGCCATTCGGCGCGGCCTGCTGCCTTTGCAGCGTTTGTCGGGCAAGATCGCGGCGCTTGATGTTGATTCAGGCCAAACCCTGGTGCCGCAGCAGCCTTATCGGGAGCTGGGCGTGACGGTCCAGTCCATCAACGCGTTGGTGCTTCGCCTGCAGGCCCAGATCGGGCGTGAGCGGCGCTTTGCAGCCGATGTGGCCCATGAGCTGCGCACCCCATTGACCGCGCTGGTGCTGCAGGCCCGGCTGGCCCGACATGGCCCAGCCGCTGAACAAGCCCAGGCCTTGCAGTCTGTGGAGCAGGGCGCTTTGCGTGCGGGGCGCATCCTGTCGCAACTGTTGGACCTGGCGCGGGCCCAAAGCATGACGGGTGACCAGTCCGAACCCGTGGACCTGTGCGCTTTGGCGCTGCGCGTGGTGTCTGAGCATGCGGCGCTGGCCCACGAGTTGGGCCAGGACATCGCGCTCGAAGCACCCGAATCATTGGCGCTGCCCGGGCAGGCCACCTTGCTGGAGCTTGCCTTGCGCAACCTGGTGGACAACGCCTTGCGCCACAACCCGGCAGGCACTTATGTTGAGGTGCGTGTGGCCTGCGATGGGGCAGGTCAGGTGACGCTGTCGGTCAGCGACGATGGCGGTGACTTCAGCGCCGCCTGCACATCGGGCCTCGACACGGGCCTGGGCATAGGCCTCACTTTGGTCGAGCGCATCGCCCAAAGCCAGGGGGCGCAGCTGGTGAGCGATGCGGGTGCAGCCCCTTTTGGCAAGCGTTTTGCGCTGGTCTGGCCCGCCACGGATCCTTTGTTGGGCAAGGCTTAATGTTGCGATAAGGCTGGGTTTTCAGAATGGCAGCTCTTGCCATGCTGTCTGCTGCCCATGCCCATCGCTTCACCCGTTATTGCCCCTGCTGATGCGCCGGTGCGCCGCCCCTGGCACCCCTTGAGCCTTTCGCTGGTGCTGGCCTTGTGGCTGAGCACCTTGGGCAACCTGCCCCTTTGGCATGCGATGTGGGCCTTGACCGATGCCCACAGCCTGCGCACCTGGATGGGCTTGGTGGGTTTTGCGCTCATCGTGTTGTCGTCCACTACCGTGCTGCTCAGCCTGCTGGTTTGGCCCATCTGGCGCAAGCCAGTGGGCGTGGTGCTCTTCATGGTGGCCGCGGCCAACAGTTATTTCATGATCGCCTACGGCGTCGTCATTGACCCCACCATGATGGCCAACACGGTGCAGACCGATGTGCGCGAAGTGCGCGACTTGTTGTCGTGGTCCATGCTCGTGGTGCTGGCTTTGGGCGTGGTGCTGCCTGGCTGGTGGTGGTGGGGTCAGCCCGTGCAAAAGCTGCCCGCCCGGCGTTTGGTGGGGCGTCAACTGGGACTGGCCGCTTTGGCTGCGCTGGTCTTGCTGGTGGTGGTTTGGGCCTCTTTTCAGGATTTGGCCTCCACCATGCGCAACCAAAAATCCATGCGCTACATGCTCAACCCCTTCAACACCCTTTATGCCAGCGCACGCTTGGTGATTGGGCAGACCGCTCAGGCCCGCCAGCCTTTGCAGCCAATTGGAAAAGACGCTGTTTTCGCACCCGCAACCTTGGCTGGCCACAAGCCCCCGTTGATCGTGTTGGTGGTGGGCGAAACAGCGCGTGCGGCCAACTTCGGTCTGGCCGGTTACGCGCGTGACACCACACCGCAACTGCGCCAACTGCAGGGCAGCGGCGAGCTGGCCTACTTTGCCAACGTCAGTTCTTGCGGCACCAACACCCAAGTCTCTGTGCCCTGCATGTTTTCTCATTTGGGGCGCGAAGCTTATGGCAAAAATGATATCCCTTACGAAAATTTGCTGGACGTGTTGCAACGCGCTGGCATGCAGGTGCTGTGGTTGGACAACCAGTCCGGCTGCAAAGGGTTGTGCGACCGAGTGCCCAACACCAACACCTTGGCGTTGAAAGACCCAGCGCTGTGCCCGGATGGCGAATGCTTCGACGAAATCATGCTGCGCGTTTTGCCTGAGCGCCTGGCCCAGCTGGAAAAGTCAAGCGCCAGTGGCAAGGCGGCAGGCACCGTCGTGGTGCTGCACCAAATGGGCAACCACGGCCCGGCTTATTACAAACGCACACCGGCCGACATGAAGGCCTATCAGCCTGAGTGCCACAGCACTGTGCTGCAAGATTGCCCGGCGCAGGAGATCGTCAACGCTTACGACAACGCGGTGCTTTACACCGACCACTTGCTGGCACAAACCGTGCGCTGGCTCAAAAGCCTGCCGCGCCCGACGGCCATGTTGTATGTCTCTGACCACGGCGAATCGCTGGGCGAAAAAGGCCTGTATCTGCACGGCATGCCGTACATGATGGCGCCCAAAGAGCAAACCCATGTGCCCATGGTGATGTGGTTGTCCAAGCCGCTGCAGTCGCAACTGAAATGGGATGCACATTGTTGGAAAAAACAGGCGTCTGCACCGATGTCACATGACCACCTGTTCCATTCGGTCTTGACGCTGGCAGAGGTCAAGACCCGTTTGCAGCAGCCTGAGCTGGATGTTTTTGCGGGTTGCGTTGCACGTTCCCCGTAAACCACAAACCTCAGGCCATCCACCACCGCCACAGCGCTGTCAGCCAGACGCCGCCACACAGCAGCAAACTCAGTAACACCGCGGCGCTACCGATGTCCTTGGACCGTTTGGACAAGGCATGCCACTCCGGCCCCACGCGGTCAATCGCCGACTCGACGGCGGTGTTGAGCAACTCCACCACCAGCACCGCCACCACCACGCCGATCAACAAAACCACCTCCACCCAACTTTGGCCCAGCCACCAAGCGCCCGGCAAGATCAGCAGGGCCAAAATCGCCTCTTGCCGGAACGCGGGTTCATGCCATCCGGCACGCAAGCCTTCGAGCGAATAAAAAAACGCGTGCCAGACGCGTGACAGGCCTTGGCGTTTGGGTTCTACGGAGGAGTGGTCGTTCATGTGTGGGGCTGTATGGGGTTGGGGCCTTGCAGCTTAAGGGCGTGATGTTAACGGGGTCTTATCCGTGATTGGGCCACTGGCTGGCGCCCTGATTATTTTGATCGAGCTCGAAAAAGACCTCTTGCACTCGTGTGCCGAGCGGCGCATGTGATGCGGGTTCGCTAAGATACCGCCATGAAAAACCGCCAAATCGCCTCCTTTTCCGTCAGCGCCATCGGTCTGGGCTGCATGAACCTCAGCCATGCTTATGGCGCACCCGTCTCGGCCCAGCAGGGCGAGCGCGTGTTGCTCACCGCCTTCGACCAGGGTGTGACTTTTTTTGATACGGCCGCGCTGTATGGCTTCGGATCGAATGAAACTTTGTTAGGCCAGGTGATGAAGCCGCACCGCAATCGGTTCACACTGGCCAGCAAATGCGGCATGCAAGGCGTTGAGCAAAGCGACGGCAGCAAGGTGAGGGTGATCGATGGTCGCCCCGAGACGATCAAGAAGACCTGTGAGGATTCTTTGCGCCGTTTGCAGACCGAGGTGATCGACCTGTATTACCTGCACCGGTGGGACAAAAAAGTGCCCATCGAAGACAGCGTGGGCGCTTTGAGTGATCTGGTGCGCCAGGGCAAGATTCAGACGATTGGCTTGTCCGAGGTGTCGGCCAGCACGCTACGCAAAGCACACGCGGTGCACCCGATTGCCGCTGTGCAGACCGAGTATTCTTTGTGGACTCGCAACCCCGAAATCGCGGTGCTGCAAGCCTGCCGAGAGCTGGGCGCGGCCTTTGTGGCCTTCAGCCCTGTGGCGCGGGGCTTTTTGTGTGGTGCACCGCTGGACGTTGCCGGGTTTGAGCCCAAAGACATTCGCCGCGGCATGCCGCGTTTTACGCCTGACCACTTTGCGGCCAACCAAAAGCTCTTGCCCACCTACGAGGCTTTGGCGCAAGAAGTCGGCTGCAGCCCCGCGCAACTCGCGCTGGCCTGGTTGCTGCACCAAGGCGAAGACATCATCCCCATCCCCGGCACGTCTTCGGTGGCCCACTTGCTGGACGATCTGGCCGCGGTGGATGTGAAACTGGATGCGGGTTTGCTGGAGCGCCTGGATGCCCTGATCAACCAGAACACGGTGGCCGGTAACCGCTACAGCGCGCAGGCCAACAGCGAGGTGGATACCGAGGTGTTTGGCTGAGCATTCAGCATTGAGCGTTGAGCGTGTGTCGCTGGCATTGCTCATCGCCCAACCGCTCAAACGTCGGGTTGAACCATTGGCGCAGCCTTTTGAAATGCCTCCAGCTCGCCGCAGGCCTTGTCAATGGCGCTGATGAGGGGCCAGCGGTTCATGTCCACGTTGAAGCGCCGAGCGCTTTCGACTTGCGGGATCAAATACACATCAGCCATGCCCGGGGTATCGCCATAGCTGAAGCGTCCCCGTGACGGGTCTGCTGCAATCAGTGCTTCGTAGGCGTCAAAGCCGTCGCTGATCCAGGTGTCGCACCATGCGTTGACCGCCTCTTCGTTGGCCCCGAACGTTTTGCGCAGGGTCTGCAAAATGCGTCGGTTGTTGATGGGGTGGATATCGCATCCCACGATGGCCGCCAGCGCTCGCACGTGGGCGCGCGCGTCAGCACCTTGAGGCAGCAGGGCTGGGGTGGGGTATTTTTCTTCCAGCCATTCAATGATCGCGGGTGACTGAATCATGACCTTGTCGCCGGTGTCCAGGGCGGGCACCAGTTGCTGGGGGTTGACCACTCTGAAATCGTCGTTTTGTTGTTCATCGACCCGCAAGTTCACCGCAACGTAGTCGGTGGTGATCCCTTTGAGGTTGAGCGCAATGCGCAGGCGGTGCGATGTGCTGCTTCTGAAAAAATTGTAGAGCTTCATGGATTTTTCAAGGTTTGTCATTGCGAGAGACGTGCGGCAAGCCATACATTGTGATGGATACCCACTCCTGACTTTACAGCCGCCGCCTTACTCGGCAACGCCGATGGTCAAGGCGAGATCGGCCACGCCTTCCACGCGGCCGGTGATGCGGTCACCCGGCAACACCGCGCCCACGCCTTCGGGTGTGCCGGTGTAAATCAGGTCGCCGGGTTGCAGGTGGTAATAGGTGGACAAGTCGGCAATGATTTCCCGGATGTTCCAGATCAGCTTGTCCACGTCTGACGATTGCTTGGTGACGCCATTGACTTCCAACGCAATGGCGCCGTTCTCGATCACCACGCCGGGCATGGGCACGATCTCGGAGCAGACCGAGCCTTGCTCGATGTCTTTGCCCGTGTCCCAAGGGCGGCCCTTGTCGCGCGCCACCAGTTGCAAGTCGCGGCGCGTCATGTCCAGACCGGCTGCGTAGCCATAGACCAGCTCTTGCGCGTTGGCTTCGCTCACGCGAAAACCTGCTTTGCCAATGGCCAGCACCAGTTCCATCTCGAAGTGGTAATTGTTGGTGCGGGGTGGGTAGTCAACTGTCGCACCGCTTTCCACCAGTGTCTGGGGCGATTTGGTGAAGTAAAAGGCCTGTTCAACGCTCTTGTCCACAGGGCGGCCCATTTCGACGGCGTGCGCATGGTAGTTGCGGCCGACGCAAAAGATGCGGTTGATCGGGAAGCGCTCTTGTTGACCGCGGATGGGCAGGGATTGGACGGAGGGGGGATTGAAGAGGTAAGAGGTCATGGGTTGGTCAGTTGGGGTCAATGAAATGGGTGTGCGAAGGTCACTGTGCTTCGGGAAGGGCGGTTGTTCACAAGCCATCGCCCACGGGGTGGGCTCCTACAGGGTGAGCCGCTGTTTTGTGGGCTCCTGCAGGGGACGGTTCTGTCTTTGTTGGAGCCCACCCCTGTGGGCGAAGGCGGTTTGAGGCATGGCAAACCATTGCTTGGGGGGCGAGTGAATTCGCTTTTCAGCCCCGATTTTCGTACACACCCAACTTGCGGTGCAACGGCGATTCGTCGGCGATGAACACGAAGGCGGGCTTATCTGTTTGAACGTTCTTCAGCGTCACAGCCTCGTAGCCGGGCGCGCAGCAGGTGTCGGCTTCCGCCAACGTGAAGGTGCTGGCCACGATTTGCGCTTGCACCGCGCCTTCGATGACGTGAAACACCTGCGCGGGAGATCGGGCAGGCAAGCGCAGGCTTTGGCCGGGGCGCAGCATCAAGGCATAAAAGCCCAAAATGTTCTCCGCATCACCGCCGGTTTCCGGGTTGGTGTAAGTCACTTGCACCTGCTCCAAACCGGCATCGTCAGCCGCCAGCGATTCGAGTGCCGCTTTGGCGTCTTTCCAGGCGTAGCGCAGCATGGGGTAGGCCTTTTTGCTGCGGTCAAACACATGCGAGGGCACCACGCCACCACGGGCGTATTGCTGGTCGCTGCGGCCAGGCACCACGGCCTGGCGGTCGCCGTTGATGTGGTAGCTGGCTTCCATGTAATAGACCAAGGGCAGGTCCAACACATCGAGCCAGATGACGGGGTCGGTGCCGTCGTGGCCGTGTTCGTGCCACAGGCCTGTGGGCGTGAGGATCAAGTCGCCACGGCTCATGGGGCATTTTTCGCCGTCCACCGTAGTCCAAGCGCCTTCGCCTTCAACGACCATGCGAACCGCGTTGGGCGTGTGGCGGTGGCTGGGAGCCCATTCGCCAGGCATGAGCAGTTGCATGCCCAAGTACATGGCAGCACTGGCCTGCATTTTGTCCAGGCCATGGCCGGGGTTGGCCAGCACCAGCACGCGGCGCTCGGCTTTTTCAATCGGTGTCAGCTCGCCTGCCTTCAGAAGCAGGGGCTTGATGTCTTTATAAGCCCAGCAGGTAGGCTGAGTCTGGCGTGTGGGCACTTTGGGTGGCAGCACGCCGCGCAGGCTGGGCCACAGCGGCACCAGGTTCAGGTTGCGCAGATCCTGCACATAGTCTTGGGGCAGGTCTTCGATGCGTCCGAGATCGTTCATGAATGTGTCTCCGTTCAATCAGTTGTGCTGTGCGGCGTCGAGGCAGTTGCCCACGTTCCAACCATACAGCCATGCCATCGCATCATAAAAGCGCTCGGGGCTGCGGCCGCGCCACAGGTCGTTGCGAACCAGGCGTTCGACGCCTTTGGCGTGGTAAATGCGGCCCATCTCTCTGCTGGAGAGCACGATGCGGGCGGTGCGGGCCACGCGGGCGCGTTGGTACATGTCCAAAGCCTTAGGCCAGTCGTTGTGGTGCGTGCGCAGGGCTTCGCCCAAGGTGACCGCGTCTTCCATGGCCATGCAGGCGCCTTGGGCCATGTATTGGGTGGTGGGGTGCGCGGCGTCGCCCAGCAGGGTCACGCGGCCATAAGTCCATTGGCCAATCGGCTCGCGGTCGGCCGTGGCCCAGCGTTTCCAGGTCTTGGGCAGGTCAATCAGTTGGCGTGCTCTTGGGCAAATGCCCTGGAAGTAGCTTTGCACTTCTTCTTTGCTTCCTTCGGTGATGCCCCACTCTTCTTGTTCGCGGCTGTGGAAGGTGACCACCACGTTGTACTGCTCACCGCCGCGCAGCGGGTAGTGCACCAGGTGGCAGTTGGGGCCGACCCAGATGGCGGCCGCGTTCCATTGCAGGTCTTCGGGAAAGTCTTTCTTGTCGACCACAGCGCGGTACACCACATGGCCCGTGACGCGGGCCGGGTCGCCCACAAATTGCTCACGCACCACCGATTTCACACCGTCGGCCCCGATCAACGCGCAGCCCTGAAAGGCTTTGCCGTTCTGGTCCCACACGGTCACGCTGTTGTCGTCTTGCTCGATGCGCTCGACGCGGGTGCTGGTGTGAAATTGCACTTGCCCGGTTTCTTGCGCGGCTTCGAGCAAGGATAAATGCACATCGGCGCGGTGGATCACGGCATAAGGATTGCCAAAACGCTGGCGGAATTTCTCGTCGGTGGGGATCTTGCCGACTTGGTACTCGTCGATCGCGTCGTGCATCACCATGAAGTCGGTGTAGACCGCACGGCCCCGGGCTTTGTCGCCAACGCCCAATGCGTCAAAAGCATGAAACCCGTTCGGTCCAATTTGGATGCCCGCGCCGATCTCGCCGATCTCGGGGGCCTGCTCCAGCACGGTGACGGCAAAGCCCTGGCGCACCAGCGCCAAAGCAGCGGCCAGGCCGCCGATGCCACCGCCTGCAACGATGACGGGAAGTTGAAAAGCTTGAGTGCTCATGTGTGCTCCAGCATGATGAAGGGCAAGAAATTGGCGATATTATAAGCATGCTTATTAATTTCGGTAAGCCCGTTCGGTCGGTTTGCTATTCAGTGAAAACCCTAGGGGGACCCTGATGAGGTCACAGCAGGCAAAGCGACTAAAATTAACCGACCGCTCGGTTGGTTAACCCTGATGAACCGAGCTTTGTTCTTTTTAGAAAGCACCCCATGTCCCAAGTCCTGCAAAGTTTCATCGGTGGCCAATGGATCGGCCAGCAAGGCGCGCAAGCCCTGCGCAGCGCCCTCAACGGCCAGACGGTTTACCAAACCCATGCCGAAGTCATTGATTTTGGCGATGCGGTTCATTACGCCCGCACCGTGGGCCTGCCTAATTTGCTGAAATTGGATTTTCAGGAACGCGCCCAGCGCCTCAAAGCCCTGGCCAAGTACCTGGGTGAGCACAAAGAGCAGCTTTACGCCATCTCGGCCCACAGCGGTGCCACGCGGGCCGACAGTTGGGTGGACATCGAAGGCGGTGCAGGCACACTGTTCGCTTACTCCGGCATGGGCAGCAACGAGCTGCCCAGCGGAAACCTGATCCACGAAGGCCCGGCTTTCCCTTTGGGTAAAAAAGGCGGCTTTGCGGGCACACACATCCTGGTGCCGCGTGGCGGCATCGCGGTACACATCAACGCGTTCAATTTCCCCATCTGGGGCTTGCTCGAAAAGTTTGCGCCCAGCTTTTTGGCGGGCATGCCTTGCATCGGCAAACCGGCATCATCGACCAGCTACCTGACCGAGGCCATGGTGCGCCTGGTCGAGCAGTCGGGCATCTTGCCTGCGGGTAGCATACAGCTGGTGATCGGCTCCACCGGTGATCTGCTGGACCGCCTGAATGGCCAAGACGTGGTGACTTTTACCGGCTCGGCCGACACGGCCGCCATGCTGCGCGTGCACCCCAATGTGGTCAAACACAGCATCCCTTTCAACGCCGAAGCCGACTCGCTCAACTGCGCCATCCTCGCGCCCGATGTGACGCCCGATGACGAAGAATTTGATCTGTTCGTGAAAGAAGTTGCTCGCGAGATGACCGTCAAAGCGGGCCAGAAGTGCACGGCGATTCGCCGCGCCATCGTTCCGCGCCATCACCTCGATGCCGTCGTTGAAAAGCTCAAAGCACGCCTGGCCAAAGTGGTGGTGGGCGATCCGTCTGTTGAAGGCGTCAAGATGGGCGCTTTGGCGTCGCATTCGCAGCAGGCCGATGTGGCCGAACGTGTGGCCTTGCTTCGCCAAAGCGCCGAACTGGTGTTTGGCGGCGGTGCCGATTTCGCACCCGTGGGGCAGGGTGTCGAGGGTGGTGCCTTCTTTCAGCCCACGCTGCTGCTGTGCCAAAAGCCCCTGTACAACAACAGCGTGCACGATGTGGAGGCCTTTGGCCCCGTCAGCACCCTTATGCCTTACGACGGCATGGACGAAGCCCTGCAACTGGCCGCTCGCGGGCAGGGAAGCCTGGTCGGCACGCTGGTCACCAAAGACCCGCACATCGCCGCCCGCATGATCCCGGTTGCAGCCGCTTTGCATGGCCGCCTGCACATCCTGGACCGTGAGTCGGCCGTCGAGTCGACTGGTCATGGCTCACCCTTGCCTCAGCTCAAGCATGGCGGCCCGGGCCGCGCTGGCGGTGGCGAAGAACTCGGCGGTATCCGCGCCGTCAAGCACCTGATGCAACGCACCGCGCTGCAAGGCTCACCCACCATGATCGCCGCCGTCACAGGTGAATACATGCGCGGTGCCAAGCTGATCGAGACCGAAGTCCACCCCTTCCGCCGCTACTTTGAAGAGTTGCATATTGGCGAGAGCCTGCTGACCCACCGCCGCACCGTGGGCGAGGCCGACATCGTGGCCTTTGGTGGACTGTCGGGCGACTATTTCTACATGCACTTCGACGAGATCGCGGCCAAGGAGTCGCCTTTCGGCAAGCGCATCGCGCACGGTTACTTTGTGCTGTCGGCAGCGGCTGGATTATTTGTGTCCCCCGCGCCCGGTCCGGTGTTGGCCAACTACGGTCTGGACACGCTGCGCTTTGTGAAACCCGTGGGCATTGGCGACACCATCCAGGCCCGCTTGACCGCAAAGCGCAAGATTGACCGCCACAAGAAAGACGCGA
>Ga0247833_1003820_pt1 | contig 19648 bp, 16 predicted proteins | sample LaCruzMarch2015__7_FD_187117 | JGI IMG/M metagenome (GOLD analysis project Ga0247833, IMG submission 187117) | Freshwater microbial communities from meromictic Lake La Cruz, Castile-La Mancha, Spain - LaCruzMarch2015_8m | ecosystem: Environmental > Aquatic > Freshwater > Lake | place: Spain... | reverse complement strand
CCGTCGCGGTTACCGTTGCATTGTCACTCTGAGTGGCCGTGGCGGTAAAAGTGTAAACACCGGGGCGAGAGAAGCTAACAGCGCGCTTAGCGACACAAACGGAGTTTGCCAACAGCGCAGGGACCGTCGTTGCATTCGCACCGCGAGCTGGCGAACTTAGACCAACAGAAACTCCGTTGACCTTGAATTCAACCTTGGTGATTGTCTTGCCGTCATCAGGCTGCACCGTGGCATCAAAGTCAAAGCGTTGACCAGGAAGGAAACGCGCGACATAAGGTGGCGTCGGGTCTGAGAATGAGAAAAACGCGCTTGGCGGAGTGAGCCGGGAGATGACAGGCGCCGCGTGGGCTGCGCCGGCCATCAGGCTTGCTAGGGCGGTAAACGCCAGGATGGTGGACTTGGGCTTCATGGGTCGGTATCGTTTGTGCTATTGGGGTTGGTTCTCAGGTAGAGAGCGTTGACTCATCACGAACAGCGAGTGCAGCCACAGCGTTTCTGGTGTTTGACCAGGGATTGCAGGAACTCCCGCTCCTGGCGGGTGCGATGAGAAAGGAGTGAAGGGCTGGGCTGCCAGTCCTTAGAACGAGGATCAAGCTCAAGGCGCGCGGCGCTGTGGCGACCATCATGTTCCTCAAAACGACCGAGGCGCAAAGTCCCAGCTAGCATCAGCAAGCCGGGCGTGAAACGTGCTTCCTCATTGGCGGGCATCTTCACATACACCGAGCCAGGTGGAATCTCGTCAGCTTGACCATACTCCTTGTCGTGCAGGATGATCGGGTAGGGTGAAAGCAAAAGGGAAGCCTTCTCCTGCCAATCCGTGGAAGCCTGAAAACCGAGGATGCGCACCTGCTTGCCGTCAAGCGCCTTGGCCTCATCGGTGTATTCCAAACCCAGAGGACCTACGGGGCGCTTGAACAAATTCACCATGCGAAACTCCGGCCACTCAGCGAAGGCTGGCAATTCCTGCTTCACGACCACAGGAGGCAATTCGACCTTCGCTTCCTCAGGCACCACAACAACGGGAGCAACAACCGCAGCTTCAGACGCGTCAGGAACGCGATTAACAGCCACCAATGCCGCGAGTGTGCCAGCGGAGCAGAGCGTGAGGAGCAGGACAAGTGGAGAGCGCATGAGACAGTGTGCTCTGATGCTCTGGTCCATGCGATCTGCCAAACCCTGCATCGTGACGTTCTCGCCATATTCATCCTTGCAGCGGGCCTCTGCGCACAAAAAAGGCGGGCTCGAAAGCCCGCCAGATCTCGGCGTTATCAATGTTTGTCAGACTCAACTACTTGGAGGCCGAAGGAATCCCCAGCGGACACACGCGGCGAGCAGCCAGCGTCACATTATGAATCGAGTCGAACTGGCGGGCATCAAAACCGAAAGGCGCTGTGTGCACGCGCTCATGGTGACGCTGGCTCACATGCATGGCGTAGCCAGCATCTGCTCCTGGGAAGGAGAAGAGCTTGTTGCTATCCTTGCCATAGGCGATGGCGTGCAGGCGCACCTCGTTATTTTTGGGTGCATCCACGTTGTTGTAAATGGTGCCCTCGAAGAGCCCCGTGCCGTCAATATTGAAGCTGATCATCGCCCCCTTCTTCAGCACCCAGCCGTCGTTATTCCAATCATTGACCAACGCATAAGTCTTGGCACCCGGCGAGGCAGCCTTGTCGATTCGAGAGAGCGTCATGTTCGCATACGGCGTAACTGGCGCAGGAACAGAAGAGCACGAAGCCAGAACGACGGACGCAGCGAGCGTGAGGAAGCGGAGAGCGAGTGAATTCATAAGTGAAAAGGAGGTCAAATGGTCCCTTGGCCGGTAGGCGGCACACCAGCAACCCGCGCCATGTGACAGTTTCTTCACGCAGGTCGCAGCCCGGTTGAACCACTGCACAAGAGCTTCAATGGCGACATTGTAACACTGCACCCTTTGGCTGCCGCATGACGATCAGGTAACGGGCACCGATGCCAATGGCCGCGACCAGAGCCGTTGGAAAGCTTCCTTCATCCCCACGAAAAACACGATCCGAACCATGAAATTGAACCGCATCCCGCTTTGCTCTCTCGCACTGCTGGCTTTGGGCCTGGCCATCAATCCAGCCCAAGCCCAACTGCCGATCAGCCAGACCGAGGGCCTTTTGCAGGTCACTCTGCCAGCCGCTCAAACCACCTATCTTGGTCTGCCCTTCACCCGCAAGCCTGTGGGTCGTTTCACGGTTACCTCGGCCGCAGGCTCGACACTGACATTGACAGGCGCAGCCCTAACACCTGCCGCCCTCGCCGCCGCCGCTACACCGCACTCGGTGCAGCTCATCGGCGGTGCCAATGATGGCCTCGTTTTCAAAATCACTGGTAACACGGCCACTACCGTTACTGTCGCGCCTGCGCTGCCGACCGGCATCGTGGCGAGCACGATTGATGCGTTGATTATCCCTGACTGGACGCTGGCCACCCTGTTCGGTGCCAGCGGCACCGCGCTGGAAGGCGACACCACAGCAGTCCTCGCCGACGAAGTGACCATCGAAGACGGCGGTGTCAGCACCAAATACTTCTACCAAACCCCCGCCGTAGGCTGGCGCAAAAGCGATGGCTCAACCACGGACCAAGCCAATGCACGCATCCCAGCACTCCGCGGCCTGATCATCGACCGCAAGGCCGGTGTCGCGATTGACTTCGTGACCCAAGGCACCGTTCGCAGCGGCACTCAGCGTTCCACCGTTCCAGCGGCGTCAACCACGATTCATAGCTTCCCCTTCACCACCGCTACCACGCTGGCAGAATCGGGCTTGCAAGGCGCCGTTACCCCAGGACCAGCCTTTGCATCCGCAGACAAGGTGCAACTGGAAGTTGGCGGCGTCCTCAGCTCCTACTTCTTCAAGCCAGGCATCGGTTGGCGTGATTCCGGCGACACGACCAACGCTGGCGCTGTCGTCATCGCCGCAGCCAAGTCGGTCCGTATCGTTCGCGGTGGCACCGTCGCTGTCGTTTATCCTTCCGGCTTCTCGCTGAACCGTCCAAAGCGCTTCTACCAACCCGTGGTCGCAACACCTGAAACCGTGTGGAAGTCGGTTGAAACCTTCGTCCCCTGATCACAACTACGGCGAACAATTCTCTAGCCTTTACTACCCTTGAACATGAAAAAGACACTTCTAGCCCTCGCTGCCGTCTTGCTCGGCAGCACTGCTGCTCAGGCGGCCTTCGTTACCGTGGGCACTGCCACGGAAAACCGAATCACTTCCGACACACGTTGGACTCGTGACAACGTTTACATCTTGTCCCGCGTCATCTTCGTGACCAACGGCGCGGTGCTCACCATCGAGCCCGGCACCATCGTCCGCGGCGTGACCACCACCTTGTCCGGCTACGCTGCGGAGCCAGGTGTGCTTCTCATCGCCCGTGGCGCGAAGATCGTGGCCAACGGCACGGCTGATGACCCGATCATCTTTACCTCGATTGATGATCCAATGGTTCCCGGCGGCGTGAGCACCATTCCGTCCATCTGGAAGAACACCAAAGGCACTAACTACACCATCACCGGCGCGGGGCGCCACGTGTCGCTGTCCAGAAACAACTACACCCCAGAAGGTCCTGTGGGTGATAATGGTTTCTCCAAGGCTGCCCGATGGGGTGGCGTGGTGGTCTGTGGCAACGCCTACATCTCCCAGGGCACCTCTGCGACGGATGCTGGTGGCGGGCTCCCCGCTGCTCCAGGTACCTTTGGTGGCATCACCAGCCCAGGTTCAGTGGTCAGCCCCAACGATGCGCGTCTGGCCAACAAAGGTCAGAATCAGGGTCTCGGAGCTGATTACGTCGAAGGCTTGTCCACGGAAAACGGATCGAACATCCTGAACTCCGCACTGGCCATCTACGGTGGCACCAATGACGCAGACAACAGCGGCGTCATGCGTTTCTGCTCGCTGCGATACGGTGGTTTCGTGCTGGGAACCGGCAATGAGATCAACGGCCTCACCATCTGTGGCGCTGGCTCCGGCTCTGTGTTCGAGCACATTGAAGTTTTCCAAAATCAGGACGACGGTTTCGAGTGGTTCGGAGGCAAGCATGACACCCGCTTCCTCTACTCTCTGGCCAACCAAGATGATGGATTCGACGGTGACGAGGGCTACCGTGGCAACAATCAGTTCTGGACTGTGGTTCAGGGCACTCAGAACCAGCTTGGCTCAACCCCAGCCCGTAGCGGTTTCACGCTTAACCAAGCCATTGGTAATGAAGTCACTGGTTCCGACTATAATTACGACAAGCTGATCGAGTGGGACGGCGGCGAATCTGACAATAATGACCGCCTGCCACAGACGATCATGAAGGTTTGGAACATGACCGCCATTTCGGGTGGCACGCTCAAGAATGGCTTGAACGCCAAGCTGGAAGCTCAGGTTTTCGTCAACAATCTCGTCGTCGAAAACGCCAAGGCCGTCAGCATCATCGCCAATAATGGTGGCACCCTTCCCGCTTTTGGCACCTTGCTGACCTGGGATAACGTTCACTCGTTCGACACCACCGTCACCGGTACAACAGAAGTCGGCTCCACTGGCGGCCTGGTTCAGACCTCGGCCCTCGTCGAGGAAAGCGCCACTAGCCTCTCCATCAGCCCAGCTACCACATCGGCCGCCGTCGCCTCTGCGATCTACAAGAAGAACGGTCTGGATCTGCGTCTCAAGGCAGGTGCGGCAGCCCGCACCGAAGACGGACCCAACAGCGGACTGCCAGCAAACATCGTTGCTGCCCCCTTCGCTGGTTCCATGATGGACAACAACCAGCTCGCTGGCTGGTCCGTGCTGAACCGCCTGCAAGTGCTGCCGACGACCAACGTGGCCCGCCCCGCAGTCTCGATTGGCATGTACGCCACAAATCCAACTGTCAGCTTCTCGGCTGCCACAGCTGCCCTCAAGTATGTGATCGAGAAGTCTTCCGACCAGAAGACCTGGACCCCAGTGACCACCCTGACCGGCACTCCTGGCTTGGTGACTCATACCGACACCACGACCACGATTGGCAGCACGCCAGTGTTCTACCGTGTGTATGCACTGTGATTGCTGAAACAAAAACGTAACGCACTCGAAGGCGGCTCCACGCGGAGCCGCCTTCATTGTTTGGCTCATGAAAATCGCTGTTCTTCTCGCCGTCCTCACTTGCTGCACCCTGGGCTCCGCCAAGGGTGCCCCTGCTGATCCCCTTTCCCTGGCGACAAGCCTCGCCCTGCGTATGGAAGGCGACGCCGATGTGGCAGCGCAGCAACGGCTACTGATCGCCCTGCGCCTGATAAAGCGTGGAAAGTTCCCCGAGGCGCTCAAGCTCGCAGAATCCATTCCCGACTACCGTGCGGGCTCCGTCATGGCAGCCTGCCTTCCCGCCTTTCCAGAAAAGTTCGACGCCCTTTTGTCACGGATCCACAAGTTGGCTTCGGTGGCCAGCACACGCGCGGCTGACGAACTCCACCTCCGAGTCGCCAGCTACCTTGCCACCTTACCCCAGCACGACAAACAAGTCGTCGAGGCACTGGACCGCATTCGCGATGAAGAAAGCAAGTTGGCGGCGGAACTACTGGTCGCCGGCCAGCGTCCGGGCTTTGACCTTCGGCTGTTTGCCTCGCGGCTGGAGAAGTTTACCTCGAAAGTCCCCTTCCCCAGCGCCGTGGAAGCCGCCGAACTGCGGGTGCAGCAGGCGGTCAAATCATGGGCCAAGGATGAGAAAACCGCGCGCAAGGGCGTTCAGCAAGCTCTAGAACTAGCCAAGCGCGGCAATGTGCCCCTAGCCGACTTTTTGCTTCAAACAGCCCTAGCCTTGATGGGCGTGCCTGCAAACGATCTACTGACCGAAGTCATCGCCTCCGCTGACAAAGAGCTGGCAAACATCCCCAACGCCTACGATTTCAAGGTGCCCCTGCTAGTCAAGCGTGCCCGCCTTCACTTTGCACAGAAGCAACCGAAGGAGGGTGAAGGCGTGCTAAAACAAGCCAATGACCTAGCGCATGGGATAGACGAGTGGAGCCGCCCGTCGGCCCTCGTCTGGGTGGCTGTCGCTGAGTGTCATTTTTGTAACACTGAGGGGGGGCGACACAGGCTGGACGATGCGCTTCATATGGCCGGGCAAAATCCCAACCCCCGAATGCAACTGCTCACAGGCATCCAAGCATGTTTCGCCCATGACGACCTCTCCATCTCCGTGGCAGAGGCGGTCACCGCGAAGATCACCGCCTTGGGCATTGCTCCGGTTTCACCCCTTTCCGCCCCCTAATCCTCCCGAATGCTGCTGTCGCCTCGTCATCCCGGCTGGTTCATCATCTTCATGCTCAGCCTCGTCCTGCCGCTCAGCGCGCAGGATGGGGGTAAAGGTGCCATTCGCGGCACGGTGCAGGATGCGGAATTCGGCGTTCCTGTTTCCGGCGTTGTCGTCATAGCGGAGCCGGGCGGCCAGTCCGCCACGACCGACACCAGCGGCCGGTTCAACCTCAGTGGCCTAGACCCAGGCACGTATCAATTGATGGCCTCCCGCGAGGGCTATGTGCGTGCGCGGCAAGAGGGCGTGATCGTCAATCCTGGCATTGTAAAAGACGTGCAGGTCAGCATGTTCGCCGAGGTCGTTGACCTTGAAGAGTTTGTGGTCAGTGATGACAGCCTCATCCAAGAAAGCAGTGCGGTCTCACCACTGGCGCTAGCGAGTTCGTTGGACAGTTTCGCAAGTGCCCTGAATCCTAGCTTGCTCAAAGCCGGTGGATCGACTGGCGACATCGGTGGCGCACTGAAAAGACTCGCAGGCACAGCTGTTGTGGATTCTCGCTATGTGGTCGTGCGCGGACTGAGCGACCGATATAACGTGGTCGTCCTCAATGGTGCTCGCCTGCCTAGCTCTGACCCTGACAAACGAGCCGTCAACGTGGACATCTTCCCCTCAGGGCTCATTGAGACATTAGTGAGTTCCAAGACTTACACGGCCGATTTGCCAGGCGAAGCCACCGGAGGCTACATCAACATCATCACCAAACGTGTGCCGGCAGAGCCATTTCTGAACTTCTCGACCTCCATTGGCTACAACACGGGCGCCACAGGAAATCCAAATTTTTTGAGTTACCGCGGCGCTGGCACAGGCATGTTGGGCACCTCATTCGAGCGACGTATTCCTGACTTTTTGAAGGCCTCAACTCCCGATGATCTGCCCTTTTTGTCCAGCCCGTATAATGACCCGTCGCAGAGTGGCTTTGATGATGAAAACAGACGTGTCTCTGAATTCCGCCTGCGAGCTGCTCGCGCCTTAGCTGGGCGATCCATGGGAGCAAGCACCAAAGAGGCACCCATGAATTTCAGCTTTAGCGCGATTGGTGGCAAGCAAATCGAATTCGCCCCAGGCCCGATCGGAGTCATCCTAGGCGTCACCTATGGCAAGAAATATGAAATGGAAACGGGGTTTAGAGGTGCGGTTGCGCTAGAGGGCGGGGTGCCGACGCAGACGGAATTGATGAACTTCAGCAAAGGGGAGGAGTCGCTGCTGGCAGGTGCCCTGTTTGGCCTGTCTGCAGATGTTAGTGACACGTCGACGCTTGCCATGACCTACTTCGCCAACATTGCGGCAGAAGACGAATCATCCTTCCAATATGGCAAAACGCGCGGCGCAGGAAACACAAACTTCACCCTTCCTCTGGTGCTGGAACCTGTGGTCCCTTTCCGAGAAAACCTCACCTACACGGAGCGCCTTCTTCAAACGCTTCAATTCACGGGCGAACACGAATTTCCCGAGCTGGGCGACATCAAAATCGCCTGGCGCGGCGCTTACAGCATGTCATCCCAGGATCAGCCGGACGTGCGCAACACGCTTGCGGCCTATGACTTTGGTCTGGGCACCTACACCACGCCTGGAGATGTTGCTCCGCCAAGCATCGAACGTGTCTGGCGCTATCTGAAAGATACCAACTACAACATCGGTCTGGACGTCGAGGTGCCGTGGGGCGACGACCCAGCAGACAAGGAGCGTGCCAAGTTCAAGTTCGGCACCAGCATGGACTACAGCACCCGGGATTATGAAACACAGAACTTCCAATATGTAGACGGGAGCGCTGGCCTACCCGGTTTGATACCTGCGCTGACATCCGTGAACCCCAGTGATGCCATTGCAACCACTCTCGGGGATGCGCTTGGTAATGTAGATCTGGTGGACCGCCAAGCCATCGACAACGGACTGGGCGGCACCATCAACTCGGACATCGTCTATCTCTCACGCGCCCGTGACCTACCGCCTGGTGAATTCTATACCGCAACGCAAAATGTCCCCTCCTTTTATGGGTCTAGCACTTTTAACGTCACAGATGAATTCGAAGTCGTAGCAGGGGCTCGTGTGGAGCACACAGACATGTCCATCTTGCTTGGGGACCAGAGCTTGTCTGACTTCCTCACGCTTGACCCAGAGACCGGTCTGCCGATCCCCGATGAGCAACTGCGTAACCCGCGCATCACAAGAACGGACCTCCTACCGGCGATCGCTGCAAAATGGGCTGTAGCCGATGATGTGAATCTGCGCACCTCCATCAGCCGAACGGTGGCCAGGCCCACCTTCAAGGAACTCGCGCCCGTATTTGCACGTGACCCTGAAACGGGTGACTTCTTTGTCGGCAACGTGCTGTTGGAGATGTCGAGCATCATGAACTACGACACCCGCGCCGAATGGAACATCACCCCCTCGGATCAAGTGGTCGTTTCATTGTTCGGCAAGCGCATTCGTAACCCTATTGAATCTGTGAACCTGGGGGTGTTTGATACGGTGCGAAACGATGAATCGGCCTCGGTCTACGGCTTTGAAATCGAATTCTTCAAGAAGCTTGGCGAGACCTTCCCAGGATTTGAAGACGTGACCTTTGGTCTGAACTTCGGTCAAGTCATTTCGCGCGTGGACCTACGCCGCTCCAACGAAGAACTCCGGCGCGCTGCCGGCTTGCCCATTGAGCGCCCGTTGCAAGGACAGCCTGACTACACCTTCAACGCCAACGTGAGCTACGACGATAAGGACACCGGCATTAACGCCGCCATCCTCCTGAATGTGACCGGCTCCCTTCTCTATCAGGTGGGTGGTAGCACCGGCAAAACACTGATCCCCGACGTCTACCAACGCACCTTCACGTCCCTGGACATGAACTTGTCGAAGGAAATCTACGATGGCTGGAAGGTGAGCTTGCGAGTGTCAAACCTGCTGAACTCCAAGCGCGAACGCTACTACCCAAGCAACCTGCCGGCAAGCGTCGTTGAAAAGGGCACGGTGTATAGCATCGGCATTTCAAAAGACTGGTGACGAACATTCTCAAGCAAGATCGAGGGGACCAACCATCCGAGATCAAGCCAGTAAAAACAGACGCACAAACCCAAATGTGGCAGAGTTGTAACGTGGCAAGTTTTGCCGCTGAGCGGCTACTGGACATCATGAACTCCTAACAATGGCTGCCTTGTTTTACAGTCCCCTTCGTGTGGCACTGCTGTGCCTCCTTCCTCTTTCTGCCTTTGCTCAAACGCCAGCGCCCAGCGCTGCTGAGCAGACGGCTCAGGCCATTACGCAATCGCGTGACAGCCTAGCCAAATGGATTGAAACCCAGCGCATCATCTCCCAGGAAGAAGGGTCATGGAAGACCGCAAGGCTCGCACTTGAAGGGCGCGTTGCCCTGGTAAAACAGGAGCTGGACCAGTTCACGGAGAAGGTCACGCGCTCAAACAAGGACATCGAAGCCGAAACCACGCGGAAGACCAACCTGCAACGAGACCTCGACTCCGCCAAGTCCGCGCCGACGACTCTGATTGAAGCCGCAGGATTCCTCGAAACGCGATTGAAAGCCTTGAAGCTCATCCTTCCTGATCCGGTGTTCAAAAAGGTGCAAGCTTTGTATCAGCGTATTCCCGACGATCCTAACACCACCAAGGTGTCGCTGGCCGAGCGCTTCCAGAACATCCTCGGCATTCTGAATGAATCGGACAAGGCCAACAACGAAATTATGTTGCTGTCGGAAGTGCGCGAGATTCCGGGCTCTAAGCCAACGGAAGTCGAGACGATTTACCTGGGCCTCGCCCAGGCTTACTTTGTCAATGCAGACCGCGATTTCGCAGGCATGGGCCGCCCCGTCAACGGCAAGTGGGAATGGCAGCGCATGGATGAGCTGTCAACTCCCATCGCCGAAGTCCTAGCGGTCATGAGCACCAAGGCCAAGCCGAAGTTCGTCCACCTGCCAGCCCACCTCGACTAAGCCATGCTGCGCACTTCCATTCTTTGTTCTCTCGCTCTCGCCACTCGCTTGATGGCAGACCCGACCACCGGCCTTGAGTCGGCAACGTCCGGCTCAGCTTCACGCCTGGAGGAAGCCACCAAGCAACTCGCCGACCTGCGTCTGCGGATCGAGTCCGACACGCTCCCCCTGACCAAGCAACTCAACGAACTTGAGCAAAAGCTAGGCAAGACCAAAACTGAATTCGAGGATGTGGACCGAGTGCTCGCCTCCCGTCAGCTTGAGAACACCAATCTGACCAGCAGCGTGAAGCTGAAGAATGAGGAGAATGCGTATCTGGCCAGCATCATGGATGAATTTACGCGTGGTCTCGAAACCCGTCTCTTCCCAGGCGAAGTGCCGCGCTTCAAGCCCATCATCGACGAGGCCAAGCTGGTCATGACCAACACCGACATGGGTGCCGGTGATAAATTCAAGCGCCAGATCGCTGTCGTCAAAGCCGCCCTCGCGCGGGTGGAAGATTTGGTCGGTGGTTCCCGCTTCCCCGGCAAGGCCGTCGATAGCAAGGGCAACGTCGTCGAAGGCACCTTTGCCATGGTTGGACCGGGAGCTTACTTCGCCGCCAAGTTTGGCGATCTGTCCGGCATCGCTGTAGCACAGACTTCGTCCCCCAATCCCTTGGTTCGCGACATTCCTTCCCCTGCAGACACCGCTGCACCGCATGAAAAACTGATGATGTGGTTCGACAAGATGATGAACAAACAAGACACCCACAACCGACCCGGCGTCATGGCCGTGATCGCCAGCGCTGAAGGCTGGCTGCCGATGGACCCCTCACGTGGCGCAGCCCTGCGCGATCTGGTCCATAAGTTCAACCTGATCGAAACCTTCATCCACGGCGGCTGGATCATGTGGCCGATTCTGTTCGCCTCCGTGGCGGCCTTCACAGTGGTGTTGGAGCGCGGCTTCTTCATCTTCAACGAAAACCGGAAACGCAGCCGCAAGGTGCAGGACCTGTTCTTCCTCAAGTGCGAGAAGCATGACCTCGACGGCGCTGTTCTCGTTGCCAAAGGCACCAAGGACTTCGTGGTCAGAGCCTTGGGTTATGCCTTGGAACACCGTGACTCATCGCTACACAGCGCTCTGATTTACTCATCTCAAACCGCGATGAAGCGCTTCAATCGAGGCCTTCCTGTTCTCGACACAGTCATCACACTAGCCCCAATGTTAGGCCTTCTCGGCACTGTGACGGGTATGATGGGCTCCTTCCAAGCTATCAGTGGTAGCGATGGCAACCCCACGGCGGTTATGGCCGGTATTTCGGAGGCCCTCATCGCGACTGCCGCTGGTCTCGGCATCGCCCTGATCGCCCTACTCCCCTACAACTATCTGAACGCGAAGATCGAAGACGCTCAGAAGGACATGGAGACCGCCTCTGCACGCCTGGAGCTACTGATCCAAGTCTCGGAGCAGTTCGCGATCGAGAAGGCACGGGTGAGCAATCTGCCGCCCCCCTCCCCCCAGAGTGGATCCACCTTGAAGATCATGACTCAAACCAAGCCCGGACCTCCACGAAGCGACTCGGGGGAGGAGGACCCAGGTTTGCAGGGGGTCCCGGCCTAGACGGCCCCATCTCACGATTCACGACTCAACTTTTAACACTGGACTAATCATATGGCAGGAGGAGGCGGCGGCGGCAGAACAGCAGGCGGACGCAAGAAGGCGAACATTCAAATTGTTCCGCTGATCGACGTCATTTTCTTCCTGCTCGCGACCTTCATCATGTATTCCATGAGCATGTCCAAAAACATGGGCGTGAACGTGCAGCTACCCGGTGCTAGCACCTCGACAAAGCAGGCGAGCACCGACGACGCACTGACTGTCAGCGTCATGGCAAAGGGCGAGATCTTCTTCAACAAAGACAAGATCAACATGCAACAGCTGCCCTTCCGCATCAGCAGCTTCAAGGCCCAGCACAAAGAACCCAAGGTTATCGTCAATGCTGACGAGGCGGCCGAGATGGGAGCTGTGCTCAAGGTGATCGACGAAATCAAAGCGCAGGGTATCACCAAGGTCGGCTTCGCTACCAAGTAACTCCACTCTTTGCGATCATGAAAAAAGCTTTTTGGTTCATCCTCGCCGTCGCGTTCCACGTCGGGCTACTGTTGTTCGGAAAGGCCTTGTTCCCCCAGGCTCACAAAGCTGAAACGCTGAAGGTCACCGAAGTCGACCTCACGGAAGACGCTAAGGAAAAGGAGCCCGAAGTGGAGAAGGAGAAGGTCGCCGAGCAAGTCGAGGCCCCCGCTACCGACATGGTGGACGCAAAGATGTTCGAGGAGGCGCCTGCCGCAGAGGCACCCGCAGCATTGTCGGCCATGAGCTTGTCTGATCTCGCTGGCGCTCTCGGCGGTGCCATGAGTGACTTCGGTGGCAGCGGCGGCATTACCAGTGGCGGCATTATTGGTGGCACAGGCACCGGCACGTTGGGTAGCGCTGGCGCAGGAGACTCGCTTGGAAGTGGCGACGTTGACGAGCGTCCACGCCCCATGGGATCTCCCAACATCAAACTACCGCCTGAACTCAAGAAGGCTAAGGGCAAGGTCGTTGTGCGACTGGTTGTCGATGAGAGTGGCAAAACGGTGAAGCCGACGGTGGAGTCCTCCAGCAATGCACTGCTCAACCAGCACGTGATCGACGGCGTCCTGGCCATGAAGTTTGAACCAGCTACACGCGGCGGCAAGAAGGTGCCGTGCAAGGTGCGCCTACCCATCGTTCTCGGAGCTAGCTGATGCGGGATCACAGACAAACACTGACTAAGTTACCCAGACCCATGCATCATTCGTTCAAAGTCGGAACACCTCTGCTCATCTGTGTTCAGCTATGGCTTGCGCTCCCCAGCTTTGCCCAATCTCTGTTCCCTGCCGACTACTTCCGCTCTGAGCAGTTCAAGCGTGCCTATCTTGGCACGCTGGGTGTGAAGACGGACATCGAGCCCAAGCTCAATGAGCAGGAGCAGTATTACTTGGAACAGATCGAGCCGCATCTATCCGAGGACCCGAAGTCATGCATTGATGCCTTCAACAAGATCGTCTCCAAAGACGGCACCGCTCGCTTCGACTATGAGCTTGGCATGTTGCACTTCCAGAAGGGTGACATGGCCGGCGCAGAGACACACCTGAAGAATGCCGTCACCAAGTTTGATCGCTTCCTGCGCGCGCACACCAACCTGGGACTGCTCTACACAAGGCAGAATAAAACCCGTGACGCTATTCCCCATCTCACTCGTGCGCTGTCTCTTGGCCAAGCCGATGAGCAGCTCTTTGGCTTGCTCGCCTTCTGCCACATGGCCAATGGCAACGCACTGAGCGCCGAAAGCGCCTATCGCAACGCCATCATGCTGGGGCCAAAAACGCTCGACTGGAAGACTGGGCTTGCCCAAGCGCTCTTCACTCAGCAGAAGGCCTCGGAAGCCGTGGCTCTGCTGGATGAACTGATCAAAGACAACCCGCAAAAGGAAATGCTTTGGTCCATGCAGGCCCTCGCTTACTTGGCCAATAAACAGCCGCTCAAGGCCGCAGAAAACTTTGAGATGCTGGCCATGCAGGAAAAGGCCACCGCCAAAGACTTGAACACGCTGGGTGACATCTACTTGAACGAGGGTGTCTTCACTCTCGCTACAGCCGCCTACGCGAAAACGCTGACTACCAAGGATGCGCCGACCACGCCTGAGCCGTTGCTGCGCGCAGCTGATTTGCTTGCTCAGCGCGCAGCCTATCCACAGGTGAAGCAATTGCTCGACAGCGTGGACACTGCCTTCCCGAAAATGGACGACAGCCTTCGCCTGCGCGCCTTAAAGACACGTTCTCGTGTAGCCATGGCAGAGGACGCGCCCGAGCAAGCGCTGGGTATCCTCAAGGAGATTGTAAACACCAATCCCCTGGATGGTGAAGCTCTCATGCTGCTGGCCGACCACTACAATAAGCAAGGGAACGATGAAGCGCGTGAGCAGTCGATCTTCTACCTTGAGCGGGCATTGAAAGTCTCTGCTGTTGAGGCGGACGCTAGCGTGAGACTGGCCCAGGGTTTGATGTCAAAATCGGCTCGTGAAACCGACAAGCTGAAGCGCATTGAGCACTTGCAGCGAGCCATCGAGCTGCTCAAGCGTGCTCAGGAACTGAAGCCCCGTGACAGTGTGGGCCGCTACCTGACTGACCTGGAGCGAGTGCTCGTGAAAGCACGTGGCGCTTGATCGTTACCCCACGATTTCCACCGGACACTCCGGCATCGCGGCAAGGAAATTGCGACCGTATTGCTTGGTCAGAACTCGGTTATCAAGGATCACGCAGATCCCTTTGTCTTTCTTGTTGCGAATCAATCGGCCCACGCCCTGACGCAGTTTCAGGATTGCCTCAGGCACGCTGTATTCCATGAAGCTGTTGCCGCCCTGAGCCTCAATGTGCTCCAGCCGTGAAGCGGTGACTGGATGATCCGGCATGGCGAAGGGCAGCTTGGTGATGATGACATTGCTCAGGGCCTCGCCCGGCACATCGACGCCCGTCCAGAAGCTGTCGGTGCCGAAGAGCACGCTGTGCGTGTCACTCTTGAACTCGGCCAGCAGTTGATGCCGCTGCATTCCCTGCCCTTGCACCAGCAAGCGCCAGCCGCGCTCCTCGAAGAAGTCCTCCATCGCCTCCGCGTTGGTCTTCATGCTGGTGTAGCTGGTGAAGAGCACGAAGGCACGGCCCTTCGACTTGTCCACGAAGTGGGCGATCCACTTGCGCAGCGCCTCATCATAGGGCGGCGTGTTCGGCGCAGGCATGGACTTCACCAAGTAGAGCCGCATTTGCTTCTCGTAGTCGAAGGGGCTGTCGATCATCGCTGCTTCGGCACGTCGGGCTCCGATGCGTTTGCGGAAATACGCGAGCTGATCGTCGCTGCTCACGCCAAGCGTGGCACTGGTGAAGACGCAGGACTTGCCACCGCTGAAGAAGATCTCCTCCAGCTTCGGAGCCACATCAATCGGCGCGCTGTGGAACGACATGCTGCGGTTGTCCGCGCCACCGCGCTCCACCCAATACACATGCTCGTCCTCGCCCTGCTCCAAGAAGATGCCGATCTCCGCACGTAGCGAGGTCAGCCGCTTGGCTAGGTCATGCAGCTCGCTGCGCGTGTTGTCCTTGTCCGCCTTATCGCCCGCTTTCTGAGCGGCCAGGATCACCCTTTGCAAGGGCTGGCTGACGGTGTTCTCGACCAACTCGGCCTCGCGCACTCGGAACTCCTTGGCGAAGCCGTTGAAGGTGCAAGCGGCCTCGACAGCGCGGAAGAAGCTATCCACCTCATCCAGGCAGTGCTGCACCTCACGGATGCCATTGTCATCGCGAACGAAGCTGAAGAAGCCCTTGCGTGTCTTCGGGTTGTAGAGACGGCCCAAGTCGAAGCGGATGTTGCTCTCGCTGATGTGCAGGCCGAGCTGCTTCGCGGCGATGCTCTCCATCGTGTGCGCTTCATCGACAATGACGAAGTCACGCGGGAAGAGGAAGTTCGCATCCTCTGGCAAGAGGTCTTCATCGACACTGTTCAGCAGCGTGAAGAACAGCGTGTGATTCAGAATGACCACATCTGCCTCGGCCATGCGCCGACGCGCGGCTTGGTAGAAGCAACCGCTGCCAGGGCCACACTTGCGCGGCGTGCAGGCATGGGCCTCACTGCACACCAGGGACCAGACTTTCATCGACGGCGTGAAATCAAGATCGCTAAGCGTGCCGTCCTTGGTGCGCTGCGACCATTCAAGAATGAGCTTCAGGTCCGCCTGCTCCGTGCTGGTGAACAGGTCCGGCGTGTCTGTGTAGGCGCGGGCCATGCGGTTCGGGCACAGGTAGTTGCCCCGGCCCTTCAGCAGCTCGGCCTTGAAGTCGCCCACCAGCTTTTTCACAATCGGGATGTCCTTGCTGATGAGCTGCTCCTGCAGGTTGATCGTGTGTGTGCAGATGATCGCTTTGCGCTCCATCTCCAGCGCGTGAGTCACAGCGGGCAGCAGATAAGCCAGGGACTTGCCCACGCCCGTCGCCGCCTCCACCACCAGCGCCTTCCTCTTCTCCAGCGCGTCCGCCACCAGCACCGCCATGCGCTGCTGCTGCGGGCGATACTCGAAGTCCTTCGATTCCGCCAGCTTCCCCGACTCCGAGAACGCCTCATGCATGCGCTCCGCCAGCGAAGGGCCGGTGGCTTCAAGCGAGGAGTCGAGCAGGTGGATCATTGAGAATGGCGGGAAAGCCGGAAGGTTTAACCACGGAACACACGGAATACACGGAAATGAAATTCATTCGCTCCCCTTCCGTGTGTTTTGTGTATTCCGTGGTTCATCCCTCCCCGTCCTTCAGTCCTTTCTGTGGTTCAAGTTTTCCATCATCGAGCAATCCGCTCAATCTGAACCCCAGCGTTGTGGCCAAAATTCACCAGCAGGCCCAGCTTCATACCGGTCGCTTTGAAATTCTAACCACGGAACACAAGGAAATGAAATTCTTTTCAGTGGTCCCCTTCCGTGTGTTTTGTGTATTCCGTGGTTCATCCCTCCCCGTCCTTCAGTCCTTTCTGTGGTTCAAGTTTTCCATCATCGAGCAATCCGCTCAATCTGAACCCCAGCGTGGTGGCCAAAATTCACCAGCAGGCCCAGCTTCATACCGGTCGCTTTGAGGTAGTTATGCACCTGCGCACGATGCTCGGGAGCCAATTCGGACACCGCCTTGAGTTCCACGATGATCTTGCTGTGACAGACAAAGTCCGGCTGATACTGCGTCTTCAACTTCCGCCCCTTGTAGGCTAGCTCCAGCTTAGGCTGAGAAAAGAAAGGCACCCCTGCACTCTCAAATTCAAGTTCCAAACACTCCTGATAAACCGCCTCCAAAAAACCACAGCCCTTGTCTTCATACACCTCGAAACAAGCGCCGCGAATGGCATAACTTTCAGGACGATAGATCAGTTTATCGTTGTTCATGGGGAAGAATTCTAACCACGGAACACACGGAATACACGGAAATGAAATTCATTCGCTCCCCTTCCGTGTGTTCTGTGTATTCCGTGGTTCATCCCTCCCCGTCCTTCAGTCCTTTCTGTGATTCAAGTTTTCCATCATCGAGCAATTCGCTCAATCTGAACCCCAGCGTTGTGGCCAAAATTCACCAGCAGGCCCAGCTTCATACCGGTCGCTTTGAAATTCTAACCACGGAACACAAGGAATACACGGAAATGAAATTCATTCGCTCCCCTTCCGTGTGTTCTGTGTATTCCGTGGTTCATCCCTCCCCTCCTGTTGCATAACTGGGCCGCATCGTCCAAAATCACTCCATGGGCCTGCCTGCCGAAACCAACGAAAGCACCTCGCGCTTCGCTGCTTATCTAAAGGCGTAGAGCGACACGGGCATCAAGCACGAACACAGGGATGGCCTGATCGTCGCGATGGCGGGTGGTTCGCCAGCGCACAGTGCCGTTGTTTCCATTATTCTCGGTGAGCTGCACGCCCAACTCAAAAGCAGCCCCTGCCACCCTCACAGCTCCGATTTTCGCGTGCGCTATGGGGAGCGTACCATTTATCCAAACGCGCTCGTGGTTTGAGATGCCACGGGTAATTGGACCAAAAATGATTTAGTTTACGAAGGCGCGATCGTCCTCGAAGTGGCTGACGGCTGCGCTAAGCATAAAGCAGGTTGCTGCTGATTTGAAGCTCTTGCGCTACGTCGGTGAGCTTGCCCAGGCTGAGCTGGCCGTGGGCCTGCTCCTTGAATTCGAGGGTGTAACGCTGATAGCTTCTCTGGCTTACGGAAGGACTTTCGTTTGTTGGTTTGTCCTTTGTCCAGAAATCTAGAGCACCTCACCGCACCATGCTCCTATGCATGACAAAACGAGACAGGCGAAGCTCATCCCCCTGCAAAACGATGCGAAGGCACCCCTCATTCCCTTTGCAAAGAAGCCTGGATTTACGAACATCTTCGCATGAAGCACAGGACAACATCACCCGCATGGGCACCAAGCGGGTGACTGTTGTAGCTGGCCTCGGTGAGGCCGGACCTGATACGTATTCGTTTGTCGTGAATGCATCATTGGTCCGGTTCGCGCGGCGCTAGGTCAGCAACGAAGCCACACGCCTCCCGGCCTCACAGCAGCAAGCTACAACAATTGGCCCAGCACCAGCGCCGTGTCGATGCCGCCGAAGCCAAGGGCATTCGTCAGCACGCGGCGCATTGTTTTTTCCTGAGGCTGAAGGGCCACCGCGTTCATGCCCGCGCACAGCGGATCGGGTTCATCCAAATTCAGCGTGGGCGGCACCCAGTCATGCTGAATGGCGAGCAGGCACACCGCGAACTCGAAGGCCCCTGCCGCGCCGAGGGTGTGGCCGATGAACGGCTTGGTGCCGGAGACCGGAACGCCTGCCCCCAAGACGGAGCAGATGTGGTGCAGTTCATTGATGTCATTCATCGCCGTGCCGGAAGCGTGGGCGTTCACATAGTCGATGTCGCAGGCATTGACCCTGGCATCCTCCAGCGCACGCCGCATGGCCATGACCAAGGCGGTGCCGCCGGGCTCGGGCGTGCTCATGTGGTAGGCTTCGTTGGCTGAGCCGTAGCCGAGGATCTCGGCGTAAATCGTCGCACCACGAGCCTGCGCATGAGCCAGACTTTCCACGACGAACATCGCACTCCCCTCGCCCATGACGAAGCCATCGCGCTGGCGGTGGAAGGGGCGATAAGCCTGCGAAGGCTCGCCGGTCCAGCGCGACATGGTTTGCAGCTTGTCGAAGGCGCTGAAGATCATGGGGGCCAGCGGAGCCTCGGACGCACCAGCGATGACGACGTCCGCCGAGCCATACTGAATCAGCCGAAGCGCATCGCCCAGCGCGGCATTGCCCGCCGCACAGGTATTGGCATTGGTGCTGCCCGGGCCTTGCAGCCCGAACTCAATGGCCAAGTTCCCAAGAGCACTGCCAGGAAAAACCTGCACGCCGAGCGAGGGAGAGATACCTTCGACACCGCGCTCCATGAACACCGAGTGCTGCTGCTCGCCATAAGTGAAGCCGCCGAGAGCCGTGCCATAACTGATGCCCGCACGCGGGTTCGGCTTCTCCGCGCTCAGGTCGATACCCGCATCCTCAATCGCCATGCGCGCAGCGGCGACCGCGAACTGGGTGCAACGGTCCATGCGCTTCAACCGATGCGGAGCGATCCAGGCCCGTGGCTGCCAGTCCTCAATGAAGGCCGCGTGCTTCGCGCCCAAGGCATCGGTGTTGAACTGCGTGAGTCGGCGCACCGGACTGCGCAAGGTTTGCAAGCCCTGCCAAAACTCGCTGCGACCAAGCCCCAGGGCAGAGACCAAGCCCATGCCGGTGACAACGGCGCGGCGCGTAGGGTCGGTGGGGGATGGGTAGCTCAACGAAAGACGTTGGTT
>Ga0247833_1003806_pt1 | contig 19680 bp, 25 predicted proteins | sample LaCruzMarch2015__7_FD_187117 | JGI IMG/M metagenome (GOLD analysis project Ga0247833, IMG submission 187117) | Freshwater microbial communities from meromictic Lake La Cruz, Castile-La Mancha, Spain - LaCruzMarch2015_8m | ecosystem: Environmental > Aquatic > Freshwater > Lake | place: Spain... | reverse complement strand
AAGACGTACATTTACAGCTCAGCGAATTCTTCTAGCCCACAAATGGCTGATTTGCGCGCATTCTAGCGTAAGACTCTGGCTGGAACCAGCTGCGCTGCAGTAGATCTGGGTTCCTCAGCAAGCCCTAGGTAGTCCCTGCGAACATTCCTGGCCATCAGGCAGTCCAAGGAACCCAGCTTGGCAAGGACTTCCGCTTGATCCATCAGCCACTGGCTGTTCTGGGGCTCCCGACGCGCCAGGGATTCAAGAATATCCAGACCCGCGAGGTAAGCGGCCCGTGCTTTACGGCTGTCCCCCTGCCCCACCAGCGCATTGCCGATCTTGTCGTGACTGATCGAGAGATCGCGCTGCCACTTCGCATTCTCCGGATCCTGCTGTGTCAGGGCGTTTCTGATCTCCAGACCGGTGCGATAAGCGGCCAATGCTCCAGAACTATCCTCCTGAGACAAAAGCGCATCGCCGATCTTGTTGTGACTGATCGAGAGATCGCGCTGCCACTCCGTATTCTCCGGATCCCACCGCACAAGGGATTGGGCGATTTCCAGGCCTGCGCGGTAAGCAGACAGTGCCCCGGGGCAATCTCCTTGCGCCAGCAGCACATCTCCCACTTGATCGTAACTCGCTGAGAGATCGTGTTGCCACTCCATGTTATCCGGATCCCGCTGCGCCAGGATTTCGGCAATCTCCAGGCTTTTGCGGTAGGCAGCTAGTGCCTCAGAGCTATCCCCCTGCGCCTGCAGCGCATGGCCGATCTTGTCGTGACTGATCGAGAGATCGCGCTGCCACTCCGTATTGTCCGGATCCCGCTGCGCCAGGGTTTTTCTGATTTCCAGACCGGTGCGATAAGCGGCCAATGCTCCAGAACTATCCTCCTGACCCAACAGGGCATTTCCGATTGTGTTGTGACTGATCGAGAGATCGCGCTGCCACTCCGCATGCTCCGGATCCCGCTGCACAAGGGATGCGGCGATTTCCAGGCCTGCGCGGTAAGCAGACAGTGCACCGGAGAAATCACCTTGCGCCGTCAGCACATCACCGATTCGGTCAAGTGTCCACGAGAGATCGCGCTGCCACTCCGTGTTATTCGGATCCCGCTGACTCAGGTTGTTTCTGATCTCAAGACCATCGGAGTAAGCGGCGAGTGCCCCACGGCGATCCCCCTGTGCCTCCAACAGAATGCCAATCTTGTCGTGAGTCAATGAAAGCTCGCGCTGCCAATCCGTGTTGTTGGGATCCCGCTGCGTGAGTGCTTTTCTGATCTCCAGACCAGCGCGGTAGGCAATCAGGGCTCCCGGGCCATCCACCAGCTCCATCAGCACCTCACCAATCCGGTTCAGCCCACGTCCTACCTGCTGCGCTTCTCCGCTTTCGAGGTGCAGGCAAGTCAATCCATCAAACACGTCACGTGCCGTCTCCAGCGATCCCCTCCTGATCCAGGCATAACCCAACTGGAGAGTTGCCTCGAGATCCTCCGACAAGTTCTCCAGCACAATTTCGGGATACTTCACGGCTTCAGCTGCCTCCACGGTATAGGGAAAAGACTTGAGGCTTCGCGGTCTTCATCATCATGGTGCTCCCGTTTTGAGGACACAACGCTGCCCCAGCAGCGAGAAGCTTGCCGCTGGCCACCTGCTCGAATGACCTCCCCAGCCGGCAGGATGGTTCCAAAGGCGCCCATCGATCAGTTCGAGCCGCATGACCCAGAACCAGCTCCACCAAGAACATGGCTGGGGAGCGAGGTCCGGAGATGCACCAGATCAGGGAGGGCACCCACTCCGCGTAATCAATCCTCGCTGCAAGGTCACGCATCACTGCGAAGTCAAGGTGCTGACTAGATCGACCAATCGATTCGATGCGCGTCATCCGTTGCCATCCAGGACAAGAGACAAAAAGATCGAGGGATCCGAGACTCGCAACCTCCATGCCTGCCCCTGTCGAACGGAGGCTCTGTTCCAGGAGCCGAAGACGATGCTGCCCTCGACCTGCCATGGGTGCCGGTGACCTGGGTTGGACACCATCTCAGCAACCACCACCACAGCCACCGCCACAACCACCACCACAGCCGCCACCACCACCACAGCCTGATTGTTCCTGGTCCCGTTTAATCTGCTGAATCAAAAGCTTGAGATCGTCAAGCCGCCCCCCCGACAACGCCGAGGGGCCCAGCAAAGCGACGCGCATCATCGGATCATGGGCGTCGCCATGGTTCTGGTGATGCCCCAGCACAGACGAACCCCAGCGCGTGCGGCCACCTGGAATGATCAGAAACGCACTGCAAACGAGAGTCAGGGTCCACGGACCAACCAACACAGAATCAAAAGCGTGGCGAAACTCGCGCGGACAAGGAAGAGCCATGCTGATCACGCTAGATACGATCAGCGGAGTCAAGAGCAGATAGAAGGAACGCGAAGCCGCCAAAGAAAGCGGACTGATCATCAGCCCTTTCTCCCTCAGATTTTGCTTCAACGACGAATAGTCGTAAGCGCCTGGCGTGACAAGGTTCCCATAGGTTGGCATGTAGGAAGATATCTGCGCCATCTCCTTGTTGCGCCGAACCAGCTGCTGCTCGAGTGGCGATACACATGGGGAAACAAAAAATGTGAGGTCCAACGTCTTCTTGTCTCGATTCGGCCGCAACACACCTCGATCAACCAGCTGAGCCAGGGCCACATCCAACGCACCCCTCGCGCCTCGGGCCAGATAGGCAAGCTGCTCAGCGGAGAGCAGTGGGATGGCAGATTGATGATCCGGCCGGCGGATCAGGCGCCGAAAGACCAGCCCCACCGCGATCGCGAGGGGAAGGAGAAACATCGCCGCCAGAAAGACAAATGCCGAGGTGGCCGAAGCCGTGGAACTGCTGGCCAGGGCCAGGGGGGTTGAGGCGACGGCACACACCAGCAGGAGGCTGAGTACAGCCAGGAGCTGGCGCAGCCCAGGCCGACGACCGATGGGGACACGCTGCCTCTGGAGATCGCTGCCGAAACGAATGTCAGCCGGTGGCCAGAGATCCAGCGGCGGCTCGCCGAAATACTGCCGGTAGCTGTCAATGGTGGCGCGGTAAAAGTGGTGAAACGTCGCGCGCTCCTGCCCGCCCCCCCGTGCTGGGCAATGCTGAAGCCTGCGGCCCAGAACATTGGGGCAGAAGTCCTCCCAGTAAGACTCGCTGTACAACAGATGCAAGTGCCAGACCTGGTCAACAGCATCGGAAGGCACGGCTTGTTGGCCAGCAACAGACGCCAGAAAGACATACTTTTTGTATTCCTCAATCGTACGTAGACAATGCTCGCGACTCCAGCCCTGCTGTCGCATCAAGTGCCGAACAAAACCGATCTCGTGACTGGGGTCATCCAGCTCATAGGCCTGAATACGGCGATACAAATCGCGCTGGGCGTCGAGCATGATTACCATGCGAAAGGCTACCAACTGACATTCCCAGACGGTCCCAAGTGATGTCAATCATGGTCAAGTGGAAACAGATGGAGGGAGGTTTAAACAATGTCAACAACTACAACTGGCACAGCCCGACAGCTCAACGGTAACCGGCGAATCGGCGCAGCCAAGCAACGCAGCCGCCCCCGGGGAGACAACTGATCCAGTGGTGTTGCTGGCTCAAAGGGTCCGATGGCTTCCGCCATGGGCGACGGACAGCCGCAGAGGGACGGGCTGCACATCAAATGAACACCTGGCTTGCCTTAACGGATGCCGAGCATTCTGGACAACCAAAAGCCCCCTTCTCCTCCGACGATCAGGGTGGTTGGGACCTTCGATCCGTTTTGCGCCCACAGACGGATTTTCTCCAGCTCCGTCACTTCACGGGCGCCGGGTACCCGCAAACTCGCGGCCTTGAGTCGGTGGGCCTCCGCTTGGCCCCTAGCCTCCTCAATCACCCCAAGCGCCTCATTCTTTTTCGCCGTGGCTTTGTATGTGGCCGCCAGAGCCTCCTGCTCGGCAACCTGCTTGGTCTCAATCGCTTCCGAGACCTTTTCACTGGGGGCTAGGTTCACCACATCCAGACCAACCACTTCCACCGGATATGGGCGCAAGTTGGCCTTGATCGTGCTCTCCCAATCAGCCTTCAGCTTAGCGCGATTTCCGATGGCCGAATCCAAACTTCGCGTCGAACTCACCGTTTTGAAGCTCTCCTCCGCTTTCGGATCAATGATCCCCGTGGCCATCGCTTCAAGCGAACCAAATTCACGTCGCACCCGCGGGACCTGGGAGGGGGGCACTCTCCACTGAACAGCCAGTTTTGCATTCAGATCCTGGATGTTAGATGTGGAAGCTGCCACTTGCCGCTGAAAACTCTTCACCGTTACATCCATACAGTCGAAGCCATCGATGAATGGAATCAATAGATTCAGTCCTGGCAGCACCGGTTGATTCTGAACTTGGCCGAGGCGTAGCCTGGCGCACGTCGTGCCCTCAGGGATCACGCGCAGGGGATTCAGAATCACCGCAGCCATCGCCACTCCGATCGGCGCGAAGCGCCGCACCGTTAGACCACGTGACCCGGATTTAGAGAACATGGCATGAGTGGTCATAAGAGTTACCCTGTTTCACGAATAAGATGGTGCTGATTCAAAGGTGATCCGGTGGCCACAGTGCCAACAGCGTCGCTCCGCAAAACTGGCGATCAATACCTATCTCATGGCTGGGGTCATCCAGCTCATAGGCCTGAATACGGCGATAGAGATCTCGCTGAGAGTCGAGCATGGTTGCCATACGGGAGGCTGGCAACTGACATTCCCAGACGGACCCGAGTGCTGTCAATCATGGCCAGGTGCAATCAGATGGAAGCAGGTGTAAGGATCTCCACCTATCACCACAAGGCGATACAATAGATTTTCGAAAAGCCCCGATTCACCGACCTTCTCCCGCACGGGCTATGAGCTGGACATCCTTCCTGCAGGCCATTGGCCAGCAGCAACGCTACGCACTGACGCCCCACGAGATGGAAGTGGTTCTGTGCCTTCAGGAGGAACAGGGGCAGACCAAGCAGCAGCTGTTGGAGGCCTACCAGCGCTATTACAGCGCCATCGAAGAAGAGGCCTTCACCCAGAGACTTCGCACCATCTATCGCAAATTTGGGATCGAGGGTCGCGGCTACAAGTTGCCGCAACTGCATCGTTTTATGATCAGTGAGTATCGTCAGAATGATCCAGGCTTTTCTGGAATTGGGCTGGTCAGAATCCATCACTCTTTCCCCACTGAGATCTTCGCCGATGCCCTGGATGGGGTGAGCCAGTGTGAGCCACCTGAGAAGAGAAGAGTTGACATTCTGCAGACCTTTGCCCCCAATCTTGACCACTATCGACCCCAGCTGATTCGCTGCCTTCGGCAGGGTGTGCGCGTCCGCGTCCTGCTGGCCTGGCCCTATTCCCAGGCCGCCCGATTGCGCGAGGAGGTGCTGCAGCGCTACACTTCCACGCTGCAGGCCCATGAGATCGATATCCAGAGTTGTGTGATCGCCAACCTGGAAACGCTGGAACAGGCCATCCGCGGCTGTCAGCCGAGCTGCCCGCTGGAGATCAGGCTCTATGACACCTTGCCCTCCCTGGCGATCTACCGCGCTGGTCACACCATGATCGCCGCTCCCTTCCTGCATGGATCCCTTGCCATCCACACCTTTCAACTGCAGCTTGATCTACAGGCTGCCAATGCTCTGATCACCGGTACGTTGCTCAACGACTTTGAACTGATGTGGGATGTGGCTCGCCCTTTTGCACCGCTCCCCGACCAGAACTGGCGCAACGATCTGAAGATTCTTTTTGCCAGGTAGTGCCATGATGGATCAACTCAACAGCCACGAAATCAAGCAGATTACGCAGTTTCAAGCCCATCTGCTTTCGCGTTGTGATGCGCTTTCCTGGGATGGCCTGTTAGCGGCTCTCATCCAGCGCCGCCATCTGTCACTGTCGATCGTGAATGTCTATGAGTTCGTGATCGATGCCCTCGAAGATGAACCCAGCAAAGCGGCTGTGCGCCTGATTCTGCACGAGGAGTTTCCGCGCAATACCAAGGGAGTTGCCCTTCCCTCCCATCGCGAGTTGCTGTTTCAGGATCTTCTCAAGCTCGGCGCCTCACGCCAACAGATCCTGACCACTGAGGAGTCAGATGTCACCCGTTCTGTGCGCCACGAATGCCAGCAGCAGCTCATGGATTGTCTTTCTGAGCCCCATCACCAATTAGCACTGGTCTGCTATCTCCGGTTCTGGGCGGAAGTGCTGGTGTCTGTGGAGTACACCTGTTTATGGCCTCGGCTCTCGGAGCGGCTGTCCCATGGTGATGTTCCGGATCGCAGCAAGTCTGAATTCTTTTACTACCACATGATCCACGACAGTCGCCGATCCGATATCGGCACCGACACCCTGCTTGGCGGCCTCACCCACGCCCAGGAGCTGGCGCGTCAGATCAGCAGGCTGATCCCCAATGGGGATGCACTGGCCTGTGCCATGCGCCAGGTGGATCAGGCCTGTGCTCTGAAATCCCGCTTCTACGACCAATTCCTGCCGTGAGGCGCTTTGCACCATGCGCCTGCATATCGGCCAGGGGTCACCGCCTGATCCTGATGCCGTCGCTGCAGCAGGCTGTCGTTGCACGTCTCCTGCAGAAGCCGACGGCCCCTGGCCGGCGTCAGACGGAGGTGTGGAACTGTTGCGCCAGCAGGCGGCGCTGATACTCCAGCGACAGCGCTTCCAGGTGGGAGCGGGCCTGCTCCTGCAGGCCTGGATCCAGCTGGTCGAGCACCAGACCCTTGGGCACCCCCATCCGCATCACCAGCGCCAGGGCATCGAAGATGCGCACCTGGTCGCCCTGCCAGCCCTGGTACTCGGCGGCGAGCGCCATCAGGGACTCCCCCGAGGCCTGGCCTTCGATCACCCGGGGCCGCAGCTCCTGCACCTGGGCCAGCCGGGCGGAGCTGATCAGGGCATGGGCGGCGCCCAGGGCCGCCAGGGAATCGGCGGCTTCGCGCTTGAGCACGGTCATGTCCCGGCTGAGTACGGCATTCTCCACCGAAAGGGGCTCCCGCACCCCGGGGCAGAGGGCGGCGACCCGATCGACCGGTGGCGCCGGTGGAGCGGGCGGGCGGACCGGCGCCGGGGCCAGGGGCGGGGGCGGGCTGCTGACGGCCAGCGGGGGCGGCGCTGGCTCCTGCCACATGGCGGCGGCCGCCGCCCGCAGGCGCCGTGCCAGCCATTGCCTGACGTTGGTTGCGAGGCGTGCCATGGACGTGGGCCTATGAGTGGTTTCAATCTGCCCCTCATTCACCGGCGGGGATGACGGCAAACTCACCCTCCGGGCGACGGATTGCCGGCCCTTCCCGGGATCAGGGCGGCAGCACCTGGGCATCGGCATCGGTGAAGCGGGCGCGCTAACCAAAGTCTGGGGGGATTGCGGCCGACGCCACCCCGATGACCCGAGCCCAGCAACCCATGCGCTCCCCCCGCCAGGGCACGCTGGGCCGGCGGGCCCTGGCCCTGCTGATGGCCCTGGGCCTGGCTCTGAGCATCAGCCTGGCGGCGGTCCAGCCCCACCCCACGGCAGCGGCCACAGCCGCCCCGGAGGCCGCCGAGCGGGCCCGGGTGATCGAGAGCAACCTGAGCCAGCTGTACGAGCCCCGCAATCCCTGCACCCCAGGGGAGCGAGTCGGTGAGGCGCTGCTGGATCACCTCAGCATCAAGGGGACGAAGGCCGCCTGTGACCCCAACCATCTGGGGCTGCAGGGGGCACCGCAGGCCCTGCGGGTGGTGGTGCTGCGGGAACCAGGCGGAGGGCAACGTCTGGCGGCCCTGGTGCCCGGCCGCGCCAGCCCCTTCCCCCTGCTCACGGTCACCGACCAGGACGCCGCGTTCAACGGCCTGCCGGCCGATGCCCTGGCCGAACAGTGGCGCGGCCTGCTGCTCCAGCTCACCCAGGCCTTCAGTCGACTGCTGGCGGCGCTGGTGCTGCTGCTGGGGCTGGCGATGGGCGCGGTGCTGCTGCTCGACGACCGCTACGCCATCGGTGATGTGGTCGAGATCGGTGGTCGCTGCGGCGAGGTGGTGGATGTGGGGGTGCTGAGCACGGAACTGCGCTGCGCCGATCAGCGGGTGGTGGTGGTACCCAACAGCCACTGCGAGCAGGTGGTGAACCACACCAAGCTGCGCTCGGGGGCGGAGGTGACGTTGCTGCTGCCGCGCCGCATCGCCGATCTGGCGGGCGCCATGGCCCTGATCGCCGAGGAACTGGCCGCCTTCGGCAGCGACCCGCGCTGGGCCCCGAAGCTGCTGGAGCCCCCGCGCCTGCTGGGCATCGAGGCGATGACGGCGGACGACCTCCAGGTGAAGGCCCTGCTGATCACCGAGGCGGGCCAGCAGGGCCCAGCCCGGCGGGAACTGCTGGGGCGGCTGGTGCAGCGGCTGCAGGGCTGGCCGCAACAACAGGGCCAGCCCTGAAGAGTTCGGTTTCCAGGATCGTTTCCCCTCTACCCGGCCAGGATCTCCGCCGCGGCCGCCGGCTCAGGCCCGGTTGAGGTACTGATCCGCCGCGGCCGCCAGGCGGTCGGTCCAGTGGTCGACTTGGCTCTGCTCGGCCGCCTCCACCATCACCCGCAGCAGGGGTTCGGTGCCGCTGGCCCGCACCAGCACCCGACCGTGGCCCGCCATGGCCGCCTCCGCCTCGGCCACCGCCAGCCGCAGGGGTTCGCACTGCTGCCATTGCTGGCGCCGCTGCCGGTCGGGCACGGTCACGTTCACCAGCCGCTGGGGGTAGGGCTGGAAGCTGCCGTCCATCCATTCGTCCAGCTTCAGGCCACCGCCATGGATCAGGGTGGCCACCTGCAGGGCGCTGAGCAGGCCGTCACCGCTCATGCCATGGCGGGCCGAGAGGATGTGCCCCGACTGCTCACCGCCCAGGCCGGCCCCCAGGGCCTCCATGGCGGCATGCACGTGCTGATCGCCCACGTCGGTGCGCTCCAGCACCCCGCCGCTGGCCTGCCAGGCCCGCTCGAAGCCCAGGTTCGACATCACCGTGGCCACCAGGCGGTCGTCCGGGAGCTGGCCCTCGCGGCGCAAGGCCGAACCCCACAGATAGAGGATGTGGTCGCCGTCCACCACCCGGCCGCGGCCATCCACCGCCAGCATCCGGTCGGCGTCGCCGTCGAAGGCGAAGCCCATGTCGGCGCCGCTCTCCAGCACCGCCCGCTTCAGGGGCTCCAGGTGGGTGCTGCCGCAGCCCTGGTTGATGCGCTCGCCATCCGGCTCGCCGTGCAGCACCAGCACGTCCGCCCCCAGGGAGCGGAACAGCTCCTCGCCGCAGGCGGTGGCCGATCCCCAGCAGAGGTCGAGCACCACACGAGCGCCATCGAGGCGCTGGTCGCCGGCGCTGGCCCGCAGGGAATCGACGTAGGCCGCCAGCAGGTCGGGCCGCTGCACCTCCCGTCCGCTGCCGTTCAGCGGCGGCGGCGCGGTGCGGCCTTGGAGCCCCGCCTCGATCGCCTGCTGGCGCGCGGCCACGAGCTTGGCTCCGGTGGCGCCGAACACCTTGATGCCGTTGTCGTGGGGAGGGTTGTGGCTGGCCGACACCATCAACCCGCCGGCGGCGCCCTGGCGCCGGATCGTGCCCGGCACCGCCGGCGTGGGGCACAGCCCCAGCTGCCACACCTCCCGCCCAGCGGCCATCAGGCCGGCACTGAGCGCCGCCACCAGCATCGGCCCGCTGCGGCGTGAGTCGGTGCCGATCACCACCGGCCCATCGGCCTGCAGCACCACGCCGGTCCAGTAGCCCACCTGCAGGGCCAGGGCCGGGGTGACGCTGGTGCCGACGCGGCCACGGATGCCGTCGGTGCCAAAGCGGGCCAAACCCTCCTCCAGGGGCGCCCCGAGGGGGGACACCACCGGATGCGATGCCGCTTCTCCCATGCCGCTGCCATCACTGGAGAGCAGGCTACGTGCCGTTCCCGGCCGGCCTCAGCGCCAGCGGGGCGGCCACCAGCGCCAACGCAGCAGCTCCAGGGTGGCCCAGAGCAGCAGCAGGCCCACGCACCAGCCCGGCAGCAGCCGCAGGGGCAAGAGCGGCCGCAGCAGCAGGGTGAGCACGGCCACTGCGCTCACCACCACGGCGCGGCGGCGCTCGGCCGCCCCGGGCAGGCGGTCGAACAGGGGTGGAAGGGCGGGAAGGGAGGGCAATCGCACCGGGTGCGGCGCAGGCGGATGCCCAGAATGCCCCGGACGCCGTCCCCCGGCCATTGGCCCGACTCCCCCTGCTGCTGTCCCTTTCGTGCCTGGGCACCGGCCTGGCCCTGGTGGGGGGTCGGGCGTTGCTGGCACGCCAACCGGCGCTCACCCCTGCCACCACCACCGACCGGCTGGAGTGGCTGCAGCACTGGGATGCCGATCCCTGGCGGCGCCGGGAGGCCAGCCTGCTGCTGGCGGCCCGCAGCAAGGATCCCCAGCAGCAGCGCCAGTGGCTGCGGGGGCAGGGCTGGGGCCCCGATCCCCTGGCCGCCCTGGTGCTGAAGCAGGACGCCCTGGCCGCCGCGGCCCTCGGACGCCCGGAGACGTCGCTGGCCCTGTGGCGCCAGCTGCAGCGGCGCTTCCCCGGCGATCCGGCCAGCGCCGATGCCCTCTACGCCCTCGGCGGCGACAACCCCGGCAAGCGCGGGCAGTTGCTGCAGCGCTTCCCGGCCCACCCCGCAGCTCTTGCCGCCGCCCTGTCCGCCGGCCCGGAGGCGGCCGAACGGCGACGCGGCGCCCTGCACCTGGCCCGCTGGGGCGCCCGCTGGCCCGGCGCCGAGGCCCGCCTGCGGCAGGTCTGCAAGGACGACGCCGCGGTGCTGGAGGCCCGCCAGCGGGCCCAGCTGGCCGAGGGGCTGGCGGAGCTGGGCGATGCCGAAGGGGCCCTTCGCTGCCTGGGCTCCACGCTCAACGGCCTGGGCGCCAGCGGCCGCCTCAGCCTGGGCCGTGCCCTGCTGGCGGGGAACGCCCAGCAGCAGGTTCAGGCCGAGACGTTGCTGCTGGATCTGGTCCGCAGCGCCCCCACCGCGCCGGAGGCAGAGGCGGCCGTGCGCCTGCTGGCCCAGCAGGGCAGCCCCGCCGCCGCTGCAGCCCTGGCCCGGCTGCCGCCCCGCTGGCGTGACAGTGCCCCGGTGCTCGCCCGGCGGATCCTGGAGGCCGAGCCCAAGGGGGATGGCCCCCATCCCGCCACCGACGCCGCGGCCCTCAAGCTGCTGCGCCGCTGGCCCCTTGACCCCGCCAGCCGCACGCTGCAGTGGGATCTCGTGCGGGAGCGGCTGCTGGCCGGCCGCTGGCAGGCGGCCATGGCGCTGCTGGAGGCCATCCCCACCGACCAGCTGCCGCCGCCGCTGGCCGCCCGCCAGAGCTTCTGGATCGGCTTCCTTCAGCAACAGCTCGGTGAAGGGGCCGCCGCCAGGGCCACCTGGGAGGCGCTGCTGCGGCGCCATCCGGGCGGCTACTACGGCTGGCGCGCCGCCGTGCGCCTGGGCCAGGGGGATCTGCAGCTGGACGCCGGCCCCCACACACCGGCTGGGCGCAGCGACTGGCGGCCCCTGGCCAGCGGCGATGGGACGCTCGATCGGCTCTGGCGCCTGGATCAGCGCACCGAGGCCTGGGAGACCTGGCGCCACCGCCGCGGCCGCCGCGCACCCGAAGGGGGCCGGGAGCTGCTGCTGGAGGGACGGCTGCGGCAGGGGGTCGGCGACGACTGGACCGGCTTCGGCCTGCTGGAGCAGGCCAGCCTGAAACTCGACGGCAACCAGTGCGCCCTGGAGCGGGAGCTGGAGCGCAGCCTGCATCCGCTGCGTTTTGAGGCGGCCTTCCGAGCGGCCGCCACCCAGGCCGGACTGCCGATGGAGCTGCTGCTGGGCGTGGCCAAGCAGGAGTCGCGTTTCACACCGGCGGTACGCTCGCCGGTGGGTGCCACCGGCCTGCTGCAGCTGATGCCGGCCACCGCTGCCGAGCTGGCCGGTGGGCCGGTGCCGGAGCAGGTGCTGGAGGACCCGGCCGGCAACGCCAGCCTCGGCGCCCGCTACCTGGCGCAGATGCTGCGCCAGTGGGACGGCGACCCGCTGCTGGCGGTGGCCAGCTACAACGCCGGGCCCGGCGCCGTGGCCGGCTGGGTGGCCCCCCGGCTGCGCAGCGACCCGGAGCTGTGGGTGGAGGCGATTCCCTACCCCGAAACCCGCCTGTACGTGAAGAAGGTGCTGGGCAACGTCTGGAGCTACCAGCAGGGCAGCGAACCGGGCTGCTGACTCAGCGCACCAGCATGCGGCCGAAGTTGGCCCCGCCCAGCACCAGCAGGGCGAGCACCCCGGCCAGCACCAGCGGCGGCGGCACCACCCGCACCCGCAGCAGATCCAGCCGGGCCAGCAGGACCGCCGAGCCCATGATCAGCACGTTGGCCAGCACGTTGAGGTGCAGCAGATAGAGGCCACCGATGGTGACCAACAGCAGGGTGACCACCAGGCTCACCACCCGGCTGGCGGCCATCACGATCGACACCTGCCGGATCACCAGGTCGGGCATGGTGCAGATGAACACGATCACCATGGCCTGCAGGCATTCGGCCGACCAGACCAAGGTGGTGAGCTCCTGCACCCGGCTGCCGCCGGCCTCCAGGGCATGGCTCCAGTGCATGCCCTGGTAGGTGCTGACCCCCACCAGCACCAGCAGCATCGGCGCCTGCAGCGGCAGCAGCATGAGCCGGAAGATGTCCTTCATGGCTGCAGCACCAGGGTGATGGCCTCCAGCGGGCAGCTGGGGATGCACTGCTCGCACACCAGGCAGCGGGAGGCCTCGAAATGGAGCCGCTGGCTGGCCGGCGTGTAGTGGAGGGCGCCGCTGGGGCAGACGCTGGAGCAGATGCCGCAGTCGACGCAGCGCTCCGGATCGATGCGGATCTCACCGGGGGCGCGGTTGAGCCCCAGGCCCTGGCCCTCCAGCCAGTCTTCGGCGGCATCGAGCTCGTCAATGTCGCCGGAGAGCTCCACCACCATGGTGCCGCTCTGGTTGGGGGCGATCTGGGCCCGCAGGATCTTGGCGGCGATGTCGAAGTCGACCGCGAGGCGGTAGGTGATCGGCTGGTGCACCGCCTCGGAGGGGAAGTGGAGAGTGAGGCGCCGTTTCACCGCTCCAGGCCGGGAAGCCTGACGCTAGCAACGATGTCCGCAGCCAGCCTCCCGCTGCCAGAGTGGGCGCCACCTCGTGTCGTTGCTGTCCATGGCCCCGTCGGGCAGTTCTCCCCCCTCCGCGCTCGGCCGTACCGAGCGCATGGTGCTGGCGGCCGTGGCCGCCGTTCTGGTGGTGCTGATGCTGTGGCTGCGGGGCGGTCTGCACCCGGAAGCCCCCCTGGAACGGCTGGCCCGCCAGTCGCCTGAGCTCACGGTGGCCCTGGCCGATGGCAGGCCCACCGTGGTGGAGTTCTACGCCGACTGGTGCGAGGCCTGCCGTTCGATGGCGCCGGCGATGGAGCGGATCGAGCGGCAGCAGCGCGGCCAGATGGATGTGGTCCTGCTCAATGTCGACAATCCCCGCTGGCAGCCGCAAATGGAGCGCTACGACGTCAACGGCATCCCGCAGCTGGAGTTCTTCGATGCCGCCGGCGCCCCCGTCGGTCGCTCGATCGGTGCTCGCAGCGCCACCGAACTGGACGCCCTCAGCAGCGCCCTGGTGGACGGCACCTCCCTGCCACGGCTGGCGGGCGTGGGGGCCGTGAGTGCCCTGGCCGAGAGCGCCAGCCCCGAGCCCCAGACCCCGCCCCAGGCCGGCCCCCGCAGCCACGGCTGATCCCGTACGTCCCGCCTTTTCACCCCGAACCCCCCGCCCATGGATCCCCGCTTCCGGGTCGAGCTGATCGCCGCCACGCCGAACCCGCAGCAGTGCGTGTATGCCGGGATGCACCAGGACTACAGCGAGGGCTTCGTGGCCGCCGACCGGGCCGACTGGCCCGACGAGCGCAAGGCCGGTGAGATCTGCGTCAAGCGGCTGCTGGCAGGCGAGCGCGGCCACTACGGCCCCCTGGAGCACGCCCAGATCGTGCTCAACGTGGGCTGGTTCCCCCATTCGGTGATGCAGCAGGCGCGCACCCACCGGGTGGGGGTGAGTTTCGATGTGCAGTCGATGCGCTACACGGGCGACCGCATCCGCCGGGCCGCCAACGGGGAGCTCGACCTGGAGGAGGTGTTCTACCTGCGGCCGGTGGGCCCCTATAGCGACCGCCAGGGCAAGAAGTACCTCTACGACGACGGCCAGCGGGCCATCGATCTGGAGCTTTGCCGGGCGGCTGCCGGGCGCTATCGCGACCTGCTCGATGCCGGCTACGCCGAGGAGCACGCCCGCGGCATCCTGCCGTTCGACTACCGCCAGCACTTCATGGTGAGCTTCACCCTGCGGGCGTTCCTGCACTTCCTCGACCTGCGGGCCAAGCTCGATGCCCAGCAGGAGATCCGCGAACTCTGCGACCTGATGTGGCCCCACCTGCAGAGCTGGGTACCGGAATTCGCCGACTGGTACGAGAAGAGCCGCCTGCACAAGGCGCGGCTGGCGCCCTGAGAGCTCAGGGACCGGCCTGCCAGGGCTCCAGCAGCTGCAGATCAAGGGCGTCCGTCAGGCGCTTCAAAACGGCGGCCAGCTGCTCGAACTCAAGTCGTCCCAGGGGACCTTCCAGCTGATCGGCGGCCACGGTGGTGGGCAGCCAGGCCATGACGTAACTGCGCAGCTGCAGGCCGTTGCTGGGGGAAGGCTCAAGGGGGTAGGCCAGCGGCTGCCCCTCCAGGCGTGAATCGCTGCTCAGGGGCAGCACCACCCATCGCCGGCTGCGGCTGGAGGCGGCCTCCGGTGCAATAACGACGACGGGGCGACGCTTGCTGTCGCCGAAGCTGCGGTTGCGCGGCCAGAGGTACAGACGTCCCCGCTCAGCCATCGATGGCGGCCAGGGCCATGGCGGCAGCGGCTTGAGCAGCGTCGGCGAGGTCGCCACCCTCACCCTCCAGTCGTGCCAGATCGGCGTAGGCCGCGTTGAGCTCCGCCAGGCGCCTGTGGGCCAGCCAGAAGGCCAGGGCCTCCCCCACCAGGGCCGAACGGTTGCCGCCTTCGGCGTCGAGTTCGGCCAGCAGGGCTTCATCCACCGAGACGCTGATGGAACGGTTGGCCATGGCTCCAGCAAGATTCCTGGCAACAATCCTAATAGCAGTGATGGAGTAAGCCATCGCCTGGAAACGGCGCGGACCATGCAAGACACTGGCGGGACCTGATGACGCTCCAGGGATTCGGATGAAACGCCTCAGCCTGGGCCTCGCCCTCTGCCTGGCCCTGGGCCTGCCGGGGACGGCGGCGGCGGCACCGGTGCTGCGGGTGGGCCTGGTGGATGGCTCGCCGCCCTGCAGCTACCGCGAGGCGGGGGTCTGGCGGGGGCTGGGCGTCGACCTGTGGAACCGGGTGGCCACCCTTGAGGAGCTGCCCTATGTGGTCTCGGAGTGGCCGTCGGTGCGGCAGATGCTGGAGGCCAGCCGTGAGGGCAAGGTGGATGTGGCGGTGGGCTGCATCAACGTCTCGCCCGACCGCCTGAAGCGCTACCGCTTCAGCCTCCCCTTCCAGGAGGACGGCCTGGCGGTGATGGTGGTGAAGAGCCGTCTGGATCTGGGACGCTCCTTTCTGGGCGCCCTGCTGACGCCGACGCTGCTGCAGCTGCTGGGCGGCTACCTGCTGGCGATCGCGCTGCTCACCGGGCTCACCCTGCGCCTGGAGGCCCGCACCCATCCCGCTCCGGTCAGCCGGCGGAGCGGCCTGCGCCACGCCAGCAAGGTGTTCCAGGTGCTGGCCACCGGGCCGGGCAGCAACACGATCGTGACCACCACCCGCGGCAACGGGGTCGTGATCCTGGCCTACCTGGTGCGGATCGTCTCGGCGTCGCTGCTGGTGGGCTATCTCACCGTGAACGTGGCCGGGGAGATCCAGGACACGGCCAGCGGCGCGATCCGGTCTGCGGCGGATCTGCGCGGCCTGCGGGTGGGGGTCCGCAGCGGCACCGTCAGCGAGTCACTGCTGAAGGAGATCAACGCCACCGGGACAGGACCCAAGGCCACGATCGTGCGGTTGGCCAACATCAGCGAGGGGGGCAAGCTGCTGGCCGAACGCCGGATCGACGCCCTGGTGGGCGACAACCTGCAGCTCAGCTACCTGCTGCTCCAGGAGGACGCCAAGGGCTTCCTGCCCAGCCTGGCGCTGGAGGGAATCCGGCCCGAATCGCAGGCGTTCGCCTACGCGCCGACGCTGCCGGTGGCCACCGCTGACCGCATCGACCAGGCGATCAGCGCCCTCAAGCGCAGCGGCGTGGTCAGCGAGCTGCGCCAGCAGGCAACGACCCGGGGGAAGCCCCGGGCGCGCTGAAGCCGGCGCTCCACCAGCGCTCCACCACGTCGGGGCTGCCGTACCAGGAGGGGCCGAAGGCGCCGCCATGGGCCACCCCCGGCAGCACCAGGGAAGTGGAGCCTTCCAGCAGGGCCGAGGCCACAGGCACCAGGCCATCACCCCGGCCTGTGGGATCACCGGTGCTGTTGCGGTAGGCGGCGGGGGCCAGGCGCTGGGCCATGGGGGAGGCCGCCTGCAGATCCAGGTCGCCGGCCACCGAGACATAGCGCACCCGATCGGCGAAGGGGCAGGCCGGCAGCCGCTCTGCCACCATCCGGCGCAGCACCGTGGCCTTGAGGGCGGTATGGGGACTGCCCAGCATCACCAGGGTGTCGGCCAGGGCCTTGCCGTCGTAGCGGCGCCCCTGGAACGGGGCCTCATCCAGGAACAGCCGCAGCATGATGCCGCCGGAGCTGTGGCCGATCAGCGTCACCTTGCCGGTGGGGGAGCGGCGGGACAGTTCGGCCGCGGTGGCCTGCACCCGATCGAGGATCCCGGCCCAGGCGAAGGCGAACACGGTGAGCAGCCATTCCGGCTTGCCCACCGGCACCAGCCGCACCGGCTGGCCACTGAGCTGCTCCAGCCGCGTCACCATCGGCCCATAGGCCTCGGGGCTGATCAGGAAGCCACCGAGGATCAGGATCGGCTGGCGGGTCATGGGCGAGGACAGGTGTCGCGAATCCGGTCTACCCGACCCTTCTGGCCAGATACGTCCCATAGCCGAAGCGGGAGCCGTGGGTTTCGTAGAGACGGATCTCGAGCTCTTCGGCGCTGACAGCAGCTGGCGAGTCACCGCCACCTCCTCTGGGGTTCCCATCACGCCCTCCAGCGCGACCATCCCCCCTGCTGTATGGGCACCGACCGTCTTGGCCAGCCCAAAGCCCACACCCGCTGTCGACCGCGTCGCCGCCGCCGATGACCGTTGCAAGGAAGAGCCATGACCCGCCGCTGACGCGGCCGGCAACGGCTCCCCCATCGCTTCCGGGTGGCTCACTTTTGGTGTCGGCGCTGGCTCAGCTTTCGATGTCTGCTGACACCCTCTCTGGCCAGGTACTGCACCGTTCGCCGGCTACCGGTAGTGGGATCCTCGAGGTACAAGGCATCGATCCTGGCCATGATCCGCAGGGTGGATTCACTAACCGGTACAGGCTTGTAGTAGAGGGTCAACCGTGGCAGTCCGAGGAGCTCGCACTGGCGGCTGACCGTGAGCTCACGGTGGTCATGATCCACCAGTTGGCGTAGTTCACGGGCATCAGAGCTGCTGAGACTTTTTTCAGCCACTCCAACTCCATCTGGAGCTTGCCGTAGCCGTCAGGCTTCTGCGAAGCCGTACTGCTGGAACAGCTCAGCCTCCTTGGCCTGGCTTACGTCCTTGGCCTGCGACTTGTTGCCACGGGTGAACAGGTCGCTGGCGCCATCCAGCAGCTGCTTCTTCCGCTGGCTCACCTGGATCGGGTGCACCGCGTGGTCGGCGGCGATCTCCTGGAGCGTCTTGCGGCCTGAAATCGCCTCCATGGCGACCCTGGCCTTGAACTCGGGGCTGTGGGTGCGGCGTTTGCTCATGGGTGGGGGCCCCTTCTCAGGGGTGGTGCCCCGCCTCAAAGGTTAACGATGGGGCCTGTCCAGAAAAACCAGACCACCTCACTCTGGCCGACCAGAACTTGCCAATCTTCTTGAAATGGAGTGAAGGATGGCGCGGCTCTGCTTTTAGCAATTCAAAGCAGCAATCAGCCTAGAGTTTCACCTCCGAAGGAAGCGAATTATAGCAAGCCCAGAAGCGCGGGCTGGCCCGATGCCTCATAATTCAGTACATCGACCCACATGGCTGTTGCCAATCGCCTCATCAGCAAGCCAGTCCAAGTTGCCCGTAGTAGTGTCATCATCCATCTGCTGGTCCCAGTCCGCTTCATCAAACGACTGGAACAAAGCCCGGAACTCGGCCCGCTTGGCCGGTGGCAGCTGCTGAACTGCAGCCTCAATCTCTTCAAGGGTACTCATGAATCCAATGATAGCCGAGTCCTTCCGCAGAGCCGTGGCATCCACCTGATAGACCTAACGCTTGCCATCACCTGGCCGCAGAGAGCTGCTGGTTCGTGACCTCGTTGGGCTTGAGGGAATTGAAGGGCGGGTCAGGTGAATGGCCATGTTAGCCAGGCCTCTACACAGCGAACATCGCCTGAAGAACACCCAGCAACTCATTCAGCGTAGTCTCCGACAGACTCCCCAATCGCTTGACGAGATGGTGCCTATCCACAGCCCTTAGCTGATCAGCCACAACATGACCGTCTTTGCCATCAAACCTGCAACGTATACGAAAGGGGTATGGATGTCCGCCAGTTGTGAGCGGTGCAATAATGAAAGTGCAAAGGTGAGCATTTAGCTCGTCCGGCGACACTACAACACATGGCCTCGTCTTCCTGATTTCAGATCCTCGTGTGGGATTCAGCGCGACAAGGAAGATATCGCCTCTTGAGACTTGTTCATCAGTCACCATGACCACTCTTCATCATCAAACCGAGTGGCGCTCATCTCATCGAGAAGTCCCTCCGGCTCGAAAGACGCTGCCGCTTCTGCCCAGCCAGCCCTCGGATGAGCCGAAGGCCTGATGGTCAGAACCCCTGGAGCTGCCTCGATCTCGACTTCGTCAGCCAGCCCCGCAACCTCAAGCAGCGGCTTGGCGAGCCGTATCCCTCTCGAGTTGCCGATTTTGACCAGCTTCGCTCGAACCACGACCACACCCGCCAGACGTGCTCACATTGTAGCCACGTGACGTGGACCCCGAGAACTGAACCAGCCCTTATGAGAGCTTCCCTACCGGCCAGACTTGGCCAGGAGAAGCCCCATGAAACGCAAGCGCCACACACCCGAGCAGATCATCCGCAAGCTGCGCACTGCTGAGCAGCTCCTCAACCAGGGCCAGACCGTCGCTGACGTCTGCAGGACCCTGGAGGTGTCGGCTCCCAGTGGTCGAGTGGCCTGACGACGAATACAGCCAGTGAAGCGCGGTGAGCTCTGGACCATGGCCGGCGGCTCCGGCTCTGCCAGCAAGCCCCGCCCTGTGGTGATTGTTCAGGACGACGCCTTTACCGCCCGCGACTCCGTGACGGTGTGTCTGATCACGACCGACCCGTCTGATCTGCCGGTCTTTCGTGTCCCCGTCGAGCCCACAACGGAGAACGGTCTGCGAGCCCTCAGCCGCCTGATGGTCGACAAGGTCACCACTGTGCCCAGAAGCCGCCTGGGCCAGTGCATCGGCTGCCTTGCGGATGACGACCTG